>Ga0209415_10006713_pt1 | contig 20328 bp, 10 predicted proteins | sample PeaSoiSIISIP2007_FD_187696 | JGI IMG/M metagenome (GOLD analysis project Ga0209415, IMG submission 187696) | Peat soil microbial communities from Weissenstadt, Germany - SII-SIP-2007 (SPAdes) (version 2) | ecosystem: Environmental > Terrestrial > Soil > Wetlands > Peat | place: Germany...
TCGGGTCGTCGTGGCGCCACGGCCCTCGAGCCCGAGTCCTCGCTTTGGGACGGTAGGTCACCGAGCGGGGCCTTTGCCCCCGGGCCCTCCCGGGTCCCGTCGGGGTGCACCCAGATCCAGTTCCCGGGTTCTCCTTCTAAGGAGAAGCCGTCGTGGGTCTTCAGGAAATGGTGGTGGTGACAGATCCTCGCCAGGTTGTCGAGGCTGGTCGGGCCACCGTCGGCAAAGGGGATGACCCGGTGGTCGATCTCGAGGCGGTGCGTGGCCGAGCACCCCGGCACCACACAGCACTTGTCGCGTTCCAACAAGGCGCTGTGCACACTTGCGGGGACGGCCCGCCCGAGGTGGCAGACGGCGTGCACGTCGGTCGCGCTCGTGACGAGCAGCTTGGCGATGGACTCGCCGAGCAGCTGCCTCGCGGTTGAGACCGAGACCGGGCCGACACCTTCGATCTCGCACAGCTCACCGGGCCCGGTGTTGCCCCGGCGAAGTGCGGTGAGGTCGACCCTTAGGTGCGCGAGGGCCTTGGGGTGAACCAAGGCACCGTCTCCACCGCGGGTGACGAGGTTCAAGAGCGCGTCGGCGAGGTAGGCCCCCGAGGGCTCACGCACACCTGCGCGTCTTGCGTCCGAGAAGATCTTGTCGGCCTCGTCCTTGAGGCTGGCCAGCACCTTGGCCCCGGCATCGGGGGTGAGCCTGGCATCGAGGCGGAACGTGCCGTCGGCCTCGGTCCAGGTCCGGAGCCTCCTCGCGGCGTGCAGGCGACGTGATCTCTGCGCCTCGTCCTCTTCGGAGGCCTTGGCGGCCTTGACCTGGGCACAGCGCCGGCGAAGCCCCTCGAAGTCCTCGGTCCGGGCGGTGTCGAGCAGGCTGGAGGTGGCGCCCGGGTCGACGACAGCGGCCCCGGCCACCTCCTTGACCTGGGCGGCCGACAGCTCACCGGATCTGAGCGCCTCCTCGAGCTCGGGGAGCTTTGCGACCTTCTCTGCGGCCTCGAGGACCGACAGCGCCCCCCCGAGCGAGTCCCCGGTCTCAGCTGCGAGCCACTCGCCTGCATGGCGGTGGCCGTCCAGCTCGAAGACCCCGGTCTCTGAGACCCGGAGAGCACACAGCGCCTTGCCCGCAGCTGCGAGATGCTCGAGACGCGAGAAGAACCCGACGAGGGCCTTCGCGTCGTTGCCGTGCAAAAAGGACGGCTCGAGGCCGGCCACAAGGCGCGACAAGGAGGCTTCGAGCTCAACTGGCACCTGGCACATGGGTTCACCTCCTCGTACCTCATCCACCAAACGTATGTTCGTATCAGTCAAGGTATCGGGGGGGTGTATCAACGGGGGAGGGGGCGGCACCGAGCGGGGACGAGGAGGTCCGGGGGCGAGGAAGTGCCTGGGCGCAGTGGGGCGCCAGAGCCAACCGCCGCCTACCAAGTGCGGCCCTGCCCGGTGCCCGGTTGCTCCGAGCGGTGGGAGCGTGTAGGCGAGGTCAGCGCCTTGTCTAGGGAAGACGACGGCGGTAGCGGACCTCCGGGTGGTTCTCGCCGGCCACTTCGAACAGTTTGCTCGCGCCGTCGGCGCGCCAGCCGTGCCGTTCGTAGAACGCGCGCGCCCGAGAGTTATCGGCCAGCACCCACAGCACGGCTTGGGAGTACCCGGCCCCGGCAAGGCGCTCGAGGCCGGCCAACATGAGAGCGCTTCCGACGCCTTGACGCCAGCGTTCGGGGTCGACGTAGCAGCCGTACACCTCACCGAGTGCCGACTCTTCGGAGCCCTCGCCCCTGCAGGGCCCGCCGCTCAGCCAGCCGGCCACTTCACCTTCGGCCTCGCCGACGAGCACGAAGCTGCCCTCCGCCTCGGCGCCAAGGATCAGCGTTTGCCAACGCGTCGTGCGCCGGGGGAGGTCCAAGTCAAGATCACGCAGGAAGTCGCCCGAGATGATGCCGGCGTAGCCGACCTGCCAGGACCGTATGTGTGCCATCGCAATTTCGGCGGCGTCAGCCGTCTGTGCTTCACGTACGAGTGGAGCCATGGCCGATTCTGGCATCGCTCGGGACTGGCAGCGCGCCACCATTGAATAAAGTATGTATATCGATCCCACCAAACCCACAGAATTACTAAAATCCCTCTTTTCTCCGGTCGGTGTGAACCTCGCGACGGGCACACTTCAAATCGCGACAAACCCCATCGTGATGGACCAGCAAACGTGGAACGATGGCTGGCGGCAAGCTCGGCTGCCGTTGGCCGAGGCGTTCAACAGAGATGGGACGTGGCTCGATGTGGGATGCGCCAACGGCGCCGTGGTCGGAGGAGCAGCCGGAGCCACCCTCGGGAGTGCCCGCCTGCACGTATGCAGCCTCCAGAAGCGACCTCGTGCGTTCGGAAGCCCGTGTTCAGCGAGCCACTTCGGCAGGCTGTCCGGTGTTCAGATAACAGGAGGGCTGAGGCGGCAGCCCTCAACGGCGTCGTCATCACGCGGACGATCTGGACCGAAAGACGGATTGACTGATCGAGGTCGAACTGGCGAACGTCTCCCTTTGCACTACGAACATATGTTCGTATACTGCGGACCATGGCCACGCATGCTCTTGCCGAGGCGCCGATACTACTTGGTGCCCGACCGGCCGCTGGGCTCGCTGTGCCGGGCCCTCGTCCAGCCCCGCGCCCTCGTCCAGCCCCGGGCCCTCGTGCTCGTCCTGCCCCGGGTTTGTTGCCGGCCGAGCGGTTGCTGCCGGTTCTTCCGGAGCTGGCGGGGCTGTTCCCAGGCGGTGGGCTCCCGAGAGGTGGCACAGTCCTGCTCGGGCCGGCGACGGACCCAGCGACCGGGCCGGCGCCGGGGTCGGACACGCTGCTCGGCTCGACTTGGGGGGTGTCCCGTCCTACTTCAGCCGCAGCAAACCGGGTGCCGGGATTGACGAGCTTGTTGCTCTCGTTGCTCGCAGGGACATCATCCCGGGGGCACTGGTGCGCGGTGGTTGGCCTTCCAGCGCTCGGGTTTGCAGCAGCGGCCGAACTGGGGGTCGATCTCGGCCGTCTCGTCCTCGTTCCTCGCCCAGGCTCGGAAGGTCGATGGCAGAGCGTTGTTGCGACCTTGCTCGAGACCGTCGATCTCGTCTGTTTGGCTCCGGACACTCCCGTGCGATCCGTCGATGCCAGGAGACTCGCTGCCCGTGCACGAGAACGCTGTTCGACCTTGCTCGTGCTCGATGCAGCGGCTCCTGCTGGCGGAGGGCTTGGCGCCGGTAGCCCTGCGCGACCGGGCCGGATCATGACCTGTTGGCCCGGGCCTTCGGACTTGCGTTGCGCCGTGAGGACCTCGAGCTGGTCGGGACTCGAGCGCGGTCACGGTCTGCTCAGCTCCCGGCAACTCGAGGCGGAGGTCGGCGGTCGGGGTGCGGCCAGCCGACCGAGGCGGGGCCTCCTGCGGCTTCCGGCTTGAGGCCTGCGGTGCCCCCGGTTCGCACTCTCGTCGTTTGGTGCCCAGATTGGCCTCTTGTTGCCGCCGGGCTGGCCGACCGGCCGGCCGTGGTCGTCGCTGCCAACCAGGTGATCACCTCCTCCGCCTCCGCCCGAGCCGAAGGGGTGCGTCTCGGGCAGCGCCGCAGGGAGGCCCAAGCGTGCTGTCCAGAACTCGTCGTGGTAGACGAGGAACCGGGGCGGGACGCACGCAGCTTCGAGCCGGTTGTCGTAGCCGTTGCGGCCTTCACTCCTCGAGTAGAAGTCACCAGGCCAGGAGCTTGTGCCCTACCCACCCGGGCTCCAGCCCGTTACTTCGGAGGGGAAGTCTCGCTCGCCGAGCAGGTCAGTCGTGCTGCGGGTGCGGCCGTCGCGGCCGTCGCCAGTGCCGCCGGTACTGCAGCTCCGGTGCCAGCGTGCCAGGTGGGGATCGCCGACGGGCCGTTCGCGGCACGGCTCGCCGCACGCGAAGGCATGATCGTGTCACGTGACGCGACGCCGGCGTGGCTCGGTCGCTTCCCGGTGGAGGTGCTCGGTCTGCCGGTGCTCGCCGACCTCCTCCGGCGGCTCGGGGTCCGCACCTTGGGTGAGTTCGCCGAGTTGGACTACGGCGCCGTGCAGGCACGATTTGGAGCCGAAGGTGCCTCTGCCCACCGGCTTGCCCGGGGTCTCGACGAACGACCACTTGCTCTCGGGGACCCTCCACCGGACCTCACGGTTTGCCAGGCGCTCGACCCGCCCGCCGACCGGGCTGACGCCCTGGCCTTTCTTGCCGTCGGCCTTGCCGATGAGCTCGTCGGCCGCCTCGCTCCCCATGGGCTCGCGGCGACCCAGTTGCTCGTCGAGGCAGAGACCGAGCATGGCGAATCACTACAGCGCTGGTGGCGGGGGGACCGCCCTTTCACCGCCCGCTCCATGGTGGACCGTGTCCGGTGGCAGCTTGAAGGATGGCTGCAGGGGCCGGCGGTCGCGGCCCCCAGCGCCGGGGTCACCCTGCTCCGGCTCACAGTCGGTGAGACGGTGCCCGATGATGGACACCAACTGGACTTCGAAGGAGGTGTGGCCGAGACAAGCCGACAAGTGGAACGGGGATTGGCGCGAGTCCAGGGCCTCCTCGGCCACGAGGCGGTCTTGACAGCGGTCCGGACGGGCGGGAGGGGACCCGGCGAACAGATCCGCCTCGTGCCTTGGGGTGAGGACCGTGATGAGGACCGTGAGGAAGACCATGGCGCCAGAGCCACCAGCTCCAAGTCGACTCGCATGCGAGACGGCGGGAAGCAAACTGCTGAGCGCGCCGGACCTGTGCGGCGACCCACTGTGGCCGTGGCGGGCGCACGGGACGCGCCACCTTGGCCAGGCCGCCTCCCACCCCCCTCCCCAGCACTCGTCCATCCGGTGCCCGTGAAAGTCGAGATCCTCGGCCTAGACGGGACACCGGTCGGGGTTACCGGGCGTGGGCGATGCACGGCGATTCCTTCCCGCTTGATTCTGGCAATCGCCGGTAGCTCCTCCGTCGGGATCAGTGGCTGGGCAGGGCCTTGGCCGGCCGACGAGCGGTGGTGGGATCCAGCGGCTGCTCGAAGGCGAGCTCGTTTACAAGTGCTGCTCGAGGATGGGACCGCGCATCTTCTCGTCCTCGAGCAGGGACAGTGGCGCCTCGAGGCCACCTACGACTGATCCAGCATCCGGACTTTCCACCTGGGTCTTGCGCAAAGGCTTGAATATTCTCAGCGGGTTCACAGTTTGCGTGGAGGAAGAACTGAGCAGGAGATCGCATGATGAGAATCGATACTCGAGGTGCACTCCACGACTTGGAGACCAAGGGTCACGACCCCAGGCGCCCGAGCAAGTCTTTGACCGGAGGTGAATGTGATGGACGAGGAGAACGAAGAGCAGCCAGAGCGCCCGCGGCCAAGTGATCCGGCGTCTTCTTGGCTAGAGCCCGAGGCAAACGGCTCGATGCCGCCGGCACCCGCCCAGATTGCCGGAGCCGCAGCACCGGAGTTCGTTGCGGCCTCAGATGACCCCTCAGAGCGGCTGGAACCGAACCAGCCGTTGGCGGTGCCTTCCTGGGGGTCAGGCTGGAGTCCCGATGCCCGGTCGCCCGGGCAACCCGGCGAGCCGGACCCGGGAACGCCCGGCGAGCCGCTGGGAACGAGCGCAGCGCAAGATCCTTGGAATGGCGTGGTTGGCCAGGATCTACCTCCTGGCAGCTCGCCCTACGGCTACCCGCCCTACGGCTACCCGCCTGGCGGTGGCGGCTACGGTCACGACGGCTACGGTCACGATGGCTACGGTCACGACGGCTACGGTCACGACGGCTACGGGCTGGCGGATGAGCCGAGCGAGCCGCAGCGCCCGCGGGGCCGGAAGGTCGCCGCCCTCGTTGTCGCAGTGCTCGTCATCGCCGGCACAGGTGCTGGCGCTGGGATCGCGTACTCGCTCCGCCAGAACCAGGGTGCCACCTCAGCGGGACTGGCGGCGTCGCCGGCCGGGGCCTCGCTCACAACGGGCCAGATCGCCGCTGCCGTAGACCCCGCCGTCGTCGACATCAACACGAACCTCGGCGAGGGCACGGGCATGATCGCGACGTCCAACGGCGAGATCATCACGAATAACCACGTCGTCGAAGGGGCGACCACGATCAGTGTCGTGATCGCCAACCGTGGTACCTACACTGCAACCGTCGTCGGGACTGACGCCCCGGCCGACGTGGCTGTCCTGCAAGTGAACGGAGTGAGCGGCCTTCCGACGGTGAAGTTCGGCAACTCGTCCTCGCTCCGGATCGGGAACTCGATCGTGGCGATCGGCAATGCACTCGGCCGCGGCGGGACGCCCAAGCTCACGACCGGGACCATCTCGGCGCTCGATCGCACGATCACGGCCAGCGACCAGAATGGAGTGGGAGCGACGCTGAGCGAGACGCTGACGGGCATGATCCAGATGAACGCTTCGATCGAGCCGGGGAACTCCGGTGGTCCGTTGGTCAACTCGTCGGGCGACGTCATCGGCATGAACACCGCCGCTGCGAGCGTGGACGGGAGCGGGGTCTCGGTGGGTTTCGCACTCCCGATCAACCGGGTACTTCAGGTCGCGAATGAAATCGAACAGGGCAAGGCCGGACCCGGGATCGTCATTGGCGTCCAGGCCTTCCTGGGCATCGAGGGAGTCACAATTGCGCCCTCGTCAGGCGTCGGCCTCGAGTACGTGGTGCCGGGGAGCCCCGCCGACCGTGCCGGAATCCAGCAGGGGGACGTCATCGTGGCCTTCAACGGTCAGGCGACCCCCACAATTGACGAACTAGCGGCGCTGATTCACAAGTTGCGGCCTGGCGACCGTGCGACAGTCACGTTCAAAAACCCGAGTGGCGGAACCCAGACCGTCCCGGTCACCCTGGCTGCGGGGCCGCCTGCCTAACCTGATTGTCCCCCCCGGACGGCACCACAGGGCCGTCCCGACGCCAAGCTCTAAGCGTCGGGGCGGCCGTGGCGCGATTGGGCGGCTGTAGCCCTCAGCTTTCACCCGACCTCGAGAGCTACTGGCCCACCGCGCCGTCGATCCGCTCGCGCAGCAGGTCGGCGTGGCCGTTGTGCCGGGCGTACTCCTCCACCATGTGTGCACCAGCACCTCGCGCAGCGAGACCGGCCTTGCCTGGGATCGTTCCCGAGGAGGTCGAGATCGGGCGCCTCGGCCACGAACCGATCCGTGAAAGCAACCTCGGCCCGCCAAACGTCCCACGCCTCCGCGACAACCTCGGGGTCGGGCACGGCGCCATCGAAGTCTCCGTCGGGGTCGGTGCCGGAAGAGAAGTGCGGCGGCGCGTCCTGCCCAGCCAGCCTCTGCCGGAACCAGCAGCGCTCCACATCGGCCATGTGGCGCACCAATCCCAGCAGCGACAATATGGAGGGCTCTACGGAGCGACGGGCCAAGTCGGTGGCGTCGAGGCCGGAGCATTTCAGTTCCAGAGTGGCGCGCTGACAACGCAGGTACTCAACGAGCGTGGCTCGCTCGTCGCCCAGAGTCGGCCCGCCTTCTCGCGGGTCGTTCTCGGGGTCGACGAAAATGTCGGCTCTCCTGCTCGGGCTGCTCATGCCCGCAATCATCGGCGATCCGCGCAGGATCCGCCACGGTTCTCCGGTGCCGCCATCAACCCGGCTGCGTCCTCATCACCAGCGCATTCTCCCGTGGCCATCGGCATTGACCTGTGCCGCGTACGGTGGATCGTGCTGACAGCTCACGCTCCGCCGAGAATCCGAAGCGCCCAATCACTGCGTACCTTGCGCTTCTTGCGCCGAGAGGGTTGGCGGCTTTCCCTATGGGACGCGCCGAGAGGCTCCTTGGTAGTCCGAGGCTTGGTCGTCCGAGGCTTGGTCGTCCGACGCGTTGTCGACTTGTGCGGTGCCGTTGCCGATCGGAGCTTGGGCGAGAGCTGTCGGCGAGCCCCACGGGCTCGACTCGGGTTCGGGTCGGGTCGGGAGCTCCACGCTGAAAGTGGCACCACCGCCGGTGGTCTCCGTGATCGAAACGCTCCCGCCGTGGGCCTCGGCAATGGCCGACACGATCGAGAGCCCTAAGCCGGCTCCGCCTTGTGCACGGACCCGGGCAGGGTCCGCCCGCCAGAACCTCTCGAAGATGTGTTCGGCGCTCTCGGGCAGGATCCCGGGACCATGGTCCACCACCGAGAACCGGGCTCGGGGAGGAGCGCCGCCCGTCGATGCGCCCGAGGGTTGCAGAGCGACGATGACCTCGAGCGGGCTGCCGGCGGGCGTGTAGGCGAGAGCGTTCGAAACGAGATTCCCGACGAGCTGGCGGAGGCGACCCTCGTCACCGATGATCGGGCAGGAAGGCGGTGCCTCGCACGTCACCGTCCGGGATGGGTCGATGACTCGGGCGTCGTGTGCTCCGTCCGCGGCGAGCGCCGCGAGGTCGACCGATTCGCGCTCGAGGGGGCGTCCCTGGTCGAGGCGGGCGAGCAGCAGCAGGTCCTCGACGAGTCCGGCCATCCGGGTCGACTCGCTGTCGATTCGCCGCATCGCCGTGTCGAGGTCGGCGGGACGGTCGGCCAGTCCATGCTGGAAGAGCTCCGCGTAACCTCGGATCGACGTGAGCGGGGTCCGCAGCTCGTGTGACGCATCCGCCACAAAACGTCGCAGTCGCGCCTCGGACGCCTCCCGCTCCCGGAACGCCGTCTCGATGCGGCCCAGCATGACGTTCAGTGCGCTGCCGAGCCGCCCGACCTCGGTGCGGTCGTCGGTCTCCTCGACTCGTTGGCTAAGGTCGCCAGCCGCAATCTCGCCGGCGGTGTCCGCCATCTTCTCGAGCGGGCGCAGGCTCAATCGGATGATGAGCCACGTCGCAGCTGCAAGGGCGATGAGGACCGCACCGCTGACCAGGAGCTCGAGCTCCAGGAGGCGGCCAAGCGTCGCGTCCGTCGCCGTGAGCGGGACCGCCTCTACGAGCACGTTCCCGGTCTTGACGTAGGCGCCGGCTTGGTTCTGGACACACAAATTGGCCAGAAACAAGCGGTAGGAACGGACACTTCCGTTGCCCGGCACCGTCGCGTACATCGGCGAGAGACACGCCGACCGAGCTGCCTGAGTCGCGAGTGACGTAGGCAGAATCGGCGACGATGTTGTCGCGGGCTCGAATGAGTGCTGGGTCGGGGACTCGACCCAGGTCTGCCAGCTCACGACCTGCTGGCCGTTCGAAGTCACCGCGGTGGCCATCGTGCCGGGCGTGATGAACTGATTGGCGAAATCCGAGGATGCACCACCGAACTGCCCAGCGCCGATCAGCTGACGCGCCACCAGGTCCGCCGACTTCATGAGCTGTTGGTCGACTTGGCCAACGGCGTAGCTCCGGAACGACGTGTAGGTGACGGCGTCTGCGGTCGCGAGGGCGACGATCACCAACGCGCACAGGACGGCGATAAGCCGGACCTTCAGCGACACGAGCAGCCCTGGATGACGCCGCTGTCCCGGGAGAGTCGCACGTGAGTGAACACGCTCGTCACTCGCGGGGTGGGCGGAGCACGTAGCCGACCCCGCGCACGGTGTGGATGAGATGTGGCTCGGTGAAGTCGATCTTCTTCCGCAGGTAGCTGACGTAGGTCTCGAGCACGCCGGCGTCGCCGCCGAAGTCGTAGTTCCAGACGTGGTCGAGCAGCTGGGAGCGCGTGAGCACCCGCCGGGGGTTCGCGAGGAGGTAGCGCAGGAGCCGGTACTCGGTCGCCGTCAGGTCGACGAGCTGGCCTGCTCGCCGAACCTCGTGAGCATCGTCGTCCATTTCGAGGTCCGCGAGCTGGAGCAGCTCGCGGGTGGGTCCGCCCTTGCCGGCGCGGCGAAGGATGGCCTGCGTGCGAGCCACGAGCTCTGCCACGCTGAACGGCTTGGTCACGTAGTCGTCGCCGCCGATCGTGAGGCCCCGGATCTTGTCCTCGGTGGCATCGCGAGCCGTGAGGAAGAGCACCGGGATGTCGCGCCGGTCGCGCCGGAGGCGCTCGGCGATGTTGAAGCCGTCGATATCAGGCAGCATCACATCCAGCATGATGAGGTCGGGACGGAACTCGTCGATCCGCTCGAGCGCCTTGTAGCCGCTGGAAGCGGTCTCCACGTCGAAGCCTTCGTAGCGAAGTGCCATCGAAACGAGCTCGGTGATGGACTCCTCGTCGTCGACGACAAGGACGCGTGGCCCCGCTTCTCCTACTACCACCTCCACAGTGTGGCCGATAAAGCTGGGAGTTTGCTGAGAGTCCAGTGTGAGGGCATCCAGAAGCGCTTTCGGCAGGGCGCGGGCGGTGGAGATGCGCTACGAACATATGTTCGATATAACATTACCCATGGGTCCCGTGGTCGGGTACGCAGAGCTCCACTGCCATTCGAATTTCAGTTTCCTCGACGGTGCCTCTTACCCCGAGGAGCTCGTTGCGGAAGCCGCCCGGCTCGAGCTCGGGGCTCTGGCACTGACCGATCACGACGGGCTCTACGGAGTGGTGCGCTTTGCCGAAGCAGCAAAGGAGGCGGGGGTGCCCACCGTCTTCGGTGCCGAGCTCACGCTGGCCGGCTGTGGCCGGCACGCCCCGGGCGGTCCTGCCGCCGGGCGAGCCGGTGCCGCCCCGGCTGCGCCGCGGACCGGAACCCCCGACCCACCCGGGTCCCACTTGATCGCCCTCGCCCGCGATCCGGAGGGTTACGCGCGCCTCGCCCGTGCCATCAGTGAGGGCCATCTCGCCGGTGGCGAGAAGGGTCGCCCACGCCACGACCTCGACCGGCTGGCCGAGCTCGCGGGAGGCCACCTCCTCGTCCTGACGGGCTGTCGCAAGGGAGCGGTTCCCGCCGCGCTCGTCGAAGCCGGTCCTGGTGCGGCAGCGAGGGAGCTCGACCGGCTTGTCGAGCGGTTCGGTCGCGAGAACGTCGTCGTCGAATTGTTCGATCACGACGACCCCCTCGACTCGGCACGCAACGACGCCCTTGCCGCCCTCGCCGTGCGCAGCGGGCTCGGCATCGTCGCGACGAACGTCGTCCACCACGCCGTACCCGCAGGCCGCCGCCTCGCCTCGGTGCTCGCCTCGGTTCGCTCGGGGCGCCCACTCGACGAGCTGGACGGCTGGTTACCTGCCGCAGGGGCGGCCTACCTGCGCTCGGGAGCCGAGCAGGCCCGGCGATTTGCCCGCTACCCGGGAGCCGTCGAGCTCGCCGCCGAGCTCGGACGAGCGTGCGCCTTCGACCTGCACCTCGTCGCCCCCAAGCTCCCCGACTTCCCCGTGCCTGCGGGCCACAGCGAGATGACGTTCCTGCGCCAGCTCGTCGAGGAGGGGGCGACCCGGCGTTACGGCCCACCCGAAGCCGAGCGGGTACCCGGCGCGTGGCGTCAGCTGGAGCACGAATTGGCCATGATCGAAGAGCTGGGCTTTGCCGGCTACTTCCTCGTCGTCTGGGACATCGTCGAGTTCTGCCGGCGGTCGGGGATCTACTGCCAGGGCCGGGGCTCGGCGGCGAGCTCGGCCGTGTGTTACGTGCTCGGGATCACCAACGCGGATGCCGTCGCGCTCGGCCTTTTGTTCGAGCGCTTCCTTTCGCCCGAGCGCGACGGGCCTCCGGACATCGACGTGGACATCGAGAGCGGGAGGCGCGAGGAGGTCATCCAGTACGTCTACGGGCGCTACGGCCGGGAGCGGGCCGCGCTCGTGGCCGTCGTCGTGAGCTACCGGGCCCGGTCCGCCGTACGGGACGCCGCCAAGGCGCTCGGCCACTCGCCCGGGCAGGTCGACGCCTGGGCGAAACGGATCGAGCGGTGGGGCTCACTCGGTGGCGCCCACCACCCGTCCGCGCCGCACCGCAAGGACCGCTGGACGTGGTGGAGCGCCGCTGCCGAGGGTGAGGCCGCTCGGCGAGTCGCCGCGGAGGGTAAGGCCGCCCGGCGGTCGGCACCGGGGGGCGCGACCGGCGACGGCCGCCCCGGTCGCGACGACGTCGCTGTCGAGCCCGGCCCCGAGGAGGCCGCGAGCGAGCTCGGGATCCCGATCCGGGTGCTGGCCGTGGCCACCGAGCTGGAGGGCTTTCCCCGCCACCTCGGCATTCATCCCGGCGGCATGGTGATCTGCGACCGCCCGGTCTCGGAGGTCTGCCCGGTCGAGTGGGCTCGCATGGAGAACCGGACCGTGCTCCAGTGGGACAAGGACGACTGCGCGGCGGTCGGCCTCGTGAAGTTCGACCTTCTCGGCCTCGGGATGCTCGAGGCGATCCATCGGGCGGTCGACACCGTCGGCGCCTACCACCACGACGAGATCGACCTGGCGATGATCCCCCAGGAAGACGCCGTCTACGACATGTTGTGCCGTGGCGACTCGGTGGGGATCTTCCAGGTGGAGAGCCGGGCGCAGATGGCCACGCTGCCACGGTTGCGGCCGCGCTGTTTCTACGACCTCGTCGTCGAGGTGGCCCTCATCCGCCCCGGCCCGATCCAGGGGGGATCGGTGCATCCTTACCTGCGCCGGCGCAACGGGACCGAGGAGGTGACGTACCTGCATCCCTGTTTCGAGCGCAGTTTGGAGAAGACCCTCGGGGTTCCGCTGTTCCAAGAGCAGCTCATGCAGATGGCGATCGATGCTGCCGGGTTCTCGGCGGCCGAAGCCGATCAGCTCCGCCAAGCCATGGGCTCAAAACGCTCCGCCTCGCGCATGGAGCGCCTCCGCGCCCGCCTCTATGGGGGGATGGCCGAGCGGGGGATCACCGGCGAGATCGCGGACACCATCTGGGAGCAGCTGGCGGCCTTCGCCAACTTCGGCTTCCCTGAGAGCCACTCGGTGTCCTTTGCCTACCTCGTCTATGTGAGCGCGTGGCTGAAGCTGCACTACCCGGCCGCGTTTCTCGCCGCACTGCTCAATTCCCAGCCGATGGGCTTCTGGGCGCCGCACACCCTGGTCGCGGACGCCCGGCGCCACGGGGTCGTCGTCGAAGGCCCGGACGTGAACAAGAGCGAGGCAGGGGCCTCGCTCGAGCCGTTGGTCCGGCCGGGGATCTCGGCGGGACCGGAGATCTCACCGGGGCCGGGTGCGAACGCCGGCCCGCTGGTGCGACTCGGTCTCGCCTCGGTGAAGGGGGTCGGCGACGACCTCGCCACCGAGATCGCGGCAGGGCGGCCGTATACGGACATGGAGGATCTCGTGCGCCGGAGCCGCATCGGCCGAAGCGCGCTCGAATCCCTCGCCACCTCCGGGGCGCTCGCCGGGCTCGGCGAAGCCGCGGCCCGTTCCGATCCACCGGGGGGTCACCGGACAGGAACTCGCCCGCTCACCCGCCGCGAGGCGCTCTGGGCGGCGGGCGCAGCCGCCGAGGCACGTCCGGACCGCCTTCCTGGCACCGTGGTCGGGACAAAGGCCCCACCGCTCCCCGAGATGGACGAGATCGAGGAGATGTCCGCAGACCTTCAGACCCTCGGGCTCTCGCCAGGGTCCTCCCCGATGGCCTTCGCCCGGGCGAAGCTCGCCAGTCGAGGGGTGGTCCCCAATGCCGAGCTCGTGAACGTGCCCGACGGTGCCAAGGTCCTCGTTGCCGGGGTGGTGACCCATCGGCAGCGGCCGGCTACGGCGGGGGGGACGACGTTTCTCAATCTGGAGGACGAGACAGGGCTCGTGAACGTCATCTGCTCGCCGGGATGCTGGACCCGCTATCGCAAGGCGGCGCGCTCGGCTGTGGTGCTGCTCGTACGCGGGCGGCTCGAGCGGGGAGAGGGGGCCGACCCGGAGGCACCATCGTCGTCGAACGTGGTGGCGGAGTACCTGGAGGAGATCGACTTCGCGATGGCGGTCGGCCCGTCGAGGGACTTCCACTGACAGGCGACGACACGTCCCCGGGCGGTCAGCGGGCGTCGACCGTGGCCATGGAGACGGCCTGTGCGCGGGCGAGCATGGGCTCGGTCCCCAGTCGCTCGAAGGTCGCTGCTGCCTCGCCGGCGAGACGTGCGGCCTCGCTCCAGCGGTCGCGGCCCGCGAGCCACTCCGCCCGGTCGAGCTGGGCCCGTGCCGTCCAATAGGGATAGCCGAGGTCGCGCAAGGTCGACTCGGCAGCGACGAGGCTCTCCTCCACGTCCCCGTCGTCGCCTCTGGCGCTGGATACGAGGGCCTTGGCGCGGGTTACTTCTGCACGGAGGAACGGGGGGACCTCCCCGCGCGGTCGCTCCGCCAGCACGTTCGCGAGCCGATCGGCCTCCTCGAGATCGTCGATGTCGAGAGCGGCGTCGATCGCGACGGGAAAGGCGATCCGGACCGCTTCGTGCGCGACACCGATGCCTCCGCCGATGGCCTCGTCGATCGCGCGACGTGCCGTCTCGAGCGCGTGCGGGCTGTCCCCTCCGAGGTGCGATACGGCCGCGTCGATAGCTCCGTAGGCCGACTTCTCCTGTATGTCGTCGCTCTCCGACCAGGCACTGAGCGCAACGACGTGCTTGCGGGCTCCCTCCAGATTGCCACGAAGCGTCTCGAGGTGGGCGAGCGGCCACTGCCCCCCGAACCTCGGCAGATCCCCACCTTCCTGAAGGAGCTCGGTCCAAAGCCGGGAGGCCTCGTCGAGGTGGCCAGCCATCGTGAGGCTGTACGTGAGGAGCCCTGCCGCCCAGGCTTCCTGCTCTCGGAGTCCCCAACGCCGGGCGAGGGCGAGCGCGGCCTCGGCGTGTTCTTCGGCTCCCGGGAGGTCGAGGGTCATGCACATCTCGGCGAGGTTGCCCTCCGCGATCATCTCCCTTTCGGTGATCCCGTGGCGCCGAGCGAGGGAGATCACCAGTTCGAACGCTGAACGGGCCTCCTCGATACGTCCTGCCCACATGAGCAGAGCCGCCTTCGAGTTGAGGCTGAAGGTGAGTGGCTCGGCGAGCTCGTAGTGCTGGGCCAAGGTGAGTGCTTGCTCGATCGGCCCGACCGCCTCGTCGCCGTGGCCGGAAAAGGCGAGAGCACGCGCAAGGCTCGACTGGAGATCAGCGACCACCTCGGGAGGTGCCCTGGTCTCGTCAAGAGAGGCCAGCGCATCGCGGATGCGGGCGATCGCCTGCTCGCCTCGTCCGAGGCTGTCGAGCGCGTAGCCGAGCCGCGCGGTCACCCGCGCCGAGTCGACGACACGCCCGGCCGCGACATGGGCGGCGACGGAGGTCTCGAAGTGGCCGAGGGCCCGCTCGTACCAGCCGGCGGACGCTGCCATCCGCCCGGCCAAGTACGCGAACTCGGCCTGCTCGGACTCGTCCGAGCTCAGCTCGGCAGCCCGAAGGTAGGCGGACTCGGCCGCCTCGGGGGCGCCGACCGACGCGGCCCGCTCGGCGGCCTGCGCATAGGCGCTTTCGGCCAGGGCGCGAAGCTCACCCGCGTCAGGGTCATCCTTGGCGGCGAGGTACGCGTCGTAGTAGTGGGCGGCGATCACCTCGGAGACCTCGGCACCTTCGTCGGGGAAGGCGGAACGAAGGTGCTCGGCGGTTCTCAAATGTCGGGCCTTGCGGTCGGCTCGCGTCAAGGTGTCGTAGGCGACGGAGCGGATGAGCGACTGGGTGAAGGCGTACTGTCCGCGCTCGGGGGAGAACTTGTCGGCCCGGACGGTCAGCACCTCCTTTCGCAACAGTGAGCTCAACAGCTCCTCGAGCACCGCCGGGTCGAGGTCGGTGACTGCTTCGATCGCCTGGCGCGGGAAGCTCGTTCCGAGCACCGAGCACTCCTTGACCAGCCGTCGCTCGTCGGGCGCGAGTCCATCGAGGCGCGACGAGATGAGAGCCGTCAGCCCCGGTGGGATCTCGAGCTCGCCGATCTCGCCGACGAGGTGCAGTGCACCGTCGTCGCGTTTCTCGACGATGCCCTTGTCGAGCAGCCCCCGGACGGTCTCGATGGCATACAGAGGGATGCCATCGGCACGCTCGACGATGCGTGCTCGCGCGTCCTGTGGCAGTCCCGTTGTGAGGCCGTCCAGCAGCTCGCCGATGACCCCGTCCGAGAGCGGGTCGAGCGGGAGCGTCGTGACGCTCCGGCGGGAGAGCACGAGCCCCTTGCGCTCGGTCGCCTCCGGGCGCGACAGCACGAGGAGGAAGATGGCGTTGTCACCGGACCATTCGAGCAGGTGATCCAAGAAGTCGATCATGCCGGCGTCGGCCCACTGGAGGTCCTCGATGACCATGACGACCGGCAGGTGCTCGGCAAGGCGCTCGAAGAAGAGGCGCCAGCCTGAGAAGAGCTCCTCTCTCGCGAGCACCTTCGGTGTTGGCAGGCCGAGCAGCTGGCCGAAGCGGGGGGCGATGAACTCCCGGTCGGCAGGGTCCTCGATCCAGCGTTCGAGGCCGGTGCGCAGGCGCTCAGCGACGATCTCGAAGGAGTCCTCCTCGCTGATCTGGAGCCGAGAACGGATCATCTCCGACAGAGCCCAGTAGCTGACCCCCTCGCCATAGGAGAGGCAGCGCCCGGCGTGCCAGAGCACGGTTCCCGCCAGGCCGTCGATGTACTTCTCGAACTCCCAGGCGAGGCGCGACTTGCCGACCCCGGCAACCCCGGAGACGAGCACCATGCGGACCGAATGGCGCTCGGCCGTGGTGTGGAAGAGCTCCTTGACGAGGTGGAGCTCGCGATCGCGTCCGATGAAGGGCGCCTCGAGGACACTCGATCGTGCGGAGCCCGCAACGGTGGCGACGACGCGGGCGGCCTGGTAGAGCCGGACGGGCTCGGCCTTGCCCTTCAACGTGTGCTCGCCGGCGTCCACGTACGAGATCGCTGCCGTCGTGGCGGCCCTCGTGACCTCGTCGACGTAACAGCACCCCGGCAGGGCAGCCGACTGGATCCTCGCGGCCGTGTTCACGCGGTCGCCGATGACGAGGCCCTCCTCGGCCGTCTCGGTCGTTGCTGCGCCGCCGGTGACGATCCCGACGCGGGCCTGCAGGTCCGCCCGGTGCTCGGTTCCGTACCCGGCGACGGCCGAGACGAGCTCGAGGCCGGCTCTCACGGCCCGCTCAGCGTCGTCTTCCTTCGCGACCGGTGCTCCCCAGACCGCCATGACTGCGTCGCCGATGAACTTCTCCACGACGCCGCCGTAGCGGCCGACGATCGACCGGGCGAGCTCGAAGTAGCCCGACAGGAGCTCTCTAACTTCCTCGGGGTCTCGTTTCTCGGCGAAGGGTGTGAAGCCGACGAGATCGCAGAACAGCACCGAGACGTGGCGAAGCTCCGAACCGGCGCCACTTGGTTCGGAGCTGGAATTGGCCTGGGGAGAGGGCGCAGCGAAACGGGCCGGAGGTGGGGCTGCTGGCGTCGGCTGCCCGACAGGGGTGAGCGTCGTGCCGCACTCGAGACAGAACTTCGCTTGCGCGGGAAGCGCCGTTGCGCAGGTCGGGCAGGTTCGCCCAAGGGGACTTCCGCACTCGAGACAGAACTTGGCGCCGGGCGGGTTCTCGAGGCCACAATTTGCGCAGGGCATCGGGATCTCCTTGGCCGAAGCTTCAATAATGCGCTGTTCACCGTACTGGAAGCACCCTTGAGGTGCAGCGTGATGCCCGTGGCGTGCGTTCAGCCGACCTCTGCCGGGGCCCTCGAGATCGCCTGCGCCCGGACGAGCATCGGCCTGGTTCCCAGCCGTTGGAAGGTCGCTGCACCGTCAGCGGCGACACGTGTCGCCTCGTCGAGCCTCTCCTGGCCGGCGAGCCACTCCGCCCGGTCGAGCTCGGCCCGTGCCGTCCAGTATGGGTAGCCGAGCTCCCGGAACGTCGCCTCCGCCGCGTTGAGATCCTCTTCCACGCTCTCGTGCTCGCCCCTTGCGATCGCGATCAGAGCCCGAGCCCGAGCAATTTGTGCCCTGAGGAACGGCGGAATTTCACCTGGCGAGCGGGCGGAGAAGATCCCGATCAACCTCTCGGCTTCGACGAGGTCCTTGAGGGCGAGCGCCGCATCGATCGCTTCGGGGAACGCCGTCCGGACCACCTCGTGCGCGAAGAAGAGAACTCCTCCGACCGCTTGGTCGATCGCACGGCTTTCGGCCTGGAGGGCGCGTCGGCTGTCACCCTCCGCGTTCGAGACCAGACCGTCAGCGACCTCGTACATCGAGCGCATCTGCAAATCGTCGCTCACGGCCAGGGCGCTCGCGAGCGCGAGTCGTCCCCGTGCGGCTGTCACGTCTCCCCGGAGCGCCATGACCTGGGAAAGCCGCAGGTGGAGCTCCTCGGCCCCGGGCCGATCGTCACCACCGGTGTGCAAGAGCTCGGTTGCGAGCTCGAATGCCTCGTCAAGGCGGCCCGCGATCGTCAGGACGTACATGTGGTTGCTGGCGCAGTACGCCTCGCTTGCGCGGGCTCCGCAGCGCCGCGCGAGAGCGATCCCCACCTGGCAGTGCTCCTCGGCGCCAGGGAGGTCATGGGTCATCAGGACATCGGCCAGGTTCAATTCCGCGATGAGCTCAACTGTCGTTACGCCCGCACGACGTGCCACCGCGACGGCTCCCTCGTAGTGCAGTCGGGCCTCCTCGGTCCGACCGGCGCTCGCGAGATGTACGCCTCTCGCGTTGAGCGCGCGAGCGAGCAACTCGGGCAGCTCGTGGAACTGCGCCAGCACGAGGGCACGCTCGAGCGGCTCGGCCGACGCGTCAGCATGTCCGGTGAAGTTCAGGGTAGAGGCGAGCGACAGCTGCAGCGCAGCGAGAACGGCGGGTGGAGCCGTCGTCTCGTCAAGGCTTGCAAGCGCTTGTTGGAGGCGCGGCACGGCCTGCTCGCCCCGGCCGAGGGCGTTGAGCGACGAGCCGAGTCGAGCCGTCACCCGCGCGGTGTCGACGACCCGCCCGGCTTCGGCGTGGGCGGCAATGGCGGCCTCGAAGTGGCCGGCTGCCCTCTCGCTCCAGCCTGCAAATTGAGCCATTTGCCCGGCCTGCTCGGTAAACGCGGCTTGCTCGGCCTCGTCCGAGCTCAGCTCGGAGGCCTTCAGGTAGGCGGACTCGGCCGCCTCGGGGGCGCCGACGGCCTCGGCCCTCTCGGCGGCCAGCACGTAGGCCCGGCACGCCTGGGCCCGGATCTCGCCGGCGTCTGGGTCGTCTCCCGCCGCCTTGTAGGCGTCGTAGAGGTGGGCGCCGATCACCTCGGCAACCTCGGCGCCCTCGTCGGGGAAGGCCGTCCGTAGGTGCGCCGCCGTCCGTAGGTGCCGGGCCTTGCGCTCAGCTCGGGTCAACATGTCATAGGCAACGGACCGGATGAGCGACTGGGTGAAGGCGTACTGGCCCTTCTCGGGAGAGAGCTTGTCCGCTCGGACGGTGAGGACTTCCTTTCGCACGAGCGAGGTCAAGAGCTCGTCGAGGTCAGCCGCCTCGGTGTCGGAGATCGCCTCGATCGCCTGGCGGGGGAAGCTTCCCCCGAGCACCGAGCACTCCTTGACGAGCCGGCGCTCGTCGAGAGTAAGGGCATCGAGACGAGCGGCGATGAGGGCCGTGAGCCCGGGGGGAATCTCGAGCTCGCCGAGCTCGCCGACGAGGTGAAGAAGGCCGTCGTCGCCTTTCTCGAGGACACCCTTGTCCAACAATCCCCGAACCGTCTCGATCGCATACAGCGGGATCCCTTCGCCACGTTCCACGATTCGGCTTCGAGCAGTGCCCGGAAGGCCACTCACCAGGCCATCCAACAGGTCGCCCATGACCTCGTCCGACAGCGGGTCGAGCGGGAGCGCCGTCACCGATCGGCGCGAGAGGACGAGCCCGCGCCGCTCGGCCCCCTCGGGTCTCGACAGTACGAGCAGGAAGATCGCGTGGTCACCCGACCACTCGAGCAGATGGTCCAGAAAGTCGACCAGGCCGGCGTCGGCCCATTGCAGGTCTTCGACGACCATGACGACCGGCAGGAATTCGGCGAGGCGCTCGAAGAACAGGCGCCAACCGGAGAAGAGCTCTTCTCTTGCCAGCACTTGTGGGCTCGGAAGCCCGAGCAATTGGCCGAGCCTTGGAGCGATGAACTCCCGGTCGGCCGGGTCGGAGATCCAGCGCTCGAGCCCGGTCCGGAGTCGCTCAGCGACGACCTCCTGGGGGTCCTCTTCGCTGATCTGCAATCTTGCCCGGACCATCTCCGACAGCGCCCAGTAGCTCACTCCCTCCCCATAGGAGAGGCAGCGCCCGGCGTGCCAGAGCACGTCTCCCGCAAGGCCATCGATGTACTTGAAGAACTCCCATGCGAGGCGTGACTTGCCGACCCCGGCGACCCCGGAGACGAGCACGAGCCGTGCCGAGTGCCGTTCGGCGGTGCCGTGGAAGAGCTCTTTGACGAGGCGGAGCTCGTGGTCGCGACCGATGAAGGGGGCCTCGAGGACCCCCGAGCGCTGCGAACCGGCGACTGCCGCGACGACCCGGGTCGCCTGGAACAGACGAACGGGCTCGGCCTTGCCCTTGAGACGGTGCTC
>Ga0209415_10006714_pt1 | contig 20327 bp, 19 predicted proteins | sample PeaSoiSIISIP2007_FD_187696 | JGI IMG/M metagenome (GOLD analysis project Ga0209415, IMG submission 187696) | Peat soil microbial communities from Weissenstadt, Germany - SII-SIP-2007 (SPAdes) (version 2) | ecosystem: Environmental > Terrestrial > Soil > Wetlands > Peat | place: Germany...
CTCGCGGCGGACCTTGGCGGCCTTGTCCAGCGCCGCCTGGCGCTGCTCCGGGGTAAGTGCAGGAGGTTGAGGCATGTGGGCCACCATAGCGCCGCCACGCGCGGGGGTCACCCGCGTGCCGCGGCGGCGGCGGAGGACACCTCGGCGGCCACGGCGGCGGCCACCGTCTCGGGGTCCTCGGCGGCGGTCACGGCGCGCCCCACGACCAGAATGTCGGCGCCGGCCGAGATGGCGGTGCCGGGGGCCGCCGCGCGCGCCTGGTCGTCGGCCCCCGCCCCCGCCGGCCGGATGCCGGGGACCACCGTGATGAGCCCGGGGGCCGCCGCGCGCGTCACCGCCAGATCCCCCGCGGCGCAGACGAGGCCGCCGCACCCGGCGGCCGCGGCCAGCGCGGCCCGGTCCCGCAACATCTCCGGAGGGGCGTCGACGTCGCTCGTGAGAACGGTGACGCCGAGCACGCACGGCGACGTCACCCCGGCGGACGCCGCCCCCTCGGCCATGCCTTGCACTGCGGCCCGCACCATGGCCTCGCCGCCGGCGGTGTGCACGGTGGTGTACTGCGCACCGAGCCCACCGATCACGCGTGCGGCACGGCCCACCGTCGTGGGGATGTCGTGGAGCTTCAGGTCCAGAAAGACGCGGTACCCCTCGGCACCGAGCGCGGCCACGGCTTCGGGCCCGGCCGCTCCGAACAATTCCAGACCGACCTTGGCCACACCGAACCAGCGACGTACGCGTCGGGCCAGGCGGACGGCGGCCACCAGGTCGTCGAGGTCGAAGGCCAGGGCCAGCCGGTCGCGCTCCTCGGCGACCATGCGCTGCTCAGTGACCATGCGCGGCTCAGTGACCGTGGTCAGAGATGGCCGACTCGGGTCCCGCGCTCGGGAGCGCGGCGTCGGGGCGCCCGGGATGGACGGCTGCCACCAGAGTGCGCACGCGGCTCACGTCGTGCCACCGGCACCAGCGGGCCAGGCCGGCGAGGACCTGCGCCGGGGCCCGGGGCTCGCGGAAGGTCGCCGTACCCACCTCGACGGCGTCGGCTCCGGCCATGAGCATCTCCACGGCGTCCACGCCGCGCGTCACCCCTCCGACACCGACGATCCCCACGAGGGGGAAGGCGGCACGGCAGTCGTGGACGGCGCGGACCGCCACGGGCCGGATGGCGGGGCCGGACAACCCGCCGCCGGCGGGCCCCGACCCCAACCGGTAGGTACGCCGGGCGGGATCGATGGCCATCCCCAACAGGGTGTTCACCAGAACGAGGGCCTCGGCACCGGCGGACACGGCCGCACCGGCGATGTCGGTGAGGTCGGCCACGTTGGGGCTCAGCTTCACCCAGAGGGGAAGACCGGATGCGCCCGACGCGGCCACGGCGTCGGCCGTCGCCGTCGCCGAGTGGGCGAACATCCGGGACCGGTCGTCGAGGTTCGGACAGCTGACGTTGACCTCCACCGCCACCACACCGGGAGCGCCGGCGACCATGGCCGCGGCGCGTGCGTAGTCGTCCACCCGGCGGCCCCAGATGCTCACCACGACGCGCGCCCCGCGGTCGACGAGGGCGGGCAGCTCGTCGTGCAGCCAGGCGCGCACCCCCGGCCCCTGGAGGCCCACGGAGTTGAGCATCCCGGCCGGCGTCTCGTGGAGCCGGGGTGGCGGATTCCCTTCCCAGGGGTCGGCGGACAGCGATTTCACCACCACGGCGCCCAGGGTGGCCAGGTCGACATACGAGGCCAGCTCCGCCCCGTGGCCGGCCGTGCCCGACGCGGTGAGGACCGGATTGGGAAGATGGACCGAGCCCACACTGGTGCGGAGATCCACGTGGGCGAGCGGTCGCAGGATCACTCGTAGACCTCCTGGAGGCTGATCACCGACAGGCCGTGGTCTCGCCAGTCGCCCATGCCGGCGGCGGCGGCGCGCGCGGCGGCCACCGTCGTGAGACACGGGACCTGATGGGCGAGCGCGGCCGAGCGGATGTGGAGACCGTCGGCGCGCGGACCGCGCCCCCGGGGGGTGTTCACCACCAGCTGGACGCGCCCCGAGGCGATGAGGTCGACGGCGTCGGCGGCGCCCGACTCCCCCACCTTGGCCACCACCGTGGCCACGGGGACGCCGTTGGATTCGAGGAACGCCGCCGTTCCCGAGGTGGCGACGAGGGTGAGATCGAGTGACGCGAACCGGCGGGCCGCCTCCAGGCCGGCCGCCTTGTCGCGGTCGGCCAGCGAGAGGAAGACGGTCCCCTCGGCCGGCAACGGGGTGCCCGCGGCGATCTGGCTCTTGGCGAAGGCCAGCCCGAAGGTCGTCCCCACGCCCATGACCTCTCCGGTCGACCGCATCTCGGGGCCGAGAAGGGTGTCCACGCCCGGGAAGCGCCCGAAGGGCAGGACGGCCTCCTTGACGGCCACCCAGCCGGCTCCGGCGGGGGGCCGGACCAGACCCTCGCCGCGGAGGTCGGCCAGGGTGGCCCCGGTCATCACCCGCGCCGCGATCATGGCCACGGGGACCCCCGTGGCCTTGGCCACGAAGGGCACCGTCCGGCTGGCGCGCGGGTTGGCCTCGATCACGTAGACCTGTCCATCCTTCACGGCGTACTGGACGTTCAGGAGCCCGACCACGGACAGGGCCTCGGCGATGGCGCGGGTGTGGACCTCGAGCATCTCGATGACGTCGGGACGCAGTGTCTGGGGCGGCAGCGCGCAGGCCGAATCGCCCGAGTGCACTCCGGCTTCCTCCACGTGTTCCATCACGCCGGCGATGAGGACCTCCCCGGTGTGGTCGCGGACGGAGTCGACGTCGACCTCGACGGCGTCCTCGAGGAAGCGGTCGACGAGTACCGGTCGCTCGGCCGAGACGCCGCCCTCACGGGCGAGCGACGCACCGAGCTCGCCCACGACGTGCTCGAGCCGCTCGTCGTCGTAGACGATCTCCATGGCCCGTCCGCCGAGGACGTAGCTCGGGCGGACCAGGACCGGGTAGCCCACCTTGCGCGCCACGGTCAGGGCGTCGTCCACCGTCACCGCCGTGCCACCGGGCGGTTGGGGGATGCCCAGGCGCTCGCAGAGGGCGTTCCACTGCTCGCGATCCTCGGCCAGATCGATGGACGCGGGACTCGTTCCGAGGACCAGGGCGGGGTCGATGGCGTGGGCCAGCTTCAACGGCGTCTGGCCGCCGAGGCTCACGATCACACCGACAAGAGGTGCCCCGCCGGGTCCCGCGCCGGCCGCGATCTCGGCGTCGAGGACGTTGGACACGTCTTCGGCGGTGAGCGGCTCGAAGTAGAGCCGGTCCGACGTGTCGTAGTCGGTGGACACGGTCTCGGGGTTGCAGTTCACCATGACCGTCTCGAAGCCGGCGTCGTGCAGCGCCATCGAGGCGTGGACGCAGCAGTAGTCGAATTCGATTCCCTGGCCGATGCGGTTCGGTCCCGACCCGAGGATGACGACACGTCCACGCGTGCTCGGTTGGACCTCGTCCTCGTCCTCGTAGGTGGCGTAGTGGTACGGCGTGCGCGCCTCGAACTCGGCGGCACAGGTGTCCACCGTCTTGAACGTCGCCCGCACGCCGGCGGCCAGGCGCGCGGCGCGGACGGTGCTCTCGGTGCTGCCCAAGAGATAAGCGATCTGCGCGTCGGAGAAGCCCAACCGCTTCACCGCCCGCCACGTCCGGCGCTCCATGGCCCGGACAGCGTCGGGGCCGGAGGTCTCCTGCGCGAGCTCTTCGAGATACCGGCGGGCGTCGGTGATGGTGGCCAGTTGGTCGAGGAACCAGGGATCCACGCCGGTGGCCGCCGCCAGCGTGTCCGGTGTGATGCCCCGACGCAGCGCCGTCTCGAGCTGGAAGACGCGCTCGGGTGTCGGTTGGCACGACATGGCCACCAGCTCGTCGTCGTCGATGAGGTCGTAGGCCGCCTCGGCGCGGTCGGCGTTGAGTCCGGCCCGACCCTGTTCGAGCGACCGGATGGCCTTCTGGAGCGATTCGGGGAAGGTGCGACCGATGGCCATGACCTCCCCCACCGACTGCATACGCGTTCCCAGGTGGTCGGTCACGCCAGGGAGCTTCTCGAAGGCCCACCGCGGGATCTTCGTCACCACGTAGTCGATGGTGGGCTCGAAGCTCACCGGGGTGGCGCCCGTGATGTCGTTGGTGATCTCGTCGAGGGTGTACCCCACGGCCAGGCGGGCGGCGATCTTGGCGATGGGGAACCCGGTGGCCTTCGAGGCCAGGGCCGAGGAGCGCGAGACGCGGGGGTTCATCTCGATCACGAGGCGCCGACCGCTTCGGGGATCGACGGCGAATTGGATGTTCGAGCCCCCCGTCTCGACTCCCACGCGGCGGATGCAGGCGAAGGCGTCGTCGCGCATCGCCTGGTACTCGACGTCCGAGAGGGTCTGGGCCGGTGCGACCGTGATGGAGTCCCCGGTGTGGACGCCCATGGGGTCGAGGTTCTCGATGGAGCAGACGACGACACAGTTGTCCACCCGGTCGCGCATGACCTCGAGCTCGAATTCCTTCCATCCGGCGATGGAGCGCTCGATGAGGATCTGGGAGATGGGACTGGCGGCCAGACCCTCCGCCGCCACGCGGGCCAGCTGGCTGCGGTCGTGGGCCGTCCCCGTCCCGGCGCCGCCCAGGATGAAACTCGGCCGGATCATGAGGGGGAAGCCGATCCTGTCCCCCACCGCCATGGCCTCGTCGAGAGACCGGGCGAAGCCCGATGACGGCACCTCGAGACCGATCTCCCCCATGGCCGTCTTGAAGCGGTCGCGGTCCTCGGCCGTGGCGATGGCCTCGGCGTTGGCACCGATGAGCTCGACATCGTGGGCGTCGAGGACACCCCGGTCGACGAGCGCCATGGCCAGGTTGAGCCCGGTCTGGCCGCCCAGTGTCGGCAGCAGCGCGTCCGGCCGTTCGCGCTCGACGATGGCGGTCAGGGTGTCGGCGTCGAGCGGCTCGACGTAGGTCCGGTCGGCCAGGTCGGGATCGGTCATGATGGTGGCCGGGTTGGAGTTGGCCAGCACGACGACGTACCCCTCGGAGCGCAGCACCCGGCAGGCCTGGGTCCCGGAATAGTCGAACTCGCACGCCTGGCCGATGACGATGGGACCCGAACCGATGACGAGGATCTTCTCGATGTCCGTGCGCCGGGGCATTCAGACCCACCCCGTCACGAGGGCGCGCCGTTCATCAGCGCCCGGAAGTCGGCGAAGAGATACCGGGCGTCGTGCGGTCCGGGCCCGGCCTCGGGGTGGTACTGCACGCTGAAGGCGGCCACCGCGGTGCAGCGAAACCCCTCCACCACGCCGTCGTTCAGGTTGACGTGGGTGAGCTCGGTCGCCTCCGGTCCCGTCCGCGGCAGCGACCCGCCGTCCACCGCGTAGTTGTGGTTCTGGCTGGTGATCTCCACGCGGCCCGACGCCAGATGTTTCACCGGATGGTTCCCCCCGTGGTGGCCGAAGGGCAGCTTGAACGTCCGTCCCCCCACCGCCTCGGCCAGGAGCTGATGCCCCAGGCAGATCCCGAACAGGGGCACCTGACCGAGCAGGTCGGCGATGATCCCGACCTGGGCCGACAGCGCGGCGGGGTCCCCAGGTCCGTTGGAGAGGAAGACGCCGTCGGGGTCGAGGGCGAGCGCCTCGTCGGCCGGGAAGTCGGCCGGCACAACCGTGACGAGCGCGTCCGCTTCGAGTCCGCGCAGCATCGTCTCCTTCACCCCGAAGTCGTAGGCCACCACCCGCAGTGGACCCGACCCTCTCGTGTACGGCGCGGCCGTCGTCACCTCCGAGACGAGGTCGCGACCGCTCGTTCCCGGCTCGGCCCTGGCGGCGGCGGTGAGCGTGGCTTCCGATGCGGTGCCGAAGGCGCACCCCATGGCGCCGTCGTCGCGCAGGTGGCGCGTGAGGCGCCGGGTGTCGACGCCGGCGATCCCGGGGATGCCGTGGCGGACGAGGAGGTCCTCGAGCGACCCCGTCGACCGCCAGTTCGAGGGACGGGTCGTCAACTGGCGGACGACCACGCCCCGGCACCACGGACGCGCCGCCTCGTCGTCATCGGGGGTGACGCCGTAGTTCCCGATGTGCGGATAGGTGAAGGCGATGGCCTGACCGGCGTAGCTGGGGTCGGTGATGACCTCCTGGTATCCCGACAGCACCGTGTTGAAGACCAGCTCTCCGGTGGCCACGCCGTTCGGTGGTGCGGCGCCGATGGCCTCTCCCTCGAACACCTCGCCGTCGGCCAGGACGAGGAGGGCCGGGGTGGACCGGTCGGGGAACGTGCGCGTGGTCACCGTTGCGCCTCCGTGTCCACCACCACCGGCTCGCCCCGGTAGACCGTGTGGCGGACCCTGCCCGTGAGCGTCCGTCCCCCCCAGGGGGTGTTCCGGCTGCGACTGGAGAGCCGGTCGGGATCGACCTCCCAGCGCTCGGTGGTGTCGATCACGCAGAGGTTGCCCGGCGCGCCGACGGCGACCGGGCCACCCTGGTCCCCTCCCTGGTCCACCGACAGACCGGCGATCCGCGCCGGGCGCCAGGACATGAGGCCCACGACGTCGCGGATCGACATGCCCGCTCCGAGCGCTTCCAGGGTCACGGCCACGGCCGTCTCCAGTCCGAGCATCCCCGGGGCCGCCGCGTCGAGTGGCGCGTCCTTGGCCTCCGACGGGTGGGGGGCGTGGTCGGTGGCCACCGCGTCGACGGTCCCCGCCGCGCAGGCGGCGCGCAGCGCGGCCACATCGGCATCGGTGCGCAGGGGGGGATTGACCTTGAAGACGGTGTCGTACCCCGCCAGCTCGGCGTCGGTGAGAGACAGATGGTGCGGCGTCACCTCGGCGCTTACCGGCAGACCCTCCGCCTTGGCCGCCGCCACCAGGGCCACCGACCCGGCCGTCGAGAGATGCAGGAAGTGGACGCGACCACCGGTCAGGCGGGACAGCATGATGTCACGCGCCACCATGAGCTCCTCGGCCACCGCCGGGACACCGGGCACACCCAGCCGGCTCGACCATGCACCCTCGTGCATGTGGCCGCCGGCCGCCAGCGCACCGTCCTCGCAGTGTTGACCGAGGGTCACGCCGAGGCCCCGCGCATACTCGAGGGCGCGGCGCATGACACCGGCGTCCTGGACTCCGGTGCCGTCGTCGGTGAACAACGTGACGCCGAGGGCGGCGAGCTCGGCCATCGGGGCCAGGCAGACGCCGGCCCGGCCGACGGTGATGGCCCCGGCCACCGCCACCTGGCACATGGCCGACGCGCCGAGACCGAGGACCTCGAGGGCCACAGCCGCGCTGTCGATCGGCGGGTTCGTGTTGGGCATGCCCACCACCGCCGTGTAGCCGCCGCGCGCGGCGGCGCGCGCCGCGGTCTCCACCGTCTCCGCTTCCTCGCCCCCCGGCTGGCGTAGATGGGTGTGGAGATCGACCAGGCCCGGCGCCACGTGGCAGCCGGCGGCGTCGAGCACGGTGGCGTGGGCGGGAACGTCGAGGTCCGTGCCCACAGCCGTGACGGTGCCGTCGGTGATCAGAACGTCGGCGCGGCGTTCGCCGGTCTCGTCGACGACGGTGCCGCCCCGGATCATCACGCTGGCGTGCCGCGGAGCCACCGGGCCCCCACGACCGTCAGCCATCGACGGCCCCGAAGCCCGGGCTCAGACCGGCAACCGCTCCGGCGGCATCACCGCCCACCACCTGGCCGAGGAGGAGGAACAGGACGGCCATGCGCACAGCCACGCCGTTGGCCACCTGGCGGAGCACCAACGACCGGGGCAGATCGGCCACCTCGTCGGCGATCTCGACACCGCGGTTCATCGGTCCGGGATGCATCACGAGGGCGCCGTCGGCCAGCAGGCCGGCACGCCGGGCCGTCAGGCCGTATCCGGCGGTGTACTCGCGCAGCGTCGGCAGGAACGACCCGGCGCCGCGCTCGGTCTGGAGGCGCAGGAGGTAGCAGACGTCGACGGTGGGCAGAACCGAGTCGAGGTCGTGCGACGTGGCCGACACGGGCCATCCCTCGAGCGAGGGCGGCAGGAGGCTGCCCGGGGCCACCAGGGTGATCTCGGCGCCCAGGGCGGCCAGGGCCAGCACCCCCGAGCGCGCCACCCGGCTGTGGGCGACGTCACCCACGATGGCCACCCGCAGACCGGCGAAATCCTGCACGCCCACGTCCGCCACGCGACGGCCGGACCGCTCGGCTAGGACCTGGCGGATCGTGTAGCAGTCGAGAAGAGCCTGGGTGGGGTGCTCGTGCCAGCCGTCGCCGGCGTTGATGACGCTGGCGTCGACCCAGCGCGCCACCTGGGCCGGTGCGCCCGCCGACGGGTGGCGGATGACGAAGGCATCCACGCCCATGGCCGCCACCGTCTCGACCGTGTCGCGCAGCGACTCACCCTTCTTCAGAGACGACGAGGCCACGCCGAAGGACAGGACGTCGGCCGACAGCCGCTTGGCGGCGGTCTCGAACGAGAACCGGGTCCGGGTCGACTCCTCGGCGAACAGGGTCACCACCGTCCGTCCCCGCAGCGCCGGCACCTTGGGAATGGGCCGGCGGGCCACCTCGACGAAGGCGTCGGAGACCCGAAGGACCTCTTCGATGCCCTCGGCGCCGAGGTCGGCGATCGACAGGAGGTGCCGGCCGTCGCCGGGCGCGGGGGCCGGCTTCGGCTCGTCGGCGTCGGGTCGGGGGGCCGGGAGCGTCATCGCGGGACGACGTCGCCGAGGACGACACCGTCCAGACTGACATCGACCTGTTCGTCGAGGCGGGTCGGCATGTTCTTTCCGACATAGTCGGGGCGGACAGGCAGTTCACGATGGCCGCGGTCGACCATGACAGCCAGCTGGACGGCACGGGCCCGGCCGTAATCGGCCAGCGCGTTGAGCGCGGCGCGCACCGTCCGTCCGGTGAAGAGGACGTCGTCGACGAGGATGACCAGCTGGCCGGCGAGATCGCAGGGGATGGCGGTGATGGCCTCGGCCAGCACCGGGCGGATCCCGATGTCGTCGCGGTAGAAGGCGACGTCGAGCATGCCCACGGGCACGGCCGTCGCCTCCATCTCCTCGAGGACCTGGGCCAGCCGGAAGGCGAGCGGCACGCCACCGGTCTGGAGTCCGATGACCACGACGTCGTCGAGACCACGGTTGCGTTCCACGATCTCGTGGGCGATGCGTGTGATCGCCCGCTGGACGTCCTCCGGAGCGAGAACCTGGACCCGAGGAACAAAGACCCCACCGCGCGGTGGGGTCAGCCTGCGTTCTCTTTCGGCCACTCGGGCTCCTTCAGGATCCGTCCGGGCCTCTCGGGACCCGCTTCACGGTTCGCAGCAGGATAGCACCGTCACCGGCTGCGTCCCCGTGTCCGGGGCTCCGTCAGGCCGGCCTCACCCGGGTGGCGATGGTGCTCAGCACTCCGTTCACGAATCCGCCCGACTGCTCGGTGGAGTACTGCTTGGCCAGTTCGACCGCCTCGTCGATGACCACCGGCACCGGCACGTCCGGCCGGGCCAGCAGCTCCCAGGTGGCCAAGCGGAGGATGGTCCGGTCGACCACCGGCATCCGGTCGATCTCCCAGCCCACGGCGGCGTCGGCGATGAGCTCGTCGATCCGGGCCGCCTCCGCGTCGACGCCCCTCAGGAGCGCCACCGTGAACGGGTCGGGCGAGACCGACAGCGCGTCGAGGACCTCCGGGAGCGTCGCCTGCTTCATCTCCGCTTCGTAGAGAAGAGCGACGGCGTGCTCGCGCGCCTCGTGTCGCGGGCCCTCTTCTGCTCCGGCCACGGGACCGGGGGCGGGCCCGTCACGACGCGCCACGGTGTCGCCGGCGGCCGTCGGCTCAGGCCCGGGTGATGTATTCGCCCGTGCGGGTGTCGACCTTGATCCGTTCGCCCGGGTTGACGAAGAGCGGCACCTGGAGCACGAGACCGGTCTCGAGCGTGGCCGGCTTGCGGGCGCCGGAGACCCGGTCGCCCTGGACCCCGGGCTCGGTCACGGTCACCGTCAGTTCCACGGCGGCGGGGAGGTCCACCCCGACGATCTCGTCGTTGTACATCTGGAGGACGGCGCTGTCGCCCTCCTTGATGTACTGCGAGGCCTCACCGAGGGAGTCGGGAGACACCTGGACCTGGTCGTAGGAGACGTTGTCCATGAAGACGTAGTCGGCTCCGTCGCGGTAGAGGTACTGCATCTCGCGCTTGTCGACGATGGCCTGCTCGATGCGCTCGTCGGCGCGGAACGTCCGCTCGATCACCGCACCGGTACGGACGTTCTTCAACTTCGTGCGGACGAAGGCCCCGCCTTTGCCCGGCTTCACGTGTTGGAATTCGACGACGGAGAAGAGCCCCTCGGGGATCTCGACCGTCATACCGTTGCGCAGGTCGTTGGTGGTGACAGCCATCAGGCAGCGATGTCCTTCGTGAAAGCGGTGAGGGGGCGGCAACCCTGGTCGGTCACCACGACGGTGTCCTCGATACGGACTCCGCCCACGCCGGCGAGGTAGATACCCGGCTCGACGGTGACCACGACGCCGGGCGTGAGGATAGCAGTCGACCCCGGGGCCACCGCCGGGGCCTCGTGGATATCGAGACCCACGCCGTGTCCCGTTCCGTGCTCGAAGGCCTCGCCCCAACCCGACAGCCCGATCCGGTCCCGGCACACCTTGTCGATGTCCCCGCTCACGACGCCCGCGGCCACGGCGGCAACCCCCTCCGCCTGGGCTTCGGCCACAACCTCGAACACGCGGGCGAGCTCGGGGGCCGGTGCCCCTCCCACGCAGAACGTGCGGGTCATGTCCGAGCGGTAGCCGTCGAAGGTGGCGCCGAAGTCGATCACGACCGGGTCGCCCGTCCCGATCGGGCGGCCCGTGGGTCGGGCGTGGGGCTTGGCCGCGTTCGGTCCCGAGGCCACGATGGTCTCGAAGGCGCGGTCCTGCGAGCCCAGGCGGCGCATGGCGGTGTCGAGGGCCAGGGCGACCTCCTCCTCCGTCCGCCCGTCGCCGAGCATGCCGAGCACCTCGGCCAGAGCGGCGTCGGCGATGGCGGCGGCGGCGGCGATCCGGGCCACCTCGCCGGGATCCTTCACCAGTCGCAGGCCCTCCACCACGCCGGACGTGGGCACCAGCTGGGTCGACGTCAGCGTGTCGGACCAGCGACGTTGTGATCCCCAGGTGACGGTGTCGGCCTCGAGCCCGACCCGGTCCCCACTGCGGGCGGCCAGGCCGACGATGGCGTCACGCTGCACCTGGACACCACCCACGACGAGGTCCACCGACGACGCCAGTCCGGCCGCCACCACCTGCTCCGACGCCTGGGTCCGGTACCGGCCGTCGGTCACCAGGAGACTCGTGTCCCCCGTGACGAGCAACAGGGCGGCCGACCCGGTGAAGCCGGTGAGGTACCGGATGTTGGCCAGGGTGCTGACGAGGAGGGAGTCGGCTCCGGCCTCGGCCACGCGGGGCCGGAGTCTCGTGAGGCGTCCGGCCACCTCCGTGGCCGGGAGATCCCGAGCGGGAGGCAGCGGGCTCACGGATCGCCTGTCCGCGCCGTCAAGATGCGCGCCACGGCCTGCACGGCCAGCCGGTACCCGAGGCCTCCGAATCCCACGATCGACCCGTCGGCCACCGGCGCCACCACCGAGGTGTGTCGCCACGGCTCCCGTGCCGCCGGGTTGGACAGGTGGAGCTCGATGACGACACCGTCGAAGGAGGCCAGGGCGTCGTGCAGCGCCCACGAGTAGTGGGTGAGGGCACCGGCGTTCACCACCACCGCGCCCGCCCGTCCGCGCGCGGCGTGGACCAGCTCGACGAGCTCGCCCTCGTGGTTGGTCTGGTGATGCTCGAGGATCAGCCCGCAGAGCTCCGCCTCGGCGGCGGCGCCGGCGACGTGGTCGTCAAGAGTGTCGTGTCCGTAGACCTCCGGCTCCCGTTCACCGAGCAGGTTGAGGTTCGGGCCCGACAGGAGGACCACGAGCGGCGGTCCCGTCCCCGTCACCGCCGGGCGCCGATCACGGTGCACACCCCATCTCGATCAGGGTGGACACGACGTCGTCCTCCTCGACGGCGTGGACCGGCTCCACCCCGTCAGGTCCGTCGAGGACGAAGGTGAGGTCGTGGCGCGCCTTCTTATCGCGGGCCATGAACGCGAGCAGTTGCCGGGCCGACGCCCCGGCCGGCATGTCGGGCGAGAGATCGAAACCAGAGACGACCTTCCGGTGCAACGCCACCCGGGCGTCGTCGATCCGGCCCAACCGGTGCGCCAGTTGGGCGGCGAAGATGAGCCCCACGGCGACCGCTTCGCCGTGGCGGAGATCCCAACGCGCTTCGGGACCGAACGCGGCGGCCTCCAGGGCGTGGGCCAGCGTGTGCCCGTAGTTGAGGACCATGCGCCGATCCGACTCCCGTTCGTCGGCGGCCACCACCGCCGCCTTGATGGCCACGCACCGCGCCACCTGCTCCTCGAGGGCCAGGTCCAACAACGACAGGCCCGAGAGGCCGGGAAGGTAGTCGCCCAGAAACGCGTACTTGGCCATCTCTCCGCGTCCCGACGCCCATTCGCGCGCCGGCAGGGTGGACAGCGTGGCGACGTCACAGAGGACGGCAGACGGCTGCCAGAACGCGCCCACCAGATTCTTGCCCTCCGGTAGGTTGACACCGGTCTTCCCCCCGACGGCCGCGTCCACCTGGGCGAGCAGGGTGGTGGCCACGGTCACGTAGGGGATACCACGGAGGAACACGGCGGCGGCGAACCCGGCGAGGTCGCTCACCACGCCTCCGCCCACGGCCACGACGGCGTCGGACCGGGCCAGTCCGCTTCCGGCGAAGCCGCGACACAGATCGTCCACCTGCGCGAGCGTCTTGGCTCCCTCGCCGCCGGGCACGATGAAGACGTCGGTGGTGACTCCGGCGTCCACCTCGACGTCGATGCCCTCCTGGGTCACGATCGCCACCCGTTGGACGCCGGCGGGGATCACCTCTGGCAGCATGGGGAGAATCCCCCGTCCCACCGTGACGTCGTAGGCGCGGTCGCCCAGGGAGACGGGAATGGCGTTCACGGGCGCGCCTGTCGACCGAGGGCACTCTCGCCGACGCACTCGACGACGCGTTCAGCCACTCTCTGGGCGTCGACATCGTCGACGTCCACGATCTCGTCGGCCACCTCGGCGTACAGTGCCCGCCGTTCGGCGTCGATCCGACGGAGGCTCTCCTCCCGGTCCTGCGCGGTGGCCCCGGCCAGCAGAGGACGCCCGCCACCGTCGTGGACCCTCTCGATCAACGTCTCGGGCCGGGCCCTCAGCCAGACCACGGTTCCCGCGGCCCGGAGCGTGTCCCGGTTGCCGGGGTCGAGCACCGCACCGCCACCCACCGAGAGGACGAGAGGTCCCACATGGCCGAGGGCGGTCTGCAGGGCGCTCGCCTCATCCCGTCGGAATTGCGCCTCTCCGTCCCGGGCGAAGAGCTCAGCCACGGTCGCCCCACCGGTGCGGGTGATCTCGACGTCGGTATCGATCCACGTCCACCCGAGCCGCTTCGCGGCCAAACGGGCCACGGTCGATTTGCCCGCTCCCATCATCCCCACGAGCAGGAGGCGCTCAGCCACCGACACCCGCTCCCAGTCCTGCCAGATAGCCGTCGTGGTTGCGGACCAGTTCGGTCATCGAGTCCCCGCCGAACTTGCGGATCGCCTCCGAGGCGAGGACGAGGGCTGCCATCGTCTCGGCCACGACACCCATAGCCGGGACGGCGGTCACATCGGTGCGTTCCTTGAACGACACCGTCTCTTGCTTCGTCACCACGTCGACCGTACCCAGTACGGGCCGGTTGAGGGTGGCCAACGGTTTCATCCCCACCCGGGCGACGATGAGACCACCCGTCGACATGCCACCCTCGATGCCACCGGCCCGGGTGGTGGCGCGTTCGTAGGTCTCCGATCCGGCGTCCCATGAGATGGCATCGTGAGCCTCCGAGCCGCGTCGAGAGGTCCCGGCCGCCCCTTCGCCGATCTCCACGTACTTGATGGCCTGGACGCTCATGAACGCCTGCGCCAGCAGGCCGTCGAGCCGCCGGTCCCAGTGGACATGGCTGCCGAGACCGACAGGTGCCCCGTAGACCAGGACCTCCACCACCCCGCCCAGTGAGTCGCCGTCCTTGGCGGCGGCCTTGATGGCGGCCACCATCCGGGCCTCGGCATCGGCGTCGAGGCACCGGACGTCGGAGGCGTCCACCCGATCGAGGTCGGCCGGGGTGGGCCGCACATCTGTCTCGACCTGCTCCGGTCCGATGGCCACCACGTGGCTCACGACGGCCGTTCCCAGACGGGCCAGGAGGGTCTTGGCCAGACACCCGGCGGCCACCCGGGCCGCCGTCTCGCGCGCCGAGGCACGCTCGAGGACGTCGCGGGCGTCATCGAAACCGTACTTCTGCATGCCGGCCAGATCGGCGTGCCCGGGACGGGGCTTCGTGAGGACCTTGGTCGGCGCCCCGGGGTGGGGCGACATCTCCTGTTCCCACTTCGGCCACTCGGTGTTGGCGATCTCGATGGCCACGGGAGAGCCGAGGGTCCGCCCGTGGCGGACGCCCGCCATCAGGGTCACCTCGTCGGCTTCGAAGCGCATCCGCGGCCCGCGCCCGAAACCCAGCCGGCGCCGGGCCAGCTCACCCTGGACCTGCTCCACCGTGACGGGCAGTCCCGCCGGAAGCCCTTCCACGATCACCACCAGGGCTTTGCCGTGGGATTCACCCGCGGTCAGGAAGCGGAGCACGGCGCCAATCTACTGCCGGCGATATGGGGTCCCGGGCTACCGCCACGCATCCCCCGCCGCCCGGCGCGCCCCGGACACGGCATCGGCGTGCCGTCGCACCGCCGGCACCGCCCCGGACCGGGCCGTCGATCAGACGCCGCCTCGATGAAACAGTGCGTGGGCCGCGGGACTCCCCCACACGATCGACAGCACGGCGCCGGCGGCCAGGAAGGGGCCGAAGGGGATCTTGGTCTTGCGGCCCCCACCGGAGACGGCGATGAAGGCGATGCCCACCACGGCACCGAGAACGAAGCCGGCGAAGAAGCCCACGAAGGCGTGGCCGATGCCCAACCAGCCCGTGGCCAGACCCACGACTCCGGCCAGTCGCACGTCACCGAAACCCATTCCCTTGGGCACGGCGACGTGGAGGAGGAAGAAACCGGCGAAGGCCACGGCGCCGCTGATGGCGGCCCGGCCGAGAGATCCCCACCGATTGTCGACGGCCGAGGCGATCACGAACAGGGGGATGAGAAGGGCCAACGTGGGATAGACGATGTAATTGGGGATGATCCAACGGTCGAGGTCCACCGCGCTGATCGCCACCATGGACAGGCCGAACACGGCGTAGGCGGCGAGGACCACGTCGGCACCGAAGTGTGCGCCGAACAAGCCGAGGACCGCCGCGCTCACCACGGCCAGCACGGCCGGCCGGACGGGATGCTTCACGCGCTCGGCACACGAGGGACACCCTCGTCGACGCACCAGGACGCGGGCGACGGGCACGAGACCCAGTGCGGCGGCCGGGGCCCCGCATGCCTCGCACCGCCACCACGGTCGGTCGAGTGGGCGGCGTTCCCCCAGGCGGTCGACCAGGATCTCCAGCCCGTCGCCGAGCACGAACCCACCGGCCGCACTCACTCCCGTGACGAGTGCGTCCATCGCGGGCACGATAATTCACGGACTCACGTGGCCCGCGGACCGCAACGGGCGGCGGCGGCCCGGGCGGGTTACTTCTTGGCCGGCTCGTAGAAGGGATTCGCGCCGCTCGCGTGATCGGTGACGTCGACGACGGAGACGATCTCGGGCAGCGCGTCGCGCAGCGCCACCTCGATTCCCTGCGACAAAGTGACCGTGGCCAGGCCACACCCTTGGCAGCCACCGCTCAGGCGCACGTAGACCACGTCCTCCTCGACGGCGACGAGATCCGCCCGCCCTCCGTGCATGGCGATGGACGGGTTCACCTGCTCCTCGAGAACGGCCAGCACCCGCTGCGCCTGGTCCCCGGTCAGATCACCCGGCGGACGGCCGGCGAAGACGTCGACCCTCGGCGGCGTGTTGGGGTTCAGGATGACCAGGCCGCCCTCGCCCTCGTCGGACCAGTCCAGGCGGGCACCGACGAGGCGGGCCACGCTCGACTGGGGGACGACGACCTTGAGATCACCGTCCCCTCCGATGGAGTCGGACTCGGCGGCGTCGGCCGCCACCTGGAAGTAGATGTCGTAGGTGTAGGCACCGTCACGTGATCCGGTGACCTCCACCCAGAGGGCCAGCTTCTCGGCGTCGGCCTCCTGGGCCCGGGCGTCGAGCACGACGGCGCGGGCCGCCGGCGTCACCGTGAGCACGGCAGGGCTCGTGTGGCCGTTCCCGGCCGGTCCCGCATCCTCGGCCATGGCCGTTACCTCCCGGGTCCATCATAGGGCCATGGCCCGTGTTCTCCTCCTCGTTCCGGCCGCTACGTACCGGGTGGCGGACTTTCTGGAGGCGGCCCGGACGCTCGGGGTGGAGGTGGTGATCGGGGGGGACGAGGCCCACGCTCTGCAGGACCTCATGGGGCGGCGGTCGGTCCAGCTCCCCCTGGACGACCCGGTGGCGGCGGCCGAGATGATCGTGGCCCACGACGAGGTCGCCCCTCTCGACGCCGTGATAGCCGTCGACGACCGGGGGGCCGTGGCCGCCGCCGAGGCGTCGCAGCGCCTGGGGTTGCGCCACAACCCCCCCGATGCGGTGGCTGCCACCAGGGACAAGTTGGTCATGCGGACACGCCTGGGCCGCGCCGAGGTCCCCCAGCCGGCGTTTACGTCCGTGGCCGGGGACGCCGCGCCCGAGGACGTCACTCGACTGCTCGGAGGAGTCGGACTGCCCTGCGTGGTCAAGCCCAGGACCCTGTCGGCGAGCCAGGGGGTGTTGCGAGCTGACACCGCGGAGGAGGCAGTCGCCGCCGTCGAGCGGGTGCGGCGGATCGTCGCCGGGGCGACCGGGACCCCCGACGCCGCCCTGCTCCTGGAACGGTTCGTGCCGGGACCGGAGGTCGCCGTCGAGGGACTGCTCACGGACGGGGTTCTGAGCGTCCTGGCCGTGTTCGACAAGCCCGATCCACTCGAGGGTCCGGCGTTCGAAGAGACGATCTACGTCACCCCGTCGCGTCTCGACGCGGCGGACACCAGCGCGGCGGTGGCGGCGGCGGCGGCCGCCTGTCGGGCCCTCGGACTGGCCGAGGGCCCCGTTCACGCCGAGGTCCGGGTTCACGAGGGTCGGGCGTCGGTGATCGAGGTGGCGGCCCGCACCATCGGCGGCCTGTGCGCCAGGACCCTCACCTTCTCCACGGGCCGGACGCTCGAGCAACTGGTGATCGCCCAGGCACTGGGCCGACCGTTGGGTGCCACCCGGCGCCGGACACGCGCGTCGGGGGTGCTCATGATCCCCATCCCCCGCGCCGGGATCCTCGAGGGGGTGGGGGGCCGCGACCTCGCCGCGCGCGTACCGGGGATCACCGACATACAGATCACCATCGCGCCCGGTCGCCCGGTTGTCCCGGTGCCGGAGGGTGACCGCTACCTCGGATTCGTCTTCGCGCGCGGGCGGAGCCCGGCCGACGTCGAAGCCGCGCTGCGCCAGGCCCAGGCGCTTCTCGACGTCCGCATCGCGCCGGATCCGGATGTGGCGACGACGCCGACGGGTCGGTCCCCCTGCTGAGTTCTCCGACGGCGCGGGTGGGGCCCGCTACCGTGGTCGCGTGCGCGTCCTTTTGATCTCCACCTACGAGCTCGGGCATCAGCCACTTCACCTGGCCTCGCCCGCCGGCGCGCTCCTGCGCGCCGGGCACGACGTGCGTTGCGTGGACCTGGGCGTCGATCCACTCGATCCCGACGTTCTGGCCTGGGCCGACGCCGCCGCCTGCTCGGTCCCCATGCACACCGCCATGCGGCTGGCCCTGTCCCTGTGCGACGAGATCAGAGGTCGGCGCCCCGACCTCCCTCTCTGTCTCTACGGCCTCTACGCGGGGCTCGACGCCGGACGCGACGAAACCTCGACCGCGCACCTCGTCGACAGGACCATCGCCGGTGAGTACGAACCGGGTCTCGTCGCCTGGGTGGACGAGCTCGCCCGCGGCGACGGTGGGCGGCACCCGCCGCGGGGAGACGCGGTGGTGTCCCTCGGACGGGGCCGGTTCGGCCTCCCGGCGCGCCACCTGCTTCCCCCTCTCGAGCGCTATGCCCGGCTGGCCGTCTCCGGCGAGCTCCGTCTGGCCGGGTACGTCGAGGCGAGCCACGGCTGCGCCCACCGGTGCCGTCACTGCCCCGTCCCGGTCGTCTACGACGGCCGCACCCGGCTGGTGGGCGAGGACGCCGTCGTGGCCGACGTGGCCCAGCTCGTCGCGCTCGGCGCCCGTCATGTCACGTTCGGGGACCCCGACTTCCTGAACGGCCCTCACCATGCCGTGCGCGTCGTGGGAGCCGTCCACAGGGCCTTCCCCGACCTCACCTTCGACATCACGACCAAGGTCGAGCACGTGCTGCGGCACCGCGACCTGTGGCCGGCACTGGCCCGGGCCGGGCTGCTCTTCGTGGTCTCCGCCTTCGAGTCCGCCAGCGATCAGGTCCTGAGCAAGCTCGACAAGGGTCACACGGTGGCCGACGAGGTCGAAGCGGTCGCGGTCCTGCGGGCGTCGGGGGTCGAGCCCCGCCCCTCGCTCATGCCCTTCACCCCCTGGACCACCGCCCAGGACGTACGCGCCCTGCTGGATCTGGTCTCCTCCTGCGACCTCGTCGGCAACGTCGATCCCGTCCATTTCGCCATCCGACTGCTCGTCCCACCGGGATCGCTCCTGCTCGCATCGGGCGCCCTCGACGGTGCGCTCGGCCCCTACGACACCGATGGACTGAGCTGGACGTGGCGATCGCCCGATCCGAGGCTCGACCTCGTGCAGCGTCACATCGCCGCCATCGCCGTTCAGGCGGCGGCCGACGAATGGTCCGCGGCCCGCGCCTACGACGCCGTACGCGCCGCGGCGGACGCGGAACTGTCCGGGGAGGGCGGCCGATTCGGCGCACCGCCCCCTGTGAGCGACGGGAGACTGCGTTCGTCGATGGCGCCCGACGACAGACCCCGGCTCACCGAGGCGTGGTTCTGCTGCGCCGAGCCGACCGACGCACAATTCCGGGCCCTCCGCGTCGCCACGGCGGCGCCGGCTCGAGGGAGATGACAACGATGGCACAGCGAAACGTCCGCCCTCCTCGTACCCCGGCCGACGAGGCCTGGCGGGAGGCACCCGAGGGCGCCCACGAGTGGATGAGCTTCCCCGACCCCGATGACGAGCGGACCTGGCTCTTCGACGTCACGTTCCTCGAGAGCAATTGGACGTGCATCTTCGGCCAGGGCTGCCAGGGCGTGCTGACCGGCCCTGCTCCCGAGCTCGTCCAGGGATGTTGTTCGTACGGCGCCCACTTCACCGGACCGAAGGACGCGCGGCGCGTCGAGGCCGCGGCCGCCACCTTGACCCCCGAGCAATGGCAGTTCTGGCGCCAGGGGCAGCCACGAGACGGCGGGCGGGCGCGAGTCGTAAAGCGCGGCCGCAACGGTGACCTGACCACGCGGATGGTCAAGGAGGCCTGCATCTTCCTCAATCGCCCGGACTTCCCCGGGGGGCCCGGATGCGCCCTGCATCGCGCCGCCATGGAACGAGGTGTCCCCCATCTCGAACTCAAGCCCGACGTGTGCTGGCAGCTTCCGCTGCGGCGCGAGGACGAGGTCGCCGACGACGGGTACGTGACGTCGGTCATCCGGCAGTGGGATCGACGTGACTGGGGACCCGGCGGAGACGAGTTCCACTGGTGGTGCACCGAGGATCCTGAGGCCTTCGTGGGCACGCGGCCCGTCTACGAGGAGCTCGCCCCCGAGCTCATCGCACTGAGCGGGCGCAAGATCTACAAACGCCTCGTCCGCTACCTGCAGGCCCGGGCCGGACGTACCTCGACGAACGGGACCCGGCGCGCCGGCGCGCCGACCACGGACGTGACGCCGACGGCTCCGGTCCCGGTCCCGCTTCCGCATCCCGCCGTCCGGCGGCGCTGAACGAACCCCGGCTCTCGCTGCGGGCCGCGGGTGCCGTCTACTCGGCTAGCGGATCGTCCTCCGGCTCCCGAGCGACGGCGTCGGCCGCCAGGGTGTCGTCGTCCGCTTCGGCCAGGCACCACGATGCGTGCTCGTCCTCGGGGTCGGCGCCGCACTCCGCGCAACGCTCGGGCGCGGTCGCGACCGATCGCTTCAGGCTGCGGGCCTCTTCGAAGCGGCGATGTCGTCCCTTTTTCACGAGCGACTCCTCCGTCGGCCGGGGCGC
>Ga0209415_10006715_pt1 | contig 20326 bp, 18 predicted proteins | sample PeaSoiSIISIP2007_FD_187696 | JGI IMG/M metagenome (GOLD analysis project Ga0209415, IMG submission 187696) | Peat soil microbial communities from Weissenstadt, Germany - SII-SIP-2007 (SPAdes) (version 2) | ecosystem: Environmental > Terrestrial > Soil > Wetlands > Peat | place: Germany...
AGCTTCAAAGACTCCGCTTCGAGCGAATTGATTTCGGCTGCTTCGGCAGAACGGAAACCGGCCCGGTCCAGAGCCGAAGAGCGCTCGCGGGATTTGAGGCGGCCCAGAATGGCGTAGGTCATCGGGGTGGCGAGTCGCGGGCGAAGTCCGGCGGAGGCCATGTCGTCGCGCGATTTGATGAGGCGCGCGATGGCTTCGTAATCCGGGTGGCGTTTAGCCAGTTGGGGATGAATCGCCGCGACGAGATTGTGCGCTTCCCAGGACTTGAGGACGACGGCGGGCTTCTCTTCCCGGGCGACGTCGCGCAGCTCCTGGCCCGCATCTTCCGGCGAGATCGAGCGGTGCAGTTCCCTTTCAATCGCCAAGGCAAACCACTCCGCCGTGCGCGATTCCAACTTGAATCCCATGCGCGCGGCGTAACGGAGCGCGCGCAGCAAGCGCACGGGCTGGTTGGTGAAGCTATGAATGGTGAGGGCGCGGACTTCGCGACGCTCCAAATCGGCAAGTCCGTTGGTGGGATCGAGCAAGAGCCCGCGAGAGGCGGGATTCAAGGAGATGGCGATGGCATTGAGGGAGAAGTCGCGCCGCCGCAAATCCTCCATCACTGTGGACCAGCGAATCTCCGGCCTGGTGCCGGGGCGAACATAAACGTCATCGCGCGCACCGGACAAACTCGCTTCGACGTCGCCGGCGAGGAGCAGTTCGATGTGGCGCCATTTCTCGTCTTCGAGACGGATGCGGGCGCCGCCCTTTTCCATTTCGTGGGCCAAGCGCGAGGGATTGCCTTCGATCACGAAATCCAGGTCGCGAATGGGCATTCCGGAGATCAAATCCCGCACGGCTCCGCCCACCAAATACAAATTCTCTTCCAGAGTTGCGGAGAGTTCCTGCAACCGCAATACCGCGGCCCGCTGCTCAGTCGAGAGCCGGCTTTCCAGCATGTACATGTAATCAGGCATACGCTTTAGCGTCCTCAATCAGCCGCGACGCCCTACGCTCCTGGCCGTCGCGGCAATCTTCAAATGGGGCCCATTTCCCGCAGCGCCTCAATCCCGGCACGTTTTCACGCACGCGGGTGGTGCGCCTTATAGACCTGCTTAAGCCGTTCCTCCACGACGTGCGTATAGATCTGCGTCGTGGAGATGTCCGCATGGCCCAACATCAACTGCACGGAACGCAAATCCGCTCCGCCTTCCAGGAGGTGCGTCGCAAAACTGTGCCGCATCTTGTGCGGATTGAGCTTGAGACGCAGGCCTGCTTTGCGTCCATAGTCGGACAACGTCTTCCAGACAGTCATCCGGCTCAATTGGCGGCCCCGCTGGTTGATGAAGAGGAACGGCACGCCGGGAGAATCTCCCCGCGCGCGCAGCATCAGCGGACGGGCGCTTTGGAGATACTGTTCGATGGAGGACAGCGCCCTCCGCCCAATCGGCACGAGCCGCTCCTTGTCGCCCTTCCCCACGCAACGGACGGTGCCCGTGCGAAAATCGACGTCGCTCACGCGCAAACTTGTAAGCTCGGAAACGCGGAGCCCGCTGGAATAGAGCAACTCCAGCAGAGCGCGATCACGCGAACCCTCGGGCTTGTTGACATCCGGCAATTGCAGCAACTTCTCCACCTCATCCAGACGCAGGAAGGTAGGCAGCGTCCGCCGGAACTTCGGCGACTCGAGGGTGAGCGTCGGATCTGTCTTAATCACGTCTTCGATCAACAGGAACTTGTAGAAGCCGCGAAGCGATACCAAATGACGCGCCACCGAGCGGCTATCTAATTTCAGCTGGTACAGGTGCGCGAGATATTGCACGACTTCGTCCCTTGTTAAACTCTTCGACCTTAGGTTGTTCTTCTCCAGATATGCCGAGAAGCGCTTGAGGTCACGACCGTAGGCGGCGACCGTATTGGAGGAGAGGCCTTTCTCCACTTGCAGGTACTTTAGATACGAAACTGCCAGCGCGTCCATGTTCCCTATCCCGCCATACCGGCATCCAGAGGTTCCGCGTGCTGCCTGCGCGCGACCATCAAGTAGAGCTCGCCAAGTTCCTCGCACTTGAAGAGTCTGGCGACGCCAAAATATACCGCAGTGCCCCCGCCAAGCAACGCCAGAAACACAGCCAGGCGGGGGAAGAAGCGCTCGATGGCCTCAAAGTGAGAAATCCGCAAACCGGCAACGCAGGCGACGCCCATCACCACCGCAGCGATCGCCGCCTTCGCCATGGAACGCATGATCTCCTTTTCGCCGAGAGCGCCAATGCGATTCCGCAGAATTACAAACAGCATGCCGAAACTCAGGTAGGAGGCCAGTACCGCGGCGACCGCGGGAATACCGTTCTGGAAAATGCGAAAGAAAAACGCAAGAAAAAGGACATTGAACAGGATGTTCGCCACCAAGGCGACGGCCGCCACCTGCATCGGGGTCTTGGTGTCCTGCGTGGAATAGAAAGCGGGCACAATCAACTTGGCGGCGGCGAACGCCGGCAATCCCAGCGAATAATAAAGCAGCGCCCGGCTCGTCAGCGTGACGGATTCCGCACCGAACCGACCGTGCTCGAACAAGACCTGCACGATGGGTTTGCGCATCACGATGAGGCCGACCGCGGCCGGAATCGTGATAAATGAGACGATCCGGGTGGAAAACCCAAGTGTGGTCTTCAATCCCGGGATGTCTCCGGCGGCGGCCTGCCGCGACATTCCCGGAAGTATCGCCGTGGCTACCGCGATGGCATAGGCGCCCAAAACCAGCTGCATAATGCGGTCGCCGATGTAGAGCGACGTCAGACTACCGATGGGCATGCGGCGGTCGGTGGCAAAAAGCGTCCCCACCAGCACATTGATGTGCAGAATGCCCGCCCCAAAGAAGGCCGGCAGCATCAAGCGAGCGACGCGGCGGACCCCAGGGTCCTGGAGCGAAAAGCCGAAATCGAACCGCATCCCCTTGCGCACGAGCTGGGGGAGCATCATCATGAATTGCAGCACCGCTCCCACCACCACGCCGACGGCAAGGGCTTTTGCCGGATGGCCGAATCTGTGCCAGACAAAGCTCATCGAAAACAGGATGAACGCGGCGTTCACCAAAATCGGCGAAGCGGCGGGGACGCCGAAGATCTGAAACCCGTTGAGAATGGCAATCGCCACCGCCCCCATTCCAACGAAGAATACCGCGGGAAAAAGGATCCGGTTTAGCTCGGTGCCGAGGAGGTGCAGATCGCCGGTGCCTCGCGGAGAAAAGGCGTAGATGACCGCTGAAGAAAAGACCAGACCTAGGATGGTCAGCACGGCAAGTAAGAGGGCCATGGTCCAGAAAACCCGGTTGGCCAGCCGCCACATCTCTTCCCGCGTTCGGTTCCCCATATAGTCCGAGAAGACGGGGATAAACGCGGCGTTCATGGAGCCTTCGCCCACCAGCCTGCGCATGATCGAGGGAATCCGGAAGGCCAGGAGGAACGCGTCCGCGGAGACGGAAGTGCCCAGCAACAGAGTCAAGCGCTGGTCACGAATGTATCCGAACACCCTACTGAGAAGGGTGAAGAACCCAATTACGGATGCGGACTGAAGAATTTGCTTTTTATGGCTCAAAGGCGGCCGGTGCGTCTAAAGCATTGAAATAGAACGACTTGACAAGTTAAGTTGGGTAACATAACATAGCAAGGTCCCTGGGCGCAAGTTAGGTTCCTGAGCGCTCCTCCTGTGAAGATTCGAGCGTCAACGTCAACCCACAAGAAAGTGATCGTCCTGCTTGCGGACCGCAACGCGTTGCGCGCTTACGTGAACCCCGGGAATCTTGGCTCGGCGGAGTCCGTGGATCTCTTGACGGAAGATGGCGAGCATCGGGAGATCGCGTTGGATGAGATTCGCTCCATTTATTTCGTGCGCGAGTTCGACGCCCCGTACGAATTGCAGCGAAAGGCATTTTTGTCGCGGCCAAAACTCGATGGGCTCTGGGTTCGGCTCACATTTCGAGACGCGGAAGTTCTGGAAGGTGTGGTGACAAACGATCTGCTGTCTTTGCTGGACCGGGGAGTTCAAATCACGCCGCCCGACCTCCAAGGCAATACGCTGCGCATTTTCATTCCCCGCCCCGCACTTGCGGAGATGACCGTGCTCGGAGTGACGGGCGTGGCCCGGAGGAAGGCCGCCGCGCCGGCCGCCGCGCAATCAAAACTCTTTGAAGACTGAGCCATTCGCCACGCCCCACTTTCACTTTCGCCGCCTGTATCCTGACTCCCGGCTGTTGTACATTGATTCCGGTCAAATTGCCCGCGCACTCAAGGAGAACCGTCATGAAATTACGCGAACTCGCCGAGCGGCTGAACTGTCGCGTTGAAGGTGATTCAGAAATCGAGATTTCCTCCGGCGGGGGCATTGAAAAAGCCCGGAGCGGGCAGATCACATTTCTCGACAAGGCGCATTACAAGGCCGCGCTTTTGACGACGCGCGCCTCGGCGATTTTGCTGGCCGAGAATTACCCGTCGAAGCGCGACGCCGGACTGCCGCCCATCACCATCCTGCGGTCCGCGAATCCGCGGCTGGACTTCACGCGCGCGCTGGAAATTCTCTATCCCGCGCAAGTGTATCCGCCGGGAATTCATCCCACCGCGATAGTGAGTAAGTCCGCCAAGCTCGGCAAGGATGTCCATGTGGGGCCGTACTGTTTCATTGACGACGGCGCCGAAGTCGGGCCGCGAACCGTGCTGCATAGTTTCGTGACGCTCTATCGCGGAGCGAGAATCGGTGCGGATTCCCTGCTGCATTCGCAAGTTGTGCTGCGGGAGAATTCCATCATCGGCGAGCGCGTAATCTTGCAAAGCGGCGTGGTGATCGGCGGCGACGGCTTTGGCTTCGTGACCCAGCCGGACGGCACCTGGCGCAAAACGCCTCAAACCGGAGTCGCTATTCTTGAAGACGATGTGGAGATACAGGCGAACTCCTGCGTGGATCGCGCCACAGTCGGCGAGACGCGAGTGCGACGCGGCACAAAAATCGATGACCTCGTGCTGGTGGGGCACGCGTGCGAAGTTGGGGAAGACACGGTGCTTTGCGGACAGGTCGGCCTCGCGGGAACCACGCAAGTGGGAAAACACTGCATTCTCGCCGGGCAAGTCGGCGCGGGCGGACATCTGCGCGTGGGGGACGGCTCGACGATCACGGCGCAGAGCGGAATTCCTGGCGATATTCCCCCCGGATCGTTCTATTCCGGTTATCCGGCGATGGACAATAAACTGTGGCTCAAATGTATGGCGGCCATCAAGAATCTTCCCGACTTGTTCAAGACGGTTCGCAGGCTGCGCGCGGAGATGGACCAGCTGAATACTCAGGCTAAGGGACGTTGATCGGGAGGCAGGGCCGCTACCATGACGTCGTGGACGCGTTGCGCCAGGGCGTCGCGCTGCTCAAAGGTGTAGGCGGACGCCTCCACCGGCGGGCAGAAGCGCACTAAGACTTCGCCAGGATGTATCCGCCATTCGTTGATCGGCCAAATCCGGTGCGCTCCCGCGCAGGCGACGGGCACGATGGGTACCCCCGCCTTGATTGCCAAAACGAATGCGCCTTTCTTGAACGGCAAGACGCGCCCATCCTCGCTTCGAGTCCCCTCCGGGTAAATCAGAAATGAAGTTCCCTCCTGCATTTCCCGAACGGCCGCCTCCACACTGGCCAGCGCGGATTCGTGGTCGCGTCGATTCACGGCAATGAATTTCGCAATGAGAAAGGCCCGGCCTACGAGCGGAATCGCGAACAAAGATTTCTTCGCAATCACGGCAATCTGTCGCGGGATTGCGCCGACGATGGCCGGAGCATCCACCGTGCTGGTGTGGTTGGCGGTGAAAAGACACGCGCCCTCGGGGATATTCTCTTTCCCTTCCACGCGGACGCGCATCCCCACCATGCGGGTCAACCGGACAACGCCGCCCAAGCCGTTGCGATACATGAATTCCGAGCGGCCCGTGAAAATCGCGTGGAGAACGAGCACCGGGCCGACGAAGACGACGAACAGTGCGAGGGTACCGTAAGCGATGATGAGGCGGATCATGGTGATCCTCGCAAGCGTTAGGGAGTCGAGGTGGTTCCGTGCAGCAAGCCGTCGCGAATGCGCCGCTGCAGATCCGACGGGTGACTCATCTCATCAATCCGATATTCCGGCCCCGTTCCCGTGTCGCCGACGTGAAGCTGTAATCCGGCTTCGGCCAGAATATCAGCAAGCGGAATCTCCTTCGCGCCGGAGACGTACTGCGAAAAGAAGGAACTCAAATCGGCCGCTTGCGCCGGGACACCCGCTTTGCGGAGAAGATCCTCCGCGGTGGCGCGGATGTCGGCGGAATCATTGTAGAAACGGCCCTTTTTCGCGAAGTTCTCATACATGCTGCGCATGAGGTCATCCAAACCCACCCGATTATTGGAGGCGTTGCGCATCACAATGTCCAGCATCACGCCGACCACATCGCCTTTGTCGTAGTAGGAGACACTAAAATCTCCATCAGTGTACATGGGATATTTCTCGTACCAGGCATCCACACTGGACTCCTCGACACTCTGCCACAGGTGCGCCGGCCGCGATTCGGAAGTGGCAATTTCCTCGGCGAGCACATCGTAAAATTGCTCCGGGTTAAAGATTCCCGTGCGGACCAGCGTGTAATGGGCGTAGGTGTTCGTCACGCCTTCGGCGAACCACAGCCCTTTCGTCGGCATCTCGTGCGTGCGGTCCAAGGGCTCAAGCGACTGAGGGCGCAAGCGCTTCACGTTCCACTGGTGAAAGAATTCGTGCGCGGCGGTGTCCGGCAATTGAACCACGCTCCCCACGGATATGGCGGTGCAGTCGGAATGCTCCATCCCGCCGCCCCAACCGAATCCAATGTGGAGGATGAACAAGTATTCGCGGTCGGGAGCGCCGCCCATCAGCGTGGTCTCGTAGTTCGCAATGCGCGTGAGCCAGTCCGTGAGATCGCCGCGATTCCAGCCTTTGCCATGAACGACCACGCGAATCGTGCGTCCCCCGGCATAGAAACTGAATTCATCGAAGGCGCCCAACTCGGCGGGGGCGTCCGCGAGCGCGTCGAAACTGGGCGCGACGAAGGTCTTTTGTGATGCGTCCGCCGGATCGGGGTGGAGCTCGACGGCTACGTTCCAGTTTTGCGGAACGTCGGTAAATTGCACGCGAACGTCCTCGGTGTGGCGATCGGGAACATATAGGAGCACCATCGCAAAATTGAGAAACGCGTGATCGCGGTTCAACTGCGAGGAAAACGGGCCCGGATCATTCCATTCAATGTCGTACTCCACTGCGACCGTGCCGTTGGCCTTTATCAGCCAGGTTTCAGTGTCGAGCTTCTCGGTGGGGACCGGACCGGAGAGGTCCGCAGCACGGAGGGCGATCACACGCATGGCAAAATCGCGAATCTGGTATAGCTCGTCCCAGGCGGCCATTTGGACTCGGACACTGTCATTCACGCCGGGAATGGTCATGCGGACGTGGAAGCGATGCCGGTCGGGCTGGGCTACAGAGATTGAATAATTGACGGTGGCTCGAGCCGAAGGCACGAATCCAGCGAGCGCTGTCAGCAGAGCTGCGGCGCAAAAGATACGGCGGGTTACGTTCATGCGCGAGCGGTTTCGGGAGTGGCCGCTTGATTGGAAAGCCGACTCAAGAGTTTGTCGCAGAGGCCGTCGAAGCTGCCGTTGGACATCACCAAGACCACATCCCCGGGGCGGCCCGTTTCGCTGACGGAAACTGCGATGGCATCGGCGGAGGCGAAATTTCCCGCCGGCTTTCCCGATGCGCGAATCGCTTCGATCACGCGCTCCGGCGACAGCCGCTCCTCGTCGGTGAGAAGTTGCGCGCGATTCACGGCGCCAAGCGCTACGGCGTCGGCCGTGGACAGGGCGGCGGCGAGATCCGCCTCAAACACGCGGCGCCGCATGGTATTTGAGCGGGGCTCGAAGATGGCCCAGAGCCGGCGTCCGGGCCAACGGTCGCGCGCCGCTTGGATTGTCGCGCGGATCGCCGTCGGATGGTGCGCGAAATCATCCACCACGACTACGCCTGCACTTTCACCGCGAACCTGCAAGCGGCGTTGCACGCCGCGAAACGTCGCCAGGGCTTCTTCTACAGCCCCGCGTTCGACGCCGCGCCCCAAGGCGATGGCGACAGCGGCTACCGCGTTCAAAACGTTGTGCCGGCCGGCAACCGGCATTCTGACGCGAGCCACTTCGGCTCCGCCGCGCACGACTCGGAAGTGCGAATTCCCTTCTGAGAATTCGAGATCGCCCGCAAACCAATCCAAATTGCCTGAAAGCCCGTACGTTTCGACGGGACAAAACGCCTTGCCCACGACTCCTCGCACCGTGGAACTTTCGCCGTAGCACACGATGCGGCCGTGGCGCGGAACCAGATTCACAAGTCGCCGGAACTGAAGTTCGATGGCCGCAAGGTTTTCATAAATGTCGGCGTGGTCGAATTCCAGGGACGTAATGATGAGCTCGTCGGGATGGTAGTGCAAGAACTTGGGTCCTTTGTCGAAGAAGGCGGAATCGTACTCATCGCCTTCGAGGACGAATTCCTCGCCGCCTCCCAGCGCGAAGCTGCGGCCAAAATTTTCGGCCAATCCGCCAATTAGAAAATTCGGTTTGCGGCCGGCAACTTGGAGAATCCAAGAGAGCAGCGACGTCGTGGTGGTCTTGCCGTGCGTGCCCGTGACGACCAGAGAATCGTGGCCGGGAATGAAAATCTCCTCCAACACTTGCGGCATCGAGCGGTACGCGAGCTTCCGGTCCAGAACCGCCTCGACTTCAGGATTGCCGCGCGAAGCGGCGTTCCCTATGACGACCCAATCCGGCGCGGGCGACAGATTCGCCTCGGCGAAACCATCGAACCAGCGAATTCCGAGGCCCCGCAATAACGTCGAGGCCGGCGGATACACTCCGGAGTCTGCGCCAGTGACGCTGTAGCCGCGTTCGGCGAGCATACCGGCCACGGGCGCCATTGCCGCACCGCCAATGCCGATCAGGTGGACTCTCTTCCCCAGGCTCATGGGGTGACCGCCGGTTCAAGGATGTGCAATCGCCCCCGCCCATACGCGGACAATCGCGCGCGAACGCCAAGAGGGATCGTCAACATCGCGCGCCGCGCGTGCCCCACCGGCGCGCCGTAGACAATTGGAATCCCCAGCGGGCGAAGCAGCCGGCTGCACACTTCCATCGCAGTGACGCGGCTCCCGGCCGCAGGCTCGCAGTCCGGGAATTCGCCGAGAAGAACGCCCCGCACGCCTTTGAATTTTCCCGCTTGAAGCAAGTGCACGAGGATGCGATCGAGCTGATAGGGGAGAACACCGCGGTCCTCGAGCAAGAGGATGGAGCCGCGCGCATCGAGCTCCCAATCCGTGCCCAGGGAATTTTCGACCAGGGTTAGGCAACCTCCGAGAAGCGTGCCTGACGCGGCGCCCTTCGAGAGCGTTCTTCCAGCAAGCGGAATGCTCCAACCTTCGGCGTGTGAAGTGAGAGCACGCTCGAGAGACACAGGATCGTAACCACCCGCGCGCCGGGCGCCTTTCGCAAATCCCGCCGCCACCATCGGGCCGTAAAAAGCGACCCAGCGAAATTTCCGCCATAGCGCCAGTTGCAGGCAGGTGATGTCGCTGTAGCCCAGCAGGACCTTTGGCGGCGCGCCCCGAAGTTTATCGAGTGAGTCCACCAGGTAGGCGCTGCCATACCCGCCGCGAACGCAGAAGACTCCGCGGTTGCGAGTGCCGAGCAATGCCGTCAGCAATTCCCCGCTCCGTCCGCGAACGGACCCGGAGAAATATCCTTCCGGCCGCTCGGCTTGCGCGACGCGGTGCGTCTCAAAGCCGAGACGCGCCAACTCGCGCAGACCTCGACTCGCGACCGTGGCCTTCGCGCTGCTTGCCGGAGAAATCAATGCGATGCGGGAGCCTGAAACTACGGCTCGGGGTTTGAGAATTGTCGCCATTTGCTAGATTCGCAGTATACAACGGGCGGCGGCGGCACCGAGATCGGCGGCGCCCGGGCGTGCTAGAGAGTGAACTGGGTGAGCTTTTGGAAGTGGCGGGCCCGCGCATGAATTTCTTTGCGCGTCACGCGGCGCAAGCGTTCCAGGCCAAACCGCTCGACGGTAAAACTCCCCATCACCGAACCGTACACCATGGCCCGGCGCAAATCGGCTTCGGAGGAGCGCCCGACTCCCGCGAGATAACCCATGAAGCCGCCCGCAAAACTATCGCCCGCGCCCGTGGGATCGTGCACTTCCTCGAGCGGATACGCCGGCACGCTGAAGACATGACTCCCGTGGACCAGCATGGCGCCGTACTCTCCGCGCTTGATGACCAGAGTGCGCGGGCCGAGACGAAAAATATGCCGCGCGGCGCGAAGCAGGTTGTGCTCGCTCGAAAGCTGGCGCGTTTCCGAGTCATTGATCATCAGAATGTCCGTGTGCTTCAAAGTCTCGCGCAACTCCTTGGGTGTCCGCTCGATCCAATAGTTCATCGTGTCGAGCGCCACGAGCTTCGGCTTGCGATGCGTTTGTTTGAGGACGGAACGTTGCAGCGTGGGGTCGATGTTCGCCAAGAAAACATATTTCGAGTTGCGGTAACTTTCGGGAAGCTTCGGGTTGAAGCTGGCGAAAACGTTCAAGTCCGTGACGAGGGTTGTGCGCTCGTTCAAGTTTTCGCTGTAGCGCCCCGACCAAAAGAAAGTCTTGCCAGGCGCGCGTTCGAGGCCCGCGATGTCAATCTCGCGCCGGGAAAAGATTTCCGCATCGCTATCCGCAAAATCCTCGCCCACCACGCCGACCAGATTGACGTGCGTGAAATGACTGGCAGCAACGGAGAAATACGTTGCGGCCCCGCCGAGGGCGCGATCCACTTTTCCGCGCGGAGTCTCGATCGCGTCGTACGCCACAGATCCGACTACGAGTAGGGACAAGTTCGGTGTCTCCTTATTTCAGGTATTTTCCGACGATTGCGGCGAGCCGGCGTTTTGTGGTTTTCGGGACCCGCTTCGGATCGGTGAGCAGCGCGTGCGCCAGGGCCGAGCCGCAGCGGCACGTGCGGTCCGCCGGGAGCAATCGTACCGCTTCGCGAAGGACTTTCTGCGCGGAGTCGGCGTTGCGGTTCAAGTTGCTGATGATTTCAGCGACGGTGACGGATTCGAGTTGCGGGTGCCAGCAATCGTAATCTGTAATCATGGCGACCGTGGCGTAGCAGATCTCCGCCTCGCGCGCGAGTTTCGCTTCCGTGGCGTTGGTCATCCCCACAACGTCAAACCGCAATTGACGATGCACGTGCGCTTCGGCCAGCGTCGAGAACTGCGGCCCTTCGATGCAGACGTAGGTGCCGCCACGATGCGCGCGAACGCCGGCAAGAGTGCAAGCCTCGCCTAAAGTGGCGGAGAGATCGCCGCAGGTTGGTTTGTCAAAGCCGACGTGTCCGACGAGCCCGTTGCCGAAAAACGTGGAAGCGCGAAGCTTGGTGCGGTCCACAAACTGATCCGGAATCAGAAACTCCAGTGGCTGAAGTTGCTCCTGCAACGAACCGACCGCGCTGACGGAAATGATTCGCTCGACCCCCAAGAGTTTCATGGCGTAGATATTCGCGCGGAAGTTGATCTCGGAAGGAAGAATTCGATGGCCGCGGCCGTGACGCGCCAGAAACGCAACCCTCTTCCCTTCCAAAGTTCCCAGCACGATGGCGTCGGAGGGATCGCCAAACGGGGTGCGGACCTTGCGCTCAACGACATCGTGCAGGCCGGACATCGAATAAAGGCCGCTGCCACCGATGATGCCGATTTTCGGGTTCGCACTGCGGCCGGATTCCTCAGACTTACGTTTCGCCATTTATCGGGTCCTTGAGCTTCGATTTACCCAGCGGGCGGCGCGCAACGTGACGCCAAACGAGACGGTGCAGCCCCCGGCTTTCGAGATCGCCCGGGGCACGATCCGTCGATTCACACCCGGCCTCCTTCGGTGAGCTGCACGGCCTCGACGGTAAATTTTCCATCCCTCTCCCGCAAATAGCCCGCGGGCGTGTGCGTTTCGTGCGCAAATAATGCCAGCGTGCCTTCCTTCGCCACTCGCGGAATCCATTTTTTCTTGTTTTCGAGTGTGGTGAGCGGGTAGAGATCGAACCCCATGCTCCAGGGATAGGCCAAGTGCGGCACCATCGGAACGAGATCCGCAAAGAAAAACGCTGATTTGCCGCGGCTGGAAAGACGCACGCACTGCATGTGCCCGGTGTGGCCCGGCACTCGGATCAATTCCACCCCCGGAACCAGTTCCGTATCCCCCTCAACCAAGTGCCATTGGCCTGCGGCCTCCACCGGCAAAAAATTCACCGAGCGAAAACTGGCGCGGTCGCGCTCGGTGGGATGCTTCGCGTGCTCCAAGTCGCCCTTTTGCACGACGTATTTTGCGTTCGGAAACGTGGGCACGATCTTGCCGTTCACGACGTGCGTGTTCCATCCGCAGTGGTCGAAGTGCAGGTGGGTATTCACGACGAAATCGATGCGTTCCGGACTCACTCCGGCGGCTGCGAGCTCCTCCATTAACTTTGGCGGCCAGCTGATGTTGAAAATGTTGGCGTTTTTGGCGTCCCACTTGTCGCCTGCGCCCGTTTCAACCAGGATGTACTTCCCCGCGGCCTCGATCAAAAGGCAGTTCATGGCCAGCTGAATGCGATTGCGGGAATCCGCGGGACAGAACTTTTCCCAGAGCGGCTTGGGAACCACGCCAAACATGGCTCCTCCGTCCAGCCAGATATCCCCATCCTTTAACATCTTGAATTCTAGATCGCCCAATCTCATGACCCTTGTCTCCTAAGTCGAATCTGACTTTTCCGGGCGCGCCAATCCGGGAATTCGTCACAGCCCTGCATCGCGCAAAAGGTCCTGAACCGCTGTAAACGGATCCTTGCGCCTTTCCGCCACCTCGACCGCGCAGGCATCCAGCCGGCGCCCTCCTTCGCGACCTGGAATCGCGCGGTGCAGCAACTGCTGCTCAAGGCGCTCGACCAGGCGGCGCTTCCAATACTCCACCTTTTTCGCCGCCCGCGCCGCGCTGCCTTCAAAATGCTTGCGGAAGTCCGCGATCGCTTGCGTCAATTCCGGCAGGCCGCGATCTTCCGTTGCTACGGTGCGAATGATTCTTGGCTCCCATCCATTTCGCTCCGGGGCGAGTTCCAGCATCGCCTGCACTTGCTGTTCGAGGCGATCCGCTCCTTCGCGATCCGACTTATTGACCACGAAAATGTCAGCAATTTCCATCAAGCCGGCCTTCATGCTCTGGATGTCATCGCCCATTCCCGGCACCAGCACCACGATCGTGCAGTCCGCCAAGCGGACAATGTCCACCTCGTCCTGACCGACACCTACCGTCTCGACGAGGATATAGTGTTTTCCTGCGGCATCAAGGACCAGCGCAATGTCCGCGGTGCCGCGCGCCAGTCCCCCCAGAAATCCGCGCGTGGCCACCGATCGAATGAAGATCGCGGAATCCCCCGCATGGCCCTGCATGCGGATGCGATCTCCCAAAATCGCTCCGCCGGTGAAAGGACTGGTGGGATCGACAGCAATGATTCCCACCGAATGTTCCGCCGTTCGATAGCGCGCGGCGAGGCGATCCACGAGCGTGCTCTTTCCCGTGCCCGGCGCTCCCGTGCAACCGATAAGATAAGCGGCGCCGGTCGCGGGAAAAAGCTGCTTGAGCAGGTCATCGGCCAGCGCATTCTGATTCTCGACCGCCGTAATGGCGCGCGCAATCGCTCGTACGTCGCCCGCGCGAATTTTCTCAGCCCAGTGCTCGGCCGTCTCGGGCATTGCGGACGCGACTCCCATCACCTCTTCTCGAGAAGTTGCCGGGCGATCACCAGGCGCTGAATCTCGCTGGTGCCCTCGCCGATCGTGCAGAGTTTAACGTCGCGATAATATTTCTCCGCCGGATAGTCCTTGATGAAACCGTAGCCGCCGTGAATCTGCACGGCTTCATTCGCGACGCTCACGGCGATTTCGCTGGCGTAAAGTTTCGCCATGCTGGACTCCCGCGTGAAGCGAACGTCCTTGCGATCCGCGAGCCACGCCGCCTGGTAAACGAGCAGGCGCGCGGCTTCGATCTGCGTTTCCATATCGGCCAGCTTGAATTGAATCGCCTGGAACTCGGCGATCGCGCGGCCGAACTGTTTCCGCTGCCTTGCGTATTTCGCCGCAGACTCGAAGGCGCCTTGCGCCATGCCAAGCGCCAAAGCTGCAATCGAGATGCGCCCGCCGTCGAGAACTTGAAGGCTGTTGATGAATCCCTGGCCTTCGGCGCCGAGCAGGTTGCCTTCAGGCACGCGGCAATCGGCGAAGACGACTTCGGAGGTGTCGCTCGCGCGCATGCCCAGTTTATTTTCCTTCTTGCCGGGGCGGAAACCGGGCGTGCCGCGCTCGATCACAAATGCCGAAATGCCATGAGAGTTTTTCTCTTTGTCGGTGACGGCCATCGCTACGCAAACATCGGCATAGTGCCCATTCGTCGTGAAGGTCTTCGCGCCGTTGAGAACCCAGCTCCCCTTCTCCCGCACGGCGACTGTGCGAGTGCCGCCGGCGTCCGAACCGGCTTCCGGCTCCGTGAGCGACCAACAGCCCAGCTTCTTGCCCTGGGCGAGCGGCACGACGTATTTATGCTTCTGTTCTTCGCTGCCGAACTTGTAGAGGTGATTGGTGCAGAGGGAATTGTGGGCCGCGACGGTCAGCCCGATCGAACCATCCACGCGCGCCAGCTCCTCGATGGCGATCACGTATTCGGTGTAGCCCAGGCCGGCGCCGCCGTAGGATTCGGGGAAAATGATGCCGAGGAGCCCCATTTCCGCGAGCTTCGGAATGATTTCAGAGGGAAAGTGGGACGCTTCGTCCCACTCCATGACGTGGGGAGCGATTTCCGACTCGGCAAATTCACGAACGCTGCGGCGCAGATGTTTTTGTTCGTCTGTGAAAGAGAAATCCACTCGGGCCTCGGGGGACTTGAGCTGCCGCCCAAATGCTTTTATACCACAGCGCCACGGGGAGCGGCGCAACGCGCAAACGTTCTAGTTCTTCAATACGCTGCTGAACGCCTCGATACCCCGCTCGATTCCGGCGCGATCCACGTCGCAATGTGTGACCATGCGAATCTCGTGAGAGCCGGTCGCCAGACACAGAATCTTTTTCGCCGCCAACGCGCGGCAAATGTCCGCCGCCGTCTTCCCGGTCCCATGAACATCCACCATTACGATATTTGTCTGCACGCTTTTCAAATCAATCTTCACCCCGCGCAACTCACTCAATTGTTCCGCAAGGCAGCGGGCGTTTTCATGGTCAATGTGAAGGCGGCTCGGAGATCGCTCGAGCGCCAAAAGTCCCGCGGCGGCCAATACGCCCGCCTGACGCATCCCGCCGCCGAGCATTTTCCGGTAGGAACGCGCTTTCTCAATCGTCTCTTTCGTGCCGACCACCATCGAACCCACCGGCGCGCCCAGCCCCTTCGAGAGGCAGAACTGCACGGTGTCGAATTTGGCCGTCAACTGCGCCACGCTTTTTCCAAGCGCGACGGCGGCGTTGAAAATGCGCGCGCCGTCCAGATGCACGCGCATCCCGGCGGCGTGGGCTTTGTCGCAAATCTCGTCGGAGACTTCTTGCGGGTAGACGGTGCCCCCGGCCATGTTGTGGGTATTCTCGAGGGCCACCAGAACCGTTTGCGGGCGCATGTAGGTTTTCGGGCGAATCAGGGCCTCGACGAGATCCCAAGTCAGGATTCCGTCTTCGACGCGCGTGGTGCGCGGCATGCATCCCGCAATCGCAGACATCGAGGCCATCTCAAACTGGCAAATGTGGCCGCGCTCTTCGCAAATCACTTCGTTGCCCGGACGCGTGGAGCAGAGGATTGAGATTAGGTTTCCCATCGAGCCGCTGGGAACGAAAAGTGCGGCCTCGCGTTCGAAGATTTGCGCGGCGCGTGTTTGTAAACGATTGACCGTGGGATCTTCGCCGAAGACGTCGTCGCCCACTTCGGCATCGGCCATGGCGCGGCGCATCTCCGGCGTCGGCTTGGTGACCGTGTCACTGCGCAGATCGACCGTGCTGGAGACCCCCGCGGCCGCGGTCATCACGCTCGCGGCTTCCTCTGTGGTTTTCGGCGTCATGGCTTTCCTTATATTCCTACCAAAATTGCACGCTGAGGCCCTTCAGTCCAATAGGCTCACAAAAACCTCGTTGGATACCGTCAGCTTATCTCTTGCCAATCGCAGACGCGAACCGTCGATTTCGACCAAGCCCTGCTCGCGGAGAGCCTCGATGCGGCCGGCCAGCTCGTCGCGGCGTGACGGCTCCATCTCCGAAAGGTCGATTCCATCGAGCTGGCGAAGGCCGAGAAAGAGCACCTCTTCGTTGGCCTGCGCCTCCGAAACCTTTTCGAGTTGCTCGAACGGCAGCTTATAACCGGCGATCGCGGCGATGTAGTCATTCGGATCGTGGGCGTTGGCCCAGCGATGGCTGCCGCTGAACGAATGCGCACCCGCGCCGAAGCCGAGATACGGTTCGCGGCGCCAGTATTTCAAATTGTGGCGCGAACGGAAACCCGGCAGAGCCCAATTGGAAATTTCGTAGTGATCGTAACCGGCTGCGGCGAGGCGTTCGCACGCCGATTCGTAGAAGGCGGCCATCGCGTCGTCGCTGGGGACGGCCTGCGCGCTGTAGCGCGAACCGCTGGCGAGAATCTCAGCGCCTAAGCGGCTGCCTTCGTCCACTTCCAGCAAATAGATAGAGACGTGCTCGGGCTGAAGATCGAGCAAGCGCGAAACGCTATCGCGCCAAGAGGTTTCTGTCTGATGCGGGAGGCCGGCTATCAAGTCAAAGCTGAGATTTGTGAATCCTTCCGCGCGAAGCGTTTTCTCCGCGGCGTAGATATCCGCGCGACGGTGCATGCGTCCGGCGGAAGTCAACTCGCGGTCCTCGAAAGATTGGACGCCCATGCTGATGCGATTGAATCCGGCTGAGAGCCAGGCCGCGGCTCGCTCCGGGGTGATGGTCTCGGGATCGGCTTCGAGGGTTACTTCCGTCCAACGCGAATGAAATGCGCAGCGGACCGCGTCCATGATTCCAGCCAATTCTTGCGGCGGGAGAAGGCTTGGCGTTCCGCCGCCGACATAGACGGTGTCCACTTCGATCTCAGCTTGCGACTTATCGCGCCGAGGAAGCCCGCTCTCGGCGTAAAGCTGCGCGTGATTCGCCAATTCGTGGCGCACGGCATTCGCGTACGGCGACTGCAATCCTTGCGAGAAAACGCCCGTGTGAAAATTGCAGTAGGTACACTTTGACTGACAGAACGGAACCTGAATGTAGAGGCCGTATTGGATGGCGTCCTGCAATGCCGCTCCCAGAAGAACTCAAAAAGGATACATTCTAGCCCACAGACGAAGCGAATGCCCCTTCGACGGACTTCAGGGGCTGAAGCCCTTTTCGTCTCCGACAGCTTCTGCCGGAGCTAAAGCTCCGGCCTCCTAAAGAGAAACACACTTCATGTCTGCGATGACTCTGCACCGACGCGCTCGATTCACGAATCCCGGGAAACGCGAACGAATACCTCGCGCTCGCGCGGGCCATCGAATTCGCAGAAGAAAATTGCCTGCCAACGACCCAGCGCCGGGCGGCCGGCTTCGACGAAAACCGTTTGCGAAGTACTGACGAGCGCCACCTTGATGTGCGAATCCGAATTCCCTTCCGCGTGCCGATAGCCGGCGTCGCGCGGCACCAAACGATCGAGAGTGGCTTCGAGATCCCGCACGACGTCGGGATCGTAGCCCTCGTTGATGATCACGCCCGCGGTGGTGTGCGGCACGTAAATTTGGCAGACGCCTTCCTGCACGCCCGAGCCGGCAATCATTTTGGCGACTTGCGCCGTGATGTTCACCAGCTCGGTGCGCCGGGACGTCTTAACGCGAAGTTTGTTCGTGCGTTCCAATCGACTTCCGCGGGGCGCAGGCGCGGGCCAGGATCCACCCGCGCGCGCGGAGAAGCGCTATTTCAATGCTGCCGCTGTCTTGGCGCCGTAGAAATTGAACCACGGCTTGGCGGCGGCGAGGCGCGCGTTCACGTTCTGGATGTTCTTCACGCCCTGATTGGAAAGCCAGTCCTCGAGAGCCTTGATGCCCTTCTCGGCGTAAACCGGAATTCCATCCTTCCAAGTGGCGCGCCCGCAGAGGACGCCGGAGAATTTCACTTTCGCTTCGGCGGCCAGTTCGAGCGTATCCAGGAACGTTTCGTTGCTGACGCCGGCGGAGAGGTAGATGAACGGCTTCTTCGCGACGGCCGCAGCCTTGCGGAAATGTTCCTTGGCTTGATCGCGGGTGTAGGCGTACTCGCCTTTGCAATCGCGCGCGCCCTGCACGAAGGTCATGTTCACCGGCACTTCGACCTTGAGAACGTCCACGCCATACTGCGGCTTGGAAAATTCCGCCATGCTGGCTTTGACGACTTCGGGTTTTTTGTGCGCAAACTCGAGGGCTTTTTCGTCCTTGCCTTCCTCGTAGCCGACAAATTCGAGAAAAAACGGGACGTCCGCCGCGGTGCATTCCGCGCCGATTCGCTCGACCCACGCGTGCTTGACGTCGTTGATCGCGGGGGGATCGAACGGCGTGTAGTACAGCAAAATCTTAACGCAATCGGCGCCGTCCTTGACGAGGCGGCGGACCGAATAGTGATCGAGAAGATCGGGCAAGCGGCCGGGCTGCGTATTGTCATAGCCGCTATTCTCGTAGGCGAGAAGGAGACCGGCGTTCTTCGAGCGCTTCTTCGAGGCGGAAAGACCGTACTCCGGATCGAGAAGGATGGCGCTCGCATAGGGCGTCAAAATCTTGGTGACGGCCTCTTTGAATTCGCCCATCATTTCGGGCGTGACCGCGCTCTTGTCGATGCCTTTGCCTTTGGCAATCGAACTCTTAAGGGAGCCACGCTGATCCATGGCCGCGGCGGCGATGACGCCGCGCTTGTCGGCGACCGCCTTGAGTCCCTTAATTTTTCCAGGGGTAACTTTCATTCTGCTTCCTCCAACAGTAGGTTGTGCACGGGAACAAGTCGTGCAGGACATCTTAACACGCCTCGGGCGCGCCTCCGATGCGTCTCAACCCTATACGCTAGTATTTGGCAAGGTACATTTCCAGTCTGAAAAAGATCGGCGCACGGTCTTCGCATTCGATAGAATCCGGCCAGTTGCCCAGTTAAAGTTCGAGACGCCGAGGTGGCCGGCCATGCGAGGACGCATCCCTAGACTGCGGTTCCTGCTAACGCTGGCCGCCGTTCTGCTGGCGGCGCTCGTTTTCAGCGCAAACTCGCTGCATGCGCAGACTCCCGCGAAACCTAAATTCGCCGTGGTCGTGTTTTGGGAGGACGGATTCCCTGCCGTCGATACGGCCCAGCCTTCGAGGGCGCAGTTGGCAGCGCTTCTGCCTGACGCGGGATTTACACCGGCCGCCCAACTTGGCGACACTCTGAGAGCAGACGAGGCGCGACTTCTGGTGCTGGCGTTTGGTTCGGCGTTCCCTGAGGCGGCCTGGCCTGATATTTCTCGTTTTCTCGCGCGCGGCGGGAATCTACTGGTCCTCGGCGGGCGGCCGTTCACTCGCGCCGCTTACCTGGACAACAATGAATGGCACCTTCGCGCGCCGGACCAGGCGTTCGCGCGCAGCCTCTTCTTGAATTACTACGCGGAGGCTCCGGGCTCCGGCGGCCTCAAATTTCTGCCGAACGCTCAATTTGAATTTCTGAAACTGCCTGCGTTTGAGTGGCAACGCGCGTGGAGTCTCACCGCCCGACTCTCTGAGGAAGGACTTTATCCGCGTCAGGGGACGGCGGGGACGCTGGACACGCGATTCGATACGCTGGCTTGGGGCGTGACTCAAACCGGCCACCGGCTCGCGGCTCCGCTTGTCGAACTCGACCACATCGCGAACCAATTCGCGGGCGGGCGATGGATTCTCTTGAATGCGGAACTTACGCCGTCCTTTTGGACCCCCGCCGGCCCACTGGCGTTAATACCAACCCTCGTTCATCGCGCTTCGGATGGAGCTGAGGACTTTGCGGTGCAACCTTCATGGCCGCTATTTCTCCCCGGCGAGCCGCTAACGTTTTCTGTGCATTGGATGCGTTTTACCGGTTCGCCGGCGCCGGTGCGGTTGGAATTGAACGTCACACCTGAGGAAGGCGCGGCCAGCACGGCCAGTTGGAACTTCACGCCAGGCACGTATCCCTTCACGACGCAAATTTCGCTCCCGGCATCGGCGGGGCGCGGGTCAGCTTCACCGACGTGATCCGCGGCGAGATC
>Ga0209415_10006716_pt1 | contig 20326 bp, 18 predicted proteins | sample PeaSoiSIISIP2007_FD_187696 | JGI IMG/M metagenome (GOLD analysis project Ga0209415, IMG submission 187696) | Peat soil microbial communities from Weissenstadt, Germany - SII-SIP-2007 (SPAdes) (version 2) | ecosystem: Environmental > Terrestrial > Soil > Wetlands > Peat | place: Germany...
CTAAAGTACGCGAAGCACCGGCGAGCCATTATAGCCGTCCTGCCGCGGGAAACTGGGGGGCAGGCCAGCCAGTTCGCGCAGCGTGCCAGCCACATAATACCGGGCCATGTCTTTGCGCCAGCTCATCGCAAAGTCCGTGTTATCAAGGGGTTTTGCAGCCGGGTATGCTGCCGCGGAGGCCTCCTGAATGGTTTCTTCCGTCAGCTTCTTCCCGATAAGCGCCGTCTGTGAGAGCGCCAGCTCAAGAGGAGCAGAACCGACACCGCCCAGGATCACCTTAGCGTCCTCCACCGTTCCATCGCCCGCCAGCCGCACGCAAGTGGCGGCGCCGAGAACCGGGAAATCGAACGAACCGCGCCGGCGGAGTTTCCAATATGTCGCTCGCCAGCCCCGATCGTTATCAGTAATGACCGGCGGCAAATGGATTTCGGTCAGCAGTTCGTCGGGCCGTTTATTCAGATGCTGGATCCCGTCATCGCGATACAGTTCCGCCGCACCGATCACCCTTTCGCCCCAATTCGAAACCAACTTCACCTTCGCGCCGATGGCCACCATGACCGGAGCGCAGTCGCTCGATTGCACCGCCCAGCAACGCGGGCTGGATGGAGCGACCCAGCAGATCTCGCCGTCCTTCTTCATGCAGAAGTGGATGGCCTTGCGCCACTCGTAGTTCTGGTTGTAATAATTGCATCGCGTATCGAGCAGAAGGTTCCCGCCGATACTGCCCATGTTGCGCAGCAGCGGCGTGGAGATCAACTCGGCGGCCTTCGCGACCGCCGGGTAGGAGTGTTGGATGCGCCGGTCCTCCGTTACGTCTGTTAATGTTAACCCCGCGCCTAGGACCATCCCCGCCGCCGGCTTGCCCTTCATGGCACGGAGCTGCTTCAGCTGCGACAACCCGATAACAACTTTCGGCACTTGCTGGCGGCGCTTCATATTCGGATAAAGGTCTGTACCGCCGGTTACGAACATCGCATCCGGTCCCGAATCCGACATCATGCGCACGGCCTCCGACAAAGAAGCTGGTTGGAGGTAACGGAATTTAGGAAGTCTCAGCATTCGAAATTAATGTGCATCGTAATTGTTTTCAGCGCTCTATCTTTGCGCGAGGGCCGGTTCGCGCTGTAACGGCTTACCGTCTCCGCCTTCCGTCGGCGTAGGAACGAAAATCGGGGCTGGCATTTCGCATTGCAGGAACTTGGACGGCCCGTACCTGCCTTCCTGGCCCTTCGCCTTGGCCCGGATCGCTTTCAGCACTTTATCGGGCGTGATCGGAACCTCGTCGATTCGAACTCCTACTGCATCGTAAATGGCGTTGGCAATCGCGGGCGGAACCGGCAACTGGGGTCCTTGTCCGGCTTCTTTCGCTCCGAACGGCCCATTTGAGTCCCCGTCCTCTATCAGATACGTGTTAATGTCGCACATCTCCATCGTGGTCGGGCTCTTATATTCGAGGAAGGAGGGGAATTTGTGCACCACATTACGGTTCCCCCGGTACGTCATTTCCTCCATCAGAGCTTCGCCGAGGCCCATATAGACGCTGCCTTCCACTTGACCCACCACCAGTACAGGATTGATACACTGGCCTACATCGTGCGCGATCCACATGCGCGGGACGACTACGATGCCGGTTTCCGGATTGACCTCCACTTCGGCGATCGCCGCGGTAAAACTGAAAGCCGGCGAAGGACCGATCCCGGATCCCTTGAATTTTCCCGCCGCCGCCGGCGGCTTGTACGAGCCGACCGTCCCGAGGGTGCCAAATTTCGTTTCAGCAAGCCACACGGCCTCGATAAAGGTCACGCCTTTCTCCGGATTTTCGGTGTCGAAAACGCGGCGATCGGCGAAGCATAGCCGGCTGCCGGGAACTTCCAGTTTTTCGGCCACCGCCTGGCTCAATAGGTCCTTCGCGCGCTCCGCGGCCTGGATGGCGGCGTTGCCTGTCATGAGCGTAACGCGGCTGGAGTAGCTGCCGAGGTCCACCGGAGTGAGATCCGTGTCGGAAGTGACCACGCGTATGTCAAAAGGATCGATTCCCAATACCTCGGCCACGATGTACGCCAGAATCGAATCGGAACCCTGGCCAATTTCCGCCGAGCCGCAAAAAACGGTAACGCCTCCGCCGCGATCCAGTTTCAACTGCACGCCGGAATGCGGCATGTTGTTCCAGTAAATGGGAGTCTGTGCCCCGGTACAGTAGCCGCTGCACGCCATACCGATTCCTTTCCCGTAGGGCAGCTTGCGGAACCGTTCGTTCCACCGGGAGCCTTCCACCACTTTGTCAATGCACTTGCCCAGGCCCATGGTCCCGACGCGAATCCAATTCGCGACGATCGAACCGGGCTGGACCAGATGCCGCTTCCGCATTTCGGCTGGGTCGATCCCTAACTGTTCGGCGATCTTATCCATTTGGACTTCCTGGGCGAAGCGCGGCTGAGGGGTCCCATTTCCCCGCTTCGGACCGCAGGGAGCTTTGTTCGTGAAGACCCGTACCGCCTCGACCTTGAAGCGCGGGATCTTGTAGGTAAGGGTCTGAAATGTTCCGGTGTAGAAGGTGCTGGCCACGCCCAGTCCTCCATAGGCTCCGCCGTCCAAAATCGTGCGATGGTGCATCGCTGTGATGGAACCGTCCTTCTTGAACCCGGTCTTGGTCGACATCAGGCAGGGATGCCGTCCACGGTGGCAGTAGAAGACCTCCTCACGCGTCAGACAGATCTTGACGGGACGCCCGAGAATCATCGCCAGCTTTGAGACCACAATTTCATGCTGGAAGGGATCGCACTTGCCTCCAAAGCCTCCTCCGTTCGGAGTGGCAATCACATGGATATGACTGGCGGGGAGACCCAGCACTTTGACCAAGGCCTTATGCAGGTAGTGCAGGTCTTGGGTGCATGTATAGAGCGTAAGCTTGCCGTCGTGACTGAACGTCGCCACGCTGGCATGTTGTTCCAGGGCAAGATGGGTGCTGCCCTCGTAAAACGTAAGGTCTTCGCGGATGAAATCGGCTTCGGCGAAGCCCGGCTCCACTTCGCCGAATTCATACACTTGTCTCCGGTGGACGTTGCCGAATTCGCCATGATCGTGGACGCGAGGCTCGGGGTTATCGAGCGCGCTCTGCATGGAGGAAATCGTGGGGAGGAGTTCATACTCGACTTCAATGAGATCCAAAGCTTCGGTGGCGACATCCTCATCCACTGCGGCAATGGCGGCCACCGGCTCGCCCACCATCCGGACTTTGCTGATCGACAGCGCGTGTTCATCCTCGCTGACGGGCATAGCCCCATACGCCGCCGGCAGATCTTTTCCCGTGAGCACCGCCTTGACACCGGGATAATTCTCCGCTTTAGACGTATCGATTTTCAGAATGCGGGCGTGAGGCACAGTACTGCGAAAGAGCTTGGTGTGAAGCATTCGCGGGAACACGATGTCATCCGCATACTTCGTCTCTCCTGTGCACTTCGCCGTGGCGTCTACCTTGCGGAAGGGCTTGCCCACCACCCGCAGGCCAGCTCGCTTGCTGCCATTATTGCCAGCCATAAACACTCTCCTTCGGAGCTTCCGCCCGTTCGCCGGCCATCCAGGCGGCTGCCAGCTCCACCGCCTCGTAGATCTTGATATAGCCGGTGCAGCGGCAAATGTTTCCCGCCAGAGCCGCCTTGATCTGATCGCGCGAAGGCCGCGGAACCTGCTCCAGCAGTGCCTTTGCTGTCAGAAGCATTCCAGGCGTACAATATCCGCACTGCGCGGCTCCCAGATCGGCGAACGCTGCCTGTAAAGGATGAAGCTTGTTCCCTCCCGCCATGCCCTCGATGGTGTCGACCTCATGCCCTTCCACAGCGATTCCCAGGGCCAAACACGACAAGACCGGCCGGCCGTCCACGAGCACCGCGCAGCATCCACACTCCCCCAACTCGCAGCCATGCTTGGTACCCGTAAGTCCCAGGTCCTCGCGAAGCACTTCCAGGAGCGTCTTGTGCGGGGCAAAGGCTACTTCGACCGGCTCGCTGTTCACGCGCAAGTGGATGTGCGCTTTCTCCGGCTTACTCTTGCGCTTCGTCCTGATCGGTTTCGTTGCCATGCCTTCCATCCGCGGTAGGTCCTATTACAGCGACGCCTATTTTATCACGGTCCGCCGATACACAACCCGGTCCCTCGGGCGGGAGCGAGATCCGCCGCTTCAGCCGCCCGGCGCGCCAGCCCAGCCTGTTGATAACCACTTCTTCTGTTGATAACCACTTCTTCTTGACAACCACCACGTCGCTCAATAGAATATTGAAGGTTCCGCGCGACAAAGGTCAGCACGACGGATACTCAAAACGCGCAAGCCTCGCCCTGGAGTTCTGAAACGTGTCTGATAAAGTCAAGAACATTTCCGATGTCGTTCGAAGTATCCCCGATGGCTCACACATAGCCCTGGGTGGATTTGCGATCGCACGCAACGCCATCGTATTCGCTCACGAAGTCATCCGCCAGCAGAAGAAGGACCTCACGCTATCGCAAGGCGTGATGGGTATGGAAACGGACCTGCTTGTCGGCGCTGGCCTGGTATCGAAAATAATTGTGGGGGGAGGGTCGCTGGATCGGTTCGGTCCTGTTCGCTGCATCAATCGCGCTCGAGACAACGGCACGATCATCCACGTCGACTCGAGCAGTCTCTCACTCGCCTTTGGATATCTGGCGGGAGCCTTGGGTATCTCCTTCATCCCCATCAAATCCCTCCTGGCCTCCGAGATGATGGAGCACCTCGAGACCGCGGCCCCCGACTACCTTCGCCGCGGAAAGTGTCCGTTCACAGGCGAGGAGTATGCTCTTCTGCGGGCGATCACGCCGGACGTGTCGGTGGTTCACGTTCCGATTTCGGATGCCAGCGGGAATTGCTGGATCTATGGTCCTCGTTGGGAAAATGAAGAACAGGCGAAGGCTGGGAGGCGATTGATTATCGTCGCCGAGGAGCTGGTCCCAACCGAGTACATTCAACGGTCGCCGGAGCGGACCATCATCGCCGGCCATCGCGTGGAGGCCGTGGTTCATCAACCTTTTGGCGCTCATCCGACCAGCGTTTTCGGATGTTATGACTATGACTCCGAACACCTGAAGTTATATGCCGAGCAGCACAAGACTCCCGAGAAAATGAACGAGTATTTGCAGAATTATGTGTTTGGTACGCGTGACCACTGGGAGTACTTGGAGAAAGTCGGCGGTTTGCGCCGCATGAACGAGATTAAAGCTGAGGCGATTTTCGGCTATTAGGAGATATATCTATGCCATCGACTTCCACCGATGTCCGGGAGCAGCAGATTTCCGACATCACCGCCAGCGAAATTATGGTGACTGCGGCGTCGAAAGAGGTGCAGGACGGTGAAATCGCCGTCGTGGGAATCGGTCTTCCGCAGGTCGCCTGTGTGCTGGCGCGGCGCACTCATGCGCCTCGACTGAGTCTGCTGCTGGAAATCGGGGTCGCCGACATGGACCCGGTGGACATAGCAGTGGGCTTGGCCGATTCCAGAATCTTTTACCGCGCCACCTGCTGGAGCGGATTTCTCGATACGCTGGGCATGAATCTGCACCGTGGCGTCGTCGATGTCGGCTTTATCGGCGGATTGGAAGTCGATCGTTTCGGCAACGTAAATACTACGCTGACGAAAGATCCCGACGGGAAGGTGCACTATTTTAACGGCAGCGCCGGAGGCAACGATGTAGCGTCGCTCGCCAACCGCGTGGTCATCATCGTGCGGCACGGAAAACGCAAGTTGCCGGCTGCCGTCGCCTATCTCACCAGTCCTGGATTCGTAAACGGACACAGCCGCAAGGAACTGAGCCTGCGCGGAGGTGGACCGCACCGTGTCATCACAGACATGGCTGTCCTCGGGTTCGATAATGCTGCTCGGACAGCGTCATTGGTGTCAATGCACCCGGGAATCACAGTCGAACAACTATTGGACAATACAGGATTCCCCTTGGAGATACCCAACCCCGTGCCCATGACTCCACTTCCGACGAAAGAGGAACTCCGGCTACTGCGGGAAGAGATCGACCCTGGACGCATGTACTTGAGATGAAGTCCATCAGCCGGATCCCGCACCGCGCTTCCGGAGTCTACGATCAGATCACCTTCTCATCGCGCAGTTTCTGAATCTCTGCGTCGCTGTAACCCAACTCGCGAAGAATCGATTCGGTGTGCTCGCCCAACGCAGGAATCGGATCGAATCTGGACGGACTGTCCGACAGCCGCAGCGGACTGGAAGTCACGGGAATCCGTCCCACTGGGGAATCCACTTCGCGAACCATCTCACGAGCGGCTACCTGCGGATGCGCCGCTACCTGCGCGATGCTTCTCACCTCGCCGTAAGGCAAACGGCTCTGCTCCAGCCGGGCCAGCCATTCGCCGTGATTGCGCCGCAGAAAGATCTCATCGATCATTTGCTCGAGAATCACCCGATTCGTCCGGCGTAATGCAGACGTCCCGAAACGCGCATCTTCCAGAAAATCCGGCCGCTCGATCACCTCCCGGCAAAATATTTCCCAATCCCGGGGGGTCGCCACGGCGAAACTCACGTAAAATCCATCGCCGGCTAGAAAAGGTCCGTAAGGAGTCACATAATGATGCCGGAATCCGACTCGTGCAGGCTCCTCGCCCTGGTGCCAATAATGCTGCAAAAAATATCCTTGCCAGGCCAGAATGGATTCAAACATCGAAATGTCGATATACTGGCCCCGGCCGGTCTTTTGCCTTTGATATAGAGCAGCGAGTATGCCCGTGACCGCATACATCGAGCATGCTAAATCGGCAATTGGAACACTCACTTTCGCCGGCTGGTTTTCGGAGCCCGTCGTGGCGATAATGCCGGCCTCGCCTTGAATCAGCAAGTCGTAGGCCTTTACGTCCTTGTAGGGCCCGCCTTGCCCGTATCCTGAAATCGAACAATAGATCAACCGAGGATTAGTGGCACGCAGCTCGTCGTATCCCAGACCTAGCCTTGTGGCCACGCCTGGCGCGAAGTTTTCGACGAATACGTCAACGGTCTTGACCAGGCGCTGCAATATTTCCAACCCCGCAGGACTCTTGACATCCAGCGCGAAGCTGCGCTTGTTGTAGTTCAGCCATACGTAGCCCGACGATAATCCGCGCACGGCGCCGTCCCAGTGGCGGATCAAATCTCCCTCTTTGGGCTTCTCGATCTTAATGACATCCGCGCCCATGTCTCCCAGCATGCGCGTACAATGCGGACCGGAGACCGACACCTCCAGCGCTAAAACCTTAACGCCGGCCAGAGCTGACTCGCCAGTGCTACTTGGATTCATCGATTGTGGGGAAAAGATCCCGGGAAGGAGCGGAGGCGCGCTTCCAAACCATCACCGTGCGGACGTAGTCGATCACGATTTTACCCTCCTGCTGGACGCCGCGCGTACGTACCTTGACCAAGCCCCATTGCGGGCGCGACTTGGATTCACGCTTCTCCAAAACCTCCGATTCGGAATAGAGCGTATCGCCCGCAAACAGCGGGTTGGGCAATTTGATTTCATCCCACCCCAGGGCAAAACCGTTCTCGCTGACATCCGCGACGCCCATTCCCGCCACGATCGCCAGCGTCAGAGCGCTGTTGATCAAGGGCCGTTTGTACTCGGTTCGCTTGGCGTACTCGGTGTTGAAGTGAATTTGATTGGTGTTGTTGGTCAATAGGGTAAACCAGGTGTTGTCGGCCTCGGTGAGGGTCCTACCCAGACGGCAGCGGTAAATATCGCCGACTTCGAAGTCCTCGAAGTAGCGCCCTTCCCAGCCCTGTTTCACGGCCATATCGCTAATTCCTCCTCTCTTTTGGGGGACACGCTTTCAGCTTGTGCTCAAGAACTTGCCGCCGTCACGCCCAACTTTGCCGCGAACGCCACCGTACGCTTGGCCCTCTCGATAATCGGAAGATCGATGAGTTGACCGCCGAAAGCAATCGAGCCGTCGCCGCGTGCAATCGCCGCATCGAATGCCTCGATGACCTTCAGACAATAGGCCACCTCTTCCGCCGTCGGTCCGAAGATCTGATTGATCGTCTCGATCTGACCGGGATGAATCAGCGACATCCCGTTGAACCCGAGCCTTCGCGACTGTAGAGCATATCGCTTGAGTCCCTCAGGGTCCGACAGATCGGGCCACACTCCGTCCACCGCCTGAATATTGGCAGCCGCCGCGGCAACCACCAGAGTCGACCTCGGGAACAGCAACTCCGATGCTTCCGCTTCTCTTCGAAACGGCAGCCCGAGTTCCTTGCCGAGATCTTCCGCTCCGAACAACAATCCGATCACGCGAGGCGACGCAGTGGCGATGCTATACGCATTCAGCAGCCCTCGGGGACTTTCGATCGCGATCAGCAAAGCGATCTTGCCAAGTGCGAGACCCATCTGGCGCTCGCGGTCGCGCAAGATCGCATCCACAAGTTGAATTTGCTGCGGTGTATCGACCTTAGGTAAAACCAGTCCATCCAGCCCCGGTTGGACGATGTGCGCCAGATCCGCCGTAATGTGTTCATAGCCCACGGCGCTGACCCGCACGAAGCGCGCCGGCGGGCTCCCGTGATCTCGCTCTTTGACTAAGGAAGCCCCGATTTGCCGGCGGGCAGTCTGCTTTTCCTGTTGGGGCACGCCATCTTCGATATCCAACATCAAAGCGTCAACCTGGGCCAGGCCGAGCGCCTTGTCGATCATCTTTTGGCGGTGGCCCGGCACAAACATCCAGGAGCGGCGCAGTTCATCGCTCATATGTGTTCACCAGTTTTCAGTTTCAGGTCAGTAGGACTTCGGCAATCCCAGGACTTTGTTTCCGAGGAACGCCAAGATCAGATTATTGCTGACCGGCGCGATGGTAAGCAATCGCGTCTCCCGGAACTTTCTTTCCACGTCATATTCGCGCGCAAAACCGTACCCGCCGTGGGTGGTCAGGCAGATATTTGCCGCTTCCCATGCAGCCTCGGAAGCCAGCAGCTTCGCCATGTTTGCTTCGGCGCCGCATTTCTCGCGGCGGTCGAATTTAGCGGCGGCTTGAAAACGCATCAGGTCGGCGGCCTCGATGCGAGCATACGCTTGCGCGATGGGAAACTGGATTCCCTGATTCGCCCCAATCGGTTTTCCAAACAGAACGCGATCGCGCGCATAGGCAACCGCGCGGTTGATGAACCAGCGCCCATCCCCGATCGCTTCGGACGCAATCAGAATGCGCTCGGCATTCCAGCCGTCGATAATGTAGCTGAACCCACGGCCTTCCTCGCCGATCAGATTCTCGGCCGGAACCTCTACATCCTCGAAGAAAACCGAATTCGTGTGGTGATTCACCATCATATCGAGAGGCTGCACGTCCAGCTTCCCCCGAATGTTTCTCATATCGACGATGAAAACCGAAATGCCTTGGGTCTTGTCCTTGACATCGTCGTAAGGAGTGGTGCGGGCGAGCAGCAGCATCAAGTCGGATTGCTTTACTCGCGAGATGAAGATCTTCTGCCCGTTGACGATATACCGGTCGCCTTTGCGGACCGCTCGTGTCTGAATCCGCGTCGCCTCCGAACCGGAGTTCGGCTCGGTCACCGCAAAGGCTTGCAAGCGGAGTTCGCCCCGCGCGATCTGCGGCAGGTAACGGCGCTTCTGCTCCTCATTGCCGTGCCGCAGAAGTGTGCCCATGGTGTACATCTGTGCGTGGCACGCGCCGGAGCTGGCGCCGGCCCCGTTGATTTCTTCCAGGATGATGCTGGCCTCGGTGATACCCATCCCAGCGCCGCCATATTCTTCGGGAATGAGCGCGGCCAAGTACCCGGATTTCGTCACCGCGTTGACGAACGCCTCCGGGTACTCCTCAGCCTTATCTACCTTGCGCCAGTAGGCATCTGGAAAATCTCTGCACAGCTCGCGAACGCTCTGCCGGATCGCTTGCTGGTCCTGCGCGGTCGTTTCAGTTTGTAATTCCGGTTCCGGCATGATCGCTTCTCTCCAGAAATCTCGCACAACGGAACGCCACAGCGGCGTCCTGTGCGCTAGCCGCGGCGGTCGTCAGTCCAGCCACATCAGTTTGGCGGGGTTGTCCACGAGCATGGTCTTCACATCCGCCTTCTTAATTCCGAACGCCAGAAGAGCACGCAAGAATACCCTCATGCCGTCGATTGTATCCATGTGGAGCACCTGTCCGAAGTCGCTGCCGATGATGCATCGCTCCGGACCGATCTCCTTCATGGCCCTGGTAGAAGTAGTCCTTGGCGTTGAACTCCCTGACTCTCCCCAGGGTCAACACACGGCCTACCAATAGATTCCGTACTTCTTCCGGGTCGTGGGCAAAATCGCACATATAAGTTGGGTCTCTTCAGTTGGCTCTCTCTTACCTTTTCTTTTATTTGTTATTCTTCCAAGCCTCGATAAAACGCTTCGCGTCTCCGAGGACATCTTCGGTCGATGGTACGTATGGGATAATCAAACGATCTACGCCCGCGTCCAAAAAGGGCTGCAGGCGCTCCTTAATTTCGCCAGCCGAGGTGGCCGGCACAACCGGCAATCGATCCATGTAGCCGTCGGTAATCAGTTCCTGCGCGGCTTTGAACCCCCCAGCGCGGAAGGCCTCCTGGACGGCATTCACTTCGGGCTCGAAACCGGACGCCTTGAGCATGTCGCGATAGTGATCGGCGATGTTGTAAAAAGTGAGCACCTGGCGCAGTTTTGCGCGCGCCTTGGCACGATCGGGATTGAGCGAAACCCGCACCTTCGTAATGATCTTGATATCGCCGGCGGGACGGCCAGCTTCCGCGGCGCCGGCGCGAACGCGGTCGGCAATCTGACGCACCGTTGCGGGCGTCGCCATGTTGATCATCACTCCGTCACCGATCTTGCCCACCAGGTTCGTCATCTGCGGACCCAAGCCGGCGATGTAGATCGGGAAGCGGGGGTGATCGGGTTTCCAAGAGAGTTGAAACCGCTTGCCGGTCGTGTAGATCTCGCCTTGATATTCGACCCGCTCGCCCGCGCTGGTCAGGCGCACGATGTCCACATACTCGCGCGCGCGCCGTAGCGGCCGGTCGAAAACGCCTCCGTGCCATGAGGCGATGGTCGTATTCGCGACTCCTAAACCCAACAGCAATCGGCCGCCGGAAAGATCCTGCAACGTGGCGGCCTGAACGCCCATCGTGACCGGACTCCGCCCATAGATGTGGTAAATGGCGGTGCCTAATTTGAGTGTCTTGGTTCGCGCCGCGACCGCCGAAAGCAAGACCAGTGGATCCGTACTGTTGGATTCACCTTTCCAGATGGCGCCGAAACCGGCTTCTTCGACCAACGGCGACAACTCGACAATTCCGCTCACGGGGTAGTGCGCGGCGGAGTTCAACTCGATGTCATAGATTGGCATGGTTCAGTCTTTGGCTCAGAGCCTAGGGCAATAGAAATGTCGCGTTCGCGAGCAACTATGTTATCTACCACAGGTTGCGCCTGTCAAGCAGCAGTCTTGTCTCATGCATCTCGTCTCATGGAAGATGAGCCTGAGGAGAGGGTTCCGCATCCTGGCGATTCCGCCAATTCGTCCCCCTGGATCAAACGGGGCCCCGGGTGTATACTCATCTCTGTGAATTCCAAATGGAATTCCCGATGAGCGCGGAGGTGGTATGCAAGGAAAAGTCTTCGCTGTTGTGGTATCGGGTTTAATTGCGATCGGCGCGGGAGTCCCGGCGTGGGCTCATCACTCGTTTGCCGCATCGTACGACATGAATCAGCCGATAACCGTTCACGGTGTGATCACTCAGGTGCTGCTGCGAAACCCGCATTCCTGGTTCCGCATCAATGTGCGCGACGCCAGCGGCAAGATGGAAGAGTGGTCCTTCGAGGCCGGTACCCCGAGTGGAATGATTCGCAACGGCTACAAGCCGGACATCATCAAATCGGGAACTGAGGTCACCATTAAAGGTTTTCGCGGCAGGGACCTCTCCCAGAACAGAGGGATGTTGAGAGAGCTCACCACTACGGACGGCAAAACGTATGGAATGTTCGGGCCCCAGGAAGGACCTGAAACCAAATAACCCGTATGAAGCACTCAATGTTGACGACGGCAATCGCAACTACGCTGGTATGGTCCGTGGCGGCGACAACTCCCCTCGCGGCCCAGACAGCCTCCGCAACGGCTACTCCGCCGACCACTGCTTCTACAGCGCGCGTACCGCGCACGGCCGATGGTCATCCCGACCTTTCCGGGGTCTGGTGGCGTGGCGCCGATGTCGGGGGACGCGCAGCGCCTGGCACGCCTGCCGCTGGAGGCGGGCGCGGAGGCGCGCGGGGCGGCGGACGGGGTCCGGCGCAGCAGCCGGTCACTTTTGCGAGTTTGTATCAGCCTTCGGCGCAGGCGAAAGCCAAGACCCTGGCCGATAAGGACGACCCGACGCTGGGTTGTGTTCCAACGGCATTCGGCACCTTGAACGTGAGCCTCTTTGACGTTGGGGCCGTCGGCCAGATCGTCCAAACTCCGAAGTTCGTGATCATGCTGACGGAAACCTATCACGGCTTTCAAATCATCCCCTTCGATGGAAGGCCGCATCGTGACAGCGTGCCTCCTTCCAATCGAGGAGACGCGGTGGGTCATTGGGACGGCGATACCCTAGTCGTCGATAAGACCAACTTTACCGACAATACCTGGATCTCCGCGGAAGGCCGTGTATCGTTCCATTCCGACGCGCTGCACATCGTTGAACGTTATCGCCGCGTGGACGCGAACACGCTCGAGATCGAGGCCACCCTGGAGGATCCGAAGGTGCTGACCGGACCGTGGACCGTTCCCAAACAGACCCTGGTGCTAGCGCCGTTCGATCAGATTATGGAATTGGCCTGCTCCAGCAGCGATGCGCCCTGATTGAGGGCCTGCGTGCCCTACTTACAAATCTGCGCCAGGCAGATCGATGCTTTGAGCGGCTCCGGAATTTCCATGCCGCGATCCGCCATTAATTTGCGGATCAACTCCGCGGTCGCCGGGTGCGCGATCGCCGATTGCACGCCTACGCGGACCAGTCCCTGCGCGTAATCGATCGCCATCCAGGTGTGTCCGTACATCGAGCCGGAGATCGTGTCGCGGCTGCCGTCATCGTGGACATCCAGCTTGGCGCCGCGATCCACCAGCAGTTGCACCACGGAGTTTCTGCCCTTGTGCGCCGCGCCGTGCAGCGGAACCCGCCCGTCGCCGTCTCTCGCGTTCGGATCGAGACCCAGATCTAGGCACATCCTCACCGCTTCCAGATTTTCCGCCTCGGACCATTCGTAAGTGACGCCTTCCACCCAGCCGACGCCCGCCGCCACAGTCAGCGGCGTATCGCCATTCGTGGTCGCGATCTTAGGGTCCGCGCCGTGATCCAGCAGCAGCTTCATCAGAGTCACGTCGCCCGATTGCGCCGCTCGTAGAAACGGAGTCGCTCCGTCTTCGTACAACCATTGCATGGTAAAGTTGGTCCGCGTCTCCGTGCTGTCGCCCACGCACTTCTCGGGTGTCGATTGCGCTCCGCACACACGCGCATTCACAGCCGCGCCGTGCTCCAGCAGGAGCTTGATGTACTCCAGATGATCCATATCCGGCTTCCGCACGGGGTAGTCGCCACCCTCGATGTTGCGATTGTCTGTCGCGATGTATAAAGGTCTCCAGCCGCCCTTGTTGGCGATGTTCGGATCGGCTCCGTGGTCGAGCAGATACGCGGCGAGTTTGTAGTGCCGATTCTGGGTCGCGGTCAACAGAGCAGTCCAGCCGTACCGCGTGGTCTGGTTCACATTCGCGCCGGAAGCGATCAGGATCTGCGCACATTCGAGGCAATCTTCGCGAGCCGCGTAGACCAAGGCAGTCAAACCGCCGCCATCTTTATCGCGAGTTCTTCCAAAGGACGCCTGAGCAGCGGCTTCATCGGCGGCGGCAACGTCGGTCGTAGCTGGAGCCGCTGCGGGCTTCGGAGCCGCCGCAGCTTGCTGGCGTCCGCCTCCGCGCCGGCCTCCGGTGAATGAACCATCCAGAGCGATTCCGTCGTTGATAGCGCGTTGCCTGGCCGTCGGCGCGATATAGGCTTTGTTCCCCTTTGTATCGGGATCCGCCATCGCGCTCACGTCCGCGCCATGTTCGATCAGCATCTTGACGGCGGCTGGATGCCCCTGCTCGGCTGCCCACATCAACGCCGTGGTGCCGCGGACGGTCTCTTTCGCATTCACGTTCGCATTATGGTCGAGCAGAACTTTGATCGCGTCCACGTGACCGCTCCGCGCCGCGTACATGATGGGAGTCTCGCCGAAGGACTGGTGTTCGTTGGGGTCTGCCCCAGCGTTCAGCAACTTTTCGATGATCGTCGCGCTTCCGTCTACCGAAGCCAGGAACAGCGGAGTTGCGCCATCGTGATTCGCCGCCTTCACGTTTGCGCCGGCCGCGATCAGGATATCCGCCATCTCCGCATCGTTGCGATACGCCGCCCATTGAATCGCCGTGGCTCCGTCGGCCTGCGGCGCATTCACGTCGGCCTTCTGCTGGATCAGGCTCCGCACCGCCGCGCGATCGCCTTTCATCGCTGCGTCGGCCACTGGGCTGCTCGACGCTCCAAACGCAGCCAGATGCAGCGCCAGCGCCGCCGCGCCACTCAGGATGGAATTGGAATATCGAAGCTGCATCTTTTCCCCTCCTTCGAAAAATTGCTACACCAAACCTGCCAGCGGACCCGTGCTGTCGCCAATGCTCTGATGAATCCCGTACATCCCCAAAATGCTTTCGAGTAAGTTCCCCGTGGTGATGGTCTTCATCGAGAACGGAATGTGCCGGCCGCCCTTGAGCTGTCCCGATGCGCCGCCAGCCAGAAGATGCGGCACATCGTAATGCAGGTGCTGATTGGAATCGCCCATATTCGAACCATACAGAATCAGCGAATGATCGAGCAGCGTACCGTCGCCGTCTGGAGTCTTTTTCAACCTATCCAGATAATAAGCGAGGCAACTGACATGATAGCGGTTGATCTTCGAATAGTCCTTGATCTTATCCGGATTTTCGGCATGGTGCGACGCACCGTGGAAACTCGACGTGGTTCCGCTCAAGGGATAGCTGCGTCCCGTAAGATCCCGCGCATACAGTACCGACGACACGCGCGTGATATCGGCCTTAAACGCCAGCACTTGCAGATCGAAGTGCAGCTTCACGTGCTCGTCAAAGGATTCCGGAATGCCGGCCGGAACCGTGACGCCTTCGCTCGACACCGCGCCCGACGCCTTCTTCGCGATATCCAGCCGCCGCTCGATCTCGCGAATGTCATCGGTATATTCATCAAGCTTGGCGCTGTCGCCCGGATCGAGCGTCTTCTTCAGCCGCCCCAGACTCTGCGTGACGGAATCGAGCAGACTGCGGTCCTGTTCCCTTCGCACCGCGCGCTCCTGCGGAGTGCTGCCATCGCCAAAAAGACGTTCGAACACCACCTGAGGATTCAGTTCCATGGGAAGCGGCTGCGTCGGCGACGCCCAGGAGATCGAATTTGTATATGCGCAGCTATATCCCTCGCCGCAATTGCTGGAATTCGCGCCGGGATCTTCAATCGCCAACTGAAGCGAAGGCAGCAGCGTGTCCTGCCCGATCTTCTGCGCGATGATTTGGTCGATTGTGGTGCCGTCTTGAATATCCGCTCCAGTAGTCTTCTTTGGCCGGCATGCGCACATGTACGCTGCCGCAACCCAGTGATCCGCGCCCGTGACTCCCGGAGGCGGCTCGGCCGATTGGGACCACAAACCGCTCAGGACCACGGTCTGATCCAGCAGGGACTCGTGCACCAATGCGCCGCTGGCGTCCAACACCTTGTCAAGCGGCTCCAGAATCGACGGCATCTTGCCCGACTCGAGTTTGGGGCCATCCGGGATCCAATATCCCGGCGCCATACCGTGCGGCACGAAGATGCCCGTGAAGCGTGTCGGGCGAACCGCCGCGGTCTTACTCAGCGGCGTCTGTGCCGGAATCATCGAGTCGAGCAACGGCAGCGCCAGTGTCACGCCCGCTCCCCGCAAAAACGTGCGCCTCGGAATGTGCTTCTTGGTGATGAACATTACTTACTCCGCTACTTTCGCGATCGCGCTCGTCTGTCTCTTGGTATTCATCTGGAAGGGCTCGCTCTCTACCACCCCCAGCACAAACGAGGAAAACTTATATTGGTTGCGTTCGGCTTCATGAACGATGGAGCGCATCAACGGCATGTCGTAATACTCGGTCCCGCGGCCCAACGCGTAGATCATCAGCTTCTCGGTGAGAACCCGCACGAATTGGGGCGAGTAGCGCAGCAGAGCCTCGCGCATTCCCTTCACCCCGTCGAGCTTCGTTCCATCCACCAGAACCCCCGATGCATCCACGCGGTTCTCTCCATCCAGCGTACGCCAATGGCCGATCGCATCGAAATTCTCCATGGAGAAGCCGATGGGGTCCATGATCTTGTGGCACGTCGCGCACGGCTCGTTCTTGCGATGCATCTCCATTTGCTGGCGCATGGACGGAACCCCGCCGCCACGAATGTTGTCCGATTTCAGGTCCACTTTCACGTCCGGCGGTGGAGGTGGCGGCTCCACGCCCAGGAAGATCTGCATGATCGTCTTGCCGCGTCCCACCGGAGAGGTCCGGTCGGGAGCGGAAGAGATCGTCTCGATACTTCCCTTCCCCAGTAATCCCCGGCGCATTTCGAATTCAGGCGTCAGTTCTACCCGCCGGAAGTTGCTCCCGTAAATCCCCGAGATGCCGTAATGCTTGGCGAGCCTCTCATTGAGGAACGTGTAGTTCGCGTCCAATAAATCAAGCACGCTACGATCCTCGTGGATGATGCTGTCGACGAACATCTCGGTTTCCGTGCGCATCGCTTGGCGCAAGTTATCGTCGAAATCCGGATAGAGCGAAGTCGCCGGGATCTGCGTCTGCAAGGCTCGCAAGCCCAGCCACTGCCCCGCGAAGTTGATCACCAGTTGCTTGGATCGCGGATCGGCGAGCATCCGATGCACCTGCTTATCCAGCACCGCCGGATCATGCAGCTTGTTCTGGCTGGCCAGATCGATCAGCTCATCGTCGGGAATGCTGCTCCAGAGGAAAAAGGAAAGACGCGACGCCAGTTCCAAATCGCTGATGCGATACTTTTCGCCCGGCTTCACGCTCGCCGGCGGAGTCTCCACTCGAAACACGAATTCGGGATCCACCAAAACGCGCCGCAGCGCCATCTCGATGCCATGATCGAAGTCCCCGCCTTCGGTCCGCCCCTGCTGATAGAAGCTCATCAGGATCTCGCTGTCCTGAGCGGTCGCCCGCCGCCGATAGGCATGTCGCGCCAGCGTGTCGACGATTTGCTTGGCGCATGCTGGCTCTTGGCTGGCAGTCGCCGGGCGGCAAACGAAAATCCTCAGGCGGCTCTCGGTATCCCCTGCGCCCTTCGCATCGAACGGTCCGTCGATCCTGATCTTGCCCACGTGAGGAAAGAACTTGAACCCCGGAAGGCCGCCGGTTTCGATGGTGCTGCGGAGGAAATGTTGATCGAGGTCGCTGCCGGGCGCGTAATTGGTCGCGAGAAAAGTGACCACCACGGTATGCAAGCCGGCCTTCGCGGGAAACTTCACATTCAGCGTGCCATCTTCGCGTTCCCTATCGTTATCCCAGTCGAACAGCTTGATGCGCTGGCCGTCGAGAAGGAATTCGAGCTTCTCATTAGGAATCTCGCCGAAGGGATTGGTATTTCCCATGTTGCCCTTGCTGATAGGCGTGATCTTGATGGCGTATTCGCCGTCGGCCGGAAACTCGTGCTTCACCAGCAGCCCGCCGCGAGTCTTGAACGGCATGCCTTCGATGTAGTAATCCTGCGAAGTGTCTTCGGGCACGCGGTAGACAGCCTGCGTCGAGCTGGTCACGTCGCCCACCGCCAGACGGCTGATCTTCCCCGCGGCCGACGTGTATCCTTCCAGCAGCGCGGGCGACAATGTCAGCGCCGCGGCAACATTATCGAAGCCGCGCGTCGAGTCGTCCGACGGAAGATATTTGGACGGATCGATCTCCAGCGCCAGCAAATCCCGAATCGCATTGGCGTACTCGGTCCTATTTAAGCGATGCACTCCCGGCGGCGGAACGATCCCTGGAGCGTGGCGGTCCAGCTCACCCTCCATCCAGCCGATCATCGCTTCGAAAGTCCGCGCGTCCGGTCGCGGCTTTCCCGCCGGGGGCATCATACCGGCGCGAGTCTTCCACACCACCGCTTCCCACTTCTCCGCGTCCTTTGCGACGTTCGCCGTATCCAGCTTGTCGAGCTGCAAGCCCGCCGGAGCGCTCGGACCCTGATGACAAGTCATGCAGTAAGCCTCGAAGTAGGAACGCTCCATCGTCGGAGAAGTCACTGCCGCAACAGAAGGAGGAAAGGACGCCCGCACCTGCGCTGCTGCGGCTACCGGACCCGCTCCCACATCAGCCTTCGCGCCCTGATCGATCCAATTTGTAATGATCGCGATCTGGTCTCTGGAAAGCGGACCGCTCGGCGGCATCTGATTGCCGGTGGTGTCCGAAATCCTCTGTGCCAGGACGCTCTGCTTGGAATTGCCTGGAACGATCACCTTCTCCGAAGAGCTGCCTTGGAAAACGCCCGCGGCCGAATCCAGCTGCAAACCCGCCGGAGCGCTCGCGCCCTTATGGCAGCCGACGCAGTTCGCGGTGAAGATAGGTTGAACGTTCCTGCTGTAATCAATGCTCGCGCCCGGACGGAAAACGAATTCGGGGTCGATTTGCTGCGACCACATCCGCGTGACCGCCGCCAAAATACCGAACGTGAGAAGCCCAGCTCCGTGAGCAATGACTCTGGGTCGCATGTCGCTCCAAACCTGATGAAATCGCCGGAGGATGAATGCCGCTCGCTATTGCTTAGGGGCGGCCGGGTCTTCCGCCGATCCGGCAAACACTCTCTTGCCGTCGGCCAAGGTCACGCCGCGCGCGCTGCATGTATGGGTGCCGTCCTTGGCAAGAGCTCCTTGAACGTCAACCTGATCGCCCTCTTTCAAGGAGTGCCGGGTCCAGCCTTGCCGGCTCAGGGCGTTCGGCGCTCCGCCTTCGCACTGCCAATGGACCGTCTGGCCGCTGGCGTCCTTGACATCGATGTAGAACCAGATGTGAGGATTCATCCAATCGACTTTCGTGACCGTGCCTTTCAGTTCTATTGTCTTGGCCCCGTCGTATTCCGCAGCGAACGAATGATGCGCAAACAGCGGAGCGGCGAAAGCCAGCACAGTGCCGGCGGCCAGGAGTTTCCAATCTGTGTTCATCGGGAATTTCCTCATGATCTTGGAGCGAGATCTTTTATGGAGAGATCTGTTGTAGAGAGATCGTTGCATACAACGCTGTACGCCATGGTGTTTTCATGGTAAGCTCAATGCCGGAGCTTGTCAAGAATAACGAATGGCGACCAAACGGCGCAAGGATAATTCCCTCTTGTCTTCGAAGCCGCTACCGATAGCTCCCCCCGCGGATGACGGATTCCAGGCGGATTCCGCCGATGAATCCGAGTCGCAAACCGCGCGAACGTTAGCCAGCTTGCGTCAGATGCTGCTGCGCGGCGACTTCAAGCCGGGCGAGCGCATCTCCGAACTCTCGCTGGTGTCGCGTCTAGGCGCTTCGCGAACGCCCGTGCGGCTGGCGATGGATCGGCTGGCCCACGAGGGACTGCTGGAACCGAGTTCAGGCGGAGGATTCTCCGCCCGCGCCTTCACCATCGCCGAGATCTACGACGCCATCGACTTGCGAGGGACGCTGGAAGGAACGGCGGCGCGTTGGGCGGCCGAGCGGCTCACCAGCCCCAGGGATCTCGATCGGCTGCGCCGCTTGTGCCGCCAGATGGAGGCCCTTCCCTGCCATCCCAACGACCCCGGCCAGCCCGGCGTCGAATCCTTTATCGGCTTCACCGAATTGAATACCCAGTTTCATTCCGCTCTGATGGATCTATCGAAAAGCACCATGCTGCGATGGTCCCTGAAGCGATATCAGTCCATCCCTTTCGCCGCCAGTGCTCTGATTATTCCCGAGGCTCTCGAGCTCGTTTTTCCTGTGGCGCTCGCTCAACATCAGGCCATCGTCGAGGCCATCGAAAACCGCGAAGGAACCCGCGCCGAAATGATCACCCGTGAACACGCCCGTCTGGCGCGAAAGAACGTGGAAATCGCACTGCATCAACAGCACGGATTGAACCTGCCGGGAGCGTCCTTGCTCCGCATCGACTACGGTCCTTTTTCCAACCGCGGCTGAGTGATCGGGTCGAGTGACCGGGACTTTCGGCCCGGTCACCCTCCCACACCACCGGACATGCGGTTTTCCGCATCCGGC
>Ga0209415_10006717_pt1 | contig 20325 bp, 19 predicted proteins | sample PeaSoiSIISIP2007_FD_187696 | JGI IMG/M metagenome (GOLD analysis project Ga0209415, IMG submission 187696) | Peat soil microbial communities from Weissenstadt, Germany - SII-SIP-2007 (SPAdes) (version 2) | ecosystem: Environmental > Terrestrial > Soil > Wetlands > Peat | place: Germany...
GGGCACGCCTGCACGCAGAACGGCATCTGGCACTGCAGGCACCGTTGGGCCTCCAGGATCGCCTCCTCCTTCGTGTAGGCGTGGAGGATCTCGCCGAAGGTCGCCGCCCGTTCGTCCTTCGTCTCCTCCGGGATCGGGGTACGGTTGTATCGGGATTCACCCATCGTGGACACTCCGGCTCGGAGCCCCGGACGGGTCCCCCGAGCGGTCCCGCGCGCGGGGGGCGGTCAGTATCCGGGCCCCTTCTCCCTTCGCAACGTAGACGTGCAGCACGTCGCACATCTTCCGGAAGTGCGTCGCCCCGTCCGTCCCGAACCGCGCGCTCAGCCGCTCCTCGATCTCGAGGTCGGTGAGGGCCGGGTCCACCTCGGGGGTGAATTGGCACTCGAAAACGAGGAACCGGTGGCCCTCGATGTCCAAGCGCGCGGTCTCCGGCCGACCGCAGAACGGGCAGCTCATCACGCCCCGAAGAGCCTCGGACGGGGCATAAGCGTTGGCGCGGAACGTTCAGTCGATGTAGCCCATCGACCGGAGCCGGTCGCGGAGGAGGCGCTCGTCCTCCTCCGTGAAGGCGGTATCGCCCCGGGTATGATCGACCAAACGACCGAGGATGAACGCGATGAGGACGTCCACCGACTCGAACGACGAGCCCTTCATACGGCGCTCGAGCGCTCGGACGATCTCTTCGGGGAGGTGGACCGTCCGGAGGGGGGGCAGGGCCGGGGACCCGTCCGGGACGGGAGCGGGGGTCGCGCCGGCGCTCGAGTCGTTCTGGGGGACCATCCTCACTCCCATTCGATCGTCGCGGGAGGCTTGTCGGTAATGTCGTAGAGCACGCGCACGACCTCCCCGTGGAGGGACCGCGTGATCCGTTCCGCGATCCGCTGGGCCACGGGCCGGGGGAGCTCGGCCGACGTCGCGGTCATCGCATCGACCGAGTCGACGACCCGTACGCTCACCGCCTCTCCGTGGACTCGGTTGTCGCCGAGGACCCCGACCGTCAGGCCCGGTAGGAGGACCGCGAAGTATTGCCAGGGCGCCCGCATCGCGTGCTCCGCCACCGCCCGTTCGATCTCCTCCTCGACGACCGCGTTGGCTACCCGGACCCGACGGATCCGCTCCGGGGTGATGGGACCAGCGACCCGTACGGCGAGACCCGGACCGGGGAACGGCTGCCGCTCGGGAGAGGGGATCCCGAGCTCCCGGGCGACCGCGCGCACCTCGTCCTTGTAGAGGTCCCGCAACGGTTCGACGAGCCGCAGCCGGCTGTCGGCGGGGACCCCGCCGACGTTGTGGTGGGTCTTGATCGTGTCCCGGAGCGCCCCTCCGCTCTCGATCCAATCCGGTGCGATCGTCCCCTGGACAAGCCGGTCGGTGCCGAACCGCTCGGCCTCGGTTTCGAAGAGGCGGATGAACGTCGTGCCGATCCGACGTCGCTTCTCCTCCGGATCGCTCACATCCGCGAGGGCCGCGAAGAACCGGTCGGCGGCCGACAGGACCTCAAAACGAAGCCCCGTGCGGTGGAAGAGTTCGCTGACCCGGTCGACCTCCTTTTCCCGCAGGAGGCCCGTGTCGACGAAGATCGCCCGCGCCCGCTCCCCGAGCGCCCGCTCGGTCAGGAGCGCGGCGACCGTGCTGTCGATCCCACCGGACGCGGCGATGATCGCCGTTCCGGTGACCTCGGTGCGGAGCCGCTGGACGGCGTCCGAGATGAACTGGGTGGGGTCGTTCACGCGGGCTGCACTCCCTTCGGGTCCGGCTCCTCCCGCCACTTGGCGCGGTACGCGGTGAGGCGGGCTTCGAGCTCGGGATGCTTCAGCGCGAGGATGGCGGTCGCGAGGAGGGCCGCGTTCTCGCTCGCGTCGAGGCCGACCGCGGCCACCGGGATGCCGGGGGGCATCTGGACGACCGAGAGGAGGCTGTCGAGCCCGAGCCCGCGGTTGAGCGGGACGCCGATCACGGGCCGCAAGGTCCGGGCCGCGACGACGCCGGGGAGCGCGGCGGAAAGCCCGGCCATGGCGATGAAGACCTCCGTCGCCGGGTCCGCGACCAGGCGGTCCACCTTCTCCGGGGTCCGGTGCGCCGACGCGACATGCACCTCGCAGGGGATCTGGAACTCCGAAAGCCGCGCGCGGACCTTCTCGGCCGCCTCGAGGTCGGATTTGCTGCCGACCAGGACCGTGACCTTCACGGGCGAACGGAGCCGTGGGGGGGGAAAAACGTTGCCGGGCTGCGCGACCGCGCATCGCCCTCGCCCGCGCGGTCCCGAGGGTCCCTGCGCACGCCCCACCCCCCAAGCTCATAGGTGGCCTCGCCCGTCGAGGGCGATGACCCTCCGCCTGCACAGGAGCGGTCGGTTCCGGGCCTGGCTCGGGGCGCGGTTGGACGGGGACTTCGCGCTCGGGGACCGGGTCTGGCGGAGGGTGCTGCACGCGATCTGCGCGGGCGCGCTGTTCTACTATCTCCTTCCGGAGGGAATCTTCGTCGTCGCGCCGAAGGACGTCGTGCTCGTCGCCGCGCTGATCGCCGTGCTCCTTCTCGAACTGCTCCGGCACCTCGCCGGCCTCGAGCTTCCGACGATCCGCCCGTACGAGCACGAACGGGTCGCGAGCTACGCCTTCTTCGCCGTGGCCATCGTGGTCACGATCCTCGTGTTCCCGGAGGCGATCGCTGCCGCCGTGGTCCTGGGAACCGCCCTGGTCGACCCGCTGGTCGGTGAGATGCGGGTCGCCCGAGCGAGCCCGGCCGTGCTCTGGATCGTGCCGATCCTCGCGTACGCGGCCCTCGCGCTCGTCGGTCTCGTGGTCATCGGCCACTGGCCGCTGCTGGACTCGCTCGGCCTCGCGGCGCTCGCCGCGCCGATCGCGGTCGCGGTCGAGCGACCGAAGACCCGCTGGGTGGACGACGATCTCGCGATGACGTTCGTTCCGGCGATCGCGTTGGTCGTCGTCGCCGTACTCGTGCTCCGGCTCCCGGGCTAGGGGGTCCGGGGGGCGGCGCCTAGACGATCGGCGTGAGCACCGTGTGAGGCAGGCCCTTCTCCGGGTCCGGACTGATCGCGTAGAGGGTCGTGCGCGGCCGGATCCCGTAGATGCACGGCTGGTTGTCGATGTTGATGACCCGGAAGTACGTGTCCATCATGTTCAGGATCTCGCTCGACACGAGGAGACCGGGTTTGAGGAGACCGATCCCCAGGTTCCCGGCGTGCTTCGCGCGCGAAACGCCCTGGAAGTAGAGCCGGATCGCGACCTGGTCGCCCATGAGGCTCTCGAAAGTGTCGAACGCGGTGTACTCGATGAACGGCTTCCGGTCGGGGCCGCCCGCGGCCTTGTCGGCGGCGACCATGGCCCGCAACGCCTCGTCGCGTCCGAAGCGCGCCATCGGCAGGATGTACGGCTCCTCGGTCTCGTTCGCCGCGTAGTCCGGGATCCGGACGCGGGTGTCGAACGTGTTCGTCGGGACGTGGCGCACGAGGGTCTCGCGCAGCTTGTCCGGCGACTCTCCCGCGGCGAGGACCGCGATGATCCCCCGTCCCTGGGAGAGGAAGTTGAGGAAGGTCGGCGTGAACAGCATGTAGTAGTCGTCGATCCCGACGTTGACGTCGACCTCGAAGGCGTTGAAGCTCCCGCGGCGGAACCCGCCGCCGAGCAGCTTGTCGAAGTCGGGGATCCCGGTCGAATAGAACCGTTCGGGGTCGGGCGCCGGCTTCCACGGACCCGTGGGCGTCGCCGCGTGCGCGTCCCGCGTGGTCCCGAGCGCCTCGAAGCGGCCCCCGTCCAGGGTCACCGCGTACCGCGCTTGGCCGATGTTGGTCGCGCGGAGCTTTTCGAGGCGGAGATGGCGGACCCTCCGCTCGTCGAGCTCCTCCCGCTGGATCGAGATGAGGCCGTCCACGAGGTACTCGATGCCGCCCGCCTCCGGCTTCTCGAGGATCATGACCACGTCGGTGCTCGACCCCTCCACGAGGTCCTTCTGGAGCGCCATGACGAACTCTTCCATCTCGAGGCCGTACTTGTGGGTCACTCCCTCGAGGGAGTCGATGACAAGGAGCGACTTCTCGGGCAGGGCGCGCTCGATGCGGGTGTAGACGTTCTCCACCTCGGGCATCGGGCTGCGCTGGAGCAGCGCCTGAAGGTGCGTGCGGTCGACCCGCGTGGGGGGGCCCCGCTCCTGGCCGAACGTTCCGAGGACCTCCTTGCCGGCCCGGATCTTCCGCTGCTCGGACTCGGGGAGCGGCTTGTCCGCGGGCTTGCCACCGGCGTTGATCGTGTCGAGGAACAGCTTCGCCGCGTCGAGGACGCGGGTCCGCATCTCAGTCGTCTTGAGCCAGGGAAATTGCCGGTAGAGCGCCTCGTCGCCGACGCGGGTCGAGAGATAGTACGAGCGGCCCGGCTGGCCCACCCTTTCGAGGAGTTCGAGCCCAAACGTGGTCTTTCCGGTTCCGGCGCCACCCTTCACGATCAGGGACCGACCGCCCTTCCCACTGAGGAAGGCGATCACCTCGGGAGGCACTCCCCCGACCGTGCTACCGTCGTTCCGACTCATGGTAATGTGTGGTTCACGGCCGTACCGAGGGAACTGGCGCCCACGATATCATCCCGTATCCCATCGAAAGGATGGGCACACTCCTAAGGTAAAGGTTTGCTCCGCAAGGGAGGCCCCGCGGGTCACCCTCCGGCCGCCTTCCGAGCCTCGGCGCGCGCTGTTTCGAGGGCTTCGGCGAGTGGCCGCCCCGGTTCACCCACCGCCGTCGCCGCCGAGGGGTTCCCCCCGCCGCGGCCGCCGAAGAGCCCTTTCGCGGCCTCGACCACCGCTGCGGCGGAGACGAGGGAGGAGCTCGAACCGACGAACAGGATCCCCTTCCCTTCCCGTTCGGAGGCGAGAAGGGCCACCCGCCGCGGGTCGTGGGTCAAGAGGCGGGAGAGCTCCTGAAGGGAGGCGCGGTCGAGCTCGAGCTGCGCCCGGATCACCGTGACATCCCCAAAGGTATCGATGGCCGTGGGGTCCCGGTTCAGGCGGTCCGCCGTCTGGCCCAGGTCCTCCTTCGCCCGGGCCTTGACGACCTTCCGGGACTCCTCGACCTCGCCCAAGAGGCGGTCGATGCCCTGGGGAAGCCCCGAGATCGGCACGCCGAGCCGCCGAGCCGCCTCCTTGAGGACCTGCTCGTGCTCGTCCCGGACGTCGAGCGCGCGGTCGCCGCTCACGTAGGTCAGCCGGACGATCCCGTCCTGGATCCGCTCGACGTCGAGGATCCCGATCGCCCCGACCTCGCTGGTGTGGGTGCAGTGGGTGCCGCCACAGGCCTCCACGTCGATCCCCTCGACCTCGACGATCCGGAGCTCCTTGCCGGGGACCGCCCCGCCCTGGTAAAGGGTGAAGCCAAAGCGCCGTTCGGCCTCGCTCCTCGATTCGAAGTAGCTCTTCACCGGCAGGTCCTGACGGACGATCTGGTTCACGCGCCGCTCGACCCGGTGGAGTTCCTCCCGGGAGAGCGCCTTGTAATGGGTGATGTCGATCCGGGCCGACTCGGGGCCCTTGTAGGCCCCGGCCTGCCACACGTGCGGGCCGAGCACCTCGCGGAGCGCCCCGTTGAGGAGGTGGGTCGCCGTGTGGTGCTGCATCAGCTGAAGGCGTCGGGCACGGTCGATCCGGCCCCGGACCCGCTCGCCGACCGACCACGGGGCCACCCGGTCGACGCGGTGCAGCACCCACGGCCCCTTCCGGGCGACGTCGACGACCTCGAGGTCGCCGAGGTGGCCTCGGTCCGAGACCTGGCCTCCCCCGGTCGGATAGAAGTAGGTCCGGTCGAGCGCCACGAAGGGGCCCTGCGCGAACACCACATGGGACTCGAACGAGTCGGTGTACGGGTCGAGGTAGTAGAGGACCTCTGTCGGGGGCGTACCGGCGGGAGGCTCGGGCAACCCCTCCTCTCGCTCCGTGTAATCGGTCGACGGGACCTCGGTCTCGTGGCGGGCGGCGACCCGCGCGTAGAAGTCCTCCGGGATCGCCGGCGGTTCCTTCAGCTCCTCGACCGCGACCTCGGGGGGGACGCCGAGCGAGTCGTACCACTCGAGGAGGTCGTCCTCGGAGATGCGGCCTCCCCCCGAACGGACCCGCTCCTCCTGTCGCCGGATCGCTCCCCGGGCCCGTTCGATCGCCTCGCCGTACCGCTCGACCTCGTTCTCGACGACCCGGTGGAGGTCGTCCCGGTGCTGACCGATCTCGGGGTGGTAGTGGGCGAGGTCCCGCGCGACGCGGTCGAGCACCGCGGAGATCTCGGGCGCTTCGGGGACCTTGCTCAGGAGGCGGAGCGACCGACGGATGAGCAGCCGGACGAAGTAGCCTTCCTTGCTGTTGGAGGGAACCACTCCGTCGGTGATCAGGAAGTTGAGCGCGCGGGCGTGGTCGAGCAGGATCGCCGTCTCCCGCGGCGGGAACGTGCGCCGCAGCTCGTCGTACGACGACCCGAAGACCGCCTCGTAGGCGTTCTTGCTCCCGTGGCTGGCCCACGTGAACCGCTCGAGTCCGTAGCCGGTGTCGACGACGGTCAGCGGCATCGGCCGGATCTCGCTCCCGTCGCGGATGTACTCCATGAAGACGAGCGTGCCCAGCTCGAGGCCGGAGACGCCGACGCTCAGCGAGGGTCCGAGGTTCCCTCCCCCTTCCCAGACCTCCTCCTTGTAGGTGATGCCCTTCGGGTCGGTGCCCAGCTCGGTCGTCAGGAGCTCGTGGCAGAGCTCCACGCACCGCTCCTTGAAGTACACCTCGTGGTCGGGGCGGTTGAACGCGTGGTGCGCCATCATCTCGAACTCGGTGAAGTGGCGGCCGCTCCGACCGACCTCCTCGAGGTCGATGAAGCGGAGGCACGGCTGGCTGATCGTGAGCGGGTTCGCCGGCGGCGGGATCGCGCCGCTCGTCACCCACGGCTGGAAGTCGTAGATCGATGCCTGGGTGAAGAAGACGTCGTTCCGCCACCGGGCCACCGTGGGGTAGCGGCGGACGCGGGTGTGTCCGTGCCGCTCGAAGAAGGACAGGTACGCCTCGCGCATCTCGGTGTAGGAGTAGGCCCGCCGGAACAGCGGGTGGCCGATGAACCCGTACTCCCGGCAGGGGGCCTCCTGGCACCGGTCGTGGTCGCCGAGCGACCAGAACGCTGCGCCGCACGCAACGCACGCCCGTCGGCGGAATCCGCCCTGCCGGAAGAACTGGAGGTCGTACTCCGAAGCATCCATGAACGGTCCTCCGACGCCCCTCGGCGCTTTAACAATTCGGCCGCATCCTCGCGCGCACCGGCGATGACGGAGCTCGGAGGCCTCGCGTGACGACGGGATCGCCGGCGGCGCCGCTCCCCCTCTCGGCGCGCACGGCGACCCGGGCCACGATCCTCCTCATCGCGCTCCGGATCGGCTATGCGTACAACTGGTTCGACGTCGGCCCCGGCCTCCCGGCGATCGGGGCCGAGTTCGGTGTCGGGGTCGCCGATTGGGGTCTCCTGATCGCCGCGTTCCTCGTGGGGGCCGGTCTGTTCCAGGTCCCCGCCGGCCTCCTCGCGCGCCGGTACGGCTCCCGGGTCGTTTCGCTCGTCGGCACCGGGCTGCTGGCGATCGGCGGTGTCGGCGGCGCGTTCGCGCCCGACTTCGCTTCCCTGCTGGCCCTGAGGTTGCTGTCCGGGATCGGGGCGGGGCTGTTCTTCTCTCCGGCCATCGGCCTCGTGGCGAGCCTCTACCCCGAGGGACGCCGCGGGGTCCCGGTCGGCACGTTCAGTTCGGCGTTCAGCGCGGGCGCGGCGCTCGGCCTGCTGGGAAGCTCGGCGCTGGTCCCTCTCCTGGGATGGAGGTGGGCCCTCGCGGCGGGAGGTCTCGCCCTCGGGATCATCTCGCTGGCCGCCTGGCTCGGGATCCCGCGGACCGCGGGGGCTCCGTCCCGGACGGCTTCCCCCCCGGGGGTCCCGGCCGCGCTCCGATTCCGGGGGACGTGGGCGGTGGGGGTCGCGTTCATCGGCCTCGAGGGCGCCTCGTTCGCGACCGGGCAGTTCATCGTTCCCTACGGCGAGACGGTCCTCGGCTGGGCGGCGCTCCTGGCGGGCGGGGTCGGGATGATGTTCGTGCTCCCGAGCGTGGTCGGCGGCCCGCTGGGCGGGTCGATCGCCGAGCGGTATTCGAACCATCGAACCCAGTTCGTGGTCGCGACGATCGTCGCGGCGGCGGTGCTGCTCGCGTTGCCGGTCGCGGGGTGGGCGGTCGCGATCCTGATCGGCACGGTCTTCTCGTTCGGGTACGGGGTGATCTATGCCGTGATGTACGTCCTCCCGCACTACTGGACGCCGGTCCCTCCGGCGGAGATCCCGCTCGCGATCGGGCTGTTCAACTCGATCCAGCTCGCCGGCGGCGCGGTCGTTTCGGCCGCGTTCGGCTGGGTCGTGGCTCAGCGGGGGTACTCGGTCGGCTGGGAGTTCCTCTCCGGGGCGATGGTCGTCTTTCTCGTCGCGCTGTTCGGCCTGCCGGCCCTCGCCGGTGGCGGGGGTCGTCCGTCGGCCGCGGGGGGCGCCGCCCGTCCCGCCGGGCCTGGCCCGTAGCGCACCGGTCCGCGATCGGGCACTCGCCACACCGCGGCCCGATCGGCCGGCACAGGTTCTGGCCGTGCTGGACGAGGAGGGGATTGACCGGGATCCAGTACTTCCGGTCGAGGATGCGGGCGAGCTCGCGTTCGGTCTCCTCGGGGGTCCGGGTCCGCACGACCCCGAGGCGGTTCGCGATCCGGTGGACGTGGGTGTCGACCGGGATCGCCGGGATACCGTACCCGAACACGAGGACACAGTTCGCGGTCTTCGGACCGACCCCGTGGAGCGACGTGAGCTCCTCGAACGTGCGGGGCACCTTCCCCCCGAACCGTCCGAGGATCTCGCGGGCCACGTTCCGGATCACCCGGGCCTTGGTGTGGTAGAATCCCGTCCGACGGATGAGCGGCTCGACCGCCGCAACCGGGGCCCGAGCGAGGGAGCCCGCGTCCGGGTACCGGGCGAACAAGAGCGCGCTCGCGGCGTCGGTCGCCTCGTCCCGGGTGCGCTGGGAGAGGATCGTCCCGATGAGGACCTGGAACGGGTCCTTCGCATGGTCCCGGAGGTAGGGGGTCCGCCAATCGCCCGTCCGGTAGAACGCTGTAAGCCGATCGAGCAGCGTCTCCCAATCGAAGTCGGGGTCCATCATGAGGCGACCCGCCGTCGGCCGGCGCCCCGGGGGGTGGGTGCGGGGGAGGAGATGCCGGCCGGGGGCGACGTGACCCCGGGGTCGGAGAGGTCCGGTTCATCGTCGGCCCCGGTCGGTCGGAGGAGCTCTCCGACGAGGTAGTCGCTGCCGACCACGAGGGTGAACCCGTCGGGCCCGGTCGAGGCACGGGCCAGACGCACCCCGTCGGCCGGCGTGGGGGCGACGACGACGCGACGGAACCGACCGGCCGCAGCGGCGCGAAGCTCCGCGACGGGGATCGCGCGGTCCGAGCGGACGGGAACGACCACGAGCGTCTGGGCGAGCGGGGAGAGCGCGTCGAGGATCCTCCCGACCTGCTTTCCTTGGAGGCAGCCGAAGACGATCGCGTTCTCCGAGGGGTCGGAGAGGGGAGCGATCTCGGCGAGACTGATCGCCACCGAGCGCGCGCTCTCGGGAGTGTGCGCGACGTCGTAGAAGAGGTCCGGTCGGCGCGCCACCCGGTCCAGCCGACCCGGCCACTCGGCCGTCGCGAGCCCGCGTCGGACCGCCTCCGCCGAGAGGGCCCCGCCGTTCGCGGAGAAGAACCGGGCCGCCGCGGCGACGGCGAGCCCCGCGTTCGTGGCTTGGAAGGCGCCGAACATCGGAAGCCGCACCCGGTCGACCCGCGCGCCGGGCAGGCGTACGTCGAAATCCTGTCCGTCCTCCGAGAGCGCGCGGTTCTCGACCCCCACCTCGCGTCCGAGGTGCCAGAGGGGGACCCCGGCGCGGCTCGCATCGGCTTCGACCGCCGCGCGCGGTCCCGGCGGGAGCTCTCCGAGCACCCCGGTCATCCCCCGCTTCAGGATGCCGGCCTTCTCGTGCGCGATCGCCTCGATCGTCGACCCGAGGATCTCGGTGTGCTCGAGCTCGACGGTGGTGATGACCCCCACGCGACCGTCGACGACGTTCGTCGAGTCGAGGCGTCCGCCGATCCCGACCTCGATCACCCCGACGTCGACATGCGAACGGGCGAACCAGTCGAACCCGAGGACGGTCGCGACCTCGAAGAAGGTCGGCTCCCGGTCGATCGTCCCCGTCTCCTGGAGGCGGCGGGAGATCGTATCAATTCGCTCGACCCCGGCGACGACCTCCTCGCGGGGGATCGGCTCCCGGTCGACCTGGATCCGGTCGCGGTAGCTCGCGAGGTGGGGGGAGGTGAAGAGCCCGGTCCGAAGGCCGTGCGCGCGGAGGACCGCTTCCGTCAGGGCCGCGGTCGACCCCTTCCCCTTGCTGCCGGTGAGGTGGACCGCGGGAAACGCGCGTTCCGGATTCCCGAGGCCGTCGCACAGCGCCGAAACGACCTCGAGCCCGGGACGGACCCCGAAGCGGCGTCGTGCGAAGAGACCCTCGAGGGTCGACCGGTACGCGTCGGGCGGGGCGGGGGGTTTCCGGGCCGTGGGAGGTCGTGGCATGAGCGTCGCGCGGAACCTGGTCCGTCAGTAGGTCGACCGCTCGCGATACGAGCCGAAGACGTCCTGGAAGGCGCGCACGATCTCCCCGAGCGTCGCCTTCGCGCGCAGGGCGTCGAGGACCCCGGGCATCGTATTCCCATCCTCCGTGGCGGCGACCTTCTTGAGCCGGTCGATCGCCGCCTCGTACCGGGACCGGGCGCGCGCCGCCCGCATCGCCCGCAGGCGCCGGGACTGGCTGCGACGGGCCTCCTCGGAGATCTTGAGACGGGGGACCTTGACCGGAACGTCGACGGGGTAGACGTTCACGCCGACGACCTTCTCGGTGCCGGTCTCGACCGCCCGCTGGTAGCGGAACGAGGCCTCCTGGATCTCTCGCTGGAAGAATCCCCGCTCGATCCCGGCGACGACGCCGCCCATCTCGTCGATCCGGTCGAAATACCGGTGGGTCTCCTCCTCCATCGTGTCGGTGAGCCACTCGACGAAGTAGCTGCCGGCGAACGGGTCGATCGACTCGGTCACCCCGGACTCGAAGGCGAGGATCTGCTGGGTCCGCAGCGCGATCCGCACGGCGTCCTCGCTCGGGAGCTGGAGCGCCTCATCGTAGGAGTTGGTGTGCAGCGACTGCGTCCCGCCGAGGACGCCGGCGAGCGCCTGGACCGTGGTCCGGACGATGTTCAGTTCCGGCTGCTGGGCGGTGCACGAGCACCCGGCGGTCTGGGTGTGGAAGCGGAGCCAGCGGGAGCGCTCGTTCTTCGCGCCGAACTCGTCCTTCATCACGTCCGACCAGACCCGCCGGGCCGCGCGGAACTTCGCGATCTCCTCGAAGAAGTCGTTGTGGGAGTTGAAGAAGAACGAGAGGCGGGGAGCGAACTCGTCCACGTCCAGGCCCCGCTCGACGGCGGCCCGGACGTAGGCGCGGCCGTCGGCGAGGGTGAACGCGAGCTCCTGGACCGCGGTCGATCCGGCCTCGCGGATGTGGTAGCCCGAGATCGAGACCGGGTTCCACCGCGGGGTGTGCTTCGTCGCGTACTCGATCGTGTCGGTGACGAGACGCAGCGCGGGACGCGGGGGGTAGAGGAACTCCTTCTGGGCGATGTACTCCTTCAGGATGTCGTTCTGGGTCGTGCCCCCCAGCCGGCCGAACGGTACGCGATGGGCCTCCCCCGTCAGCAGGTACATCCCCCAGACGATGTTCGCGGGGCCGTTGATCGTCATGCTCGTCGTGACGTCGGCGAGGGGGATCCCACGCAGAAGGCGCCCCATGTCGTCCAGCGAGCTCACGTTGACCCCGCACTTGCCGACCTCACCGAGCGACTCGCCGTCGTCGGCGTCCAACCCGTACAGGGTCGGGTCGTCGAACGCGATGGAGAGGCCGGACTCGCCGTGCGCCAGAAGGTAGTGGAAGCGCCGGTTCGTATCCTCGGGGGAGCCGAAGCCCGAGAACATCCGCATCGACCAGACGCGCCCCCGGTACATGGTGGGGTGGACGCCCCGAGTGAACGGCGGCTGGCCGGGGTATCCGATCCGGTCGAACCCCGACCGCGGGGAGCGGGGCGTGTAGACGCGGTCGATCGGGATCCCCCCGAGCGAGGTGAACCGGTCCTTGCGTTCCGGGCCCTTCGCGAGCGCCGGGGCGAGCACCTCGGCCTCCCAGCGGCGGCGGGCCCCTTCCACCGCGTCCGCGTCGCCGGCGCGGCTCGGTGGGCGGGTCCGGCCCGGGGCTTCCGGCCGACTGGCCGACATCGGGGAAACGGAAGCGTCGGGCAGGATAAGTCCGTGGGGCGGGCGCGAGGCACCGACCCTCAGCCCGCGGGCGCCGGGTCGGGGGGCGTCGTCTTCCGGCGGGCACGGGTCGGAACGCGGAATCCGACGAGGTCGCCGGTGCCGCGTCGGGATGTCCGCGTCCCCAGCTGGGCGGCGAACCGGGGCGCCGCGTCCCCCGTCCACTTCGTGTTGTCCGCGAGCACCGGCGCGCCGGGGGCCAGCTTCGGACGGACGGTCTCCAGCTCGAACGCGAGATGCTCAGGGGTGTGAAGGTCGTCGTGGAGGAACAGGTCGATCGATGGGAGCTCCTCGACCAAGCGGGGGAGGAGGACCTGACTTTCGCCGACCCGGAGGTCCCAGCGGGGAGAACGGAACGGGATCGCCCAGCCACTGGCCAACCCCGGAGGCAGCGAGACCGGCGACTCGTCGGGCTGGAGGATCGGTCCCCGTTGATGGGTCGGCAGGTCGATCGAGTGGAGGACGCCCCCGTGGTTCCGGTCCAGCGCGAGGAGGAAATGCGCGGAGGAGACCCCGCTGCTCACACCGGTCTCGACCACGTGGCTCGGCTTTAGCAGGCGGACCAACGCGTAGAGCTCGAACGGAGCGCAGATCTGGGCGTAGCCGGGTCGGCCGCCGGCGACCTGACGGCGTCGCATCTCCTGCTCGACGGGGACGAGGCCGTCCAGCTCGGCCAGCACTTCGAGGATCCGGTCGACCGGGGCGCCGGACAGGGTGCGCAGCCACCGGAGGTTTACGGAGGCCCGAGGGTCCCCGAGCGCTTTCCGCGCCTTGAGCCCCAGCGCATGGGCCCGGTCGGCGGCCGAGGGTGGTGCGGCCTCGGGAGTTTCGCTCATTCGCCCCGCCCCTCGCGGGCCCGGTCATGCTTGCCGACGAGATGGGCCTTTCGTACGGTCAGCCGCGCGGTGTTCCCCGTGACCTCACGCTCGGCGACGTCGATCTCGATCCGGTCGCGGAAGAAGGGGGCGTCGACGACGAGCGTCTCGAACTCACCGCCCTCGCCCGCCACGTGGACCCGGGGCCCGGCGCGGTCACGACGCCCGAGCTCGGCGAGGAGCCCGAGGTCGAGCCGCCGTCCGAGAAGGTCCGGCGGGAGCGACTCGGCGGCCAAATGGACCAGGCGGATGTCCAGGCCCGCCTCGACCTCCGCCCGGACGACCCGCGCCGGGTCCTTGCGCCAGAGCGGGACGAAGACGGGTCGCCCGACCTCTCCGGCGACCCGGAGGAGGCGGGCCCACTGGTAGGACGATTCGATCGCCCCCGCAACCACCCAACCGCTCTCCCCTGCGAGGGCCGCGGTGAGGGCCGAGAGCTCGGCGGCTTCGTCGCGTCCCGAGACGGTCACGGAACGGTACGGCTTTCCCCAGCTCCGTGCCTGCAGCTCGACCAGGTCCAGGTTCGGTGTGTGGTACATCATGGAGTCCGGGTCGTCGGGGCGAAGGACGAGGAGCTCGTCGACCGGCCACCCCTGGGTCTCGGCCAGGTACGCGGCGTAGATCGAATCCTTCCCGCCCGAGACCAGGGCCGTGACCGTCATCGGGGATCACCCCGGAAGGCCAAGCCCTTCGCGCCAGCGGGGGTAGAGGGAATCGAGGGAGAATCGGACGAGGGAGGTTCCCCCCCAGTCGAGCCGCGCGCCCTCGGGGGTGACGCTCCCCAGCCGGACGCAGGGCAATCCGTGGAACGACCGGGCGAACGGGAGGACGCCGGCGGCCGGGACTTCGACCACGAACCGCGAGCCGCCCTCGGCCGCCAGGGCGGTCCCGGCGCTCCCGAGCCCCGTCGCCGCCAGGTCGACGACGAAACCGAAGCCCCCTCCGAACGCCATCTCGGCGAGCGTGACGGCGAGGCCACCGTCCGAGATGTCGTGCGCCGCACGGACCGACCCCTTCTCAGCGGCCTTCACCAGCCGTTCCCCGAGGCTCCGCAGGCGCTCCGGCGACGTCGGGGGAACGCGGAGGCCGGTTCGCCCGTGCAAGCGGGCCCAGAGCGAGCCTCCGAGGTCCGGGGACGACGTCCCGAGCAGGAAGAGGGCGCTCCCCGCCTCCTTGAAGTCGCTCGTGAGGGCGCACCGGAGGTCGCGTACGAGGCCGGTCGCGAGGAGCACCGGGGTCGGCGGGATCTCGGCGCCCAAGCCTCCGTTGTAGAAGCTCACGTTCCCGGAGGGGACCGCGAACCCCAACGCGTGCGCCGCGCGAGCGAGCCCGGTCGTGACCGACGAGAAGTCACCGAGGACGCGCGGGTCCTGCGGGTTCCCGAAGTTGAGGCAGTTCGTGAACGCGTCGGGTCGGGCCCCGACGGCGTACAGGTTGCGCGCTGCCTCCTCGACCACCCACTCGGCGCCGCGCTCGGGGTCCTCCCGGCACGCCCACGGCTGGCTCGCTGTGGCGATCGCGAGCCCGGCCCAATCCTCCGGTCGGGGCTGGAGGACAGCGGCGTCCCCGTGCGAGGGCGACGTGACCCGACCGTGGAGGGGGCGGATCGCCGTCCGTCCCTGGACCTCGTGGTCGTAGACGCGGACGACCGGTTCACGCGAGACCGAGTCGGGGGCGAGGAGGAGGTCGGTGAACTGGCGTTCCAGGTCGTCGTGCGAAAGCCGGGGCGACGGAGCCCGGGAGGGGGCGCGCTTCCGGGTCGGACGACGGAGCGGAGGGGGCGCCACGCGGAACCCGATCCGCAGATGCGCCGCCGGAGCCCCCTCCCATTCGAGCGTCTCAAACGGTGGCTCGGTGACCCGCCCGATCGAGGTCACCGGCACGTCGAACCGACGGAAGATCTCCTGGAGCGCAGTGACGTCCCGGGGACGGACATCGAGGATCATCCGTTCCTGGGATTCGGAGACCCAGACCTCCCACGGTCGAAGCCCCTCCTCGCGGAGGGGGACCCGGGCGAGGTCGATCCGGGAGCCGAACCCTCCCGCATGGACCAGCTCGCCGGACGCCGAGGCGACGCCGCCGCCGCCGAGGTCCTTGAGACCTTGGACCAGTCCGCGATCGAACGCTTCGAGGCATGCGTGGATCAGCGGTTCCTTCATGATCGGATTGCCGAGCTGGACGGCGCCGCGGGACTCCGATTCGCTCCGGTCCGTGAGCTCCTTCGAGGCGAACGCAACCCCGCCGATCCCGTCCCGCCCCGTCAGGCCCCCGACGAGGACGAGGTGGTCTCCGACCGCCTGGGCGCGATTGGGACGCAGCCGCTTCACCGGGAGGAACCCGACACAGCCGACGTTCACGAGCGGGTTGACCACGTAGGCCGGGTCGAAGCTGATCGACCCCGAGACCGTGGGGACACCGACCCGATTGCCGTAGTCGCGGATCCCCGCGATGATCCCGTTGGCCAGGTAGCGAGGGCTCTTCACGCCCGGCGGGAGACGGGAATCGGGAAGGTCGAGCGGGCCGAAGAAGAGCGGGTCCGTCAACGCGACCGGTTTGGCGCCGACAGCGAGGACGTCCCGGAGGATCCCTCCAATACCGGTCGCGGCCCCTCCGTACGGCTCGACCGCCGACGGGTGATTGTGGGACTCGATCCGCAGGGCGTAGGCGAATCCGTCCTTGAACTGCATCACGCCCGCATCGCCGGTCCCGAGAACGCGGGGCCGGGGGCGGAGGGAGGAGAACGCGCGACGGAGGAAGGGTCGGGAGCTCTTGTAGCTGCAGTGCTCGCTCCAGCTCTGGGCGAGCCCGGCCAGCTCGACGTCGGTCGGTTCCCGCCCCTCCCGCCGGAAGTAGCTCTGGACCCGGGTGAGTTCCTTTGGGTCCAGCCCGAGCCCCCGCTCCCGCGAGACCGTCGCGAGCGCCGCAGGCATCAAGCGGCGGATCGGAACGGAGGTGACGCCGTCGGCCCAGTCCGTCATCATGCTAGGTCGGGGCGGGCCGGAGCGTCACCCGGTGGATCACCGGGTTCGCGAGGAGCCGGTCCACCGCTTCCCGGGAGAGGCGTTGGGCCTCTCGGGCCGACACGCCCTGGAACTCGAGGTCGAAAATCCGGGCGGTCCGGACTCTGGGGACCGACGCCAGCCCGAGGAGCGTCAGCGACTTCTCGACGCTTTCGGCCTCCGCGTCCAGGACGCCCGGCTTCAACTCGATCCGCACCTCCATCCGCACCGAACGGCCCGCGGAGGACGCCATCGGACCGTGCTACCGACGCAGGCAGATAATCCTGAGCCCCCCGGCCCGGTCCGACCCGCGCGGCACGACGGGGGCGCGGCCGCGGGAGGTCCGACCGGGCGGTCCCGAGGGCTCGCGAGGGCCTCGAATCGCCCGCGGGAAAGAGAGGCCCGGACCGGCGGTGCTGCACTCGCGAAAAAGCTCATATAGTGGGCCTTTCTCGGCCCGCCGGCGCGGTGGGGTCCGGCCATCATGGAGGAATTCATTTGTGGTGTCGAGTTCCTTCGGGGGCCGACGGAGTTTTTCGCCCGCGTATCGAGCGAAGCGGGTGGGGTGCGTGAGTACCGCGGGTCCAACTCCAGCACGGTGATCGATCAAGTGATCAACGACCTCCAAGAGGAGTTCGAGTCCGCCCCCGCGGCGTAGAGGGGTCGGGAGCCGGGCATTCGCCATCCAGGGTCGGGAAGCCGCATTCTACGAGGTCGCATTCATGGAGAAACCAACGGGGCCCAAGGCGCCGGTGAGCCGGGCCGTGGAGAGCGCGTACACCAAGGTGTGGGGCGAGGAGAACGTCGTCGCCCTCGTGGCGCTCAAGGTCGAGACCAGCGAGGCCGACTCGGTCGCGAGCGACGTCGCGAAGTTCCCCGAGGCGGAGGACGTGTTCCTCGTCACGGGCGACACCGACATCTTCCTCAAGGTCCGCTTTGCCCACTACGAAGAGCTGAAGGAGTTCGTCCTCCATCGTCTGCCGGCCGTCCACGGGATCCGGGAGTCGAAGACCCTGCTCGTCGTGACGGCGTACAAGGAAGGCGGGGAGACTCGATCGACATGACGGTCCCCTCCTCCTTGGCACCCTCCGCCGGCGCCGCGGCCGCGGCCCCCCGATCGCTCGAGAGCGCGACCCCCGCATTCCAGCACCTCGTGGAGTCGCTGGCCGAGCTCGCGGATGACTCCACGGTCCCTCGCAATATTCGGCGCGGGGCCCAATCGGCGAAGGACGAGCTCGCCAAGCCTCGGGTCCCGCTCGACCTCCGCATCGCGAGCGCGGTCTACCTCCTGGACGAGCTCGCGAACGACACCAACCTTCCGACGCACGGGCGAACGGCGATCTGGTCGATCATCTCGGGTCTGGAGAGTCTTCAGTGAGTCTCCCCGGGGATAGGTTGAAATACGGCGCTCGGGTCCTCGAGGATCGGAGCGGTCGCGGGCCCGTAGCTCAGCTAGGTTGGCCGCGCGGTTTCCCGAGCGGCCCTACAAAGAGCATCCGGCTTTTAACCGGTTGGTCGGGGGTTCGAACGATCGACCCCGCGCTCGGCGCGGAGTCGTTCCGGACGTCCCCCCGGGCCCGTTCCACTCCTCGGAGGACCGCATGACACCAAGCACTGCTCGTCGGACGAAGAAGAAGGACGCCAAACCCGTGTCGACCCGGCCGTTCATCGCCCACCACCTGGCGCCGCCGCACGAGATCCTGACCGAGGATGAGTCGCAGAAGGTGCTCGTGGGCCTTTCGACCACCGCCGAGCGGCTCCCGAAGATCTTCCTCTCCGATCCGGGCCTCCAGACCGACCCGAAGTTCATCCCCCTCCGCGACGCCGGGGAGAACCTGGTCGGCCGGATCGTCCGCGTTCACCGCCCCAGCCAGACCGCAGGCCAGGCGCTCGCCTACCGCGTGATCGTTCCCTCCGTGGGGAGTTCGTAGTCCATGCGCGAGATCGTAGACGCCTTCTTCCGGGAGCGGTCGATCGTCAACCACCACCTCGCCAGTTTCAACGACTTCCTGCCGACCAAGGACAATCCGAACTCCCGGATGCAACGGATCGTCGACGAGGCCCGCGTCAGCGAGGACTCGACCGAGCGCGGGATCATCCGCCTCGACGTCCAGAAGACCAAGAGCTCGATCTACGTGCGGGTCGGGCGCCGGCGGGATGCCCGCGGCAACGTCAACCCGTCCGCCGAGCCGACCATCTTCATCGGCGCGCCGTTCGTCAAGGAACCCGTGGGTTCGAAACCGACCCTCACGCCGATGGAGGCGCGCCTTCGGAACCTCACCTACCAGGCGCCGATCCACCTCAAGGTCACCGTCGTGGAGAACGGCGTCGAGCGCGCGCCCGAGGACGTCCACATCGGCGACCTCCCGATCATGGTCAAGAGCCGCCCGTGCAACCTGAACCGGTACAAGGTCAGCGAGGACGACCAGATCTGGCTGTCCGACGACGAGTACCGCGCGAAGCTCGTCGAGTACGGCGAGGACCCTCTGGACCCGGGCGGGTACTGCGTCATCGGCGGCACCGAGCGGGTCATCATCAGCCTCGAGGACCTGGCGCCGAACCGGATCTTTGCCGAGCACAACGAGCGGTACGGCACCCCGATCGAGAGCGCGAAGGTCTTCAGCCAGCGCGGAGGGTACCGGTCGCTCACGGTCGTCGAGAAGAAGAAGGAGGGCATTCTGCAGGTCTCCGTCCCGACGGCGAGCGGCCAGATCCCGCTCGTCATCATGATGAAGGCCCTCGGGATGAAGAACGACGAGGAGATCTTCCAGGCCGTACTCGGAGAGCTGTACCCGCTGGACGAACCGTTCGTCCAGACGATGAAGCACCTCCTCAACGTCAACCTCGAGGAGTGCGTTTCGAAGAAGCTCTACCCCCCGGAGGGGATCCTCTCGACCGAGGACGCGCTCGTCTACCTCGAGAAGAAGTTCGCCACGGGGCAGGCGAAGGAGTACCGCCAGCGCAAGGTGGACGGGATCCTCGACCGGTCGCTCCTCCCCCACCTCGGGGACACGAAGTCCGACCGTCTCAAGAAGGCCCTCTACCTCGCGCGCATGGCCCGAACGGTGCTCGAGCTCCACCTCAAGGTGCGGGGCGAGGACGACAAGGACCACTACGCGAACAAGCGCCTCAAGCTCGCCGGCGACCTCATGGAGGACCTGTTCCGGGTCGCGTTCTCCCTGCTCCTCAAGGACCTCAAGTACCAGCTCGAACGGTCGTTCGCTCGGAAGAAGGACCTCCGGATCGCGAGCGCGATCCGACCGGACCTCCTGACGCAGCGCCTGGTCCACGCGCTCGCGACCGGGAACTGGGTCGGCGGACGATCCGGCGTGAGCCAGGTCCTCGACCGGACCAGCCACATGTCCACGATCAGCCACCTCCGTCGCGTGACGAGCCCGCTCACGCGGAGCCAGCCGCACTTCGAGGCGCGGGACCTTCACCCCACGCAGTGGGGGCGCCTGTGCCCCAACGAGACGCCCGAGGGCCAGAACTGCGGTCTCGTCAAGAACTACGCGCTGTGCGTCGACGTCTCCGAAGGGGCGGACGAGGAGGAGGTCACGCTCATCCTCCGCGACCTCAACACGCGGGAGATCGGCCCCGATGTCCTCGAGGAATCGGCCGCGGCCAAGGGCCGGCGCGCCGCGCGCGTCTACGTCAACGGCAACCTGGTCGGACTCCACTCGCAGCCCGTGGAGCTCGTCCGGGAGATCCGGGAGCGCCGCCGGACCGGCACGCTCTCGCCGACGCTCGGCGACAAGACCTACGAGATCAACGTCCGCTACGATGACGAGATGAACGAGGTCATCGTCCATTGTGACTCGGGCCGCCTGCGGCGCCCCCTCGTCGTCGTCAAGGGCGGTGTCCCGCGCGTCACGCGCTCCGACCTCGACGACCTCGCCCGCGGCACGCTCTCGTTCTCCGACCTGATCCGCCAAGGGAAGATCGAGTGGGTCGACGCCGAGGAGGAGGAGGACAGCCTCATCGCGGTCGACCCGTACGTCCCGCCCGACCG
>Ga0209415_10006718_pt1 | contig 20324 bp, 17 predicted proteins | sample PeaSoiSIISIP2007_FD_187696 | JGI IMG/M metagenome (GOLD analysis project Ga0209415, IMG submission 187696) | Peat soil microbial communities from Weissenstadt, Germany - SII-SIP-2007 (SPAdes) (version 2) | ecosystem: Environmental > Terrestrial > Soil > Wetlands > Peat | place: Germany...
GGGTGGAGCAGCCCGGTAGCTCGTCAGGCTCATAACCTGAAGGTCGCAGGTTCAAATCCTGCCCCCGCAACCAAAATTCGATAGAAATATCAACGATCTAGCCGCCCTCAGGGGCGGCTTTTTCGTTTGGGGAAATCGCTTCCGGAATCATATCGGAATCAGTCGGGGGCAAAGTCAGGCGTAGGGCGCGTGCACCTCTACCGTAAGCATCCGGTGAAGCACGCGGCTCAGGCCGCTTCTGTCGCGTTCTCGTTGTGACGCCGCCAGTTCCATGGCAGCAACTCGTCGATCCGTTTGGCGGGGTGCTCAGCGATGCGGGCCAGCACGTCGGCCAACCATGCCTGAGGGTCGACGTCGTTCATCTTGGCGGTGACGATCAGGCTGTAGAGGACGGCGGCCCGCTGACCACCGCGATCCGACCCGGCGAACAGCCAGGACTTCCGACCGAGGGCGATGCCGCGTAGCGCGCGTTCGGCGGCATTGTTGGTCAGGCAAATGGTAATCCTCCGCCGAGGGCCGCCTTCCGCAGCATGGGATGCTGTGGCGTAATCGAGCAGTGCTGCAAACACTGGTGTTAGCAGCAGTGTTAAAGACGGTGCGATGTCTCAAATCCAGATCATTACCGGCGTTGATCGTCGGCGCCGGTGGAGCGACGAGCAGAAGCAGGCGATCATCGCGGCGGCCTTTGCGCCGGGAGCGGTGGTCAGCGCGGTTGCGCGGCAGGTGGATGTCAACAGCGGCCAGATTTATCGGTGGCGTCGGGAGCTTCGGGCCGGACCGACTGGATTTGCCGAGGTTGTCGTTTCGCCGGTTTCGGTCCCGTCGGAGATCGTCGGCTTCGGTAATTGATGTCGAGTTGGACGGCGGCGCCCGCGTTCGCCTTCCGGCGAATGTCTCACCGGAATTGGCAGTGGCTGTCTTGGCGGCCTTGGTGCGGCGATGATCCCGGTTCCATCGGGCGTGCGGGTGGCGAGAATATTGGACCAATGCCCGCCATGCCCCGGAAGCGATCGACAGCATGTCGTCCGGGTTGGACCAGTTGAAGCGGCGCAACGGCGCCAGCCGGCTGATTTTGGTGGGCTATTCCGGCGGCGGAGCGATGGTGGCGTTGCTGGCGGCGCGCCGCGACGATGTGGTCGGACTGGTCACCATCGCCGCCGATCTCGACCTGGATTATTGGGTGCGGCGCGACGGGTATGCCCCCTTGACCGGATCGCTGAACCCGGCCCAATCGGCGTCGGCCCTGGGGGCATTGCCGCAAATTCACTTTACCGGCGCCAAGGATACGACCGTCGGCACCGACGTGGTACAGCCCTTTCTGCGCCGGCTGCCGCCAGGAACCCTGGTCCGTGTGGTCGAGGTTCCCGGCGATACCCATTCCTGCTGCAGGAGCCGGGATTGGACGGTGGTGACGGGAGGCGGCGCCATGTTGTCGCTGCCTGCCTGGTAATGATCCCAAAAAGATACTCCATCAGGGCTCCTCCCCCAGGTTGACAACCGGCCGCATTGATGGGCTGCCGCCCAACCCCGCTCGGGGACAAGGATCCCCGAACCCCATCTGTTTTATGAAAAAAGAGGAGGATCGGAGGCTGCCGCCGCCGAATGGGTTTGGGTGATAGCCCAATATCAACCGGGCACTAAGCTCTGACTTTTCCATGGTCAAAATTCACATCAAAAGATGCCCCGGTTTTAGCTACGATTTCTTTGACTCCGATGCCGGGAGCCATCTCGATGAGGATCAGTCCGCCATCCTGCTTATCGACAGAGAACACCGCCAAATCGGTGATGATCAGGTCAACCACCCCGACCCCCGTCAGAGGCAAGGTGCAGTTTTCCAGGATTTTGTGTTCGCCATCCTTGGCGGTATGGTCCATCACCACCACGACCTTTTTCACACCAGCCACCAGATCCATGGCGCCGCCCATGCCTTTGACCATCTTTCCCGGGACCATCCAGTTTGCCAGATCGCCCCGGGCGTTGACTTGCATCGCCCCTAAGATGGAGAGATCGATATGGCCGCCGCGGATCATGGCGAAGCTATCGGCTGAGGAAAAATAGCTGGTCTTCGGCAGTTCGGTGATTGTTTGCTTGCCGGCATTGATGAGGTCGGCGTCCTCGTCTCCTTCAAAGGGAAACGGTCCCATGCCGAGCATTCCGTTTTCGCTTTGAAGAGTCACCTCCATTCCTCGGGGAATGTAATTGGCCACCAGCGTCGGAATGCCGATGCCGAGATTGACGTAATAGCCGTCACGCAGTTCCCGGGCGGCGCGTTCCGCCATCTGATTGCGGGTCCAAGTCATCGTTTTGCTCTCCCCCTTCAGGCCCGCGCACTTACGGTGCGCTGTTCGATCCGTTTTTCGTAAGCGGTTCCCAGGATAATCCGCTGGACATAAATGCCGGGCGTATGGATCAGGTCGGGATCTATTTCACCGATCGGGACCAGATGCTCGACCTCGGCGATGGTGGTTTTGCCGGCGGTTGCCATGATTGGGTTGAAATTCCGGCTGGTTTTGCGGAAAACAAGATTTCCTTCGCCATCGCCTTTCCAGGCTTTGACGATGGCGATATCCGCCTGCAGCGCATGTTCCATGACATGGCTTTCGCCATTGAAGACGCGGATTTCCTTGCCCTCGGCCACCAGAGTGCCGACGCCGGTCTTGGTGAAGAAGGCTGGAATGCCAGCCCCGCCTGCCCGGATACGCTCGGCCAACGTCCCTTGTGGATTGAACTCCAACTCCAGTTCGCCCGACAGATATTGCTGGGCGAACAGTTTGTTCTCGCCAACATAGGACGAGATCATCTTTCGGATCTGCCTGGTTTCCAGCAGCATTCCCAGGCCGAAACCGTCGATCCCGGCATTGTTGCTGATGACCGTCAAATTCCGCACGCCGCTGTCTTTCACGGCGGAAATCAGGTTTTCGGGAATGCCGCACAATCCGAACCCTCCGGCCATGATTGTCATTCCGTCGCAAAGCAGCCCTTCCAACGCCTTGGTGGCGCTTTCATGTACTTTTCCCATGGTCGGTTCCTGCCCCTTTGTCGTCATCGTTGCGGCTGGTCGCCGCCGGTATCGTGCGCGATACCGGCGGCGGTTCTCAGGTCATGCCCGTTCGGGAACCGGCAGATGCAGCCATTGCCCATAGAAGGTTTCAAGATCCGGTTCAAAGTCATGGATGACCGGATACCAGGGGGTTGGGGCTTCGACGTCATGCATGACGCCGCAAGTCGGGCAGCAATATTCGCGATAGACCTGCCAATTGGTGTCGGGAGCCATCAGTTTCGGATAGACTTCGTTCATCTTCTCGCCGTCATCGCGGACATAGATCAGCGCCTCGAGCTTCCAGTTCTGGCGGTAATCGCCATATTCATGGCCGCAGGAGCATTTGGTGACCCACTTTTTTTCGGCGTTCTGCACGATGTACAGATGCGGTCCGAGAGCCAGAAGGATGCGGTCCTTCCAGGTCACTTTTTCCTGGAGAACCTGGATAAATTTTTCGAAACGATCGGCATCCTTGGGCATGGACAGCATGCGGTGGACGGTATCCCAGTCCAGCCGGCCATCGACCAACTCGGACACCTGCTTGGTGGTATATTGAGACATTCCTCAATTCCTTATGTTTGAATGACGGAGGAAGGACGGACGCGGGACGTTGCCCGCGCCCGGCTTTTCATTCCTCGACCAGGACGACGCGGGTGACGCCGGGCAAATGATCCAGGCCGGAGCGGTATTTCGCACCGAACGAGGGAATGCCGAGTTCGCTTTCGTTGATTGTCCAATCGGCTGGCAGGTTCCAGAAACTCTGGAAATCCGACAGGAATTTCGGGCTCAAGGCGAAACTGGTGGCAAACATCTGCTGGACCGCCGTCGAAGCGTCCTTGGCCAGAATCCGTTTGCGTTCGGACTCCATCCAGGTTCGTGTCGGGATGCTGCGGGCAATGCGCTCCTTGCGGATTTCGGCTCTCCGGGCGACTGTCTTGGCATGGTCGACCGACCATTTTCCTCTGCCGTCCTGGCTGATCACGGCGCCATAGACTTTCTCGGCATAGCGCGGAAGAACGTACTTATTGTTGAGATCCGACTCGACGGACTGAGAGTCGCGGTCGAGGGGATCGCCGAAACCCGGACCGCCACGGACATAGTTGAGATAGAGATCGTAATCTTCGTAAACCGCTTCGGTGGTCATCGCCTGCTTGTCGCGTTTGACCTTGGCGGTGGGGCTGATGTGGTTTTCGTAGTCAGGGGTGTCGACGTCGCGGTCGGCGCCCAGCGGCAGGGACAAACCTTGGGCGATCCGTTCCTTGAGCGCGGTCTGATGAGCCTCGAAACGGTAGCCAGTGGCCGAGGGATAGCCACCCATGAATCCCCAGTCGCTGTTCATGTAGCCGTTGCCCATGAAGAACATGGTCCAGTCATGGGCCTTCCACACCATGCGCAGCGTCTCGAAACCGCAGCCGCCCCGGTACTTGCCGTAACCGCCGGAATTGGTTTTGATGTTGCGTCCAAGATAGAGGAGGGGCTCGGCCATCTCCCAAATCTCGATATCGCCCATGTCGCCTTCCGGATTCCATACCGCCGCGGCATGGTTCAGGCCGTCCTTGATGGCGCAGGCTCCGGTGCCGGTGGCCGCCGGCTCGAAGCTGTTGACGGCATGAACGTCGCCATCCTGGTTGATGCCGCCGCCTTGCAGCCAGTTCGAGGTGTTGCCGTTGCCGGCATTGACCTCTTCCAGATAGCCGCGGCCGTAATAGGCGGTGCTCAGGCCACGCCACAGGGCGCTCCAGCCGGAGACCAGGAAGTGCCAGGCGTAGGCATGGCCGGTGCGGCGGTCATCGGGGTTCATCCAGGTGCCCTTGGGCAGATGGAATTTCGAGCCGTAATAGGCGCCGTCGTTGATGCGTTCGGTCGGCACCAGAGTTTGGGTGAGCATGACCCAGATTCCGCTGGTGAAGGCCACTTGATTGGCGTTGTAGCTGTGCCAACCCCAGCGGCTTGCCCCTTCGAAATCCATGCGCCAGGTGGCATCCCCGTTGATTTTGATTTCCACCGGCGAATGCATGATGGTGTCGATCTTGGCAAAAGCCGACGAGCAGCCGATGTCCTCGTGGGCATAGGGGACATCGACAAAGGCCACTTTGCGGTAAATGCCGGGGATGGTCAGCGCCTTGATGCGGCTGTGCAGACCACGGCGCCCTTCCTCGATGACCTCGTAAGCGAACTTTTCGAAATTATCGAGACCGTCCTCGCGGATGACGTCTTCGACCAGATCGCGGATCATATGGCACCCGGCGATGCGGGTCCGCTCGTCCAGGATCCAGTATTTGGTGGCGCGGATCGAACGCTGGCTTTCATGCAGCCAGTCGGTCAGCGGCGTATCGTTGATGCCGGTCTTGCGGCAGGTGACCTGATATCCGTCACCAAACCGCTGGACCTGGCCGGTCGACATCGAGCCCGGCGAGACGGAGCCGGTGTCGATGACATGGGTGACGCCGCCGACCCAGCCGATAATCCGGCCATCGGCGAAGATCGGTACGATGGTGGCGATGTCGCAAGGATGGACGTTGCCGATCGAGCAGTCATTGTTGGTGAACATGTCGCCGGGATTGATGCCGGGGTTCTGCTCCCAACCGTTTTCGATCATGTATTTGATGGCGGCGCCCATGGTGCCGACATGGATGATGATGCCGGTCGAGGTCAGAATGCAGTCACCCGCGGCATTGTAGAGGGTGAAGCAAAGCTCGCCTTCCTGTTCGACGATCGGCGAGGCGGCGATCTTCTTCGCGGTTTCACGGGCGTGAACCAGACCGCCGCGCAGCTTCGAGAACAGCTTCTCGTAGCCGATCGGGTTCTTTTCCTTCAGGTCGAGATGAGTGAGACCGTTATAGTGGCCGTTGGATTCTGTCCGGGCCAAAACCTCGTCGCGATGCTGCTTCAAAGTTTTGCCGTTGCCGGCCAGCCCGATGCTGACGGGCGGAATTTTCACATGGACGTTCATGGCACTATCCTTCCGGAATTTGGTTAGACCTGCTTGAGGTGGAAGAGACGGTGGGTGTCGAGCGTGGTCTCGAAGCCGTCGGGCACCACAAAGGTGGTGGCGGGGGATTCGATGATGGCCGGTCCGATGATGTGGTTTCCGGCCTTCAAGCTCTCCATGTGCCAGACGTCGGCATGGACCCAGTTACCGTGGCGGAAGAAGGGGCGCTGACCGATGCGGGCGTCTTCGGGAGGGGTTGGGCCCTCCAAGGGCTCTTCCGGCAAGCTCGGCTTCTTGGTGGCGACGGTGCCGCGCATGATCGCGCCGGTCACGCCGAAGCCAAGCTCGGGCGAACGGGCGGAACTGGCGTAGACGCGGGCATAGGTTTCATCGAAGGCTTCGACCATCTTGTCCCAATCGGCCTTGGTCGAAGCGCTGGTGATGGGAGAATCGATCTCGAGATCGTTCAACTGTCCCAGATACTGCATACGGTAACCTGGGCGGAGAATGACATCTTGCTCGGTGAAGCCGTTGATGCGGAACTCTTCGATCACCTTTTCGGCCAGCTCGCTCCAGGCCTGCTGCAAGGTTTGGGCTCCGGCCTTTTTCTCGTCGTCAGTGGCCGAAGGGGTGATGCCGACATCGACGCTCTTGTCGTAGCGGTATTCAAAATCGGCCACAGCGCAGCCAAAGGCGGAAAAACCAGCTGCCCAGGCGGGAACGACGACATCCTTGAAGCCCAGACCGTCGGTATAGCCATAGGTGTGGACCGGACCGGCGCCGCCATAAGAGAAGCAAACGAAGTCGGCCGGGCTGTACCCCTTGGCGCTGATGGTGGCTTTCAGGTAATCCCGCAGGCTGAGGTCAAGCAGTTCAATGACGCCGGCCGCGGCCTCTTCGACCGACAATCCCAGCGGGTCGGCAAGCTGCGTCTTGATGGCCGCATGGGCCCGTTCAACGTCCAGCTTGATCGCCCCGCCCAGGAAGTTGTCGGGGTTCAGATAGCCGAGCACAACATGGCAGTCGGAGACGCTGACCACATCCAGGCCGCTTTCCGGCCAGCACATGCCGACGCGGTAGCCCGCGCTATCTGGGCCCAGCTTAAGGGCGCCGGTATGGGGATCGAGACGGATGAAACTGCCAGCTCCGGCGCCGACAGAGTCCATGGCTACCAGCGGCAGGGATATCAGCAGCCGCGCCATGTCGGGATCGGAATGGATGGCGAAACTGCCCTTGGTGATGAGCGCCATGTCGAAGCTGGTGCCGCCGATATCCGAGCAGGCGATGTTGTCGTAGCCCAACATTTCGCCCAGAAACTTGGCGCCGATGACGCCGCCGACCGGACCGGACACCATGGTTCGGGCCAGTTCCTTGGCTTTCCAGCTGATGGTGCCGCCATGGGTGGCCATGACGCGCAAATCATAGGTGGCGCCATCGTCCTTCATCCGGTCGCTGATTTTCGTCAGCGTCTTGCGCGATGGTTCGGCGGCGTAGGCTTCCAGAATCGTGGTGTTGGTCCGATGGGTTTCCTTGCGCGACGGGTAATAATCGACCGAAGCGAACACCGGAATGGAGATCCCTCTTTTCTTGAGGACCTCAAGGCAGATGTCGCGTACGCGCCGTTCATGGGTGCCGTTTTTGTGGGATTGCAGCAGACTGATGACGATGGCCTGGCTGCCCTCTTCGATCAGTTCGGCGACGGCTTGGCGGACCTCCTCCTCACGCAGGGGGATGACCACCTCGCCTTGGGAATCGATGCGCTCGGTCACGCCGCGGGTCCGCTGGATCGGCACCAGCGGCTCGTCGTAATGATGGGTGTTGAGATGAATGCGGTCCTCAAAGGCGTAGCCGAGATAGCTTTGCGCCGCCCGTCCCATGCGGTGGGTGTCCTCCATGCCGCAATTGACGATCAAGCCGACATCCAGGCCTTTGCGCTGGACCACGCGATTGAGCATCGCGGTGCCGGAGTAAACGCAGGTCACCAGTTCGGGAAAGACATCGGGGACGGTGCGTTCCCATGCGGCCAGCGCATCGACGGAGGATTCCCGCACTGCCTTGGATTCGTCTTGAGGGTTGCTTTGAGCCTTGCCAACGACGAATTCGCCGTCGGCGCGGACGAAGAAGGTGTCGGTCATGGTGCCACCGGCATCAATGCCCATCACTTCGACTGGGATAGATTGGATTCCCACTATGGTACCTCCCATGTGTGCTCCATTTGGGCTGGAGCGGTTGGGCCGGGCTTGAAGTGTTGCCCGCCATGGGGAGGTAATTGCACGCGCTGTGCCAGAATTATTTTTCAGTTACATCATTGGTTTATAATAATAAATTTTGTAATTTTGAGACTTGTTCGCGACCGCAAACCGTCTTCTTCGCGGCTGCATTCCGAACGGAACGTTCGACAGCTCCGTCTTGAGAGCGACGAAAAAAGACCGCCGGGGCACGGCGGCCTGATCGTGGATAAAGCAAAACCGGCAACGGGCTGTCAGCGCAGTCCTTGGCCGCGAAAGGCTGAAGAACGGTCGATGCCGTAGCGTTTCATTTTTTCGTAAAGGGTGCTTTTGGCAATCCCCAGGCGCATTGCCGCGCGGGTCAAATTGCCGCTCTCCCGGCCAATGGCGATGAGGATGTTTTCCCGTTCGCCATCGATCAGAAGTCCCGTGTCATGAACGCGGACCAGGGCTGGTTTTTCCGATCCGTTTGCCGGGCGGATGTCGTAGCCGCCATCCATGGCGGTAATTTCGGGGGGCAGGTCCTCCCATGTCAACGCATGATCGTCGGCCAACAGAACCATGCCTTCAATCACGTTCCGCAATTCCCGCACATTGCCGGGCCAGGAATAGGCAGCTAGAGCTTCGAGCATGTCGACCGTCGGAGCTTTGTCCTCGATCCCATAGGTTCGTCTGGCCAGATCGATGAAATGCCGCACCAGCAAGGGAATGTCCTCTTTATGGTCGGCCAGTGCGGGCAATCGTAAGACCGTCACCGCCAGCCGATAGAACAGGTCCATGCGGAAGTTTCCCCCGGCCACTTCCGCCCGCAAATCCCGATTGGTGGCGGCGACCACGCGGACCTTCACCTTTCGAGGTTTGTTTTCGCCCAGGCGATAGACCTCTCCTTCCTCAAGCACGCGGAGAAAATGGGCCTGGAGGTCCAGGGGCATTTCTCCTATCTCGTCCAGAAACAGAGTTCCGCCGTCGGCGGCTTCAAATTTTCCGACCATGCCGCCGCGCCGAGCGCCGGTGAACGCGCCGTCCACATAGCCGAACAGTTCGCTGGCCAGAAGATCCCGCGTCATGCCGCCGCAATTGATGGGAACGAAAGGACCTTTGGCATTGGGACCGGCGTTATGGAAAGCGCGGGCGAAAACCTCCTTGCCCGCGCCCGTGGGGCCCAAAATCAGAACGGGAACATGGAGCCTCGCCAATTGGCGGGCTTTTTTTTTGACGATGGATAAAGTTGCGCTGGCGCCGACGATGGATGAAAACGGATCATCCGCATCCTGGTCCAAGGCGGCGGTAATCTCCTGCCTTCCGGGCTTGCGCTTCTGGCTGAGGGGAATCGCCCACAAAGTTCCCAAGCGCTCGTCACGCTCAATAACCGGCTCCAACCAATCGCGGTTCATCCACTGTGGTAAAGATGCGGCCCCCAGAGACTCGCCGGTCAGACCATGCAGATCCAACGCATTGCAGGCCCCAAGGTCCAATCCCAGGCTGTTCAGATAGAACTCGGCGCTTTCGTTGGCCCGCACCATCCGTCCGCGATGGTCGAAAATCATCACGCCGCGGTCGGCCCACCGTTTATCCCGTGTCAGGGTGATGTCGAGAAGGCGACCCCGTCGCTCCATTTCCAGCGAGGCCAGCCGGGTTTCAATGCGCCCGGCCCCGGCTACGGCCAGAGCCAGGCAATGGTTGTTGTGGCTGCCGCTCAGGCCCGAGATGTCCAGGGCTCCAAGGATCTGCCGGTCGTAGGGGTCAAGAATGACGCTGGCCGAACAGGTCCAATGCTTGATCCCCTCGCAAAAATGTTCCGCCGCGCAGATCTGTACCGGTTGTCCCGAGGCCAGGGCGGTGCCGATGGCGTTGGTGCCGCTGACCGCTTCATCCCAAACCGCGCCGGGCACGAGTTGGATATCCTGGCTTTTATATTTGGCGTTGGGATCGCCTTCGACCCACAAGATGACGCCTTCGGGATCGGTCAAGGCCATCAAGGTGCGGGATTCCGACAGGAACTCTCTGGCCTGAGCCATGACCGGGCGGGCCGCTTGGATCAGGTCTTGATGACGTTGTTTTAAGCCATGCAAGGCATCGCCATCGAATGCCAGGGGGGCCGACCTCTGTATCGGATCAACGCCTTTATCCAGGCAGCGTCGCCAGGAATCCTCCACCATGCGGCGCACGGCATCCCTCGGCATACCGTCTCCCGAGAGAAATTTTTCCCATGCGAGCAAGACGGACCTGTTGCCGGTCGCCCCCAAGGGACGGCCAGTCGGGTTTCGTGTCATACGTCGACCTCCCAGTGACCATCCATCGTTGGGACAGTTCTTTCCGTGAACATCCATGCATATGGAATGCTCTTTTATTTATTTCAGCGCTTTCTCATGGCCGATTGTCATCTGAAAAATAGCGGCCCTCCTCTGTGGAAGATCACAGTGACCGTCCGATATAGCCGTCAATGGGTTCACCCTGATGGACCTTCGGTTTGATATGACGCTTCCGCTCCGCTTCAGCGGGCTCAAACGCCGCTCGGGCTTAATGGCCTGAAGCAGCTATTTATCAACAGGCCTTTAGGTTGCGATCAGGACTTTCAAGGCATTATGGCTTGCCGCCTTTGAAAAGGTCTCGTAGGCATCCAGAATGTCGCCCAGCGCGAACCGGTGGGTAATCAGGCGTTTGGGGTCGATTTTGTTGGCGCGGACCGTCTTCAGCAACATGGGGGTCGTCACCGTATCAACCAAACGGGTCGTGATGGTGATGTTGTGGGCCCACAGCTTTTCCAAATGGAGATCGACCTTGGCGCCATGCACCCCCACATTGGCAATGACGCCTCCTGCCGTGACAATGTCCTCACATAGATTGAACGTGGCGGGAATCCCCACGGCCTCGATTGCCACGTCGACCCCCCGGCCTTCGGTCAGGGCCATCACAGCCGCCACGGTATTGCCATCGCTGCTATTGACGACCCGGCTGGCGCCGAAGGTGCGGGCGACGTTTAAACGATTGTCATCCAGATCGATCATGATGATCTCTGCCGGGGAATAAAAAGAGGCGGTCAACAAAGCCGCCAGGCCGACCGGTCCCGCTCCGATGATCGCAACCGAACAGCCGGGTTCGACCTTGCCGTTCAGCACGCCGCATTCAAAACCGGTGGGAAGGATATCGCTCAGCATGACCAGGGCATCCTCGTCCATGTCGGGCGGGATATGATGCAAGCTGGTATCGGCGTGGGGGATGCGAACATACTCGGCCTGGGTCCCATCGATGGTATGTCCCAAGATCCAGCCGCCAGTGGTGCAATGGGAATACATGCCGCGACGGCAATAATCGCATTTGCCGCATGCTGTAATGCAGGAAATCAGAACATGATCGCCGGGCTTGAAACTGGTGACGCCGGACCCGACGGTTTCCACGATGCCCACCCCTTCATGCCCTAGAATAGTTCCCGGCAAACAAGTGGGAACATCCCCTTTCAGAATGTGAATGTCGGTCCCGCAGATCGTCGTTTTTACGACTTTCACGACCGCATCGGATGCTCCGTTGATCATCGGTTTGGGACGGTTTTCAACCGATTTCATCCCGGGTCCCAAATACACAAGAGCTTTCATTGTCGTCTCCATGGACATCGTTCCTATTTTTGGGGTTGGCCATCCACCGCAAGATGCGGACCAAAAATTAAAATCGTTATATTTTAGATAGTTAACGTGAATTGGGGGGGCGCCAGCGTTCGATTTTCAGTTGCTCAGGCGTCTCATAGACGACCGATTTTCGAACGTTTCGTTCGAGGGCCGAACAGTCCTCTCTTTTGGGGGCTGTTCCATGGCTTGACCTTTTCCCACAAGGCGGCCATAGTAAACTTACTGAACGATCGTTAAGTTTATGGAGGTGCGTGATGACTACTCCTTCCTCCCCCAGCGTTGACGTTGGGAAAACGACATCCGGTGGTGTGGCTGAGGGTGCCGCTCTCAAGGAGCGCTATCAAAGAATTGCCGAAGTTGCTTATTTGCGTTCCGAGAAACGCGGCTTCGTGCCTGGATACGAGCTTGCCGATTGGCTGGAGGCAGAATCCGAGATCGGCGAGGGGGCGGTTGTCGATGGTGATACTCAGCATGGCATTCGGAAACTGGTGGCTGGCAACCCTCGAGATTTAAAAGAAAAAGTCCGTCTGGCCGCATTGCGAGCTTTGGCGGCGGGTGGACTGGATCGAAACGCCGTCAGGGGCATCGTTCTCGATATCGTCAAAGGCGCCGAACAGGGCGCCGCTCACATGGGCGAGAATGGCCAGAAAGCTCTGAAGGAAAGCGTCAAGGGCTTAGAGGAAGCGCTGTCCGATCTGACAACCGCAGCCGAGCTTGCCATTCAGAAGGCCCACGGCCGTACGGCTGACTATTCTCAGAACGAGCTTCGTCATGCGGTTGATGAACTGCAGGCTCTAAAATCTCTATTCGGAGATACCTTGGAGACAGCGGCGGTCGATATGAGCGCCTTCGCCCAAGCCGCCTTGCACGACCTTTCCGGCCATGCCCACGGAGAGGCCAAGAAATTCTCCGGAAAACTTGAAGAAACCCTGAAACGTCTGAGCAATCATTTGCGGGCCAGCGCCGAGCAGCACGTAGAGGTTGGGAAAAAGGTGTTGCAGGAACAAGGGGTGGCTCTGTCCTACCTGACTGCGACCTCTTTGAAAGAGATCGCCAAACGTTTGGAAGATCGTCTGCCCAAAGACAAACCTTAAGTAAAGACGGCCCACCAGCGCCGTGCGGGTTGGAGTGTGTCCGGTAATCCGGGGGCACTCCAGCACTCTCTATCTTCAGCCTAAAAGATGCCACGCCATGTCGAACACCAATACCCGGGAAGCTATTCTGACGGCCGCTTCGCATCTGTACGCGACCCGTGGTTACGAGGCGGTATCCATGCGTGATGTCGCGACCGTGGTCAGCGTTACCCCGGCCAATCTTTATTATCATTTCAAGGACAAGGAAACATTGGTTCGGGAATCGCTGGCTCACGTTTTCAGTGAGAAGACGGCTCCCATGGAAGCTTTGTTGCAGGTAGGAACGTCGCCGCAAGAGCGCTTCCGTCTTTTTATCGTCTGGTTCGTCCGGTTGATTTTCGAAGATCCAATTTTTTCTCGTCTGTTGGCCCGTGAACTGTTGGACGGCAGCGCGGAACGCATGGAATACCTGTCTAAAGTGGTGTTTGACCGCCCGTTTTCCCTGCTGACCCAGACCATCGCTGATTATTCCGGTCGGGCCGATCCAGCCCTGACGGCGATGTCGGTCGTCGCCATGATCCTGGGCCAGTACCAACTGGCCGCAGTCTTGCCGCATCTGTCGGGCGGGCGAGCGGAGTTTGGCGAGCCAGAGGTCTTGATCCGCCACTTCACCGATGTTCTGGAGCGGGCGCTTCATCCCTCGGATGACGGGAGGGGGGCAAGATGAGATACGGACTGCTGCCGTTTCTTCTCGCCGCGTTGTGCCTGACAGGGTGTGGCAAGGCAGACAATGCCGCCGTATTTCCAGCGACGCGCCTGACCGTGCCGACTGCGGTGATCCAGGCGGGAGAAATGCCGGTTCTTTTCAGCGTTCCTGGTTCCGTGGTGTCCGATGACCGCATCGATCTGTCATCGCGGGTGGTGGGCTTCATCCAACGCCTGGAGGTTCGCGAAGGGCAGGCTGTTGCGAAGGGTGATCTGTTGGTGCAGATCGACCCCGCCGATATCAACGAGGCCATTCGGCAAAGCCAAGCCGGCGTTGCCGCCGCGCGCAACGATCTGGATGACGCGGAGCGGGACGTGGTGAAATACGTCAAACTGGCCGCCGATGGCTATGCTCCCGCCGAAACTCTTCGTAAAGCCAAAATTCGCAGGGACATCGCCCAATCGACCTTGGCCAAAGCCCAATCTGTTCAGGCCTCGGCCAACGCACAGCGGAACTATGCGGCGATCCTGAGCCCGGTTGATGGCGTTGTCGTGGCCCGCTATCGCAATGTTGGTGAGATGGCGGCAACGGGGCAGCCGATCCTGACCTTGGAATCCCGCCGCAACATTGTGTTGCGGGTCTTCGTTCCAGAAACGCAGATGACGAAAATTATGCAGGATATGTCCGTCGGAGCGACGATCGACGCCCTGCCCAACCAAGCTTTACACGGTACGGTTCACCGCATCGTTCCTTCTGGCGACCCCACGACACGGCGCTATCAGGTGGATGTTTCGTTCTGGTCGGAGCAACCGGTCTTGCCGGGGATGTTCGGCCGTGTGGAGTTTCCGCTGGGGCAGACACAGGCGTTGCTGGTTCCCCGTCAGGCGGTAACCCGGCGTGGTGGGCTGGATGGCGTCTTCATCGTCGATCAGGGCAATATCGCGCGGTTCCGTTGGCTGCGTCTTGGCCGCGAGTGGCAGGGGCAGGTCGAGGTGGTGGATGGCTTGGCGGTCGGAGAACGGATCGTGCTGCGGGTGGATGATGCCCTGCGCGACGGCGTGATCGTCGAGGGCGCAGATCATGGTTGAGGTGCCCCATAATCTCGCCGGTGTCGTGGCGCGATGCTTCATCATCTCGCGGCTGACCATCGTCTTCATCGTCGCCGTCACTTTGCTGGGCGTTCTGGCCGTCCTCCTGACGCCGCGCGAGGAAAACCCGCAAATCCTGGTGCCCGCCGCCGAAGTGACTGTGACACTGCCGGGAGCTTCGGCCAAGGAGGTCGAGGAACTGGTGGTGACCCCGCTGGAGAATATTCTCAGCCAGATGACCGGCGTCGACCACACCTATGGCGTGGCCCAGAATTCGGTCGGCATGGTCCAGGTCCAATTCAAGGTCGGGCAACCGAAGGAAGGCTCGCTGGTCAAGCTTTACGACCGTGTCATGTCGAACCTGACCCGGCTGCCCTCCGATGCCAGCCTGCCGCAAATACGCTCGCTCGACGCCGACGATGTGTCGATCTTGACCATCACCCTGGCCTCCCGCCATTACGACGATTTTAGCCTGAAGCGTTTGGCTGACCGCATGTCGGAACGTTTAAGCAGCCTGGACAATGTTTCGGTAGTGGCGGTTCGTGGTGGGCAAAATCGTGAAATGAGTGTGGAGTTGGACCCGGAACGGCTTCAAGCCTTCGGGCTATCCTTGACACAGGTTTATGGCGCTTTCGCCTCCAGCAATTTGTCTTTGCCCTTGAAAGAGACGGTGCGCGGCGGCGAGACCCAGGCCATCAAACTGCAGGGCCAGTTCACTACCGCCGACGATGTCCGCAATCAGATCATCGGCACCCATGACGGCCGGGTTGTCACGGTGGCGGATATCGCCACCGTCAAAGATGGCGCGCCGCCCGAGGTCGAACAGTTCAGTCGGTTTGCCTTTGGGCCGGGTGATAAACGTTTCGCCACTTTCGGCCCCGAGGAAATGCCAGCCGTGACCATAGCGGTGGCCAAGAAGAAGGGGGCGAACGCCGTCTTCGTCGCCGACAGTGTGCTGGAACGCATCGACCGCATGACGGAGTCCTTTGTGCCGAAGGACGTCGAAGTGGTGGTGACACGCAATGACGGCAAAAAAGCCAATGATGCCGTCAACGGCTTGATGGAGCATTTGGGCATCGCCGTGGTGTCGGTCAGCGTCATTTTGGTGGCGTTCCTCGGTTGGCGGGAAGCGATGATCGTCACCGTCACGGTCCCGCTGATCTTCTTCATCACCCTGGCTGCCGATCTGCTGGGTGGGGTCACCATCAATCGCGTCACCTTATTCGCCCTGATTTTGTCCCTGGGGCTGTTGGTGGACGCTGCCATCGTCGTCATTGAAAACATTCATCGCCATTACAGCCATGCCAATCCGGCAGGTGATCTGTTCGAAAAACAACAGATCACCGTGACCGCCACCAATGAAATCGGCAATGCCACCAATCTGGCGACCCTGGCGGTGATGATGGTGTTCGGTTCGCTGTTTCTGGTGACGGGCATGGCGGGCGAATATTTTTATCCGATCGCCTACAACGTGCCCGTCGCCATGGCCGCATCGGTGGTGGTCGCCTATATCGTGACTCCCTGGGCTTCCAACCGTTGGCTCAGTCGGCACGGCGTTCATCAGATCGATGAAACGGAGCAGCAGGAAAGCCACAGTCGTCCCGACCGGCTGCAACGCCTCTATCATCGGCTGATTACCCCGTTGCAGGAAAAACCGAAGGCCCGCCTGTGGCTGGCGGTTCTGGTAGTGGGGCTGATGGCGGCATCGACCCTTCAAGGGGTCTGGCAGTTCATCCGCCCCTCGGGGGTCGGCGGGCCGCAATCGGTACTCGGGGTCAATCTGGGGTTTTTGCCCAAGGACAACAAGAACACTGTGAATTTGGTTGTCTCCATGCCTGAAAACGCGGCGGTGGAGGACACGGCCCGCATGGTCCGGGACATCAGCTGGATGTTGGGACAGGATCGCAACGTGACCAATCTGCAAAGCTGGATTGGTTTTGCCGGTGTTGCCGATTTCAACAGCCTCCAACAGGGGACCGCTGAGCGCCAGGGCGGCTATGTCGCCGAAATCCGCGCCAACCTGATCGATAAGCACGAGCGCAGCATCAGTTCCATCGCACTGGTTCGCCAATGGCGGACGAAGGTGGATGATATCCGCGCCAAATATCCGGGCTCGAAGGTGCGGCTGGTCGAGGACGCGCCGGGGCCGCCGGTGCGGGCAACCGTGCTGGCCGAAATTCACGGTCCTGATGCCGAAGGGCTGCGGGCGCTGTCGGCCAAAGTTTCCAAGGCTTTTTCCGAGACCTACGACATCGTCGATCTCTGGGATAGTGAGCCGGTGGACGTGATCGAGCAGCGGATTATTCCAGATAAGGAGAAGGCCGCCCTGTCCAAGGTGTCGGTCGAGCAGATCGCCCAGTCCTTGCGGTTGATTTATGGCGGGCAAGTGGTCAGCCGCGCCCATCCGGCGGACGAAAAAAATCCGGTGGATGTTCGTGCCTTCATTCCTCGTCGTTATGAGGTGGACCCGACCCGTTTGGATCGGATTTTCGTCGATAATTCAGAGGGACATCCGGTTCCGCTGTCGGAATTGGTGCGGGTGGAAGCGGATTTCGTCGATCGCCCCATCCAGCACAAGGATAATGAACGGGTCAGCTACGTCGGCGGCGAACAAGGAAAATCGGTGCCGCTCTATTCCGTGCTTGATCTTGACCGACGTCTGGATGGTCTTGCCTCGCCCGATGGCAAGTCTTTGCAGACCGGCAATCTCACCATCATCCGTCAGCCTCCCGACATCATCAATGGCTATCAACTGCTGTGGGATGGCGAAATGCGCATGACGCTGGATATCTATCGCGACATGGGCGTCGCCTTGGGAGCGGCGTTGATTTTGGTCTATCTGCTGCTGGTTGGCTATTACCGCTCGTTCATCATTCCGGTCATCGCCATGTCGGCGGTGCCGTTGGGCATTATCGGCATCTTTCCCGGCCATTGGCTGATGGGACAGGATTTTTCTGCCACGTCCATGGTGGGTATCATCGCCCTGTCTGGTGTGGTCATCCGCAATTCGTTGCTGATCATCGACTTTATCCAGGATTATCTGCGTCATGGTCATCCGCTGGCGGAGGCGGTTCGCAACGCTGGCGCTATCCGGCTGCGCCCCATTCTGCTGACCACCCTGGCCATCGTATTGGGATCGGCCATCATGGTGCCGGACCCGGTATTCGGTGGGCTGGCCATCTCGCTGATTTTCGGCACCTTGGTGTCGACCATGCTGACGGTCTTCGTCGTGCCGATTCTGTTCTATCTCGACGCCCTGCGGCGTCATGGCGGAGGCCGCAGACATGGCCCCGCTTGATAGAACGATTTTGTTCTCAGTCTCGCGCACGTCTTGTGTTCTTGCTTTGACCAAGTAAGTCGGCTGGCAAGACGTCGTGCGGGAGTGATGCGGCCGGGTTTCCCCCAAGCACCCCAAGGCCCGGTCGCATCATCCTTATTGAGAGAGGTTTTGCCCTTCCGTTCTGAGCTCGCTTCTGGCCTGAAATAGAATGCCGGGTAGCACACCTTAAGAATCACACCAATCCAGAGTGGCCGACAGGCCGGTTTGGCTGATGTCCGGTTCGTTTTCGACGTCGAAATAGTCCTGTCAGTTCACAGCATTGATTGGACATCGGCCCACCCCATTGGGATTGGAGGTGAATTTTGACGGTTGAACTCCGGGATCTGCGTTGGGCGATCACCGCATCCCAGCATCGAAGTCTGCGGCAAGCGGCGGAAACATTGAATGTCCGGCAATCGACCCTCAGTCGGCGTTTGCGTGACTTGGAACACCGCCTGGGAGGGGTACTGTTCGAACGCTCCAATGGCGGCACCCGGCCCACGGCCGCCGGCTATGAATTTCTGGAGACGGCACGCCGCATCATCAACGAGACCGACGGGGCGTTTACCCGCCTGAGGACTCGTTGTCGGGGCGAGAATGGTGCTTTGTCCATCGGTATCTACACGTCGTTTTCCGCCGGCAATCTCCGCGCGACGATCATTGAATATCAACGCCGTTTTCCCCAAGTGGAGATCACTGCGGTGGATGGACCACGGCACCGGCTGCTTTCCGAACTCGCCGCCGACGTCCTCGACGTCGCCATCGTGACGGCCGAGGGTTCTCTCTGGACAGATCAGACGCTGCGATTGTGGACTGAACGAGTGGTCGCTGCTTTGCCTGAACACCACCCTCTCGGCGCGGCTGGGAACCTTCATTGGAGCGATCTGCGGAAAGACCATCTTCTGTTCAGTCAGCGCGATCCAGGGCCGGAATTTCTATACCTGATGCTGCGGAGGCTGGGACGCCCGGACGACCTGCAGATAACGCAGAACGAGATCGGTCTTGATCGCCTTCTGAGCCTGGTGGGGGCTGGCGTTGGCAGTGCGCTGGTGGGAGAAGGGGCAACCGGAGCGGCCTACGCCGGTGTGATCTATCGGGAAATTCACGATGAGAGTGGTTGCCCGATGCGGCTCAATTTCATCGCTTGTTGGCGGCAAACCAACAGCAATCCGACCCTGGTTCCGTTTCTCGCCTTGCTTAGAGAACGCTATCCAGACCTTTCTGTGTCGTCAGACGATCCCACCGGTGCCTGATGGCTGGGGCCTCGTCGCGCCTTCGCAAACGCCCGATCCGTCGCCATGAAGCGTTGGATCATCGGCACGATCAGCTTGACCGGCTCCGGCCCGGTCTGCCCATTCTCTCGGCCAATCACTTCGGCATAAGCGGTCAGATCGCGATACACGGCGGCCGGCAGTTCGACGGTCAGTTTTACCGCCTTGTCGTCGGGGATAGCGCTCAGTTTCAGCTTGGTCATGGATCAACCTCCATAAGGTGCCAGCACCAGATCGCGATTAACGATGACCCGCACCGGGAATCCCGGCCGGATGGTTAGGGTCGGCTGGATGTTGAGCTGGCGCTGGATGATTTGCTGGCCGGTCTGGCTGACACTGTTGGAGGCGCCCTGGCGCAAAGCCCGCACCACGTCGCTATCCTGCCCAGACGAACCGGCCTCGGCGCCAACGCTCAGCAGCGTGGAGAGCAGCGCCCCCTTGAACAGCGTGCCCCAATGGTAATCGACATCGTCTTCCAGACCGGCATAACCTTCGGTATCGGCTCCAGGCTGACGCTCCAGCACGATCGAGGTGCCGTTGGGCATGATCAGGCGGGTCCATACCAGCAGCACCCGGCTCTGGCCGAAGGCGACCGAGCTGTCGTATTGGCCGATCAGTTTTGTCCCTTGCGGGATCAGCAGAAACCGACCAGTGGGGCTGTCATAGACCGTTTCCGTCACCTGGGCGGTGATCTGACCGGGCAGATCGGAGCGAATGCCGGTGATCAGCGCCGCCGGAATGACGGTGCCGGCCTGGACGATATAAGGCGAGGCCGGCTTGGCCAGCCGGTCGGGACTGACGGTGCGGCGATCGACCGCGCCATTGACGAACGCCGTTTTGCGGTCCTGCATATTCTGGGCAGCACTGGCGTCGATCGGGGGCGTCTCGATCGGCTGGGCCGCTGTTCCGGCAGTGCTGACCATTGGCCCCGCGCTGTTGCCCTGCCGTTCGGTCTGGGCAAACAACCGGCTGACCCGGGCGGCCTCGACTTCCTGCATCCGCCGTTGCTCGACCTGATTAAGACCTTGGCCGGGAACCGCCACA
>Ga0209415_10006720_pt1 | contig 20320 bp, 16 predicted proteins | sample PeaSoiSIISIP2007_FD_187696 | JGI IMG/M metagenome (GOLD analysis project Ga0209415, IMG submission 187696) | Peat soil microbial communities from Weissenstadt, Germany - SII-SIP-2007 (SPAdes) (version 2) | ecosystem: Environmental > Terrestrial > Soil > Wetlands > Peat | place: Germany...
TGTTGCACTTTCCTTCGGGTCGCCCCGACTGGCCGTTAGCCAGCACCCTGCCCTGTGGAGCCCCGACCTTCCTCGACGCGACCGCCGAAGCAAATCGCGCCGCGGCCACCCGGCCGACTCACCGTCACCACCAGTGTGCCAGCCCTCGCCCCCCACCACACACACCGCGGCGAACCCAGCACCCCAGCCGGGCACTGCCCTCGCTAGGGTGGCGCTCATGGAGCCACGAGCCCAGCTCCTGTGGGAGGAGCGGTCGGACGCCCTGTCGATTGCGGCCCTCTACCGGCAGGTGCAGGCGGCGATCACGTCGTCGTTCCCACGCGGCCAGCTGCTATGGGTGCGCGGCGAGATCCAGAGCATCTCCGACCGTACCGGCCACTGCTACATCGACCTCGTCGACCACGACGTCCCCCGCGCCCGGGACACCCCCGTGCTCAAGGTCAACTGCTGGGGACGGACGTGGGGGCCGCTGAAGGCGACGCTCACCGGCCAAGGCGTCGTCCTGGAGCCGGGCACCGTGGTGACCCTGCGCGGCCGGGTCGAGTTCTATCCCCCGAGGGGGCAGGTGAACTTCGTGGCCACCGAGGTCGACGTGAGCGCGCTCGTCGGCCGCCTGGCGGCGCGGCGCGCCGCGCTGCTCACGGCCCTCGAGGCGGAAGGTCTCCTGCAGCGGAACCGGGCGCTCGCGGTGCCGGCCGTGCCGCTGCGCGTGTCCCTGGTTGCGAGCCCGGGGACCGAGGGGTACAACGACTTCCTGGGCCAGCTGCGGGGATCCGGCCTGGCGTTCTCGGTGACCGTCATTCGGGCCCACGTCCAGGGGGCCGGGGCTCCGTCGTCGGTGGCCCGGGCCTTGCGGGTCGCGGGCGGGTCGGACGCCGACGTGACCGTGGTCGTCCGCGGCGGGGGGTCGCGCGGGGACCTGGTGGCCTTTGACGCCGAGCCCGTGGCCCGGGCCATCGCCTCGTCGCCCGTTCCCGTGTGGACGGGCATCGGCCACACGGGCGACCAGTCGGTGGCCGACATCGTGGCCAACCGGGCGTTCGTGACACCGACCGAATGTGGCCAGGAGCTCGTCCGGCGCGTCGTCGACTGGTGGGAGACGCTGACCGGTGCCAGCGATCGAGTGGCGGCGCTGGCCGCCGAGGTGCTGCGGGTGGCCTCCTCGCGTGACGCCTCGGCACGGGCACGGCTGTCCGCCGCCACCCGACACCAGCTCCGCCGCCACGAGGAGCGCCTGGCCGGTCGTGCAGCGCGCCTCGCCTCGCAGGCGCGCCACCGACTCGAGGACACCGCCGCCGACGCCCAACGGCGATCTGCCGTCCTCGGCCCCCGCGCCGTCGGGGTCCTCGAGCGCGAGGAGGGTCGCACGGCCACGTGGCGCCGGCTCCTCGCCGCCTACGACGTGGAGCGTCAGCTGGAACGGGGCTACACCATCACCCTCGGGGCGGACGGACGCGTTGTGCGTTCGGCCACCGCGTCGGCACCGGGCGATGTCCTTTGGACGCGCTTCGCCGACGGCCGCGTGCGATCGACCGTCGAGGGTGTCGAGGCCGTCATGGAGGAGGGTGGCGCATGAGCACGCCGAAAGGCGATCAACCGTCGGCCGGGGACGTACCCGTTGCCGACTTGAGCTACAGCGCGGCCAGTCGCGAGCTCGACGCCATCGTGGAGTTCTTCGAGCAGCGCGAGGTGGACGTCGACCAACTGGTGGCCCGGTTGGAACGGGCCACGGCCATCGTGGACGAGCTCGACCACCGCATTCGTCGGACCCGGGCCCAGGTGGAGGACCTGGTTCCCAAGCTCGAGGCGGTGAGCCGCGGCTCGGGCACCGACCCCGGCGTCGATCGCCCGTCGGGGCCGACGAGCACCGACGACGCCGACGACGAGGACTGGGACGACGACGCCGTCGCCGACGACGACCTCGAGGAGGAGGGCGAGATCTGGGACGAGGAGGACGCACCCGCTCGTCCCTCGTCACCGCGCGCCACAGCCGGGGACCCGGGGGAGCAGCCCCTGTTCTGAGGTCGCCGAGGACAGCCGCCGAGGCCGCGCCGTCAGCTCGGCGCCAGTGTCACGGGCAGCTCGGTGAGGCCCCGCAGCGTGATGGTGTCCCGGAAGACGACTGCCTCGGTGGCCAGGTCGATCTCGGGGAACCGTTGCAGCATGCGGGCGAAGCACACCTGGCCCTCGAGCCGGGCCAGCGCGGCACCGAGGCAATAATGGATGCCGCTGCCGAAGCTCATCGGCGGGCCCTCGTCGCGTTCGAGGTCGAAGATCTCGGGTTCGCTGAATCGCCGGGGGTCGCGATTGGCCGACCCGAGCAACGTCATCACATTCTCGCCCGCCGCCACCGGCTGGCCGGCCACCACGGCATCTTCGAGCGCCATGCGCCCGTCGAGCTGCACCGGGCTGTCCCACCGCAACAGCTCCTCCACGGCGCGGGCGACCGCCGAGGCGTTCGTCGCCGCAGCCCGCAGGGCGGCGAGCTGGCCCGGGTGGCGCAGGAGGGCCAGGGTGCCGTTGCCGATCAGGTTCGTCGTGGTCTCGAACCCCGCGGCGAACAGCAAGATGGCGGTGGCGATCATCTCCTCGACGCTCAGGCGGTCCGAGCCGTCGGACACGGCGATGAGCTCGGTCAACAGGCCCGGGCCGGGGGTGCGGCGGCGGTCGGCGATCAGGGCGTCGAAGTACCGCTCCATCTCTTCGCGCGCCGCACGACCGGCGCGCAGATCGTCGATCGTCGACGTGGGTTCGAGCAACCGCGTCGCCGTTCGCACCAGACCCTGGAACTGCATGCGATCGCCGGGGGGAATGCCGAGGAGCTCGCCGATGACGGCAACGGGCAGGGGAAAGGCCAGGTCGGTCATCACGTCCACCACGCCGCCGCCAGCGCCGTGCTCGGCCAGGGCGTCGAGCAGGGAGTCGCACAGCGATTCCACGTGGGGGCGCAGCTCCTCCACCGTGTTGGGCGTGAACGCCCGGGCGACGAGGCCGCGCAGGCGGGTGTGGTCGGGTGGATTCAAGGTGAGCATCGACTGCCGGCGCCGGAAGTAGTCGAAGAACTCCTCCACTTCGCCTTCCCCCATGGAGGTGCGGGCCATGGCCTCGAGGCGCGACCGGGTCAGCTCGTCCTGCCCCGACGCCTTCCCGAAGTGCGGGATCCGCAGCACCCGCTGGCAGTCCTCGTAGCGGGTGACGATCCAGTTGCCGAGAGCGGAGCGCAACACCGGCGCGTGCTCGCGCAGACGTGCATAGTGGGGGTACGGGTCGGCGCGCCCCTCGGGGGTGAGCAGGAGGGTGACCAGTTCGGCGTCGACGTCGAGAGGCTCGCCCTCCCCGGAGAGGGGGCCGCCGGCGTGCTCGGTCGACATCCCCGGCGGGGTCACTGGATCCTGCGCTCGTGACCCACCCAGTACGGCTCACGCAGTTCGCGTTTCACGATCTTCCCGGAGGGGTTGCGCGGGAGGGCCTCGACGAAGTCGACCGACGTCGGGCACTTGTAGTGCGCCAGGCGGCCGCGGCACAACGTCATCACGTCCTCGGCCGACACCGTCGTTCCCGGTGCGAGGACCACGACGGCCTTGACCGTCTCGCCCCACTTTTCGTCGGGAACCCCGATGACGGCGGCGTCGGCCACCGACGGGTGGGCGAGGAGCACGTTCTCCACCTCGGCGGGGTAGACGTTCTCGCCACCCGACACGACCATGTCCTTGATGCGGTCGTGGAGGTACAGGTAGCCCTCCTCGTCGAGGTAGCCGGCGTCCCCGGTGCGCAGCCACCCTCCCTCCACCACGGTGCGGTCCGTCTCGTCGGGCTTGTCCCAGTACCCGAGCATGTTGAACGGGGAGCGGGTGCGCAGCTCGCCGACGCTGCCCGCAGGGAGGTCCCGGCCGCTGTCGGGGTCGACGATCCGCAGCTCCACCCCTGCCAGCGGCTTGCCGGCGGAGCGCAGCAGGTGCCGCCGGGGCCCGGCGGGGTCGTGGTCCTCGTGCGCCAGCCGGACGATGGCACCGGTCGTCTCGGTCATGCCGTACACCTGGGAGAAACGGCACCCGAAGACGTCGAGGCAAGCGACGAGGACGTCCTCGGCGATGGGGGAGGCGCCGTAGAAGATGGTGTCGAGGCTCGAGAGGTCGCTCTCGCGCACCGCGGGCGTGGCCAGCAGGGCCATGAGCACGGCGGGCACCAGGAACGCGTGGGTCACACGCTCCTCGGCCACCAGCTGCAGGAGGTGCGTCGGGTCCATGTCCCGCAGGATCACCGACGTGCCGCCGCGCGACATCCCGCTGAGCGCCCAGCCCGACCCACCGATGTGGAACAGCGGCATGGCCACCAGGCTCACCGTGTCCTGGTCGATCTCGAAGGCGTCGCCGGCCGCCTGTTCGAGCATGACGGTCAGGTTGCGGTTGGCGAGCATGACCCCCTTGGGCAGTCCCGTGGTCCCCGAGGTGTAGAGCTGCATCGAAACGTCGTCGGGGCCGCCGTCGTGCCCGGGATCGCGCGCCGGACGGTCGGCCAGCCAATCCTCGTAGCCCACGCGCCGGGCGAGGTCCGACGCCCCGCCGCGGTCGGCGTCGGCTTTGGCGTCGCCGAGCACGACCACGCGCTCCACCGAGGGCAGGACGCTCTCCATGGCGGCGAGGCAGGGCACGAACTCCGGGTGCACGACGAGGACCCGGGCCCGGGCGTCGTCGACGATGGCGGCGATCTCCCTCGGGGCGAGGCGCCAGTTGACGGCGACGTTGACCGCTCCGCGCAGCGCCCCGCCGAAGAGCACCTCGAAATAGGCGAGGCCGTTGCGGTCCAAGAAGGCCACCCGGTCACCGGCGTCGATGCCGTCGTCCCCGAGGGCCTGGGCCACTCGGCACGCCCGGCCGTAGTGCTCGTCCCACGTCACGGACTCGCCCTCGTACCGGAACATGGGCTTCTCGGGGTAGGCGGCCGCGTTGGTGCGCAGCATCCGGGCCACCGTGAGACCACCATCCATCGGCTCCCCCTCCTGTGCGTGGCCGATCCGGCGGGCGCGCGCTCCGCCGCGCCCCGGGCCGTCCCACTGTAGGGCTGCTCCGGTGGCGACGACGCCCGCTGCCCACCCACCACCGGTTACCGCGGGCTCGTCCCGAAGGCGCGCCCGCCCCCGGAGCCCGGGGCGGCCCGGCCGGCTCGTCGTGAGGGAGGATTGGGCATGGCTCGCTTCTCGCTCAGCGCCCTCGGGGCCGACCGACCGGGCATCGTCGCCGCCGTGAGCGGCGCGCTGGTCGAGCTCGGATGCAATCTCGAGGAGTCGTCCATGTCGATCCTCCACGGGCACTTCGCCATCCTCCTCGTGGTGGTGGCGCCCTCCGGGGTGGGGGCGTGGAACCTCGAGGCGGCGCTGTCGAGGGTGGCCGAGCGCTTCAGCCTGGTGGTCTCCGTGCGGCCCCTCGACGAGCCGGCGGACACGGAGCACGGCGGCCGAGAGCCGTGGACGATCGCCGTCCACGGTGCCGACCACCCGGGCATCGTCCACGGGGTGACCAGCGCGCTGGCCGAGGTCGACGGGAACGTGGTCGACCTCGTCACCCGGGTCGTCGGCGACGAGCGGTCTCCCGTCTACGTGATGACGCTGCGGGTGACGCTCCCCGCGGGTGGTGCCGGGGAGGCGGCGGTGCGCCGGGTGCGCGACGCGGCGGAGGCGCTCGCCGTGCACTGCTCGGTGCAGCGCGACGAAGCCGACGTCCTCTGAGCAGATCGTCCCGTCCCGTGCCCGTCAGGCCTGTCGTCTGCCTCCCCCATCCCGTGCTCACGACGCCCGCGGCGGCCGTGGGGGTGGTCGACGCCGCCGCCCGGGCGTTGGCCCAGGACCTGGTCGACACCATGCGGGCGTCGCCGGCATGCGTGGGCCTCGCCGCTCCGCAGATCGGGGTGGGCCTGCGCGCGTTCGTGGTCGACGTCACCGGGCACCGCAAGGCGGTGTCGTGCCACGGCACGTTCGTGCTGTTCGACCCCCGGGTCCTCGCCGCCGAGGTCCCGCAGCGCGCCCGCGAGGGGTGCATGAGCGTCCCCGACCTCACGGGGGACGTCGTGCGCGCCACGCGCGTCACGGTGGCGGGGACGGGGGTCGACGGCGAGCGTACGGTGCTCGAGGTCGACGCCTTCGAGGCGCGCGCCGTGCTGCACGAGGTCGACCACCTCGACGGCGCCGTGTTCCTCGACCGGGTGGCGGGCCCGCACGCCGTGTTCGCCCGCAAGGTCTACCGCTGAGAGGCCGGGCGTCCGGGGGCGGTCGGCCACGACCGGCGGACGGCCGCCCTACGATCGGTCCATGGCCGACGACCGCCTCTACTTCCGCCAGCTGCTCTCCGGACGCGACTTCGCCGCCGCCGATCCGATTGCCGGGCAGATGGTGAACTTCTGCTACCTGATCGGCGACCGCCAGCGCGGCGAGGCCGTGGTCGTGGACCCGGCATACGACATCGGGGGCCTCCTCGACGTCCTGGCGGCCGACGACATGCGGCTCACGGGCGTGCTTGCCACCCATTTCCACCCCGACCACGTGGGCGGCGATCTCATGGGCTACCGGATCCAGGGCATCACCGACCTCCTCGAGCGGGCGCACGTGCCGGTGCACGTCCAGCGCGACGAGGCCCCATGGGTCGTCCGTGCCACCGGGGTGGGCGACGGCGAGCTCGAGCAGCACTCGAGCGGCGACGTGGTGACGGTGGGCGACGTGGACATCGAGCTGGTGCACACGCCGGGCCACACCCCGGGGAGCCAGTGCTTCTCCGTGGACGGGCGTCTCGTGTCGGGTGACACCTTGTTCCTCGACGGGTGCGGACGCACCGACCTTCCCGGCGGTGACGCCGAGCAGATGTACGAGTCGCTCACCACACGGCTGGCCCGATTCGGAGACGACGTCGTGCTCTACCCCGGGCACCTGTACGCACCCGAGCCCTCGGCCACCATGGGCGAGACCAGGGCGCACAATTACGTGTTCCGGCTGCGCACCCCGCAGCAGTGGCTGGCCATGTTCGGGGGCTGACCTCGGCCGAGGGGCTCAGCCTGCCGAACGTGCGGGCCGCGGTTGCCCGGCGCGCCACGCGGCGGGCCCGGGACCGGGCGCCGACGGCCGGTAGGGTCGGGGCCCCGTGGAGGAATCGGACCCCACCATCGTCGTCGTCGGCGCCTCCCTCGCCGGGCTTCGGGCCGTCGAGACCCTGCGGGCCGAAGGCCACCGCGGACCCGTGGTCCTCGTGGGCGCCGAACCCCACCTCCCCTACGACCGGCCGCCGCTGTCCAAGCAGTTCCTGGCCGGGACCTGGGGCCTCGAGCGCGTGCGCCTGCGCGATCCCCAGAAGATCGAGGCGCTCGGCCTCGACATCCGCCTGGGGCGCTCGGCGGTGGCCCTGGACGTGGACGCCCACATCCTCGGGCTCGACGACGGCGCCAGGGTGCGCTTCGACGGCCTCGTCGTCGCCACCGGCGCCCACCCCCGCCCGCTGCCGGGCACCGAGGCCATCGCCGGCGTCCACACCCTGCGCACCCTGGAGGACAGCCTGGCGCTCGGCGCCGCCCTCGTCCCGGGGGCCCGCCTGGTCGTGGTGGGCGCCGGGTTCATCGGATCGGAGGTGGCGGCCACCGGCCTCGGCCTCGGCTGCCGCGTGACGTTGCTCGAGGGCCTCCCCGTGCCCCTCGCCCGGGTGCTCGGGGACGAGATGGGCGCGGCGTGCGCCGCCCTGCACGTGGCACGCGGCGTGGAGCTGCGCACCGGCGTCGGGGTGGCCGGCGTCCGCACCACCGGTGCCGACGGCGTGGCGCGGGCGACGGGCGTGGTGCTCGTGGACGGCACCGTGGTGGACGCCGACGTCGTGGTGGTGGGCATCGGCGTCGTCCCCACCACGCAGTGGCTGGCCGGGTCGGGGCTCGAGGTGGGCGACGGCGTCGTGGCCGACGCCACCCTGCACGCCGCCGACGACGTGGTGGTGGCCGGGGACCTCGCCCGCTGGTTCGATGAGGGCCTCGGCGCCCACGTCCGCATCGAGCACTGGACCAACGCCTCCGAACAGGGCGTCGTGGCCGCGCGCAACCTGCTCGCCGGCCGCCGCGCCGGCGCCGCCTACGTCCCCGTGCCGTACTTCTGGTCCGACCAGTACGACGTGAAGATCCAGGTGATCGGGCATCCCCGGCCCGCCGACGACGTCGTGGTGGTCGACGGGTCGCTCCCCGAGGGACGCTTCGTGGCCCTCTACGGGCGCGACGGGCGCCTGAGCGCCGCCCTGGGCTTCGGTCGTCCGCGCCAGCTGATGGGCTATCGCCCCCTGCTCGAGGCACGCGCCTCGTTCGACGAGGCCCTGGCCCACCGGCCGGCCTGACGGCGCCGGGCCGCTCCTTCTGCGGCGGCGGTGGCCCTAGCGCCCCACCGCGTCCGCCGGCGCCGACGCCCCGGCGGTGGGCCCGGGCCCCCCGTCGGGGCCCCCGCCCCGTGCCCCGCGGCGCGTGGCGGCGCGCAGGGCGGGGATCGACCGCAGGGCCCGGCGTCCGGTCTCCGGCGTGGGGTGGCGACCTCCGTAGGCGCTGGCCTCCGCCATGTCGGCCAGCGCCCGCCACGTCCCCGACCGGTCGCCGGCCACGCGGTCGAGGACGCTCGCGTACTCCGCCAGGGTCTCCTGGGGCAGGCGCCGGCGCCCGGCGGCCCGACCGGCGCGCTCGATGCGGCGGGCCACCTGCTCGGCCCACGAGCGGGGGCGACGGCGCAGCCACCGCAGTGCCCCCATGGCCACGGCGGCCACGGCCACCACGGCGGCGACAGCCACCCAGGGCAGGCGGGCCAGCGCGTGGGCGACGTCGTGCAGCAGCGTCACCCCCGGGGTGGGGTTGGCCAGGGGCACCGACGCCGTGGGGTCGAAGCTCTGCCACCCGTAGCCCGGGAACCACACCTGCACCCAGGCGTGCGCGTCCTTGGCTTCGACCTCGTAGAGGTCGGTGATGGGGTTGTACGGCCCGGGCACGTAGCCCACCGCCTCGCGTGCGGGGATCCCGATGGACCGCAGCATCACCGCCATCGACGTGGAGATCTGCTCGCAGAAGCCCTCGCGGTTGCCGAACAGGAATTCGTCGACGGTGTCCTGGCCGGGGCCGAGCGGGGGGATGTCGGTGGAATAGCGCGTGTGCCTGGCGATCCAGGCGATGAGCGCCTGCACCTTGTCGTAGGCGCTGGGGGCGTGGGCCGTGATCGACACGGCCAGGGCCGTCACGTGCGGGTAGGGGTGGGGGAGCTCGAGGTACTTGCTCCGGGTGGAGGGCAACAGGCCCTCGTCGGGGTTGGCGGCGCGCAGCTCGGCGGGGGTGGGGGTGTCGACGTCGGACTGCACCGTGTAGATGGCGCCGGGGCCGAGGCCGATGGGGGAGACGATGGTGCTGTCGTCGGAGAAGATGAGGTCGCGTGCGGGGAACCACACCTCGCGCGCGGTGTCGGCGTGGAACACCAGGTTGGGCGAGGGCTGGGCGATGTAGAAGGTCTGCAGGTCGGGCTGCGCGCCGACGGGGGCGCCGCCGGGCACGGGGAACGGCGAGCCGGCGAACAACGGGCGGCCGTTGCGGTTGGCCTTCCAGGCCACGCCGTCCCAGTCGTCGAAGGTCTCCCCGATCCAGTACGACGGACGCTGGGCGCGCACGCGCATGACCACCTGGCTGCCCAGCGAGCCGCGCAGGGCGGTGTCGAGCCGGTTGGCGAAGCCGAGGAAGCCCCCCACTCGTGAGCGCCCGTCGGGGCTGCCGGGTTTGGCCGGCTCGGACGCCGCCCCCCCGTCGCCGGCGAGGCCGCCGGGCACGGGCAGGTCGAGGCCGCCCGCCGAGCGGGCGGGGTAGTCGATCCTGCCCGCCACCTGGGGTGCGGGGAGCACGGCGAGCACCACCACGCTGATCGCCGCCACCACCCCGAGCGTGGCGGCGATGCCCTGGGCGCGCAGGCGACCGCCCTCGCTCGCCGAGCCCCACATGGCCACCAGGCCGACCAGGCCGAAGGCGATCCAGGCCACGACGTAGAGCCCGAAGCCCAAGTCGATGGCCTGGGCGGCGGCCACGGCCATGAGGCTGGTCGAGCCGGCCAGGGAGAAGGCGAGGTCGCGCCGGGCGGGGACGTCGTAGGCGTGGGCCACCTGCACCCAGACGAAGAGCACGGCGAGGGGGTTCTCGACGGTGTTGACGTCGTAGACGACCTGGCCCGTCAATTGCTCGAAGAACCAGATGAAGGCGCCCACCGCGGCCGCCGCCAGGATGGGCTTGATCCAGGGCAGGGGTCGCTCGCGGGTGCGGTAGGAGACGAACATGCCGACGGCCACGAGGACCGTGGCGCCGCCGGCCACCGTCCACGTCAGCTCGCCTTCGGCCCGGCAGGCGGCGATGCCCGTGATCACCGCGCCGGCGCACGCCACGCGCAGGGCGACGGAGTGCTCGGGCGGTCCCGGGCGGTTGGCCCGCCGCACGGTGTCGAGGATGCTCACCGCGTGGCCCCCTCCACCCGACCGGCTGTCCGGGCCCGCGGCGCGGGCGTCACGGTGACGCCCTCGGAGCGCGTGTGCCCGTCCACCGTCCTGGCCAGGCGGCGCCCGGCGGCCCGGCGCCCGGCCACCTGCGCCACGCGCACGCCACCGGCCTCCACGGTGTCGAGCACCACCGGTGTCCCCGCGTCGGTGAGGGCCACGACCGTGCCCAGGGCCCGTTCGGCCAAGCGTTCCGCCGCCGCCGGGTCCCCGGGCAGGCGCACGGTGACGGTGACCGGCTCGGCCGTGGGACCTTCCATCTCGCGCACCATCAGCTCGGCGGCGTGGGCGGTGGCGGGCCAGTGCACCCGGCGCCGGTTGTCACCCGGGTGGTAGGGGCGCACGCCGCGGGGCTCACCCACGTCGGTCGTGGCCCGGCGCGTGCTCGAGCCGCCGACGTCGTCGGGGCGCGGGGGCAAGGAGAGCGGCGCGCCGAGACGCGGCCCCACGTGGAGCGCCACGGGCAGGCGGACCACGATCCGGCGGGTCCACCACAGCAAGCCGAACGGCGCCGCGCTGGACACGGCCGCGACGACCTCGTGGTGCACCCCGCGCCCGCCGGGGAGGAGGGTCACCGTGGCCCTGGCGTCGGCCGCCGTGTGGCGGCCCGGTCCCACGAAGGCCTCGGGCCCCGACGGCTCGAGCGGCCGGACCCCGACGCGCGTGGTCGCCGCGCACAGCAGCTCGACGGGCATGCCCGCCGTGGCGTCGGTCGGCGAGTCCACCACCCGGAGCCGGGCGCGCCACACCACGGCGGCCGGCCCCACGAGGCCCACGAGGAGGGTGCCGGCCACGATGTCCCCGACCGCCTGGACCCATCCGGCGCCGCCGTTGTGGGCCACGAGGGCCCACGCCCCGAGCACGGTGACGGAGCTCAGCAACGGGATGAAGGGGCGCACCGGCCGCGGGACACGCGTGCCCCCCCGCACGGCGCCGGCCGGGGCGTGGCGCCCGGCCGTCGGGCTCATGGCCGGGGTGCCGGTGTCTCTTCGAGCAGCCCCCGCACCACGCGCACGCTGTGGTCCACGCCCTCGTCGGTGAGCAGGCGGTGGGCGAGGCACGCCACCGCCACCGCCTTCACGTCCTCGGGCGTGGTGTACGGCCGGCCCGACAGCACGGCGTGGGCCTGGGCGGCCCGGATCAGCCATATCGTGGCGCGGGGGCTGGCGCCGAGGCGCACCCCGGGGACCCGCCGGCTGGCGCGGCACAGCGCCACGGCGTACTCGGCCACCGTCTGGGAGACGGTCACGGACTCCGTGGCCCGCTGCGCCCGCAGCCAGCCATGGGTGTCGCACACCGCGCCCAGCTGGTCGAGGGCGAACTTGCCCCCGGTGTGCAGCACCAGGCTTGCCTCGGTCTCGGCGTCGGGATAGCCCACCGCCGTCGCCAGGGCGAAGCGGTCGAGCTGGCTCTCCACGAGCGGATAGGTCCCGAGCTGCGACAGCGGGTTCTGGGTGGCGATGACCAGGTGCGGGCGCGGCAGCGGCCACGACGCGCCGTCCACGCTCACCTGCTGCTCCTCCATCGTCTCGAGCAGGGCGGACTGGGTGCGCGGCGGCGTGCGGTTGAGCTCGTCGACGAGCACGACGTGGGCGAACACCGGTCCGGGCCGGAAGTCCCACGTTCCGGCGTCGGGCGAGAACACCGACACGCCGGTGACGTCGGAGGGGAGCAGGTCCGGGTGCCCCTGGACGCGCGACAGCTCGACGCCGAGCGAGGTGGCCAGGGCCCGGGCCAGCACCGTCTTGCCCACCCCGGGGACGTCCTCGATGAGGAGGTGGCCGCCGCACAAAGCGGCAATGGCGGCCGCCGTCAGGGCGCCCGGCGTCCCGAGCAGGACCAGGCTCAGGTTGTGGACCAGGGCCCGTCCGAGGGCGATGGCCTCGTCGACGGCGCCGGGTCCCGCCGTCTCGGTCCCCCCGGGGACGCCGACAGGGGCGTCGAGCCGAGGCCCGGTGCCGGCGCTCACGCCGGCCGCTGGCGCCGCCGCGGGACCGGCGACCGTCGGGCCCACCGTGGCGCGCGCCGTGGCGCCGCCGGGCGCGGGGGTGGAACGGACCCCTCCGGCGACGCCGACGGCCAGGTCAGCCGACCGCTCGGGCTCCCCGAGGTGGGCGCGCTCCATCAGGTCCACGTTATCGGCACGCCCGACGGCGAACTGAACGCGGGACCAGGGACAACCCCGGCGTCGCGCCCCGGGCACGCCCCGGGGGCCCGCGGCCCTCAGAAGTCGAGCGCCGAGAGCTCGGGCACGGTGCGCAACGCCCGGTCCCGGGCGGCCAGCCACCGCTGCCGGGCGGACGACCGCCGGGCGTCGCTGGCGCGCGGCTCCACGACGCGCGCCGGATGCCAGGCGGCGGCCACGTCGTCCTCGCCCGCCCACGTGCCGAGGGCCATGCCGGCCAGGTAGGCGGCCCCGAGCGTCGTGGCTTCGGTGAGCGGCGAGACCTCCACGCTGCGGCCGAGGGCGTCGGCGAGCGCCTGGAGGAACGTGGCGTTGGCCGACATGCCCCCGTCGACGCGCAGCATGTCGATGGTCATGCCCGTGTCGGCCTCGGCCGCGTCGAGCAGGTCGGCGCCGCGGTGCGCGATCCCCTCGAGGACGGCGCGCACCATCTCCGGGCGCCCCGTGCCGCGGGTGATGCCCACGAACGTGCCGCGCGCGCCGAAGTCCCACACCGGGGCGCCGAGGCCGAGCAGTGCCGGGACGAACCACACGTCACCGGTGTCGGCACAGGCGGCGGCCACGGCGTCGGACTCCGCCGCGCTGGCGATGATGCCCAGGTCGTCGCGCAGCCACTCCACGCAGGTGCCCGCCGACAGCATGACGGCCTCGACGCCCCAGGTCTTCCTGCCCGCCCGCCGCCAGGCGATGATCGGGAACGTGCCCGCCGCCCCGCGGCGGGCGAACCCCGGCCGCTCGGCGCCGACACAGCAGTCGAGCATGCCGCCGGTCCCGAACGTCGCCTTGGCCAACCCCCGGCGCACGCACCCCTGGCCCACGAGCGACGCCTGCTGGTCGCCGGCGATCCCGCAGATGGGAGGGGCCCCGGCCAGCGCCGTGGCCGGCCCGACGTGGCCCGACGAGTCGACGATCTGGGGCAGCACGGCGCGCGGGATGCGCAGCGCGTCGAGCAGGACGTCGTTCCAGTCGTCGCCCGCGCCGTCGAGCAGGCCGGTGACCCCGGCATTGGTGGCGTCGGTGACATGGAGCGAGCCCTCCGAAAGCGTCCACGCCACCCACGTGTCGACCGTGCCGACGCACAGGTCGCGTCGGCGCTCGACGTCGGCCAGGTCGAGCAGCATCGCCACCTTGGTGGCCGACTCGTTGGGGGCCACGCGCAGGCCCTGGTCGCGCAGGGCCAGGCAGGTCCCCACGGTGCGCAGGTCCTGCCAGCCGATGCCCGGGCCCACGGGCTCGCCCGTGGCCCGGTTCCACACCACGGTCGACGCCCGCTGGTTGGCGATGCCCACGCCCTCGACCGCCCCCCCCTGCGCCATCGCCGCCCGGGCCACGTCGAGCACGGCGCGCGCCATGGCCACGGGATCGAACTCGACGAAGCCCGGGGCGGGCGACGAGGGCAGGACGTCCACGTGGTGGACGTGGGCCACGGCACCGCTGGGGTCGACCGTGGCGGCGCGCACCCCCGACGTGCCCACGTCGACGACCAGGATGCTCACGGCCAGCCCACCTCCCCGAAGGGCGAGGGCAGGCCGAGCTTGCCGGGATTGAGGATCCCCCGGGGGTCGAGCGCCTCCTTGAGCGAGACGAGGACGTCGAACGCGCCGCCGAGGGCCGCCTCCATGAAGCGCGCCCGGTTGAGGCCCACCCCGTGGTGGTGGCTGATGGCGCCGCCGTGGGCGCGCACCAGGTCGATCACCGCCCGCCACGACGAGGTGTAGTACTGCTCGGCCCAGGCGTCGGACGCGGGCGCCCCGGACTCGGATGGGGCGCCGGCGGCGGCCCCGTCGGGCGGCCGCCCGGCAAAGGTGAAGTAGAGGCAGGCGCCGTCGCCGTACGCGTGGGACTGGTGTGCCGAGGCCACCAGGGTGCCCTCCACCTCGTGCAGAGCAGCGGTGCACGCGTCGTAGATGCCGGGCAGCGACGACCAGCGCGCCGCGATCTCGATCGTGTCGACCACGATGCCGGCACGGTACAGGGGTGCGAGGGCGGAGACGTCGTTGCGGTGGCCCATCCAGCGCTCCACGAGGGCGTCGTCGAGCGCCTGCCCGTCGCCGGCCGCGCACTCGTCGTCGACGACGGCCAGGGTGACATCGAGCACCCGGGGGTCGGCCTCGTCGAGGACGATGAGCACGCAGTGGTCGGCCACCTCGAAATTGCGCTGCGACTCGGCCTCGTCGTACAGGCGCAGGACGGCGGGGGTGGCCCCCCGGCGCAGCACGCGCCGGCAGGCGGCGAGACCCTCGGCGAACCCCGCGAACCCGTACGCCCGACGGCCCTGTTGCGCGGGGGCGACGTGCAGCCGGAGCTGGGCGTCGGTGATCACGCCCAGGACCCCCTCGGCGCCCACGAACAGCTGGGTGAGGTCGGGGCCGACAGCGGCGCGCGGGCCCGTCCCGCCGGTGTGGATCACGCTGCCGTCGGCCAGGGCGACCTCGAGGCCCGCCACCATGTCCTCGATCTTCCCGTAGCGGGTGGAGTACTGACCCGCCCCCCGGCACGCCAGCCAGCCGCCCACGGTGGACAGGTCCATCGACTGGGGCCAGTGCCCGAGGGTCGTGCCCTCGCTGCGCAGGGCCGCCTCCAGGTCGGGGCCGAAGGTCCCCGGCCGGACCTGGGCGAGCAGCGACGTGGTGTCGATGTCGGTGACCCCGGCCAGGGCGCACAGGTCGAGGGCCACGCCGCCGAACACCGGGATGCTGGCGCCGCACACCCCGGAGCGGCCGGCGGTGGGGGTGACCGGGACCCGGGCGTCGTGGCACACGGCGAGCACGTCGGCCACCTGCTCGGTGGTGGTCGGGCGGGCGACGGCCCCCGGTCGCGCCGGCACCGCGCCGCGCATCGCCCACCGGATGGCGAGCGGCCACCAGTCGCGGCCGGTCTCGGCCCGGGTGGCGTCGTCCACCGCCACCTCGGCGCACGCGCCGCGCAGGCGCGCCACGAGCGCGTCGTCGACGGGGACGCGCGGGCTGCGCAGGCGCTCGGACACCCGGCCGGGCTCGGCGTCGACGGGCGTGGGCGGCGTGGGGGCGGAGGGGTTGGCCGTCACGGGGTGGTGCTCACCGGGTCCAGGCCCGCCCGGGCGAGCACGTGGCGGGCGTCTGCGGCGAACGCCGCCGCCTCGCGCCGGGTGTCGGTGCCGGCGCGCCCCCAGGCGCCGGCGAGCAGCCCGCCGAGGGCGGGGGCGGCCTCCGCGGCGGCCACGGCCCGTCGCAGCACGGCCCGTGTGCGCCGGGCGAGCACGTCGTCGATGGTCATGGCCATCTCCTGGCGCACCGACCACAGCGCCTCGACCTTGAGGTATGGCAGCCCGGGGACGAGGGGCTCGAGCAGGTCGCGGCGTCCACCGGCCAGGTCGAGCACGAGCGGCGTCTCGCCGCCGTGGCGCGCCACCAGGGCCGCCAGCACGGCGTCGTCGACGCCCAGGCGGGCGGCCGCCCCCGGCTGGCGCAGGGCGTCGAGCCCGGCCGCGCCGCGGATGGCCAGTCGCCGGGTGGGACAACGCTCGGCCCCGTCGGGTGCCGTGGACCCGAGGCGGCGCACCACCGCGTCGACCGTGTCCTCGGCCATCTTCCGGTAGGTCGTCAGCTTGCCCCCGGTGACGCTCACCAGCCCGTGGAGCGAGACGCGCACGGTGTGGCGGCGCGACAGGTCGGCGGTGCGTTCGCTCACGCGGTGGCCGTCGGTGCGCGCCATGAGGGGGCGCAGCCCGGCCCACACGCCGGTGACGTCGGCGCGCGTCAGCGTCCCGGTCAGCACGCCGTTCGCCGCCGACAGGACGTAGTCGACGTCGCCGGGGAGGCAGGCGGGGTCGTCGAGGGGTCCGTCCCAGTCCGTGTCGGTCGTCCCCAGGTACACGTCGTCACCGTCGGCCCACGGCACCACGAAGATCGACCGCCGGTCCTGGGGCACGGGGACCACCGCCGCGATGTCGGCGGGCAGCGTGGCGCGCGCCACGGTGACGTGGATGCCCTTCGCCGGCCGGATGGAGCGCGGGTGCGTCCCTTCGTCCAGCGCCCGCACGTCGTCGGCCCACACGCCCGTGGCGTTCACCACCACCGACGCCCGCACCTCGAATTCCCTGTCCGCCCGTCCGGCGGGGACCGGCCCCGGGAGATCCCCGGCGGCGCCCTCGGGGCCCGGGCCCTGGCCGGGGACGGCCACGGCGCGCACCCGGGCGCCGGCCACCGTGCCCGAGGCGTCGCGCACGAGGCCCGTCGCCTCGGCGTAGTTCGCCATCACGGCCCCGTAGTCGAGCGCCGCCGTGCGCGCCACGGCCAGGGTGAGCCGGGCGTCATCGGCGCGTGCGTCGAAGTAGAGGAAGCCTGCCACCAGGCGATCGGTGCGCATCGTCGGGAAGTGGGCCACCACCTCGGCGGCCGTCACGCGCTGGTGGCGCTTGCCGATGCGCAGCCCGCCGGTGAGGTCGTAGAGGGTGAGCGCGGTGGCATACGCGCGGGCCACGCCCTTGTTGACCACGCCGTCGCGGCCGAACAGCGGGATCAGGAACGGCAGGGGCGCCACCAGGTGGGGGGCGTTGTGCAGCAGCCGCTGACGCTCGTGCAGCCCCTCGTAGACGAGGCGGAAGTCGCGCTGCTGGAGGTAGCGCAGGCCGCCGTGCACCATCTTCGACGACTTCGACGAGGTGCCCGATGCGAAGTCGTGGCGCTCGACGAGCGCCGTCTTCAGGCCGCGCGCCGCGGCGTCGAGCGCCGTGCCCGCGCCGGTGATCCCGCCGCCGATGACGAGGACGTCGAAGGTCTCCTCCTCGAGGCGGCGCAGGCAGTCCGCCCGGTCGAAGCTGCCGCGCCCGTGGCGTGCGGGGACGGAGTCGCGGGGCACGGCGCCAGCCTGCCACAGGCACGCGCGGGGGGATCTCGATGGCTCGAGCGCCGCGGGGCGAGCCGTAGTGTCGGGAGGCGATGATCGAGATGGGCCACGACGCCGGCCCCTGGCGGCTCGGGCCGGCGGACCCCACCACGGCCCCGGCGGCGGCGCTGCTGGCCGCCACCGCCGCCGAGATCGCCGGGCTCTACGGCGACGTGGCCGGCTCCCTCGCCCCGGCCGAGCTGTGCCCGCCGACGGGGACCTACCTCGTGGGGTGGGTGGGTGCCGAGCCCGTCGCCGGCGGCGGCCTGCGTCGGCTGGCCGAGGGCGTGGCCGAGATCAAGCGATCTTCCCCCTAAGGTTTCCCCTGGTCTGCGCCTTGTCCGCCCCGGGGACCCCTCCCCCCTGGGCAGCGCCCTGGCCGACTTCCTCGACCGCTACCCGCACCCCGGCACCCGCCACAACCACGAGCGGAACCTGACCGACCTGTTCACCCACGCCGGGACCACCGACCCCCGCGCCGTCACCGAGGGGGCCATCATCGCCTGGGCGACGCGCAGCGGGGCCAACAACACCATCCGCAGCCGCCTCGGACTGGCCCGGACGTTCTTCTCCTGGTGCCACCGCACCGGGGTCATCGACACCGACCCGTCCCTCGACCTGCGCCGCCTCAACGCGTCCTACCCCCGCACCTACGGGAAGGTGGAGGGCCACTACCCCGCCCGCTGGCTGACGCATGACGAGGCCTTCGGGTCCATGGTGAAGGCCACCCAGGACGGCACCACCGCTGGACTGCGCGACGAACTGATCATCCGCCTGGGCCTGGCCGCCATGCGAGCCGCCGAGATTGCCGCCCTGCGCATCGAGAACGTGCGCCTGTCCCCGTCCCCGGAGATTCGCTGGATGGGCAAGGGACGCCGACCCCGGACCCTCGTCCCCGGAGCCTCCCTCGTGGCCGCCCTGCGCCGCTGGCTGGACGCCTGGCAGACCGAGACCGGGACCGTCCCCGAGCCTGACGACTACCTGTTGGCCACGCTCACGAGCGGGGGACAGTGGCAGGGCAGCCGCAACCGGTCCGTGGCCTGGGGCACGAGCATCAGCCACAGGACCGTGAGGCGAGCGGTGCAAGACGCCGGGGAGCGGGCAGGACTCGGACACGTCGCCCCCCACGACCTGCGCAGGAGTGCGGCAGGACTGCTCCACCAGGCGAAGACGAAGGACGGAGGCCACCTGTTCGACCTCCTCGATATCCAAAAGGTCATGGGCCACGCCGACCCCGCCACCACCCAGCGCAGCTACCTCGACCCATGGACACCGAGGTCATCGACCGGGCGGCACAGATCCTCGACTGATGGCAAATCGACCACGGCCGGGCTATGCCCACGTCATGAAGTTCGCGGGTGCTGTGTTACAGGGTCCGCACCCGGCAGCGTTGGCCGCCCTCTGCCGGCTAATTTCCGAACCAAAGTCGCTTCCTGAGGCGTCTAACACCTCCGGGGAAACGATGAGGGAGATGGTCCCGGGCATGAGGCTGCGGATCGCTGCGATGGCGTGCGGTGTGCTCCTTGGCGGAGTGGTCGTGGCTGTCATCGAGCTGACTGGCTCCTGGGGTCTGCCAGTTGTCACGGCGGTTCCTGCTTCGATCCCACCGAGTGGGGTTGCCCTGTGGCAGGCGGACCACCACGGAAGGCCGATAGCCCTCGGCGCATACCCCGCCCCCCGCGCTCGCCGCACCAGGACATGCCCAAGGCTCAGGCGGAGGTACTTGCCGAGCAACACGCACCGGATGCACGGGCAACGGCCGCCACTTTGGCGTCACTAACATTCCCGCTGGGCATCTATGTGAATGGCCAGCAGGGAGTAGCACGGGACGCCTGGATTGTCACACTCGACTACCCGTATCCCATCGCCATGCCGACCGGCTGTGTAGCCATACTGTTAAAGCCCGGTCAGAAGCCGTCACATTCGCCGCAACAGTGCCCGCCGTTTGTGATTTCCAAGGACATCGTCTACATCGATGCTCGCACAGGTACCGGTGCGATCTTTCTCTCGACCAACTGACGCCTCATCGTGCGCCCCACGACACGAGCCGCCAGTCGGAGAATGGGGACGTCGGCTCTCCGACGCCCTGCCCGGCATCCCCTGAGAATACCGGGGCCCCCTAAGGACCTCAGCGGCCCGACCGAGACTCTGGTCGGTACAGTCACATCCCAAATGGGTCCCTAATCGTAAAGACAAGCCATTCGGAGATGGACGGTGGCGCCACCTCCTACTTTCACGACTTCGCCCGATGTGGGAACGCATTCACCCCGCTGACCGTTCGGATTCGATGGCCATTCCCCAGTGACCCGATAAGTCCCAGCAGGGAGGCTGACTGAGAAACTCCCAGTTCGCCCAACCTGCACCGTCTTCGACCCTGCGCTGCCGTTCAATGACACGTAGCCAGATGCGGCGGGCGAAACGAAGGGCGAGAACTTCCCCGTCACGGTTCCCGACGACGAGCCGCATGACGACAGCAGCAGGAACGAAATAGTCCCCCCCAAAATCAGCCCTCGGTGGCTACGTCTCATCGCACGCCCTCAGTAGCAGCTTGTGCCGGTTTCGACGGTCCGTCAATTGCTCATCGGGTTGGGGCCCCGATGCGTACGCAGCACTAGCAACCGGGACTGGGCTTTCGCTTAGCCCGGATCCACCGAATAGCTGCTGGTGATCAACATGGTCTGCGGGCGGCAGGAGTTTCGGGCCGTCGATGCTCGGTGCGAACCCCAGCACTGACTCGGGGGCGCGTTGG
>Ga0209415_10006721_pt1 | contig 20318 bp, 20 predicted proteins | sample PeaSoiSIISIP2007_FD_187696 | JGI IMG/M metagenome (GOLD analysis project Ga0209415, IMG submission 187696) | Peat soil microbial communities from Weissenstadt, Germany - SII-SIP-2007 (SPAdes) (version 2) | ecosystem: Environmental > Terrestrial > Soil > Wetlands > Peat | place: Germany...
AGGAGCGTGACGGTTCGATTCCGTCCCCGGGCACCATCCCCCAGATCCCTCGTCCCTCGGGATTTCGGCTGCGGACTTGGGATGGGAAATGTGACGATGCGGAGGTTAAGGGATTCCGGCTAAGTAGAGACCGTGCTCTCCGCGGGGTCGGACTGAACCCCTCGGTGCTTGTGCAACTCCGCGAGAAAGGCTTCCGTGGCCAGTTCCGAGTTTTTGCGGAAGAGATCCAGCAAGGGATCTTCCATCACAGGTTGTGAGCCGCTTACCGGCTCACCCGTGTCCAGCCCCTCGGGTTGGACTTGAATTTCCGGCAGCACTCCGTTGCAATTCATCAAGGCTTGGATGAATCCTCTTAGACCTTCCTGTTGTGCAGCGGTCTTTTGTGCGAACTCCACCCCCATGCCGACTTCCGGGTGGGCCACGCGAACCATGCCCTCGACGCGCACTTGCGGTTTGGCAGCCGATATGGTGAGCACTACCTTGGTGTGCACGGGAAATGGCGCATTGGTTTCCAGATAGCTAGCGCCGGGACTGAGATCGGTGAGTCGGCAAGGTACCGGCGGATCATCTTTTTCCAATTCTGGGGCATGGCTCTCCAGCCAAGCCTTCAGCCGTTCGCAGGTTTCTGCGGGCAAGTCCATAAAGCGGATGCCGGCTTGGCGGCCAGAATTGGCCCAGGCAACTTCCCCGGAACACTCGACCTTGTAGTCTGCGCCAGGCAGGGTGAATTGGACGGTCATCGGCCCCACCAGTTTGCCACTGGGAGCGGGCTGAACGGCGATTCCTCCTTCGCTTATGTCGGAGGTGGCAGTACGTTCCTGGGCTGCGCCACCTTTGAAGAGAAGCGTGACCGGAATTTCGACCGGGACCCGCGTGTTGCGGCGCCGTTCGCACTTCATCAGGGCTCGCGCCGCGCGGAAGCTCGCTTTGGCGCGCTCCATGGCAATCGGCTTGTAGAGAACAAAATGAGCCCCTAAGTCGAATGCGCTGTGCATGGCTTTTTGACCGTCCAGGATGGCCACGGCGACGGCGCGCTTGTTGCAAGGGGCGGAACGGGCGCTACGCAATACCTGAGAAGCCGCCCGCTCATCGGCACAGTCTACGATCAACGCCTCATAGCGTTGGCGGGTCAGCTTGTGGATGGCGGAATCAGAATCAGGGCAATGGTCAATGGCAATCTCGAGGTCACTCAGGACACGGCGCAGCACACGTAGGATTTTCTCGTCGGAGCAGAGAACGAGCGCTTGCAGCCTCATGGGATCAGTGCGCCTTCTAAAAAGTCAGTACACCGCGCGGTAGTGTCCTGATAGCAATGTAGTTACCTGTGGCCCGAACCGTCAATTGTTGCGTCACCCAATCGGGTTACGGCGGTAACTCTCAACCGGGACGCCTCTAAGGCCAAATCAAAATTGGGCCTGGAACGGCTTGCTTTTCATATATGGAATTTGGAAAGCGCTGTGGAAAACTCGCGCTGAAAACCGAAACTTCTGGGTTCGGCGGGGCGGCCAGGCTCATCGGGCCTCGCGCCGGAAGATTCACGGCCCAACACGCGGTTCAAAACGGCTAAGGGTTTATTTTGTTAAATTTACCGTTCTCGAGACCGAAAAATAAGTATCCCTCTGATTGACTTTGCGTCCCATTGCCATTAGAATCACTAGTTTCCAGTCAATAGACGTTCGCTATCGGGCCTTTATTTTGATTATCATGCGATCATGCCGTAAAGTGAATCCCGGGCGCGAGCTAGAGAATCCAATTAACTGGAGATCATTAATCCGAAAATTCATCTGCAGGTACGAGGCATAGTTTTCATGGCGAAGCGACGTGGAAATCCTAACTGGGGAAAGCCGGAGCCGATCGGGCCGATCACCCCGACGATTACTGAGTTCGAGCAAGTAGTGCGTGAATACAAGCTCTCGCCCGACCAGTATTTGCGTTCCACCCGGTTGCGGGAGTGGGCGCGACGCAATAAGAATTCGAAGTACATCCCTGAGCCGTTGCTGGAGGCGTGGGGCTTTGAGATTGAGTCCACCCTCTAAGCGGTTTGCCCTGGATTCATGGAAGAGGTCGCGAGCTTCGCGACCTCTTTTTCGTTGGTGAGCAAGTTACGGAGAGGTTCTCGACTCCGCTTCCTCCGGCGCCTATGCTGGGCAAGTGAAGTTCACGCCCCACGAACTGGTCGCTCTCTTGGTGGCTACCAGCTTCGCCGCCGGACTCAATCTGTATGCCACGCTAGCCACTTTGGGGTTGCTGGCCCGCGCGGGTGTTCTGTCACTGCCGCCGACGCTGCACTTGCTCACTAGCTGGTACGTGATTGGAGCCAGCGGCATCCTGTTCGTCATCGAAAGTTTCGCCGATAAGATCCCCGTCTTCGACCTGCTTTGGAGCGCTCTGCACACATTCATTCGCGTTCCGGCAGCGGCGTTGCTGGCGTATCAGGCTACCGCGGCGCTTCCGCCGTGGGAACAGATCGCAGCGACGGCGGCCGGCGGCGCGATTGCCCTGGCCGCGCATGGAGGCAAGACCGCCGCGCGTGCCGCGGTCACTCCTTCTCCCGAACCGTTCTCGAATATCGCGCTAAGCACGGGAGAAGACGCGCTCGCCGTCTTCCTGACCTGGCTCGCCTCCCAGCATCCCTACTGGGCAGCCGCGACCGTGGCAGTATTCCTGGCGGTTATCCTCAGTCTGGCGCGCTGGGTGATGCGCTCCTTGAAAGCGCTGTTCCGGGGAGCGGAGCGCGAATGGATCAAGTAAGTATTGCAGTGGGTAGTGGTGCAGTTTGACAAGGAAGCGAGCCCAACGCGCGATTATTGCGTCGCAAAGAGCGCGACGCTTGGCGCGGCTCGCTCAGATCCTTGGCTGCGCAAAGAACGCTTGCTCAGGATGACAATCAAACTGCACCACTACCCTGCGGTGTTCGAAGCTGGAGCACCGCACCCTATTTGCTACAATTTGCCTGTATGACTCCGGATTCGCATTTCACCGATGTTCCCGCCGCGATCGATGAGATTCGCGAAGGCCGCATGATCGTCGTGGTGGATGATGAAGACCGCGAGAACGAAGGCGATCTGACCCTGGCCGCCGAGAAAGTCACCCCTGAGGCGATCAACTTCATGGCCAAATACGGGCGCGGATTGATCTGCTTGGCGATGACTGAAGAACGTCTCGATCATCTTCGCATCGGACCCATGACGGTGGAGAACACTTCGAACTACGGCACCGCGTTCTGCGAGGCGATTGACGCTCGCCAGGGAATTACCACCGGAATTTCGGCCTATGATCGCGCTCGCACCATCCAGGTAGCGATCGATTCCGCCACACGACCGGCGGATTTGGCGCGGCCGGGACACGTTTTTCCCCTGCGCGCCCGCAAAGGCGGAGTGCTGGTGCGGGCCGGTCAGACGGAAGCCGCGGTCGACCTGTCGCGCCTGGCGGGATTGGTTCCAGCGGGAATCATCTGCGAGATCATGCGCGATGACGGCTCCATGGCCCGAGTGCCGGACCTGATCGGGTTCTGTGGCACTCATCATCTGAAGATGTTGACCGTCGCCGAACTGATCCGCTACCGCATGCAGCACGAGCGCTACGTGCACCGGGTGGGCGAGGCGCTGCTGAATACGCGCTACGGAGAATTCCGCCTGATTGCCTACGCCAGCGATGTGGACGGCAACGAATCTCATCTGGCGCTGGTGCGGGGTGATATTGAAAACGGCCGCGGACCGGTGCTGGTACGGATGCACTCGCATTGCCTGCTGGGCGATGTGTTCGGGTCCACATCCTGCGATTGCCGCACTACGATTGAGGGTTCCTTGCAAGCGATTGCCCACGAAGGCCGCGGGGCGCTGATCTACCTGCACCAGAATTCCAAGGGGTTTTCGGTCGAGACGTTAGGCGAGCGGACGGCGCTGACCTTTCATCGCCACGGGCATGCGCCGCCTCGCCCCGAGAGCGAGAGCAAGACACAGCGAGAAATCGGGATTGGGGCGCAAATTCTCTCCGATCTGAATTTGCGGCGCATTCGCGTGCTGACGAATCATCCCCGGCGCGTGCCGGGGCTGGAAGGATTTGACGTTGAGATTGTGGAACAGGTGCCGATCACGCCGCAGGAAACAAGAACTCCCACGCGTTCCTGAATGCCACTCAAAAGGCTATTGCACTGTCACGGCGAGCAGACGCTTGGGGCCTTTGCCGACTTTCACGCGAGCCACTTCGCGCCGCGTGTGCGCGTCGATGATCGAGGAATCATCGCTACCACTGTTGCTCACCGCGCCGTAGCGGCCGTCAGGCGAAAAGGTGATCCAGTTGGGGCATTTCCCGATGGGAATCTCCGGCGAAAGCTGTTGGCTCGCCACGTCGTAGACGTACACGCCGCTATCCGCGAGGCTGGTCACCCAGAGTTCCTTGCCGTCCGGCGATAGCTCGATCCCATGGGTTGGCGTGCGGGGCTCGAGCGGGCAGGCTGCGGGAGGCGCCGCGGGAAGCTCAACCCGCCCCACAATTTTCTGATCCGGAATACTCGCGATCACGAAGCCATGAAGATCCGTGAGCGCGGCGTAAAGTCTCGTCCCATCTTTCGACACCGCGTAGGGACGGGGAATGCCGCCCACCGGAATCTTTTTCGCATAGGCCATTGTCTTCAGATCGATCAGATCGATCTCCTGCCCACCCATGGACGAGACAAACATGGCGTCGTTATCATCGGCGTCATAGCAGTTGTGGGGAAGAAGGACCGGCAGAACTTTGACCACCTTGTGCTTTGCGATGTCAACGATGTCCACGCTATTTTCGTCGCGGATAGGCACGCCCACGTAGCGGCCGTTGGGCGTGGAGGCACACTGGTTTGGCCTTCCGGTCAAGGCGATTGTGTCTACGACCTTGTCGGTCGTGGTATCAATCACCTTCAGATTATTTTCTGACTCGATGGTGGTGAAGAGTCTTCGTCCGTCGGAAGGAGCGCACAGGCCATGCACCTGCTCGCCCACCCGGATGTCGCCAATCACTTTGTAGGTGGCGAGGTCAATGACCGTGATGTCGTCACCCTGGCTGTTGCTGACGTAGAGCTTGGTGATTCCGTTCCCGGCCGCGAGGGCACTGCTGGCAGCCACCATGAGAAAGAATGCGATCGCCAACGATGGGGCCTTCTTGGGCAAGGTGCGCCTCCGATCGAGCATCGGTTCTAGACTGCCGCTTAGTGTAACTCTACCCGAGAATTCCGTTTTGCGCTGCCAGGCGGCGGGACCTCTGTTTCGCCAGGCAACGGGAAGGAGTTGCGCAACGTAAATGTGCGGCAAAGCAGCTAGCGTACCTCGCGCTGCCGCGCTCAGGAGGGTTTTCGGATCACGATATCGTTGTCGTTGATGAAGAATTGCGCGGAGCATTGACCGGAGCCACAGATCACGGTCAATAATCCGGCAATTTGCTTGCGCGTGATCAGGCCCAGGGTGCCACAGCTCGGGCAGGACAGTACTGCCCAATAGGGATCATCCTTCTCCCCGACCTGGCCGGCATTTTCCAACACAAAGATCGTGCCGGGCTGCATCTGCTCGGGGATCCATTCGCTCAGCACATCCAGTTCTGCAATCATCTTGCCCCCTACGCGATCCCCAAACTACCGATGGCTTATGAGGCCTTTTTTCGTGCCTTTGCCGCGGGGCCGGTCACCATGGAACGGCCGCCCTTTTTGCCGCTGCGGATGACCGCGCGCACCTGGCGCACGGTGTCGCTGAGGCAGATAGCCAGCATGGGCTGGCGTGAGTTCTTCAGAATATCCACGATCTGCCGCGCCGATGTTTCCAGATAAAGCGTCTGGCCGTCGGTGAGCAGGTGATAGTCCGAAGACCCGCTCACGGTTTCCGCCAGGCGTTTGCCGAATTCACGCTGCAGAAAACGCATCACCTGGCGCACCCGCTGCAAGGAGAAGCCGCGGTCCCGCAATTGGCAGATCACGGCAATTTCGGTGAGATCTTCCAGCGAGTAGATACGCCGATGCCCTTCCCGGGCGGGGACCACGAGGCCGCGCTCGTCCCACCACTGCAGCTGGCGCGCGGTGATGCCGGTCAGCGTGACTGCCTCACGAGATGTGAACCGTTGCAGCATCGGCGAACAGGGCTTTCAACAAAATGTTTTGAACAATTGGGCGGTAAAATGTTTGAAACATTCTAGGCGTGAGTTGCCCTGTGTCAATCACTGATTTTGGCAGAAAGGTTAACCAGAGGTGTTCCGGCAGGGGGAATGGGAACCTGTAAACCAGTCCCGCAAGCAAGGGCGGCGAGAAAACCGATCAGCCGCCGCCCACGAAGTGAACGATCTCCAGACGGTCGCCGTCGGTGAGGCTGGTGGTGGCCCACTGCTCGCGGGGCACGATGTTGCGGTTCAGTTCAACCGCCACGCGGTCTTGCTTCATGCCCAGTTGCTCGATCAAGGATGAGAGCGAGAGAGGAGAAGCGAAGTCGCGGGCTTCGCCGTTGATGTGGAGCTTCATAAGGCGTTGCCGGCTAGGCTTCCACTCTGCGCAACTGGAATTTGCGGGTGGCCGTGCGGCCCTGGTAGCTGGCTTGCACCAGGACAGAGGAGTCGGGCAGCAGGCTCTCGTCCAGATCGATCTGCATCTCCGCGGCGCCACCGGAGTCGGTGTGCACCTGGGTGTAGAACGGAGCGGCGTCGGGACGGGTGAAGCGCACGGTGAGGCGCGCGCCTTCCACGCTGCGGCCATCATCGGTGACCTGCAGACGCATGCGCAGGGCGCTGTCGGAATGGACGGAGGCGGTGTTCAGCCATTGCACGTCCAGTTCCTTGATCGCAGCCAGAGATGCCGGGGTATCCAGCTTATCGAGGACGGTATCTAGAACCCCGTCGCGGATGGCGTTGAGCACCAGGCGATGCTGATCGCGCAGCACCTGCTCCTTCTGGTGATCGGTAAAGCCGTCTCCGGCGGCCTGGTCGGCGTAAGAGGTTGCGCGCTTGCCCACGCAACGCCCGCGGACAAACACCTGAGTCTGCAGCAGCAGCTCGCTTTCATGGGCTTCGCTCTGCACGTGGTAGACGGTGTCGTCGTGCTTTACATCCGTATTGAAACCGAAAATCATGCGATTCTTTCCCCGGCCTGGCAAGAAGGCCCCACCTTTGTTAACAAGCTCTTAACAAAAGCTTCCCCTGCGCTTGACACTACCAAGTAGCGAACTCTAATCTAGAATGTTTAGGCAATGCCTGACGAAATTATATATAGCTCTCGTTATGCCCGACAATTATTTCGCCCGCTACTTGCCGCTCTTGATCCACTTCATCCTTGCCGGCGCGCTGGCGAGCGCAATCGTATTCCTCTCCTGGCTCATCGGATACCGCCGTCCCACCCGTGCCAAGCTTTCGCCCTATGAATGCGGCATGATGCCGGTAGGGGACGCCCGTGGACGCTTCTCCGTCAAATTCTATCTCGTGGCCATGCTCTTTATTCTTTTCGATGTAGAAGCGGTTTTTCTCTACCCCTGGGCAGTGATCTTGCGCGAGCTTAAGATGTTTGGTTTCTATGAGATGCTGGTGTATCTCGGCATCGTTCTGGTGGGCTTTTTCTACATTTGGAAAAAGGGCGTGCTGGATTGGGGTGAGACCGCCCGGCGGCGAGGGGAGGTCTGATGGCTTTGGCCCCGGCCATTACCGACCTGGAGCAGTTGAAAGAGCATCCTGCGATTGCCCGGCTGCTGGCTTGGAACGCGGCTTCGGTGGAGGGAGCAAAATTCGACCGCGGGGAAACCAGCATTTTGGTCAACCGATCAGCGTTGCGGGGAGCCTGCGTGCTGCTGCGCGACCATCCCAGTTGCGCCTTCAACTTCCTTTCTGACGTGACCTGCGTGGATTGGTATCCCTCGGAGCCGCGCTTTGAGGTGATTTATCAGCTGTTATCCATCCCGAAAAGAGAGCGGGTACGGCTGAAGGTACGGCTGGAGGGCGGCAGCCCGGTGGTGGAATCGGTGACCTCAGTTTGGCCGGCCGCGAACTATTTCGAGCGCGAGGTCTTTGATCTGTTTGGCGTGCGCTTTACCGGGCATCCTTACCTGCGGCGGCTGTTGATGCCGGAGGACTGGGAAGGCCACCCGCTGCGGAAAGATTATCCGGTGGAGGGCTACCGCTAGGCGTCGGCATGGCTCACCTTACACCTACTCCCGTGCTCGAACCCGGCCAGGATCGCACCATGATCCTGAACATGGGGCCGCAGCATCCCTCGACGCACGGTGTGTTGCGCGTGATTCTCGAAATCGACGGCGAGAACATTGTGCGGATCATGCCCGACATCGGCTATCTGCACACCGGCATCGAGAAGACCTGCGAAGCGAAGTTCTACCAGCAGGTTGTGCCGCTCACTGATCGCATCGATTATCTCTGCCCTTTGACCAACAATCTTTGCTATGCGCTGGCGGTGGAGAAGCTGCTGGGGCTGGAGATCCCGCCGCGAGCACAGTGGCTGCGAGTTCTGATGAACGAACTCACCCGCATCAACTCGCACCTGGTCTGGCTGGGGACACACGCGCTGGATATTGGCGCCATGACGGTGTTTCTCTACTGCTTCCGCGAGCGCGAAGATATCTTGCGGCTGTTCGAAGCCATCAGCGGACAGCGCATGATGACCTCTTACTTTCGCATTGGTGGAGTGGCGCTGCCGCCTCCGTTGGGTTTCTTCGATCAAGTGCGAAAATTCGCCAAGCGCTTTCCCGCCTGTGTGGATGAGTATGAGAACCTGCTGACGGGAAATCCCATCTGGATGATGCGGACCAAGGGCGTAGCCACCATCACGGCGGAAGACGCCATCGCCCTGGGCGCCAGCGGGCCAACCTTGCGCGGCAGTGGCGTGGATTTCGATTTGCGCCGCGACATGCCGTACTCGGGCTACGAGAACTTCAAGTTCAACGTGCCGGTAAGCAACGACGGCGATGTATTTGCCCGTTATATGTGCCGGGTACAGGAGCTGCGCGAATCGAATCGGATTGTGCAGCAGGCGCTCGATGGCATGCCCGAAGGAGCGATTAAAGCGGACGCGCCCAAGGTGGTGCTGCCCGACCGCGAGAAGATGAAGACGCAGATGGAGGCCCTGATCTATCACTTTAAGATTATTACGGAAGGCTTTGCCGTGCCTGAGGGCGAGGTGTACCAGGCGGTGGAGTCGCCGCGCGGAGAAATGGGCTACTACGTGGTCAGTGACGGTACTGCCAAGCCGTATCGGGTACACATGCGCGCGGCCTGCCTGGCCAACATGCAGACTTTGCCGAAGATGTGTGAGGGAAAGCTGCTCGCGGACGTGGTGGCGGCGATTGGCAGTATCGATATCGTGTTAGGGGAAATCGACCGGTAGTCCTCTGTGTTCCCATGAGCTCCCTGTGTCTAAAGATTCAAACCGCAGAGGAACACAGGGTTAATAGCGATTAACGATCATGAAATTTTCCGACCAATTCGAGCACCGCTTCGCGGAGATGCTGACGCATTATCCGACGAAACGCTCCGTGCTCGTCCCCACTTTGTTGTACGCGCAGGATGAAACCGGATTTTTGAGTGACGAGGTCATCGCGGAACTGGCCCAGCGTTTGGATTTGACGGAACTCGAAGTTCACAACGTGATCAGCTACTACTCCATGCTGACCATCAAGCCGCGCGGCAAGTACAACGTGCAGATCTGCACCAATATTGCCTGCATGCTGCGCGGCGGCGAGGAACTGCTTACGCACTGCAAGACGAAGCTGGGCATCGGGCACAAAGGAACCACTGCGGACAGTCTGTTTTCGCTGGAAGAGGTGGAATGCATCGGCGCCTGCAGTTGGGCTCCGGCGGCGCAAGTGAACTACGACTTCCACGAGAATCTGACCACCGGCAAGATGGACGAACTCCTGGACGAGTACAAGAGGAAAGGAACGCAGTAAGACAATTTTGCAATTTTGCAATCGGGTAATTTTGTAATTTGAGGGCCCTGAACTCGGCGGTTTCGCGCTATGGAGACCTGGCGAAGGTTCTTAAATTACCAAATTACCCGATTACAAAATTACTAAATCCCCATGGCTGACTTGGTCTCCCATCCCGACGAAGTAAAGATCGTCTCCAAGCGCTTTGGCCAGGGTGCGACGAATCTGGATCGTTACCTGGAGCTCGACGGCTACAGGGCCGTGCAGAAGGCGCTGGGCATGGGCCCTGAGGCGGTCACCAACGAAGTGAAGAACTCCGGCCTGCGCGGGAGAGGCGGCGCGGGATTCAACACCGGGCTGAAGTGGTCCTTCGTCCCCAAGCAGTCGGCGAAACCCAAGTACATCCTGTGCAACGGAGATGAGAGTGAGCCCGGCACGTGCAAAGACCGCCTGATTTTTGAGCACGATCCGCATGCGGTGATCGAGGGCGTGATGATCGCCGGGATCGCGACCGGCGCGCACACGGGATACATCTACGTGCGCGGGGAATATCGTTACCTGCTGGAGATTGTGCAGAAGGCGATTGCCGACGCTTACGCGCGCGGTTTCCTGGGAAAGAACATTTTCGGTAGCGGCTATGACTTTGAGATTTACTGGCACGGCGGCGCGGGAGCTTATGAAGTGGGCGAAGAATCGGCGCTTATGGAATCGCTCGAGGGCAAGCGCGGGATTCCGCGCATCCGGCCTCCCTTCCCCGCCGTGGTAGGACTGTGGGGCGGACCCACGGTCATCAACAATGCCGAGACCCTGGCCAGCGTTCCGCACATCATCCTGGGCGGCGCGGACTGGTATGCAAATTTGGGCACGCCGAAAAACGGCGGCACACGCTTGTTTTGCTTGAGCGGGCATTTGAACAAGCCCGGCGTGTTTGAGTTGCCCATGGGGTATAACCTCAAGAAGATGATCTATGAAGTGGGCGGCGGAATTCCCAACGGCCGCAAACTGAAAGCAGTTGTGCCTGGCGGATCGAGCTGCCCGGTGCTGACTGCCGATGAAATCGATCTCCCCATGGATTTTGATTCGCTGGCGAAAGCAGGGTCGATGCTCGGTTCCGGTGGATTGGTCGCGGTCGACGACACGGTTTGCATGGTTAAGTTTGCGCTGCGGATCATGAAGTTCTATCAGCACGAAAGCTGCGGCTGGTGCATTCCCTGCCGCGAAGGCACCGACTGGCTGAAAAAGACGTTGACACGTTTTCACGCCGGGGCGGGAGTAACCAAAGATATCGACAACATTCAGTACCTGGCGGAGAACATGCTGGGCCGGACATTCTGCCCGCTGGGCGACGCCGCCGCGCTGCCGACGATTTCGATCGTGAAGAAGTTTCGCAAAGAATTCGAAGACCATTTGGACGGCAAGCCGTGCCCGTTTGAGAAAGCGGGCGTGGCGGAGCCGGTTCTAACGTAGCGCCGGCGTCTCGCCGGCCTGGTTGGGGGCGAATGCCGGCCCGGTCGCGAAAAGCTGCGAGGAGTGGCTGCGGTCAAGGACCGAGTTGAAGGCGGCGGACGGAACTGCCGGCGAGACGCCGGCGATACAAAAACATGCCCGACGTAAACATGACGGTGGACGGCAAGAAGGTCACGGCTCCGGCTGGGACTTTGCTGATCGAGGCCTGCAAGACGGTTGGCATCGAAGTGCCCTCGTTCTGCTATTACCCCAATCTGTCTTTGCAGGGCGCCTGCCGCATGTGCCTGGTGAAGATTGAGAAGGCTCCCAAGCTGCAGACCGCCTGCACCACGGTGATCGGCGAAGGGATGGTCGTCACCACCGACAGCGCTGAAATTCACCAGGCGCGGAAGTCGATGGTGGAGATGCTTCTGGGCAACCATCCGCTGGATTGTCCGGTATGCGACGCCGGCGGCGAGTGCGAACTGCAGGATATGACGTTCTCCTACGGCGCCGCAGAATCAAAGTACATCGACGCCAAGAATCATAAAGATGAACAGCAGTGGTCGCCGGTTGTGTTCTTCGACCGGCCACGCTGCATTCTGTGCTACCGCTGCGTGCGAGTCTGCAACGAGGGCATGGACGTGGCCGCGCTGGGCATTCAGAACCGGGGCGTGAGTTCCATCATCGCACCCAATCAGGGCGATCACCTGGACTGCGAAGAGTGCGGCATGTGCATCGACATTTGTCCCGTGGGCGCGCTGACTTCCGGCGCCTATCGCTACAAGACGCGGCCCTGGGAGATGACCCACGTGGGCACCACTTGCACCCATTGCGCCGACGGCTGCAAGACGACGTTGGGTGTGCGCCGTTCCGATACCGGCATGGAGATCGTGCGCGGAGACAACCGCGATAAGAGCGGGATCAACGGCGACTTCCTCTGCATCAAGGGCCGATACGCGTTCGACTTCGCCAACCACGAAGACCGCCTGACCCAGCCGCTGATCCGCAGGGACGGGCGACTCACGCCTTCCACCTGGGAAGAGGCCTTCGAGCTGATCGGCAAAGAGCTTAAGGGAATCCTCGAACGCGAGGGTGGACGGGCGATTGGCGTGCTTGGCTCCAACCGTACCACCAATGAAGAAAATTATTTGCTGCAGAAGTTTGCCCGCGTTGTACTGCAGACCAACAATATCGACCACCACCGCACCGCCGACTTCCCTGCTCTGGCTTCCGCCCTTCGCGGCAAGCCGGAAATGACGGCCAGCATGCGGGATGTGTACAACGCTCCCGCGATTCTGCTGATTGGCAACGATCCTACCGAACAGCATCCGCTGCTGGCTTGGCAGATTCGCAACAATGTCCGCTTGCACGGCGCACGGCTGTACGTGGTCAACTCCCAGCCGATCAAATTGCGCCGGCAAGCAGCCAGCTTTTTGCAGATTGCGGAAGGCTCGGAAGGAAAGCTCGCAGCATTTCTGGCAGGAGATGATTCGGCGCTCGGCAATATCACAGACCATGTGGACGCGGGCGAGTCGCCCGCGCTCAGGGCGGACGGGCGGGGGCGCCCGTCCCCACACGACCCTTCCCCGCACGAACTACGCGACAAGCTCCGTACCGAGCAGAACCTGGTCATCATTTTCGGGGCGGAACTCCGCGGCGCGGATATTTCCTCGCTGGTGAACTTCGGCTCCGGCATCTCGGGCGCAAAGTTTATCTGCCTCGCTGATTATGCCAATTCGCGCGGGGCTGCTGATATGGGCCTCTACCCTGACCTGCTGCCGGGATATCGTCCCGTAGCGGATACCGGCAAATTCCACGAGGAGTGGGGCGGCATGCCGCAGGCGCCTGGCTTGAACCTGCCGGGAATGATCGAGAGCGCCAAGGCTCGCCAGTTGAAGGCGCTGTACGTGGTGGGCTCCAATCCAGTCGGCCGCTTTGGCATCGATCCTTTTGCGCTTTCGCAGAGCTTTGTCGTGGTGCAGGATATGTTTTTGACCGAGACGGCCACGGTGGCTGACGTCGTCCTGCCCGCCGCCAATGCCTATGAAAAATCCGGGACGTTCACCAATACTTGCGGCGACGTGCAACTGGTAAAGAAGGCGGGAGAAGTCAGCGGCTGCAAGAGTGACTTTGAGATGATCGTGCGCATCGCCGGCGCCATGGGGTTCGACGTTCGCAAACTGGTTCTATTCGGCAGCGGAACTCGCGCCGATATGGGGCAGTCGCGGGGCGCGCAGTCGGGGGAAGCCGACCGGCATGCGGTTTGGCTGGAGGCCAATGGCCTGGAACCGAAGATGAGCCCGTTTGATCCGGTGGCGATCCTGGATGAAATTCAGCGGCTGGTGCCAGGATACGATGTCTCGCGCGTCAATCTTCTGTCCGGAAACGACCAGCATACGGCTCTCTCGGGGAGCGGGCCGGGCGCGCTGCACAATCCCGAACTGATCGCGCCCGCCAACGACGCCCTGTTCAGTTCCGGAACCCTGGGGCGCTATTCACGCACCTTGAATTCGGTCATCGAGAACCAGCACAGACAGCCGGCGGAAGCGGATGTGGCCGCGGATTAATGAAGAGCTGGCTTGCGTTAGGCAAAGAACCTCATACGAGACAAAATTGAGCATCGGCATCTTCATCCTGATCTCGGTGGTTAAGATTGTGATCGCACTTTTCGTGCTGCTCACGGCGGTCGCCTACACCGTGTGGCTGGAGCGCAAAGTGGTCGGCCACATGCAGAACCGCTGGGGACCCACGCGGGTGGGGCCGTTCGGACTGTTGCAACCGTTGGCCGATGGCGTGAAATTCCTTTTCAAGGAAGACATCACCCCGCCGCATGTGCACAGGCTCCTGTATACCGTGGCGCCCATGCTGGCTGTGGTGTTCGCGCTGACCTCCATCGCGGTCATTCCGATCGGCAACGTCGTGACCGTGGGCGGACTTCAGATTCCGCTGCAGATCACCGACGTAAATATCGGGCTGCTGATTGTGCTGGGCATCACCTCGCTGGGCGTGTACGGCGTGGCGCTGGCGGGCTGGTCGTCGAACAGCAAGTACTCGCTCTTGGGAGGATTGCGGGCCAGCGCGCAGATGGTGAGTTACGAAATCGCGCTGGGGCTTTCGCTGGTGGGCGTGCTGATTCTGGCAGGCAGCTTTAGCTTGCGCGATATCGTTGACGCGCAAGCGGGACACTTCTGGGGATTCATCCCCAACTGGAATATTTTTCGCGGTGGCCAGTTCGTCGCGTTTTTTATTTACCTGACAGCTGCCTACGCAGAAACCAACCGCATTCCGTTCGACTTGCCCGAGGCAGAAACCGAGCTGGTTGCCGGATACCACACCGAGTACAGCGCCATGAAATTCGCCATGTTTTTCATGGCCGAGTACGCCAACATGATCACCGTGGCTTGCCTGGCCTCGATTCTGTTTCTCGGGGGATGGCATGGGCCGTTGGGTGGTCCAGCCTGGCTGCAGGCGATTCTGCCGGTCTTCTGGTTCATGCTGCGGGTTTTCGGCTTTCTCTTTGTCTATATTTGGGTTCGCGGCACGCTGCCGCGATTCCGTTATGACCAACTGATGGCTTTCGGCTGGAAGTTTCTGTTGCCGCTGGCGATTGCCAATTTGGTGATTACGGCGCTGGTGGTGGCGTTGAGGGCATAGAGTTCGCGGCTTGTCGAGGTGACGCCCAGGATTCTTGGTGATCCTCGCAACTGCGGTGACGATGCTGGGCGGTCGTAAGGTCCTTCGCGGCTTAAGCCGCTCAGGATGACAAACGGTAAGAGGGCCGGCGGGACGCCGGCGCTACGTCGAAAATGCTTCACCTGATTCTATTTTCGGTGTTCGCGGCGGTCTGCGTGGCGGGGGCGGTCAACCTGATCGCGCAGCGGCATCCGATCGACAGCGCTCTGTCACTGGTCGTTGTCATGGGCTCTTTGGCGGCGGAGTATCTGCTGCTGGGGGCGGAGTTTGTGGCGGCGGTGCAGGTCATCGTCTACGCCGGAGCCATCATGGTGCTGTTCGTGTTCGTGATCATGCTGCTCAATGCTGGCGAGGAGGAGCGCACCAAAGGCAGCCGGATCGCGCTGCTGTTTGGCGTCCCCGGAATGCTGGTGGGCAGCGTGCTGATTGCGTGGGTGCTGATCGAGCGCTCCGGCACCCATGCGGTTGAGGCGGGCGCGCTCCCCGGACAGCCAAGAATTATCGGCTGGCTACTGTTTCACGATTTTTTGCTGCCGTTCGAAGTTACATCCATTCTGGTGCTGATCGCGATCATGGGGGCCGTCGTGCTGGCGTCCCGGCCGGACGCCGCGGAGCAGCCGAGGAAGGAGGGTTGATGGTACCGCTCTCGTACTACCTGGTGCTGGGAGGGTTTTTGTTCGCCTGCGGGGTAACCGGGTTTTTGATCAAGCGCAACATCATCACCATCTTCATGTCGATTGAGCTCATGCTCAACGGCGTGAACCTCACCTTTGTCGCGTTTGCGGCTCACTGGGGCGCGCTCAGCGGGCAGGTGTTCGTTTTCTTTGTCATGGTGGTGGCGGCGGCGGAAGCCGCGGTGGGGCTGGCGATCATCATCTCGGTCTATCGCACGCGCGAGACTTTGAACGTGGACCACGTGAATCTGCTCAAATTATGACCCCGAACCTTCATCTCTGGCTGATTCCGCTGCTGCCGCTGATCGGCGCCGCCATCAATGGCTTGTTGGGAAAGCGTTTTTCCCGGCAAATCGTGGTGGCGGTGGCGCTCGCCTTTTGCGGCGCGGCTTTTGCCATGGCGTTGTGGGTGGCGGCGGGGTTCGCTGCCCTCGCCGTGCCCCACGTGGAGTTTGTCGCGCCCTGGATTCGCTCTGGCAGCTTCCAGGCGGATTTCGCGTTTTACCTCGACCCGCTTTCGCTGGTCATGCTGTTGGTGGTCACCGGCGTCGGCTTTCTCATCCACATTTATTCGGTCGGCTACATGTGGGAAGAAGGCGGGTTCTATCGCTTTTTCTGCTATCTGAACCTGTTCATGTTCTTCATGCTGACGCTGGTGTTGGCGAACAACTACCTCCTGATGTTCATTGGCTGGGAGGGCGTGGGGCTGGCGTCGTATCTGCTGATCGGCTTCTGGTTCACCAAAGATTCAGCCGCCTCCGCTGGCAAAAAGGCGTTCATCGTCAATCGCATTGGGGACTTCGGGTTTCTGATCGCGCTGTTTCTTCTGATCAAGCATTTTGGTTCGCTGAATTTTGCGCAGGTGTTCCAAAGCATCGCGCCGCTGGGCGTAGAGACCGCGGGCGCCGGACTGTTGACCTCCATTGGCCTGCTGCTTCTGGTGGGAGCCTGCGGCAAGTCGGCGCAGATTCCACTTTACGTCTGGCTGCCGGATGCCATGGAAGGTCCAACGCCGGTTTCCGCGCTCATCCACGCCGCGACTATGGTCACGGCTGGCGTCTACATGATTGCGCGCTCACACGTCATCTTCGAGCGCGCGCCCACGGCATTAACCGCGGTCGCCATCATCGGAACGCTGACCGCCCTGTTCGCGGCAACCATTGGCGTGTGTCAGACCGATATCAAAAAAGTTCTGGCTTATTCCACCATTTCGCAACTCGGGTACATGTTTCTGGCCTGCGGCGTGGGGGCATTTTCGGCGGGCATTTTTCATCTGATGACCCACGCCTTCTTCAAAGGGCTGCTGTTCCTGGCGGCGGGCTCGGTGATTCACGCCGTGGGCGGCGAGCAGGATATGCGGCGCATGGGCGGATTGCGCACCCAGATTCCCTGGACGTTCTGGACCATGACCGCGGCGACGTTCGCGATTGCCGGCTTCCCGCCGTTCGCGGGCTTTTTCAGCAAGGATGCCATTCTCTTTGAAGCCTCCAAAGTCAGCCTGGTGTATTGGGGCATCGGCGTGTTCACGGCGTTCCTGACTTCGTTTTATATGTTCCGGCTGTGGTTTATGACGTTTTTTGGAGAATACCGAGGGGAGCAGGGCGGAGGACATCACGACGACCCACATTCGCGGGCGGGGGCGCCCGCGCCACACGGGCACGGCATCCATGAGAGTCCGAAAATCATGCTGGCGCCCCTGGTGATTCTGGCCGTGCTCTCGGTGTGCGGCGGTTGGATCGGAAGCGCCCGGTTCGACAAATTCCTGTCGCCGGTATTCCATTCCGGAGTGACCGCCTACAGCCAACAGGAAGCTGCCGCACCCACAACGCCGGCAGAGCACAAAGACGAAGATCGCTCGGAACTGCTCTTCACCAGCATTTCGGTCGGCGCGGCCGCGCTCGGCCTCTATTTAGCTTGGCTGTTGTATATCAGCCGCCCGCAATTGCCGCAGCAGATTGCCGAAGGACTCGGCGGTTTCTATCGTGCCGTGCTCGACAAGTACTACGTGGATGAACTGTACACCACCCTCTTCGTCAAGCCTTTGCTGGACGGCTCGACCCGTATTCTGTGGCACGGTGTGGATCAAAACGTCATCGATGCCACGTTGGACGGCAGCGCCGATGGCGCCCGGGAAGTTTCCGACTCGCTGCGCCATATGCAATCCGGCAACTTGCGCTCCTACGCGGGCTGGATCGCGGCGGGCGCGGCCGCGGTGATCGCCTACATGATCTGGGTGGGAACGCAATGAGCACGCTCGACGGTTTCATTCTCACGCTGGTGACGTTCATCCCCCTGGCGGGCGCGTTGCTGCTGATGTCATTTCCGCGCCGGGATCGCGATATTCGCGTGTTCTCGCTGGTGGTCTCGCTGCTGGCGTTTGCCGTCTCCGTGCATTTGCCGGCGCACTTCCACCGGGCGCTGAGCGGATTCCAGTTCGAAGTGAACCATCCCTGGATTCCGACGCCCAACATTCATTACCACATGGGGGTGGACGGCGTTTCCATGTGGCTGGTGGTGCTCACCACGTTCCTCACCCCGCTGTGCGTGCTGATCTCCTGGAAGTCGGTGCAGGAGCGGGTGAAGGAATTCTTCATTCTTCTGCTGCTGCTGGAGACCGCGCTGATCGGCGTGTTCGTCGCTCTGGACCTGTTCCTGTTCTACTTCTTCTGGGAATCCACGCTGATTCCCATGGCGCTGCTCATCGGCATGTTCGGGCACGGGCGGCGGGTGTATGCGGCGGTGAAATTCTTCCTTTACACCATGATCGCTTCCGTCTTCATGCTGGCGGCCATCCTGTGGCTCTATGCCAAGGTAGGCAGCTTCGATTTTGTCACCATCCAGACCGCCATCCGCAGCGGGCAGGTGGAGAACTTCCTGGGCGCGGCGCCCTGGCTCTTCCTCGGATTCTTTATCGCCTTCGCGGTGAAAGTCCCGCTTTTCCCGTTCCACACCTGGCTTCCGGACGCGCACGTGGAAGCTCCGACCGCGGGCTCGGTGTTACTGGCGGGTGTCCTGCTGAAGATGGGCACCTACGGCATGTTTCGCTTCGATCTGGGATTGTTTCCCGAGCAGTCGCGAGCGAACGCCTGGTGGATCATGGTTCTGGCGCTGATCGGCATCATTTACGGTGCTCTGGTCGCCATGGTGCAGCCCAATATGAAGAAGCTGATCGCCTATTCCTCGATCAGCCACTTGGGTTTTGTGGTGCTCGGCATCTTCAGCTTCACGCAGGCGGGGCTGGATGGCGCCACTTACGTGATGCTGGCGCATGGCGTCTCCACCGGCGCGTTGTTCATGCTGGCGGGCATTCTTTACGAGCGGCGGCACACCTACGAGATTTCAGAATTTGGCGGCCTGGCCACTCCCATGCCGATGTACGCTTCGTTCTTTTTGTTCATCGTGCTGGCTTCGGTGGGCTTGCCGCTGCTCAACGGCTTTGTCGGCGAATTTCTGGTGTTGAGTGGGGCATTCCGCGCCCGCGCCGTCTACGGCGTCCTGGGCGCGACGGGCGTGATCTGGAGCGCCTGTTACCTGCTGTGGATGTATCAGAGGGTGTTTTTTGGGAAAGTGACACATCAGGTGAATCAGACTTTGCCGGACCTGAGCGTTCGCGAGCGCACGGCGCTCTGGCCGGCCGCGGTTGCCGCGCTGGTCATGGGCGTCGCTCCGCTGCTCTGGCTCAATACGATTAGTCCCGCCACGCAAACCGCCCTAGCTCCGTCCGCACAACTGATCAGCAAGGTGGTGGGCCGGTGAATTTCACCATCGAAGTGGTCAACGGCACCCCGCAGATTGCTGATTACATCCGCATCCTGCCGGAGATCGTGCTGGCTGTTTTTGGCATGCTGATCATGGTGCTCGATCCGCTCCTGGATGACCGCCGCAGCCAGCGGACTCTGGGGGGAATTGCGTTGCTGGGTTCGCTGGCGGCCGTTGTCGCCACTCTGTATCAGGCGCAGTTTCCTGGGTTCGCCTTCTGGGACATGGTTCGGGTGGACCCGTTCAGCGTGTTTTTCCATTTCCTGGTGGCCACGATCACCGCCGTCGTCATTCTTACTTCCTACGAATACATGGAAGTGCAGCAGATTCCCGCCGGAGAATACTACGCATTGATTCTGTTCGGCGCGCTGGGCATGAGCCTGATGTCCTCGGCGGTGGAACTGGTGCTGATTTTCATCGCGCTGGAAATTTCCTCGATCTCCACCTACGTTCTGGCCGGGTTCCGGCGGAACGCCGCGATCAGCAGTGAATCATCGTTGAAGTATTTCCTGCTGGGATCCTTCGCCACTGCTTTCTTTCTGTACGGCGTGGCGCTGATGTTCGGAGCCACCGGTTCCACCAGCATCACCGTGATCGGCGACACGCTGCGCTCCGACGCCATCCCGGTGCTGGCCTATGCCGGAGTTGCGCTGATGTTTGTGGGATTGGCCTTCAAAGTGGCCGCGGCTCCCTTCCACGTCTGGACCCCCGACGTGTACGAAGGCGCTCCGGCGCCGGTGGTGGGCTTCATGTCCACCGCACCCAAGGCGGCCGTCTTCGCCGTGCTGCTGCGCATCATGTTCGAAGCGAACGCCCCCGGACGCCTGTGGCTGATCTGGATTGTGGCCGCGCTTTCCATGACCAT
>Ga0209415_10006723_pt1 | contig 20316 bp, 16 predicted proteins | sample PeaSoiSIISIP2007_FD_187696 | JGI IMG/M metagenome (GOLD analysis project Ga0209415, IMG submission 187696) | Peat soil microbial communities from Weissenstadt, Germany - SII-SIP-2007 (SPAdes) (version 2) | ecosystem: Environmental > Terrestrial > Soil > Wetlands > Peat | place: Germany...
AGGATTCGAACCTCCGTAGCCCGCAAGGAGCGGCAGATTTACAGTCTGCTGGTTTTAGCCACTCACCCACCCGTCCGGCGAAACCCGCTCGGGACACAGCTGTCGTCTCCCGCAAACCAAACCAGAACTGTACCGGACTGCTGCTGTACGGGGTACTCCGAAATGCAGAAAGGGCTCGTGTGTGGACACACCAGCCCTGTTCGCTTTTTTCGCGAGGAATCCGTCCTTATACCCGACCGCCGAATCCTGGTCCCCTTCAAACTCAGCTGGCGGAGGGAGTTGAACCCCCGACCCTCTGATTACAAATCAGATGCTCTACCAACTGAGCTACGCCAGCCCTGCGCAAACCGGGCAAATATATCGTAGCGGCAATCAAATTGCAAGAGAGTTTCGCAGCCCCTGCAAAACCATTGCCAGCACGCCACTTATAATGGCGGTTTCAGCTCTTGCCATGCCCTATTGTACAGCGGGCTTCGCAAATTCGGAATCATTCAGTTCCACGTTGTGGCGCACTTCGCTGATCGTCATCGTATACGTGGTATCGCCATTTGTCTGATGGCTCGTGAACGGCACCTTGATTCCGTCCACGTCGCGATAGTCTTCGAAATCCTCGCGGAATTGCGTCACGCCGTCGGCTCCATGATTCTGTTTAACGACTCGCAGCAGAAGACCGCTCTCCGAATCGAAATACATTTTAGTCGGCTCACTGCCTTCGGGCACCGTGGCTTCCACGACATACGTGTCGCGACCGCCGATTTTTTCCTTGCCGCTCACGGTCAATTTTGCATACAGCCGGCGGAGATCCAGTGGGTGAAAGAAATCCGCATCGCGTCGAGCCTCCGCAAGTTCCGCGCCGGTCTGTTCGCGCAAGCCATCCTGCGGATCGTCTGTCCATCCTAGGGTGCCATCAAAGCCCTGACGGAACGATGCCCCGTTGATGACGACCGAATCGAGCAGCTTGTCAGGCGCCTTCTCGTGAATCATCACCACCCCAGAAAGGTTCATGGACGGGACTTCGATCGTTCCCATGCTCACGCGCGACGTGAACTTCTGCCACGCCTCGCGCCCGCCGATGGCCTTCACGTAGCGATCGAGAATCTGCTCGACAGTCGGAGCAGCCGTCGCAGCCGCGGGCGTCACCGGCTTTGCCGCCATTTGCGCGCCCGTTTGAGAGGACGACTGACCGCGCGCTGCGCCTTGAACAGTTACGACCAGCGCGAAGCTCACGCTGGCCAGCACGAAAAATCGTCGCAACGATAAATGCCTGCTCGTATGAATGATCGGGACTCCCGAATGAAAGCTCGAATCGCGCCGCCTAACCTTACTACGTTTGACGCAGCCGAGGCCCCGCGGGTTGCCGCGACATCTTTCCGATACTCAATCAGGCGACGAGACATTAGACTAACCTGCGGAGAACCTGGAGTCGCGCCAATATGCCTGTCTCTAGCACAAAGCGCGCGTGGATTGTAGTCGCGGTCTTGATCGTCCTGGCCGTGGCGGGGGCCGGTGCCTATCTCTACCGCATGCATCGGCCGCTTGCCGGGCCAAGCGCAGGACCGCCCCCTGACATCATGAGCCAGCTCCCACCGGGCGCGCCCGTCATTGCCTATGTAGATGTCGCAGCGCTGCGAAAGTTGCAGGGCTCGCCGCTTGCCGCCATGCTGGGACTTGCCGGCGCGGACCCGAAGGAAGATCGCGACTACGAGCAGTTCGTCCGCGACACGGGATTCGATTACACGCGCGATCTCGATAAGGTCGGGATCGCCATCTGGCCCACGAGCCTGCTGACGCCGAATGGTGGGCTCGGCGAAAACCAAGTCATGACCGTCGCCGATGGGCGCTTCGATCCAGACAAGATTAAAGCCTACGCGCTGCGCACCGGCAAGCTCGTGACCCGTGGCACGCAATCGTTCTACGCGATTCCCAGCAATCCGCCCATGTCGTTCGAGCTTCTCTCCACAAGCCGAATCGCGCTCACCAGCGGAGAGAACATGAACATTCTCGCGCCCGTGTCGAATGCGGCGTCGAACGCCGCGATGCAGGCGCGCATCCATCGCGTGGCGGGCGCGCCGATTTTCGCGGTGGCGCGAACAGACACGCTGCCCAAAAACTTCTACGACAATTTTCGCAACGCTCCGCAGCTCGAGACCCTGGCGCGCAGCGTCAAGGGACTGACGCTTGCTGGCCAACCGCAAGGCGATCGGATTGACCTGGCGCTCGACGCCGAGTGCGATTCATTCACGCACGCCGCCGCGATCGCGACGCTGCTCGACACCTTCCGCATGTTCGGCACCGTGGCGCTCTCCGACCCGAGAACGCGCCGCCAAATGACCAAGGGGCAAGCCGCATTTCTTGCGGCGCTCGCGAGCAAGGTGAAAGTCACGCACCAGGATCGCTGGGTGCGTCTGACGCTCGCCGTCACGCCGGCAATGCTCGGCTCGTCGAGTTCTCCTCACGCCGAACTTCGTTGAGGCGCCCCCGAAAGAGTGTGACACTTCGTCAGGGCCTCCATCGTTTGTTTTCAACGAGTTAGCCCGACGTTTACTCGGCATGGTGTGACACTTCTTTTCGCGCGAATCTGCTACGGTCCAGCGGGGGGGAACTGCTCTCCCGCCGGCACCGGTCCCTCAACCCGAATTCGGTCAAAGTGCTCATCGTGTCCATACTACATGCTGCCCTTACGAAAGAAAGATCGAGCGCCTGTGGATTTTCTTGGGGCTAGCCGCTTGAGAATCTCGATGCCGCGGGCTAAAGCCCGGTTCGTCTCGAGATCGTTTTCGTGGGACTGAAGCCCCACGCTTTCACCGAAGAACTTCACTCAATGGCGAGGCCGCGCCGAGCCACGTTGCCGGGCATGGCCCGCCAGCGATCGGCGCGGCAAGCATGCCATGCCCCTACGAAGAGACTGCGGTTAGCCATCGCCGATGCATTCGTCCCAGAGTTTCGGATTCGCGGTTCGAAATTTGCCCATCATCTCGATGCATTCCGGCGAGGCCAGATCGAGGATGTCGAATCCCTTCTCACGCAGCCAGGCGACGCCGCCCTGAGCGTTGATTGCGTCGCCGACGATCACCTGTTTGAAGCGGAACTGGTAGATCAATCCCGTGCAATACCAGCACGGAGCGAGCGTGGTCACGAGAATCAGATCGCGGAAGTTGCGCTGGCGGCCGGCGGCGCGGAAGGCATCGGTCTCGCCGTGCATGGACGGGTCGCCGTTCTGGACCAAACGGTTCCGGCCCGCGCTTACCAGCGTGCCATCCGTACGAAAGATCGCTCCGCCGACCGGTATGCCTCCCTCGGCGAATCCGATGCGGGCTTGTTCGACGGCGACGGCGAGCATGGCGTTCGCATTCAACGCGGGCTTCATAATCGCAAGAGTGTAGCACCGCCAAAACGATTGACTCAACGGCACGGCGCAAGCAGACTATGCGAGCTATTGTTGAAGGTCCCCGGCTTGCTACCGCCGAAGAGGGATTCTTCGACGGATCTCCCAGGCTCGACTAGCCGTCGACCTGGGAGCCCTGTGTTGTGACCGGGCGTCCCGGCTTCGCCGGGACGAAAGAAAAAGCCCCGGTCACTCCGTTCAGAATGACGGAACAACGCCTGGCTACAGGAGACCTGCATCCAATTGCATCCGGACGCCGCTGAAACCAAAGCCGAGGCCAGCCAGCCGCATTACGGGTTACAGCGGCAGGTGCTGGGGCCGTTGGAAACGCTGGCTCAATCGATTTCGACTATGGCGCCGACGTGTACGGCGACGTTGACCGTGCCGCTGGTCTTCGCCACGGCGGGCAACGGCACGTGGCTCGCGTATCTGGGGGCGACCGTTTGCACGCTGCTGGTGGCGCTGTGCATCGCGCGATTTGCGCGGCAGTCGGCATCGCCAGGATCGCTGTACGCGTACGCGACATCGTCTCTGCCGCCGGCGCTAGGCAGCGTGGCGGCCTGGGCACTGCTGCTGGCCTACGTGGCCACGGGCGCGTCGGTGGTAGGAGGATTCGTTCACTACGCCAACGTCGTGCTGGGCGAATTTTTCGGCGTTGCAGCGCCCGGAATTCCGCTGGCGGTGTTCGCCACACTGGTGTCCATCTGGATCGCTTACCGCGACGTGAAAGTATCCGCGCAGCTGATGGTTTATATCGAAGTGATCTCCGTGCTGCTGATCGGCGCGGTCTTCGTGTTGCTGCTGTGGCGGCGCGGCTTCCATCTCGATCCCGTGCAATTCAAGCTGCGCGGGGTGAACTTCTCCGGAGTCAGGCTGGGAATGGTCCTGGCGATGTTTAGCTTTGTCGGCTTTGAAAGCGCCACCACGCTGGGAGAGGAAGCCAAACATCCACTGCACAACATTCCCCGAGCGGTGCTGCGGAGCGTCATGCTTTCGGGACTTTTTTTCATCGCTGCGGCGTACACCGAAGTGCTCGGGTTTCCGGGTTCGGCCGGCACGCTGGACCAGAGCGCTGCGCCAATGAGCGTGCTTTCGACCGCGGTGGGAATCCGGCGTCTCGGCCCAGTCATCGACATTTGCGCGATGGTCAGCATGTTTGCGTGCACGCTGGCGTGCGTGACTGCGGCAGCGCGCGTCCTTCTATTGATGGCGCACAACGATCTGGTGCATCGTGGGCTCCGCAAGACGCATCACCGCAACGAGACGCCCCATGCCGCCGTACTGACGACGGGCGCAGCCACGCTGTTGCTGCCGGTCGGGCTGATAGCGGCTAAGGTGAGCGGCGAGACGATTTACGACTGGATGGGATCTTTCGCGACGTATGGATTCATCGTCGTGTATGCGCTGGTGGCCGTGGCGCTGCCCTGGCATCTGCGGAAATTGGGTAGCATGACGATAGGGACGGTAGTGCTGGCGGTGCTCGCGGTGGCAGCCATGGCGATCGTCCTCGCTGGAACGCTTTATCCGGTTCCGGCGTGGCCGAAGAACTGGCTGCCGTATCTGTTTCTTTTGTATCTGGCGGTGGCGGTTGGATGGCATTGGTTCAGCGCAAGGCGAGCGCCTGCGAGCGCCTGAGTTTCGGAGACAGGTTTGGATTCTGGACCGAGGGACGTGCGCGGACCGGGCGAGGCGAGCCTCGCCAGCAAACAGTGGCGGCACGCCGCCGCACTCCACAGAGGCGTAGGCGCGCCGAACGTTTGCATGGTGGCGTAGCGGCGCCAAGCATCCGCGACGGACGCGACGAGTAGCGCCCCTACAAACATCACAGAGCGCAGACACGAGGCTAAATTCGTACGCGGTTGCCAAGAATTGTCGCCGGGCGTAGCGGTGCTACGCCCCTACGAAAACAAAACCGAACCTAAGGAAGCGCGAAAGCGATGACGGAGTCGCCGGGGGCGTCGTTGAAGTAGCCGCTGACGGCGACGATGCCGGGACCGCCGAATGCTTCGATCACAACGTACTGCTTGCCGTCTTTTCCCATGTAGGTGACTGGAATGGTGTGGGCGCTCGCGTCGATTTTTTCGGTCCACAATTCCTTGCCGGTGCGCGCGTCGAAGGCGCGGAAGCGGCCGTCGTTGGTGGCGCCGATGAAGAGCAGGCCGCTGGCGGTGACGATCATCGAGCCGGTATTCGGTGCGCCAGTATGCGGAAAACCTTTTTCGGCGAGCGCGTCGACCGTGCCGAAGGGAACGCGCCAGACAATGTCTCCGGTCTTCGCGTTTACCGCGAATAGTTCCGCCCACGGCGGATTGAGGCACGGCCATCCGCTTTTCGGATCCCAGTAGCGCGTGTTATAGCGAATGCCTCCGCCGGGATAGATCTTTTCGTACGGGCCGCCAGTGGGATTTTCCTTTTCTCCCTTGACCAAACGCCCGACCTGCGCGGTATTGAAATCCGTAGTGCCGAAAATGTAATCAAGCTTGGGATCGAAAGCGACGCCACTCCAATTGCCCGCGCCTTCCCGGCCCGGAGAAACGATGGCCATCTTGTTCGGATCGGCGCCGAAGGGAGTGAACGGGCCGTTGTTGTAGAAATTGTTTTTCTCCCAGAGGTCCTTGCAGAACGCGGCGTGCTCCGGCGTGAGATTGTAGATATCGGACTTGGAGACGCTCATCGGAGCAAGCGGCGGAGGCTTCAACGGAAAAGGCTGCGTTGGCGAAGTGACTTCGCCGGGGACGTCCGACTGCGCCACGGGCCGCTCCTCGAGACCAAACAGCGGCGCGCCATTCGTGCGATCAAACAGGAATAGCGTGCCCTGTTTGCTGAACTCGGCGACTCCGGGAATCGTCTTTCCATTGCGCTTGACGTCAAAGAGCGTGGGCGGAGCCGGCACGTCGTAGTCCCACAGGTCGTGATGCACGAGCTGCTGATACCAGACGAGCTTGCCGGTCGCAGCATCGAGCGCGACGAGGCTGTCGTTGTAGAGACCGTTGCCGAGGCGCTCGCCGCCGTAGTATTCGGTGCCTCCGCTCGGAGCGATGGGGACGAACACGAGGCCGCGCTCGGCATCGAGGGTCATGAAGCTCCATACGTCGGTGCCGAATTTCGCGTCCCAACTTTTCCCGAGCCAGGTTTCGTGGCCGGACTCGCCGGGCTGCGCCTTGGTGTAAAAGGTCCAGACGAGCTTGCCGGTGTGGGCGTCCCATGCGCGAACGGACTGCACCCGGTTTTCTCCGGTGATCACGAGATCGTGATAGATGACGGGTGCGGCGGCGGGGCTCGCGCCGCTAACGAAGCCGCCATCGCCGAATCCGTCGGCAGGCTTACCGGCTTTCGCGTCGAGCGCGAGCATTTGACCGCCGGAAACGCCGAGAATCAGGCGCGGAGAAGTGTTCGCGTCTCCGGGCCAATACGACATGCCGCGAGGGCGCGTACCCTTCGTTTCGAATTTCCAAATTTGAAGGCCCGTGACGGGATCGAGCGCGTACACGTTCTTGCCGGCGTCGAAATAGAGGACGCCGTCGATCACCAGCGGGGCGCCTTCGGAATTGGCGTCGTCCTTGGCGTCACCGGTGTGGAACGTCCAGGCGCGGCGAAGCTTTGTGACGTTTTTCGCATTGATCTGCTTCAGCGGGGAGAAACGCTGCGCGCCGGGATCGTGGCCGGCGTAGGGCCAATCGGATTGCGCGCGGGCGGAGACGGCGAACGAAAGCGTGGCGAGAACAGCGAGAAACACAGAAATTCCTCGAATGGCGGTCCCGGTAGACGGGTGGAGGCGTGCCAAAGAAGTTTGCCGGGCATCCGCCAAACATAATTGGCGGATGCCCCTACGAAGAAAAGACCACCGACTCAATGGCACGCTACTTTGTTGCGAGCAACGGAGTAACGTCTTTCTCGAACTGTTCGTACGACCGAGCTTCCTTGTAAAAATAAATGTTCTTGCCGTCGCGGTCGAAAATCATGGTCATGGGCAGCGCGGTATCCCAGCGCGCGTCCACGTCCTTGTAGAATTGGTCCTCGGTGTTGGCGGCGATATAGACCGCGAAGGGCGGCTTCGTTTCGTTGAGGAACTTTTGCATGTCGTCTTTCTCGGTGACGTCGTTCATTGAGACTTCGATGACCTGCAGGCCCTGCGCCTTATATTTAGCCTGGAGCTTGACGATATCGGGAAATTCCTTGTGGCACGGCACGCACCAGGTGGCGAAAAAGTTGAGCACGACAACTTTGCCCTTGTTCTGCGCCACAAGGTCCTTGATGTCCTTCGGCTCGACGGACTTCAAGTCAATGTTGCCCGTGGACTGCGCGCGGGCCGCCGGGCTGCCGACGACCAAGAGCATCAGCGCGGCGAAGGCCGCGAACAAATATTTCCCGGCCCGGAGGCCGCTCGATGGGGATGAAATTGTCATAGGAGAGCCTCAGTCGCCGCCTAGCATCTTGTTGGTGGAATCGGCCACCTGCTGAAAGGTGTCGCCGGTCACGTTGACAAAATTGGATTCAACCTGGCGCTTGTCGTTCACCAGGAACGTATTTTGCGCCTGGGTGTTGATCTTATAGAGGCGCACGCCCAAATCCTGCGGGCCTTTGGCGAGATAGACCATGGGGATCTGGATGCCCTTGTCCGCCGCGAGCTTTTCGAGCCAGTCCTTCGTATCCGGACCGGCAACCATCACGACGAAGCCCTTCAAATCCTTCTTCGACGTCACGAGAGCGTTGAGCTTGACGATCAGCGCGGCCGCTTCGTCGCTGGGCTTCTGGAAGAACCCGATCACGGTGGGCGCTTCGCCATACTCGCAGACGTAGCAGGTGTCCTGGCCCTTGTATTTTCCGGTGACGTCGATCACGCGGAACGACGGAGTGACCGCGCCAACCTGGCGGCCGGAAACCAGCGGGCCGGAAGTCGCAGGCCGCGCGGAAGCAGTGGCTGCTGGACCAGCGGCCGGCGCGGCGGCGCTAGTTGCGCTCGAGCTGCTGTTTGCCGCGGCCGCGTCCGCCATCTTAATGGCGCTGGCTGCATCGGTTCCTTCCACGGGGAGCTTTAGCGCGACCCATTTGTACCAGCCGCCTTCAAGAATCTTGGTGTTGAGATAGCCGAACTCCGCAAGCTTCTTGTACATGTCGAGCGAATCTTCATCGTGGTTGCAGGGGCAATAGAGAACGAGCATTTTGTTGCGCGGAAGCGGAACTGGCGGCTTGACCTGCTGAACCCACGGGTAGTTGATCGCGCCCGGAATGTGGCCTTCGGCGAAGGCTTCTTCGGGCTGCGTGTCGACGAGCTGAAAGCTGGTGTCCTTGTTGTCCATCATCTTCTTGATGTCGGCCGGAGTGATGAACTGTGCCGGGGGGGCGGCCATTGTGGTGGGATCGTCAAATCCCCCCGCAGGCTGCCCGTATTCTTCCTGCGCCATCGCCGTCCGCGGCATCAGCGAGAACACCGCGAGCGCAAAGTATCCAAGAGCAATCCGCTTAAATAATGTCTTCATAACGACCCCCTAGCTTCTGGCCGAAACTTGATTCTCATTCCCAGATCATTAGACGAGTGACGAGGCTCATAGGTTTCCAGTGTTGCGAAGTCGAGACCAAACCCTCTCTTTCGTGAATGTTAAGCCGGGGATGGGAGGGTGTCAAGTTAACGGGAGATTCGTGGTGCGAGGGTTCGCCCCTCAAGGTAAGAAAGCCATGCCCTGACGAAGAAAAGTGCGACCGCGGAGGTTCACGGTGTCGGAAGTGCGAAGGCGTAGATGACGCCGTCGACGGGGTAGACGACGTACTGGCAGCCATCGAGCTCGTAGGTCATCGGGCCAGTGCCGAACGTGCCGCCGGGATACATGTGCCAGAGGGCCTTTCCGGTGGAGGCGTCGAGCGCGACGAGATTGCCGGACATGTCCGCGGTGAAGACGAGATGGCCAGCGGTGGAGAGAATGCCGGACTGACCGCCGCGGCCCTGAGTGTCAGCGGTCCAGCGGATTTTTCCCGTCTGAACGTCGATGGCCTTGAGCATCGATTTCGACGAAAGAAAGAAATCGCGGCCGGCCCAGCCTTCGGCGGATTTTCCGGGCAGAGTCAGATAGAAGACGCCCATCGTTTCGCGCGAATTGACATAGAAAAGGCCGGTTTCGGGATCGTAGCTGGGCGCCTGCCAATTGGTGCCGACGCCGCCGGTGACGAGGACTCCATCCAGCTGCGGCTCCTTATCGCGCCGCGGGATGGGCTGGCCGCGGTCGTCGTAGCCCTGCACCCAATTGGCGGGAACGAACGCTTCGGAGATGAGCGCTTTTCCGTTGGTGCGGTCGAGGACGAAGAAAAGACCATTCTTGTTGGCTTGCGCGAGCATCTTGCGCGGCTTGCCTTTGAACGTGCCGTCGAAAAGGACGGGCGTCATCACCGTGTCCCAATCGTGCGTGTCGTGCGGCGAGGACTGGAAATACCAAACGAGTTTTCCGGTGTCGGGATTGAGCGCGACGATCGTGCAGGTATAGAGGTTTGCGCCGACGCGCGTGTCGCCGTTTTCAACCGGGTGCGGATTGCCGGTGCCCCAATAAAGAAGATTCAGCTGCGGGTCGTACGTGCCGGTGATCCAGGTCATTCCTCCGCCGCGAGTGACCACATCCGTATCGTGTGGCCAGGAGTTCCACGCCACGGTGTCGTCCGGCTGGGGCATGGAATTCCAACGCCACTCAACTTTTCCGGTCATCGGGTCGATCGACTGGAGAAAGCCGGGAAGATCGGCCGTGTCTCCGGAGGTGCCGACGATGATGTGATCGCGAATCACGAGCGGCGCCACGCCACCGAAGGCCTTCAGCGCGGGATCGGCGATCTGAACCTGCCAGAGCATTTTTCCGTCTTTGGCTTGGAGGCAGAGCAGCTGTGCATCAGGTGTAGTGAGGAACAGGTGATCGTGCCACATGGCCGCGCCTTTGTTGCCTCCGCTGACCGCCACTCCGGGACGCGTGAAGTGCCAGATCTGCCTGCCGGTGCGAGCGTCCACGGCCCACATCTGGTTGCCGCCGGCGATATAGAGGATGCCGTTGACTTCGATGGGCATGGACTGAAGGCCCTGCGTGTGCGGCTGAAACGCCCAAGCCAGGGTGAGGGAGCCAACGTTGTCTTTATCGATCTGCGCGAGAGGGCTGAAGCGCCGGCCGCTGTAGTCACCATTGAACGTGGGCCAGGTGTCCGTGGAAGGCTTCAGCATTTTCCCCGGATCCAGTTCCTGGGCATGCAGGCGCGAGGGCGTCAACAGGAGCAAAAATAAAAAGAGGGCCAATGACTGCTTCACTTCAACGTCTCCAGATAGGTGAAGATGTTGTGCATGTCGGCGTCGGTATATTTCTGCAGCAACTCGGCATGCACGGCGAGAGGATCGTGCACGTCAATCTTGACGGAGCTCGACGGCCAGGAGTGATACCAACCGTCCTTGCCCATGATGGCCACGTGGAAACCGTCGTTGAGAAGCAGCGTGCCTTCGAATTTCTTGCCGGAAGGCAGGGTCACCACGGCCGTGGTGGGCGCGCCCGATGGATAAAGGAATCGCACCTCGAGATCGGGCGGATTGTATTTTTTCGCGACGCCGGCGAGATCGCCCGTGGGCGAGTGGCATGTGTTGCACTTCCCCGGGCCGTTGAAATAGGCCTTGCCAGCTTCCACCGTGCCGGTCGCCAGGCGCTCGGCGGGAATATCGTTGGGGTACGGACCGTAGCGCGTGTGCAGGTCGAACAAGGCGATTTGCCCGTTGATAAAGGCGACGAGATCAGAAATCTGCGCCTCGCTCATCGGAAACGGCGGCATGCCCTTCTCGATGCGTCCGCCGGTGACGACGGGACCGATCTGATCGCCGTTCTTGTCGTGGCGGACGAGTGAGGAGCGAATGAGATCGGCACCTTTGCCGCCGGTGGCGTCTTCCGCGTGACACGCGGAGCAATTCTGCTTGAAGAGTACGCGTCCGCGCTCGATCGCTGCGGCTTGCGCTGCGACCTCGGCAGGATTCAGTGCGGCGGGACGGGGCGGGCCACCTTGGGCAGCGAGCGACGCGACCACCGCAAGAATTGCGAACATGATAAGAGCAGGCTTCTTCAACTGAATCCCCCTGGCGAACACACAGCTGAATCGACGCGAGGATAGTAGCATTAGTTACAAAAAATGCCAGAGGCTCACGAAATGAAACGTGGCGCTCAGAAGCAAGAACAAGCCAACAATTCGAAAAAGCCACGTCATGATTTTCGTGTTCAGCTGGCGCATCTCCGGCATGGGCGGCGGGCTAATGTGTGGATGGCGTTCGCGAAGCGCGGTGGTCCAAGCGTTGTAACGAACGGACAATGGAGCAGACCAAACAATCAGGCTGGCGCCAAGCACGGTTAGGCAAGCCCAGATCACTAGCGCCACAGCTTCTGACATCAGCTTCTCACCCGTGTGATCGCCAACGGCAAAATGCCGAGCCGAAAGGCCTCAGGGCTTCCCGGAAAAAAACGCGGGAACCCCTGAGCTACATAAACGTAAGGCCGCCAGGCGCTAATGGCCGGCTTTGGTCAATTTGGCGCCGCTGACCTTCTTGGTTTCGTTCGCCCAGTTCGTGCCGGGGTAGCTGAAGAGCAGGCTATATCCGGGCGAGCCGCCGGCGACGAAAATGTGAAAGTCCTCGGGGCTTTGGACGATCGGGACTTTGCCGCCGGGCTTGAGCGCGTCCCTGAAAATCTGGGCGCGATCGGGACGGATGCGGCCGTCGTCGATCTCGGCCTGGATCAAGTCGGAGGCCTTGTCGTGACCGAATGCGACCGTGGTCGCCGCAACCTTTTCGTACGGCTGTTTCGTGTGTTCGTAGAGATATTCCTGCAGGCTCTTGCGCGTGTAGCCCAATTTGCCGAGTTCGTAGGCGCAATCCGGATGCAGGACTATGGTGTACTGCTGCGAGTGAACCCAGAAGCTCGAATTCGGAGCCCGCGCGACCACGAGGTCGATGATTCCCTGAGCGGTCCAAGGAGCCACGGCGCCGCCGCCGAGCACGAGCGGAGTGCCGGACGATGCGACCGTGACGGTACTCTCGCCGGGCTTGAAACCGCGGCTTACGCTGTAGGGTTCCCACGGGCTCTTGGCTTCGTCTTCGGCGAACGTGAAGAACGTGTACGCCTCCAAGCGGCCGGTGAGAGCCATGTCGTTGACGGCGGGCCAGGTTTGGCCCAGGTTGAGCAGCGCAAGCCGGAGCGAGCGGCCGACAGTACTGTTGGCGCGCCAGCCGTGGCCGAGCATGCCGATGCCGGAGTTGAAGTCGAGTTCTGTCGCGAGCGGGCCATTCACGATCACGATGGGAGTGAATGAGCCGGTCGATGCCTGCACGTGCGTGAGGTCGTAGTGCGGGTCGAGGAAACCGTCCATGGCCGCGAGGATCACCGGGAAGTATTCCGGTTTGGCGCCGGCCATCACGGCGTTGACGGCGATTTTTTCGACAGTGGCCGTCCCGTTTTTCGGAGCGACCTGGCCGAGGACTTCGCCGGGCGAACGCGTGGTGGCGGCGAGCATCGCTTTCACCAGCTTGGGCGTCGGAGGGACGATCGGCAGGCCGTCGGCCCAGTGGCTATCGAGGAACAGATCGTTCACCTTCTGATAGGCGTCCTGGAAGTCCGAGCCCTTGACGGTGATGTTGGAGTTTTCCATCTGCTTCTGAACTTGCGAAGGCTTGGTTTCTTCGGCGGTGAGAGGGCGGACGAGATCATCGACCATCTGATCGATGACGGCGCTCGCGATCGGCTGGAGCTCTTCGTTGGTCGCGCGAGCTCGGTAATACTTATCGGCAGGCAGCGCGATCGTGCGGATACCCGGCATTCCATCATCGCGGGCGGCGGATTTCGCGTCGTCGAGAAATTCGGTTGTGGTGAAATAAACGCCGGGCATTCCTGTCTTTTCGATTTCAATCGTGTCGTGGGAACCCCACCACGTGCAGCTCCCTCAATCGCCGACACCGAAAACGAAAAGATCGCCCTGCTGCTTCACCGTGGGATACCACTTGGGAAGAGCGGTGATGGTCTGCGCGGAAGGCTTCGGGTACATCACGACCGTGGTGCCGGGATATTTCTGTTTGATGAGCTGCGCGACGACGTTGAGGAAGTTGTCGGCGCCGAATTTGCCGTTGTCGATGAGCACGATTTTCTTGCCGTCGAGTTTCCCGCCGCGCGGGCTGATGCCCAGAGTCTTCGGCGGAGGAATTTCGCCCCGCGGATTCATCACCTCGAGAGTTACCTGGGCGGCGGCGCTTCCGGCGAGAAACAAGCTCGCGCAAGCCAGCGCGGCGCCCAACAGCCAATTCGATTGCCTTTTCATTTGTGTGCCTCCACCGAAACCAGCCTCACGATAGACACCGCGTCAGGGAATGTCAATTCGATTGCACGCGCACGCACGCCGGATTCTTGCGACGGAGGTGAATGAACGCGCTACTGGGTCCAGTCGGATGTCGCGCCGTACGGCAGCGTGACCATCACGGCCACGACGTCGTGAATCTTGCCGTCCTTGATTTTGAACAGCTCAGCGACTTCTTCGCTGAACGGCCGCGTCGCCGCAGCCGATTCATCGACTTTGCCGACGCCCGGCACGTCCACCGACTTGATCGTCCCCGGCGTGTTGAACATGAACACGCCCAGCACCAATCCTTTTTGCTCGTCCACGGTGATGTATCGCCGGGGACGGATCGGCGTGATGTACTCGAACAGATGCGTATTGAGCTGCTTCTCGCAGTCGAGCATTCCAAGCTTCGATCCCGCGAAATTCGACGGGCAGGTCTGCGTGCCGTTTTCGATGCGCGTCACATCCTTGTCGAAACGCGCGAGACTGCCATCGCTCTTCTCGATAGCTTCAAAATAGAGGTCCGCCGCGGCCGCCAGTTGCTGGCGCGACGGGCGATCAGACGGATCGAGGTCCTTGAGAAGCGCAGGCTTTGGCTCCGTTAGATTTTCGGGGCGCGTAAATCCGCCGCGGGTTTCCTGCCGCGTGAGGATCACTTCCATCTCGCTGATTTTGCGGTCAACCACTTTTACGCGCGCCACCACAATTCCACCCATGCCGCCTTCATCCGTCGTGCCGAAGTAGCTCACTTCTCCGGCGATGGGATCGTCGAGCATGAGCTGGTAACTCCCGAAGCCGTCGAGCGTGCCCCACAGCCCATCGCCGATTTTGAGGTCCTGGCCGTTTTCCGTGTAGCGGGCGTTCGGCGCCAATGGCAATCGCGATGGATCGTGCTCCAGCAACGCGGCGCGGAATTTGTTCATGAAACCGTTCAGGCATTTGCGGTCGCAATCGCCTTTGCCCGAGGCCGGCGGCGGTTGCGGCGGCTCGACGACCCACGAAGCGCGTTTCGTCGCGCTTCCGGGGCCCCATCCGGACTTCAATCCATACTGCGCCTGCGTCGGCACGCCCTGAATAAACCGGATCTTGCCCTTCTCGATCTTGAATACGACGCCGATTTCCCATGTGAACGGATGGCGCAGCGATTCCGGGAACACGCTGCCATCGTTCAGCGTGAGAGTCTTCACCGTGCCGTTGTGGTCGAAGAACACGAACGCGAAAACTAGCCCGCGCTCGCGGTCCACCACCATGAATCGCCGGTCGCGAATCCGCGTGACAAACTTGAAGAAACCCGTCTTGAATTGCGCCTCGCAGCCCATGCTGAAAATCGGGTAGCTGTAGGGCCGGGGCGCGTCGAGCGCGGGGTTGTTGGTGGTCTGCGTGCCGCCCTCGATCCGGTTGCAATCGGGCGTGAAGGGATAGACGCCTTTGCCGTCACCGCGTTCGAGACCCGAGAAGTACATGTTCGCAATCCTGGTCAAATCCTCGCGCGAGGCGCGTTCCGCTAAAGGCACCGTTGCCGTCAGCACCGGATCGGGCGTGGCGATTTTGTCGAGCGCCGTCGCGCCCGGGATGTCGCGATTCACGATCGTTTCGATTTCCGTGATCTTGCGGTTCTCCACCTTGAGCCGCAGCACCAGAATCGCGGGCCGGTCCCATTCCTTTACGACGCCGATAAACCCCACTTCGCCCGCCGCCGGATCGTCCGTGTAGAGTCGGAACTTGCCGAGTCCGTTCGCCGTTCCCCACAACCCCTCGTTGAGATTGAGCATCGTGCCGTTCTCAGTGAACCGCACGTTGTTCGCCACCGGCAACTTCGAGGAATCGCGCGCGGCCAGAGCCGTCAGGTACTGATCGACGAATCCATCGAGGCACGCACGGTCGCACGGGTTCGCGGCGGCTTGTGACGCAGCCCGGCTTGGCGTGCCGGCCAGAACGCCCGCCGCCAGGACCGCTATCGCTCCGCTGCACAGAAATCGCAGAAGTCCACGTAGCATTGCTTTGCCTCCTCGCATGTTCTCGTTATGTGCGGTGCAAAAAAGGTCGCCTGAAGTTCTTCAGACGCGGACGGCCCTCGGTTGGGTACCTTCCGCCGGTAAACGCCCAGCCTACGGCAGGCCGAAAACGAAATAGGTCGTACCGGCCGTCACGAACACGTACTGCTTCCCATCCACCGAAAAGGTGACGGGATTCGAGCGGATGGACGATCCGAGGTAAACGTCCCAAAGTGGCTTGCCCGTCACGGCGTCGAGCGCGAAGAAATTGCCCTCATCCGATCCTGAAAACACCAGGCCGCCGGCTGTGGCCAGCGTGCCCACCCAGGACGGCGAGTGCAAACGAAACTCCCATTTCATTTTTCCGCTCGTGGCCTCGAGCGCGCGGATCGCGCCGTAGGCATCGTCGCCGCTGAGCGCGCGTTCGCCGCCCGCGCCTATGGGAAATTTTCCCATTTCCCAATGGGTGTTGGTGCCTTTCACGAAGTAGGAGCCCATTTCACGCGCGTCCACATAGAAAAGCTTCGTCAGCGGGCTGTAAGAATTGCTGGTCCAGTTGATCGCGCCCGTGATGCTGGGGAACACCAGATTCCCTTCAGGACTCGGGCCCGTATCGGGCAGGACGATGGGCTGGCCTTTCTCATCGAGCCCCTTCGCCCAGGTCTGCTTCGCGTAGGGCATGCCGGCAACGAATGCGCCCGTCTCGCGATCGAGCACATAGTAGAAAGCGTTGCGGTTGGCGAAGCCCAAAAGCTTGCGCGGCTGGCCCTTCACCACGCCGTCGAAAAGAATCGGCGGCTCCGAGGCGTCCCAATCATGCGTCTCGTGCGGCGAGAATTGGAAATACCATTTAACTTTGCCCGCATCCGGGTCGATCGCCAGAAGTGCGCAGGTATAGAGGTTGGAACCCTGGCGCTCGTCGCCGTTCCAGTCCGGCGCAGGATTGCCCGTGCCCCAATAAACCAGGTTGAGCTTCGGATCGTAGGCCGCCGCGTTCCATGTAGTGCCGCCGGCCGGCGTCGAACCGCCCCATGTGGCGGCTTCAGGCTCGCCGGGCGCGGGGACGGTCCATATCCGCCAAAGGCGTTTCCCGGTCTTGGCATCGAAACAATCAAGCAGGCCGCGAACGGCCGCTTCGCTTCCGCCCGTTCCGATCATCACCTTCCCGTCGATCGCGAGCGGCGGCCCCGTGATCGCGTATCCCATCTTGTTGTCGGCGACGACCGTGTTCCAGATCACCGCGCCGGTCTTCGCATCGAGCGCAACCAGGTGCGCGTCGATCGTCGCGACGTACACGCGGTTGTCGAGGACCGCGACGCCACGATTGGTCTGAAAAAGACCGATGGCAACCACATTCTTCAAAATGGGCGACCACGTCCAGAGCTTCGCGCCCGTGTGCGCGTCAAGAGCCGTCACCGTGCTGGGAGGTTCGGTGACGTACATGATCCCGTCGACCACCACCGGAGACGTTTCCACATTTCCGGCGGGACGGACCGGCTGATACGCCCAGGCCATTTTCAGCCCGGAAACGTTCTGCGGAGTGAGTTGCTTGAGGCCCGAGAAGCGCTGGCCATAGTAATTGCCGCCGTAGCTAAGCCAGTTGGCGGGTTCGCTGTCGGAGTTCACCACGCGCTGATACGGCACCTGTGCGAGCGCGGGCAGCGCGGCCGCGAAAACGAAAAGAACGAGCGCGTACTTGGTGGCTCTCATTGTGCGCCTTTCAAGCTGGACAGGTACGCCACCAGATCGTCGAGCTGCGTGGCGGAAAGCGTGTCCTTGAAGCTCGGCATCACGCTCTTTCCCGGAAGTTTTTCGAGCTTCTGCAGCTCGAGTTTCTTGAACGAATGGAATCGGCCCGCGGCGTCCTTCAGTTCGATCGTAAACGAGTCCTCGTAAACGCGCGTGCCGTTGACGGAGCGGCCGTCCTTAGTGACGACGTGCACGAAAAGAAATTGCGTGAATCGTCCGCGCTCCATCGCGCCGCCTTCCTTCGGCAGGATCGCGCCGGGAGTCAGCAGAGTGGTGCGCAGGTAGCTGGGTCCGCGCATCGCGCCGACTCGCGTCAGCTCCGGACCCGCGCCGCCGCCTTCTCCGCTGATGATATGACAGCCGGCGCAACCGCTCGATTCGTATGCGGTTTTGCCCTTGGCCGGATCGCCCTTCGCGATTTCGGCGTCTGCCGTGTGGCCGAGAGTCCGCAGATAACCGATCACTTGTCCGGTCTCGTCGGCACTGAGCGAGCCGAAGCCGTTCATCCCCGTGCCCGGAATTCCGCCGCGGATGATCCCGCCCATCGCCTCATCGCCCAGCCTTTCCGGAGCGCCCTGCAGGCTCGGACCGTCGCTGCCGCCGGCATCCAGACCATGGCATCGCGAGCATGTCGCCTCGTAGAGTATTTTTCCATTGGCGATGTCCGCCGGGGACGTCTTCGAAACGACGGGCGTCGGGTCGCGCGGAATTTGCGACAGCGCAGCCGGAACACACGCGAAGAATCCCAGAGCAGCCACACACAACGGGCGGATTGCTTTCATACGGAGTCCCCCACAATTGCGTTCGATTCGATGCGGATTATCACACTGAAATTTCGGCTGTCAAGCATTCTGCGGTTGGCCGGGATGAACTCATGGCAGGCCGAGGCTGCCATAGGCGCGCGGATAGGTGACGATGCCCCAGGGCAGATGAAATCCGTCGAGAACACGAATCGTCTGATACGTTTTTGCGTCGATCGCGTAGATGTTGTTCGAGCGTCCGCAGGCCAGCAGGATTTTCGAATCGTCGGGCGTAAACGTGAAATGCCAGCACCGCTGGCCGACCGCAGTTTCGCCCAGCAGTTGCAGCGAGTCCGCCGCATACACCTGAAATTTGCGAGCCGCGGCGGCGGCCACGAAGATGCGGCTTCCTTGCCGGTCGAAAGCGACCCCGTACGGCTTGGCCGCCGTGGCCACCGAGCGAATCACGTTCAGATCGCGGTCTAGCGAAAGCAGCGTGCCCGAGCCCTCCATCGTGACCGCGTACGAATTCCCTTGAGGCGATACCTTCACTCCGCGAGGCCGCTTGCCGTACGAACCGAGGTTGATTTCGCGGATCAGCTTTCCCGTCGCGACGTCGTACACGCCGAGCGAGTCCTGCGCTTCGTTGGCGACGATCAGAAGCTTCCCATCGGGCGAAAATTCGAGGCCTTCGGTCTCTTTCCCCGCGACGAAGCTCTGCACGCGCGACCAATCCTGCACATGAAACTCCATGATTTGCGCGGGCGGCTCGTTTGTGTCGTTGTCCTCTTCACCTACCGCAGACTCCACGGGCGGTCCGGCCGTCGAACCCGGCTCGTACGAGGTAAAAAGCGACGTGCCGCTCGGATTCAACTTGATGAACTCGGGATTGTCTCCGATCGCGATTCGCCGGACGAGCCTCAGGCCGCGCGTATCAAACACGCTCGCGTCGGCCGTGTTCTTGTTGGCGGTCACAAGAAATTTTCCGTCGAAGGTGATGCCGATTCCCCGCGGCGCGGTGTCCTTGGGATGAACTCGCTTGATCAGTTGCAGCGTGTTCACGTCGATGACCGCGATTCCGCCGTCCTCTTCGCTGACGTACGCGACGTTATTCGGGATCCTGATGAACCGCGCGTAGACCACCACACAAGCGACCGCGACCACGAACAGCGCAAACGCCCACAGAAACTTTCCGCGCAAGCTCATCCCCATTCCCCCGGTCCCATTTCCCCTTGTTGTGCCAATCATGTCGTGCGATTAAAGGCGTAGGGATTACATCATCGCGCTAAGTTTTACGGCCACCCAACCAGTTGGCTTCTTTACCTCGAGCTTGTCCACCAGGATTGAGCCGTTCCTCAGTTTTCCGGTGACGCGAATCGGCTGCCCTACATATTCCGCGATGTCGGGCGAGGGAGCCACCAGCACGAAGAACTTCTTGTCTGGCGTCACGATTCCAGCCGGGCGGCCCATCTTCAGGCAAGCCTTGCCGCATTCCTTCATTCCCATGTGCTCGTTGCCCGATTGCGAGTCGTCGGTCAAATAGCAGGAAGCATCCACGAGCGACCCCGTCCAGACTTGGTTCTGTTCCGCGCGCACTGCTACCAGGCTCGCAGCTAGCGCCCCCGCCAGCAATGCCAGTGCCGCCAGAATCCGAGTGATCTTCATTCGTCCGCTCCTCGATCGCGTGCCCCGTACGCGACTCACGCGATTCTACACTGCCGTCCCCAAAGCCCATGGACGGAATCCAAGGGCGTCCGGGTGCATGGACTAACCCCCTCATAATTTGAATACGTGCCCGGATCCCCAACCGTTCACGGTTCTTCATTATTGGATGTCCCTACGCTAGCGGAGTGGAGACGGTTTCCGTCGCTTCCATGACGAGCAGCTCAAGCGCGCCGCCCGTTGAGATGGGCTGGGAGTTCGGCAAGATTGTCGAGCATCAGGTCCGGCGGATGCACGCGCAGCCCCTCGAGGCCGAGGCCGTAGCTGACGCCGCAAATCCACGTACCGGCATTCCGCGCGGTTCGCACATCCACGTCGGAATCGCCGACGATCATGGCTTCGCGCGGCGCGATCGCCAGGTCGCGCAGTATCATGTTTATGCCCTCCGGGTCGGGCTTCT
>Ga0209415_10006724_pt1 | contig 20314 bp, 17 predicted proteins | sample PeaSoiSIISIP2007_FD_187696 | JGI IMG/M metagenome (GOLD analysis project Ga0209415, IMG submission 187696) | Peat soil microbial communities from Weissenstadt, Germany - SII-SIP-2007 (SPAdes) (version 2) | ecosystem: Environmental > Terrestrial > Soil > Wetlands > Peat | place: Germany...
GAACCAGCCGTTCACAAATGCGTTCCGGGTCTCCTCGGGCCGATTCCAGTAACCGCGAAACACCGACGGACCACGTACCAGGATTTCCCCGTCGTCCGCAATCTGCACCTCGACATTGGACAGCGGACGACCCACCGTGCCCATCCCGTGAGCGCTCGGTGTGTTGATTGCAATTACCGGCGAGGTCTCCGTCAGGCCATACCCTTCGTGAATGCGAATTCCGATGCTCGCGTACCACGCCGCCAGTTCCTTCCCTAATGGCGCGCCGCCCGAGATAAATACTTCAACTCTGCCACCCATTCGCGCCCGCACCTGCGAATAGACCAGCTTGTCGGCCAGCCTCCAACCAAGCGCCGTAGGCACTTCGCCCGCCAAAATCCTCGAACTATGGGCGCGGCCCACCGAAAGAGCCCACTGATAGATGGCCCTCTTGGCAAAGCCCTTGGCTTTTTGTCCCACCTGGCCGTAGATCTTCTCGTACACGCGCGGCACCGCGACAAAGAGGTTGGGTGACACTTCCGCCATCGCCTGCGGCAACTGTTCAATGAACGGGCAATACGCCAGCGTCACACCGCGGTACAGCAAAGCCCAATCGGCATGACGGGCCGTCACATGCGACAGCGGAAGAAAGGAAATACTGACCTGCCCTGGGCGTATATCAAATCCCTCCAGCGAGTGCAGTACGTTCGCGGTCAAATTACCGTGAGTCAGCAGCACGCCCTTTGCACTGCCGGTGGTTCCCGAAGTGTAAATAATCGATGCTAGATCGTCAGCCACAATGGTTCGCGCACGCGCCTCCAGTTCCACATCGCGTTCCGGGCCTTCGCGCATCCATTGCCGTATGGGCACTGCGGCAGCGGTTTCGACGGGATCCATCACTACCACTAACTCCACAGCAGTTTGATGCTTAATCGAAAGCACTTTTTCCAGTTGCTGCTCCGTGGAGACGACTACAACTCTCGCCCTGGAATCGCGCAGGATGTGCGCGCACTGTTGCCCTGTTAGCGTCGAGTAGATCGGCACAACTACCACACCCCACAAGAGAGATGCGAAGTCCGCGACCGCCCACTCCAGCCGGTTCTCGCTCAGGATGGCGAGTCGATCTCCTTTGGTCAGGCCCCACTGGCTAAGCGCTCGCGCCACACCAGCCACATCCCGGTAAAGCTCTTGCGCGCTGATCGGAACCCAGCGGGTGGCATCGCGAACCAGCATCACCGGCCCCCGGGTGCGTTTCATGATGGCAAAAAAGATATCGTTCAGCGTTTGAAGCTTCATGTTCAAGCCTCCTGACTCCAGACTAGGAGACGATTCGCCTTCCCTCTCGAGGTTTCTCAACGCGATTCGGGATGGTGGCATGTCCGGCTTCCGCGTGACCGCCGGATGAGAACAGCTAATTTCGCCAGAAAACCAAACGGTTTGCAGTGATGCCAGTCACTGCATGGCATCCGCCTCAACGGGACTGCAAACCCTTTAGACGCTGGGAAGTCCAAGTTCCATAGCCTGCCAAACTGAGCCGGTGACGCTGGTCACTGCGGCAGGAGACCATCGTCACTGCCAGCAATAAGAAGAACGACTGTGATAGACCGTTAGCGCGCGGCGCGCGCCGGCTGTATTTATAGCCGGTGCATCCGCGCAGGGGACGTGCTAGATGACCTCACGTCTGTTTTTCCTCACGTTTGATAAGCCAAGAGAGATTCAGTCTGAAAACCGGTGCGTAGGAGGTCGAATATGGACAGGAGCACGGAGTGGCCATGGAGCTGTGAAGAAGAAGCAGAGTGGAAGGCGGAACTGGAAGAAAGAGATTACGAGTTTCTCGAGGAGTTGATCGATAGCGCCGTCGAGGGTATGACAGCTTCTTCGAGCGATGTTCTCGTCTCCCTGCAGGAGGAGGGGGACACTCCCGAAAAGTATTCCGTCACCGCGTAAACCTGTTGCGGGCCGGAGATCCTAGCCGCCGCTGACCCGCCGGTGCGGCGGTCGGTAACCCAACTGCATGGAGACGTGCCGCGCCGCGTCCTTCAATGCCTCAAGGATGCGCGGCATCGTCTGTGCATTCACCTGGTTGGTCGTGCCGCTCAAACCGATACTCGCCTCGATGCCCCCACTCTGATTGAACACCGGCGCGCCCAGGCAGCGCGCCCCCATGTTGTTCTCTTCGTCGTCGACTGCGTAGCCCTGCGCGCGCACCTTCTCCAAGTCTTTCAGCAACCGCGGCACGGTCGTAATGGTTTTCGGAGTTCTCTTCTCCATGCCGCGGTCGGCTAGAATCTTCTCCAGTCTCTCCTGCGGAATGTGCGCAACCAGGGCCTTCCCCACGCTCGTGGCATGGACGCGCATGCGTCGGCCCACCCAGGTGTCCATGCGGATAAATCCCTGCGGTTCCACTTTCTCAATGTAGACCGCTTCCGGCCCGTCGAGAATCGCCAGGTGGCATGTGAGATTCGTCTTTTCCATCAGGTGGCGCATGACGGGCAGCGCCACTTCCCGCACGTCGATCCCGCTCAGCGCCCCGCGGCTTAGGCTCAAAATCTTCAATCCCACACGGTATTTTCCCGTCTCCTCGTCGCGCTTCAGGTACGCCTGTTTCTCCAGCGTGCGCAGGATGTAACTGGCGGAACTCTTTGGAATCTGGAGCTTGCGGCTGATTTCGGCGTTGCTCAGGCCGTCCGGCTCCTGCGCCACCGCCTCCAGCATGGCCAATGCCCGCTCGACGGCGACAGACGGAGATTCGTGATTAGGGGACATTGCCAAATCGTTATGGTAGCAAATCATCCTCCGCCAACAAAATGAATATGCGTTCAACCTATTGAACACCGCTATTGACTCGATCTGGCGACTGCCTTTAGGATCGGCCAGCATTACGAATGTATGTTCAATATATTGAACATACGTGAACGAGACCCTGGAGCCCCGAAACATGACGCCCACTGCAGTAAATACGCCGGAACAGTGCCCTCTTCTCAACCCCATCAACAGTGCACCGCCCGAATTCGATCCCGCTCGCGATCTTCCCGCGGGCTTCATGGACTTCCTGCTGCCCCTGCACTTCGCGTTCACTCCGCGCCAGCAGGAACTCGCCCGGAAGCGCGTTGAGGTGCTGCAACGATCCCTTGAAGGCGACAAGCCCACGCACCGCTTCCCTTCCGACACAGTGCGCAACGGCTGGCGCATCCCCCTCCCCGAATGGTGCCGGGATCAGCGCAACCAGATGACCGGCCCGGCCGACGATGCGGAACTCTGCGTCAAGATGCTCAACTCCGGCGCTCCCGGCGTGATGCTCGATCTCGAGGATTCCTGTGTCAACGAGTGGTCACATCACGAACTAGGAATCGCGAACATCCTGGCTTGCCTGCGCGGCCAACTCAGCTACTACGACAAGAAGCGCGAACGCACCGTGACGATCCAACCGAGCAGCACGGTGATCTTCACGCGCCCGCGCGGACTGCACCTGAACCAGGCTGGACTCATTCCCGGCGAACTGGTCTCGGCCTCTCTGTTTGATGTCGCCCGCGTTTTCTACGGAGTCGATCCTGCGCAGCTCAGGCACCCGCTGTGCATCTACATTCCGAAGTCCGAGTCTGCCGAAGAAGCGTTGTGGTGGCGCGATCTGTTCCAGGCTCTCGCCCAGTGGCGGGGCCTGCCGCACGATTACATCAAATGCATGGCGTTGGTGGAGTCCCATCCACTCGCGTTTCAGATGGAAGAGTTCACCTACAACCTGCGCGACCACATCATCGGACTCAACCTGGGACGCTGGGACTACATGGCCAGCCTGATTCACTTCAATCTCGACGACCCCGAATGGGTTCTGCCCGACCGCAATACGATTCCCCACAACGTTGCCTTCTTCCAGAACCTGCGCGAACTGATGCCCGAAATTTGCCATCGCCGCGGAATTCTCGCCATTGGCGGCATGACCGCGCTCTATCCCAGCCGGGAAGATGCCGAGTTGAATGCCCGCGCCCTGGCCATTCTCGAAAAAGACAAGAAAAACGAAGCCAACTGCCTGATGGACGGCGCCTGGACTGGTCATCCCGACCAGAACGCCATCGCTGTGACGCAGTTCCCTTGCCCGAACCAGTTGCATGCCCGGCCGAAGACCGCCACGCGCTACCCAGACTTGCGGCCCGCACCAGTAAACGTCGGCGCGCGCACCGTGCAGGGCACTCGCGCTGCGGTTCGTACGGTCATCCGTTATCGTCACGGCGTGCTCAGTGGCAGAGGCGCCAGCCTGCTTGACGGCTACATGGAGGACCTCGCCACCGACCGCATCTATCGCCTCATGATCGCGCAGCGCGTATTGCACCGCGATCTGGTCCGCATTGAAGACGACGGCCGCGCGGTGAAGCACACGCCCGAGTTTGTCACCCAATTGTTCGACCAGGAACTCAACCGTCTGGTCAAAGAACTCCCCGCAGATAGCTCACCAGAAGAAGCCGACCGTTTCCGCCGCGCCCGCAAAATCAGCGAAGCCATGATCGTGAACGGAGAATTCAACCCAGCTTAAGCAGCCCACTCACCCTTAGACCAAGAAACAGAAACAGAAACAAAAGACCACGAAACCAAGAAAGATCAATTTTCAGGAGAAATGCACATGTCGGCCAACGGAAACGGACACAGCAAGCAACCCTCAACTTCCCAGACCCAGATCGAGCATCCTTTGAGCCCGAAGGAACGGACTACGCAATACGCTCTCGCCCAGCAGTGCATGACCAACGACTGGGAAACGAACCCACGCTGGGAGGGCGTCGAACGGCCCTACACCGCCGAAGATGTGCTGCGTCTCCGCGGCTCAATCCATATCGAGCACACGCTCGCGCGCCTCGGAGCGGAACGTCTGTGGGAACTCCTGCAGACCGAGCCTTACGTCAACGCACTGGGAGCCATGACCGGCAATCAGGCAGTACAGCAAGTTCAAGCAGGCCTGAAAGCGATCTACGTCAGTGGATGGCAAGTCGCCGCCGACGCCAACAATGCCGGCACGATGTATCCGGACCAGAGCCTGTACCCCGCCGACAGCGTTCCCAATCTTTGCCGGCGCATCAACAATGCGCTGCAACGCGCAGACCAGGTTCACCATGCGGAAGGCAAGGTGGCTCCCACCCAGACTTGGTTCGCGCCACTGGTTGCCGATGCCGAGGCGGGCTTTGGCGGCACCTTGAACGCTTTCGAATTGATGAAAAGCATGATCGAAGCGGGCGCGGCCTGCGTTCACTTCGAAGATCAGCTTTCGTCCGCCAAAAAGTGCGGACACCTCGGCGGCAAGGTTCTGGTTTCGACCACTGAGGCCATTCAGAAACTGGTGGCCGCGCGACTTGCATCCGACGTCATAGGCGTGCCCACGCTCATCATGGCCCGCACCGACGCCGATAGCGCTCACCTGCTGACCAGTGACATCGACGCGCGCGACCGCGCGTTCTGTACCGGCGAGCGCACTCCCGAAGGTTTCTTCTGCATCCGGGGCGGAATCGACTCGGCCATCGCCCGCGGCCTGGCCTATGCTCCTTATGCCGACCTGATCTGGTGCGAAACCTCGCATCCGGACCTGGAAGAAGCGCGCCGTTTTGCCGACGCGATCCACGCCCGGTATCCGGAAAAGATGCTGGCCTACAACTGCTCGCCCAGCTTCAACTGGCGCAAGAATCTGGATGAAGCCACAATTGCTCGCTTCCAGCCCGAACTCGCTCGCATGGGATACAAGTTCCAGTTCGTGACCCTGGCGGGTTTCCACGCCCTGAACCTCAGCATGTTCGAACTGGCGCGCGGATACAAACTCGCAGGCATGACCGCCTATTCTCGTCTGCAGGAAAAGGAGTTCAGCCGCGAAACCCAGTACGGGTACCAAGCCGTCAAGCATCAGCGCTTTGTCGGGACGGGATACTTCGACCAGGTGCAGCAGGTAATCAGCGGAGGGTTGGCGTCAACCATGGCGCTGGTGGGGTCTACTGAAGCCGAGCAGTTCACGGAAATGAAGCCGCTGACGCGGTCGGAATGTGGTCCCGATGCGGCCTGTCAGCCCATTCTCGGCGACTGTCCGCACACTCCGGTCACAATCGATTTCGGTCCGGAAGAGATGTTGCCGTCGGGCGACTAAAGCCACCGCCTTACAGCGGCGAACGGATGCCCACAACTGGCTGCGATGCGGACACTCCCGCACCAGTGACAGGGCTCCACCCGTAGAGCACGGCCATGTGGGGCCGGCAAAGAGATTAGAGGTCATCTCGTAAATGGGTTCGGGAACTCCGTAACTCGGCGAATAGAGGTAAATTAGGAGTTACAGATCATCTCCCTGCCTGCACCGATTTCACTTCTCTCGTGCCGCAACTTCGGCGACGTTGACCATGATCCCCTCAGTTCCCCGTTTGTGAGCCTCCTCCAGCGTGGCGTGCACCGAACTTGTCTCCGAAGAAGTCGCCCTTGCTCCAGGTGGGCGCGGCATCCTGCTGCGCAACTTCATACCCGACAAGGAAGTTCACTCCAGCCGCTCTGGCGCCCGATTCGTAGTCGAGCGCCTGATCCATGTTGTCGAGTGGGGTGTGATATTTCGTCACCGACCACTCCTTCTGCACTTTGAATCCGTCGATTTTTGGATCGACGCTGTGGATGCCGTCGGAGATATAGACCGCGGGGACGCCCTGCTGCACGAAGGAATACTGGTCGTTGCGAATGAAGAAATTCTCTTCCGGCATGGGATCGGGAGTGAGCGAATAACCGATTCGTTTGGCAGCCGATTCCACCTGTTGCTCAAGGCTGGAGTGCTCGATGCCGATCGCGATCAGGTCCTTCATGGAATAGAACAAACCTGGCGCGCCATCGATGTTGACGTCGGCGGCGATCGCACTTCGCGGAACCGTGGGGTAGCTGGCAAAGTAATCGGAACCCAACAGGCCCATCTCCTCTCCGGTCACGAACACGAACAAGAGGGAACGGCGCGGCGCTTTGGGCAGGCTCGCGAACGCGCGGGCGATCTCCAGAAGGCTTGCAACACCGGAGGCGTTGTCGAGCGCGCCGTGGCAAACGTTGTCGCCATTCACCGCCGGGCAAATGCCCAGGTGGTCGACATGCGCGGTGTAGACCACATACTGGTTGCGCAGCACGGGATCGGAGCCCTGGACCTCACCGATGATGTTCGGGCTGTCGGTCGCGGTGTGCGAACTGAGCGCGTGGATCCGGGCGTAACCGGCAGAGCCAGCGATTGCGGCTGGCCGGCCCGGGCCGTGGCGAAGAGTTGGTCGAGGGTCTTGCGGGCGCCGGCAAACAGCTTCTCAGCCCCGGATTGACTAATCGCCGCGCCAGCGCCCAGCTCGGGAAATCCGTTATGCGGGCTGCCGTCCTTCTCCAGCCACTCCATGTTTCCCATTTGAATCTGCGGCACGATCCATTCCCAGGCAAAGCGCTTCTGGTCCTCGGGCAGTTGCATGCTCATGAAACCCACCGCACCGTGCGCCACCGCATTGCGTTGTTTCACGACCCAGTCGGAGTAGTAAGCGCGCACTGTCGACGGGAACTTTGCCGGCGCATTGGAAAGCACGACCACGATCTTGCCTTTCACGTCGGCGCCGGCATAGTCGTCGTAATCGCGCTCCTTCGCAGTTACGCCGAATCCGGCGAACACCACCGGAGCCTCAACGCGGGTGTCGGTCCGGTTCAAGTCGCCAGACAGCACGTAATCCTTCAACGGGACGAGAGTCTGCTCGCCGCTCTTGTCTTGCTGACCAGTGGTGACCAGGACCAGCGAACTCTTGCCGTCGTCGATCACCGACTTGCGCAATGGCACAGTCTGATACCAGGTTCCATTCATGCCCGCCGGACGCAGGCCCGCAGCTTCGAGTTGAGCCGCGACGTAGCGCGCCGCAATCTCGTAGCCCGGCGTGCCCGGGGCTCGACCCGTCAGCAGCGAGTCCGACAAAAAGCGCATATGTGCGCGAATCGCGTCCGGGCGGATCGCCTTCAATGCCGCCTGCTCAGGGGCAGACAGCGATTCCTGGGCGGCAGCGCAAAGGCCGAGACAACTGCTGAGAACGAACATACAGACGCGCATCAAGACGAGATTCAACATGAACGACGGAGGACAGCGTTTCATGGGTGGTGAGCTCCTGATTTGATTTGGAGTGCCGATTTAGCCGTGCAGGGCGTCGTCGCCAAGGGCAACATCTTGGACCTTTCGGCCAAGGTTGGCAAGCCCCACGTCAGCAATCACTTACGAGTACTATGCGGACGTTCACCAGTGCACCGAATGGGCACCGGTTCGCCGGATAGGGCAGTCGGCGGCGTTTGGACACGGCACCAGACCGTGGTAGCCTATCCCCGGCAGGGGCAGGCGTGGCCTGAGGCCGCATCCGTCGCTGGCCGCGTCCTTTGCATGCCCAGCGATTCCAAGCTCAACCGACCCCACCTAACCCCATCAGCAGCAGGGACTTCCCTTGGTTCGCCCCGGGAAGAGAATACGCAACTTTCGGACCCGGCCGGGGTTGAAATTAATGTGAGCACAGCTGCCATGGATCGGGGTATCCTGATGGCCGCAATGGGGCCGCAGGCAGCAGCCAGTTTGCCCGCAGCAATGACGGGCGGGGAGTCCTCTACCGACGCGGAAGTGATGCTTCGCGTCAAGGCGGGGGACCAGTCTGCTTTTGACTATCTGGTGCAGAAATACCGCCGGCCGCTGATCAGTTTCATGTACCGTATGGCGCGAAATTCGGCTGCGGCCGAGGATCTGGCGCAGGAGGTTTTTCTGCGCGTGTATCGCTCCCGCGAGAGCTATGAGGCCAGCGCCAAGTTCACCACCTGGCTCTACCGCATCGCTACGAATCTGGCGGTGAATCACGCCCGCGACACCCGGCACGAGCGTCCGGAAGTGAGCGTAAGCCTCGACGAGACCAACGACGACAGCAGCACGGCGACGCTGCAACTGCCCGACGGATCGCTTACTGCCGAGCAGGTCATGGTGCAACGGGAACGGTTGCAGTCGATCCGCAGCAAGGTGGAAGCGCTGCCGGAACAGCAGAGATTGGCAGTCATCATGCACAAGTACCAGCAGATGGATTACAAGGAAATTGCCGAAGTCCTGAAGAAGAGCGAGTCAGCAACCAAGTCGCTGCTCTTCCGGGCTTATGAGACGTTGCGAGAACAGTTAAAAGAATTCTTATGAGAAGTATCTTGTCCTATTTGCAGGCGAACAGCAGCGGCGAAGAGAGTTGAGGGGATGAGGTTATGAATTGCGATGAAATGCGGGAACGGATCCCAGACGTAGCAGCTGGATTGACTGAGATGAATTCCGTTGAGGGCCAGCACGTTGCCAGTTGCGCGGCGTGCACCGGGAAGCTGGCGGAATTCCGCCAGACCATGACGCTCCTCGATGAATGGAGGGTGCCGGAGGCATCGCCCTACTTCGATGTGCGGCTGCAGGCTCGGTTGCGCGAGGAAATGGCCAAGCCACAAGTGGGTTGGCTGCAGTGGTTCCGGCGTCCGGTGCTGGCAGCGGCGCTTACCTTGCTCATGGGAGTGGGCGTAGGCATGTTTTTTGTCCGGGGCTGGGAAGGGCCTGGCGCCAACAACCCCATCTCGGATAATTTCGCGATGGCGGAGCCCGGCACGGCGGTGGGCGATCTGGAGGCTTTGGACAGCAACCACGATCAATATTCCGATCTGGAGTTGCTCGATGATCTGCAGGTGCAGCCGGACGTGGATCAGTAAGTGCAAAGACTGCAAGCGGAAAGACTGTAAGTAGAAAACCGGCAAGACTGGTCAGTTGCGAGCAATGGGGAGCGGGGAATTTGACGTGGGCGCAACATATCACGCGGTGGTTTGCCATGGGCCTGACCGCCACTGGTCTGGCCGTCATCGCCGTTTCCCTGCCTTGTTTGGCCCAAGGAAATGCCTATCACACCCCAGTGGTGAGAACGCAGGCTCAGTCCCACCCGGCTCCGAACCAGGCGCCCCGTAACCAACGGCCGCCAGGCCAGGCGCAGCGCGGTCATGCCGGAGACTGGTTGCGGCAACACAAGGATTTGCCTCGCGGAGAACAAGAACGGGCGCTGCAGAATGACCCTCATTTCCGCTCCCTGCCACCTCAGCAACAGCAGCAATTGCGACAACAGCTAAGAGTATTCTCGAGCCTTCCGCCGCAGGAACAGCAGCACGTGCTGCAGTTACTGGACCGCATGGAAAACCGCAGGGTTGTGTGGAACGGCCTGACGCCGGAGCAGAGGCAACGGGCTCTGCAGGTTCACCAGCAGATACTGCTGCTTCCGCCCGACCGGCAGCGCATGGTGAGGAGCGCGATTCGCGATCTGCGGGCTATGCCTCCAGACCAACGCGAACAAGTCATCGATTCCGATCGCTTCAAGGGTACGTTCTCGCCGCACGAACGGGAAATCTTGCGCGGAGTTACGCGTCTTCCGCTGGCGCCGGCCGAAGGCAGCGCCGAGCCCGCGCCGCCCCAGGAATAGCTTCTCTCGGGCTTCCGGCTTCCGGCCTCAGACCTTGGACCTCAGGGCGAAACTCTCGATTGCCGCTTTGATTCGATTACCAACGCAGCATGTTTCTGGCTACGAATAAGGCGTTCGCGGGGCGCTCACCCAGCCTCCGCATGAAGTAGGGATACCACTCCGTGCCGAAGGGGATATAGACGCGCACGCGCCAGCCAGCCTTCACCAGGCTCTGCTGCAGGTCGCGCCGGATGCCGTAGAGCATCTGGAACTCGAAGGAATCGCGGGCAATTTTTTCGCTGGTGGCGAAGGCCTGCACCTGGCGAATGATGCTCTCGTCGTGGGTCGCAAGTCCGTGATAAACGCCGCTCTTCAGCAGAATCTTCACCAGCTTCACGTAGTTGGCATCGACCTCTTCCTTTTTTTCAAAGGCAATACTGGCGGGTTCTTTGTAGGCACCTTTGCAGAGGCGGATGCGGATGCCTTCGCTCAGCAGCTTCTCGACGTCGCTCTCCGAGCGCTTCAGATAAGACTGGATCACGGCTCCGACGCTGCCCTGATTTCCCGGCGCGCGGTGCAGTTCGTGGACAAAGTCGAGCGTGCGCTGGGTGTAGGGCGAGCCTTCCATATCCACGCGAACAAAGCCGCGAGGCTGCAAGGCGGCGGCTCTGGCGACCAGTCCGCTGACCAGCTCGCGAGCCAGTTTCTCGTCCACGTCCAGTCCCATGTGCGTCAATTTCAGGCTGACATTGGCGTTCAGCTGGCCGGCGACGATGGCGTCGAGAATCTGCTGGTAAAGCCCGGCACTGTGACGCGCTTCGTCGGGATTGGTAACGTTCTCGCCCAGATTATCGATGCTCACGCTCATGCCGGAGCGGTTCACGGCCTGGGTGGCGCGAACGGCGTCGGCGATTTCCGTTCCGGCCACAAAGCGACCAGAAACGCGACGGCCAATGGCAGAACGCTCCGCGAAGCCACGCAGGGTTTTGTTTTCCGAGAGACCGACAAAGAGCGCTCTTAACACGACGCACCTGCCGAATCTGGAACAGGAAGAGAAAGGGGAACAATGCCAGCAACGTGCATGGAGATCACAGAAATTTGTATCACAACTGGGCGTGCGGGGCAGTGCGAGGAGATCCGGCAACGGTCCAGTTTGGATCCTGACGAGTAACCTCCTCGCCGGCGTCATCCCGAGCGGAGCCGTTCTTCAGGCGGAGAGAGGGATCTCGCGTGGAATCTCGCCGGACGCGATGCGCGCGAGATCCTTCCCTCCGCCTGAAAAACGCCTACGGTCAGGATGACGTCTCAGTGGGGCCGGGGACTCGCGAAAGTCAAGTTGCACCACTACCGGGATCCAGTTGAGATTCGTTCAGATTTCGAAGAAAGGAAAAACCGTGAACCACGAAGGGCACGAAGTATCACGAAGGAGTGCGGCGCGGATTTCGAGCGGGTACTATTCCGGCGCGAACTTGACTTCGACCTCTTCCCGGGAATCGTGGCCTGCCGCTTCCCATCTCCACTGCTGAACGGCCTTTGCAGCCGCCTGCGCGAGGACCGGATGGCCACCTTTGATGTTCACAGCCTTGACTTTGCCGTCCGAAGCCACCAAGGCCTCGACCTTAACCGTACCCTCCAAGGCCATGCTGCGGGCCAGGGGCGGGTATGGAGGGGCTTTGTGGTCGACGATGCGGCGCTTGCTCGCGGATTCCTGCGCATGCGCCAGCGGAAAGGAACCTACGACCGCACAGCCCACTACCATAAGGCCAAACAAAAAACAGGTGCGTAAGGAATGAAAATTCATTTTATGATTACTGCCAACCCATGATTTTAGCAACCCATGATTCTAGGAGGAGAGAGAATCGCGACCAAGATCACGACGGTAACCCGTGTTCTGCCTTTATTTTCAATAGCTTGAACACCATCGCGGAGGGAAGGTTCTGGTCGAAGTGGCAAAGTTGCCGACGTTGGGAGGAATCGTTGCGCTGGCTAGTGGGGCAGAAGTTCGGCGGGGCAGCAACTACCAATTAAACTTGATTTCTACCACTTCCCGGGTTTCCTTGGGCGAAGGCTCCCACTTCCACTCGAGAACCGCTTGCTGGGCAGCTTGCGCGAGCATGGGATGCCCGCCTTTGACTTCGACGGACTTCACGCTGCCATTCGCCGCCACTACCGCCGCGACTTTGACATTGCCCTGAATCTGCATCCGGCGGGCGACCGCGGGATAGGTTGGCGCGACCTTGGTCACGATTCTGCGTGAACTCTCAGAGGCCTCCTGCGCCCCGGCGTGGATCGGGGCAACAACCATCAAGCAGCCTACCAGTAGGGCCAGGTAAACTGCACTCCGTCGCAAGACTTGAGTCATCACTCGAAGTCTATCGTGAGGTGGGACCCGCAGCGAAGATCACGAAGGTAACATAGCCAGTTTTGTCCTTTGGCTACAGTATTTTACGACCCAAACCTGGGACGGGCTGCCCCTGCCTGGCCGCAACCACCCTTCCCCGGATTTCGCTCTCCGGAACCGATGCGGGGCCCAATTACGCAGTTTTTCGAGGACAGCCTCGGTTCCGCGCTCGTTACCAGGTGTAGTGGGCAGTGTAGGTAATAGTTTTCTCCTCGTCTGGGGCGATGGTCGCGGGGAATTCGATGGTGTGGCTGTCGGTTTTCTTATACTCCGCCGAACTGGAAGCGATATCCCAGGTCAGGGCCCGGTAGAGGTGCTCAACCACGCGAACTTCCACCGGCTCTTTTTTGTGGTTGCGCACTTTGATCTCGAAGGATTCGGTAGCGGTGCTTTTGCCCTGTTCGACTATGTAATTGGTGCGGCGGCGCCCCCCCGTCAGGTCAAAGGCGTTGCCGGTATAGATGCGCACGGTCTCGTCGTGGGGCGTGTGGTCGATGGTGTTTTCGCCGGTGAATTCGATCTGGCCATCGTCGCTGCGCCGGTAAAAACGCACACGGCCTTTGGGCAAAGGCATGCCGAGGTGGTTTGCTTCGGAGTTGCGGAACTCTCGCATCACCCAAATCTTGGAGTTGAATTCGGTGCCGTAGGAATGGTCGTTGCGGATGTTCTCCCAACCCCAGCCGTTGTAGCGGTTGGAGTCGATTTTGACGCCGTCGTAAATGTAACTCTGCCTGGTCTTGACTCCCGCCGCGCGAATGAATTCCACCTGCTTGGTTTCGCGATCACGCAGCGTGGTGCGGCGCTCGAGGGTGTAGAGGTGGTATTCGTCGAAGGCCTTTTCGCTTACGGGAGGGGAGCCAGCGACTCCTCCGATGGCTGCGTAGTTCGCCAGGCGATTCATCGTCCTGCCATTTTCCGGCTGAATTTTATTCACATCGCCGGCCATCAGCTTGATGCGCGCATTCTCGAATGTTCTGCCGCTCTGGTTATCCATGGTGACCCAGCCGACAATATCGACCACGTCGCCTTTTTCGGGCGCAACGATGTTGTAGTCCGCCTGCCAGGTCATGCCGCCGGTGACGTAGGAAAACTCCGCCGGAAATTTGCCCGGCTTGTCGGCAGCCAGCACCCACTCCAGGCGCGGCTTGAGAATCGTGTCGTCGGTGAGACGGGGAAAGACGGGCGTTCCTGGAAGACTGAAGCGTAGTTGGCCGTCGACCTCGATCACCGGCGTTTGCGAGGCGCCGTTCATCTGCTGCTGGTAGTAGTTCTGCCCGTAGCGGTTCATGGCGAAGTAGTTGTGCGGCGTATATCCGCTGCGGATGACCTTGCCTTTGATCATCTGCCCCTGGTTTTCAAACTGGATGGTCTGCCCCTCGTAGAGGGACAGGAGCATCATTTCGGAAACGGGATCGGCGCGGTAATTCTGTTCGAGCACCTGCACGGCATGCTTGCCCGTGGGATCGCGCAGCACTACGGAGTCCGGTTCCAGGTGCATGGTGATGTCGCTCACTGTCACCTGATTCTCTCCCGTCTTCAAATCCAGCGGAATCTCCTGCCGGACCACGGCGAACTCTTCGTTATAGATGGTGAGGGAAGGTTGAGAAGCATCCTGCGCGACAAGGCTGGCAGAGAAAGCAAAAAGGCAAACGAAGCGAGCAAGCATGGTGCGATCCCCCTAATTTGACGCTTTCCGTTTGGACACCGAGGGACGAAGCCTTGGTTGTCCAGATACCGAGAAAGGCTACCTGTAGTAGAACGCGCGGGGGAGTGATTCTTGCGGATCGGGATGATGCGCAACTAGCAGCCCTATCTAGGAGTTATGGACCAGGAGGATATCTTTCTCCATCATCTTCCGTCACTCCAGTTCCCGTCAGTCCAGGTTGAACGCGATTTCAACTGGCTCGGTGGTTTCGCGAGGAGCAGGCTCGAACCTCCAGTGACCGACAGCGGTCACCGCACTCTGGGTAAGGATGGGGTGGCCGCCTTTTACAACGACGGACTTCACCGTGCCGTTGGGCGCTACATGGGCCTCGAGCTTAACGACCCCGTGGAGGTTCATGGATCGAGCGAGAGGCGGGTAGACGGCCGCGGTCTTGGTTATGAGTTTCCGCACGACACCTGCGGACTCCTGGGCCCAGGAATGAACCGGAACGATAAAAAGTGAGGCAGCCAGCAGGGCTCTGCCCGCAATCTGAAGTTTGGGGGATTTCATTATTAAGAAGATTTTAACGGAAATCTCCCAGCGAGCTGCAGATTACGAAGGTACTCCGCCGCTGGATCAGCCCCCCTGCGCTTCGAGAAATTTCTCCACTTCGATGGCGGCCATGCAGCCGGTTCCGGCGGCGGTGATGGCCTGGCGGTAGCGGCGGTCCTGCACATCGCCGCAGGCGTAGACTCCGTGAACTTTGGTGAAAACGTAGTTGTGAGTCTTGAGGTAGCCGTCGGCGTCGGTGTCGAGCTGGTCGGCAAACATCTTGGCGTTGGGCACGTGGCCGATGCCGAGGAAAAGCGCGCTGGTGGGGAAATCCCATACTTTGCCGGTTTTCACGTTGCGCAGTTTGAGCCCCGTGACTTCTTTGTGGTTGATGTCGTAGACATCTTCTACCACGGTATCGGTGAGGAACTGGATTTTCTCGTTGTGCTGGGCGCGCTCCAGCATGATTTTGGAAGCGCGGAAACTTTCGCGGCGGTGAATCACGGTCACTTTCGTGGCGAAACGGGTGAGAAAGATGGCTTCCTCCATGGCGGAGTCGCCGCCGCCGACCACGACAATCTCTTTGCCCGAAAAGAAAAAGCCGTCACAGGTTGCGCAGGAAGACACGCCGTGACCGATCAGCTGTTGCTCATGCGGCAGGCCCAGCCAGCGGGCGGAAGCTCCGCTGGCGATGATCAGGGCCTGGGTGTGAACCTGATGCACGCCGATGTGCAACAGAAATGGCCGTCTGCTCAAGTCCACGCTGGTGAGGTGGGCCATGCGGTACTCGGCGCCGAAGCGCTCGGCCTGCTTGCGCATGTTCTCGACCAGTTGCGGGCCGAGGATGCCTTCGGGAAAGCCCGGAAAATTCTCGACCAGCGTGGTCAGAGACAGCTGCCCGCCGGGTTCGTGGCCCTCGATGACCAGCGGTTTCAGGTTGGCACGCGCGGTGTAGAGCGCGGCAGTGTGTCCGGAGCAGCCGGAGCCGATGATGACGACGTTGCGAGTTTCGCTCATATTTCGCTAAAACGATGATGGACTAGCTGTGGATTAGATGGCCGGGTTCAGATTTTGATGCACTCGCTCTTTTCGACTGCAAAGAAGCCGCGTATTGATTGTGCGCGACGAACTGCATCTCCGGCATCCCTGAACGCACTTCACTTTTTCTCTCCTGGAGGTGACGACTTTTTTGACGCCGGCGCGGTCTTCGGCCGTGAGTCTCCGCTGATCTTCGCCAACTCCTCGGGCACCGTGTTTTTCACGCCCAACAGCATGCGATAGTTCGCCAACACCTCGGACGCGCTGCGGAACAGCGGCTCATAAGCACTCTGATCGGGCGCGGGGCCGCCTTCCGCGGCGGAGCACCGCGCCAGAGCCACCGAAGACTTGCCAAAGCGCTCCAGCCGCACCCGGCTGACGGGAGTGTTCGAAGTCAGCATGGCTTCCACGCTGCTCACTGACGAGGCGCTATCCTCCAGGGAAACCTGCATCAGTTCTTTGGGGTCGCGCACGTGCAGGACCAGAGTTTCAATCATGTTTTTTCCGTCATTGCTGAAGGAATATTGCACTCTGGCAAACAGCGCCTGCACGGCAAACTCGTGGCGGATGCGGACGTATCTGGCGGTGGAAGGCTCGTCGGAAACCTGCTGGCTCGGTCCGGTCTGGACGAAATTGGCCATGTCGGTGAGCGTCGAGCGTCCGCGGGAAACCTCGAAATCGGAGGCGAACAGCGGTTGTTTGGGAATCCGCGCCAAAGCTGCGGCGATTTCTTTCTGCTCCGCCGCCGAAGGCGTACACACGTTCAGCATATTCACCTTCACTTGCGGTTGCGCGGAAGGTGGCGATGCGGGCGGGTTGGCGGCCGGCTGCTGCGCTTGCGAGCGAGCGGCGAATACGAAAATGGCGAGGATGGCGAGGACGACGGAATTGGAAATTCTGAGCACGGCAGAATTCTAAATGAGAATCGCAGGAATGCTAAGTCCTGTGTGGATTCGGTGGCGTCCGAATTTAACTTATTCACCACAGAGTCACAGAGACACCGGGAAGCCCAACGGCTTAGCAAGGTCTTCTCTTTCCGCCGTTCTTCCGCCGTCAACTGACTGAGTTTCTGGGGATTCAAGCCACCGCCTTCACGACGGGTTAGAATTTGAATATGGAGCATTCGGAGCGGGTGGTGCCGAGCCCAGAGTTTATAATCGGAATTTTCCGCAGTTGACCGTGACCGAATCATGAGTATGCCGTGGTCCTATCTCGTGTTGCGACGCAGGCTGATGCAGGCCGGCTTGTGGCCCCAGGGCCGCGTGGCCCACATCGCATGCTATCTGCTGGCCCTCGCCGCGCTGCTGTTCCTGCTGCGGGGAGTGCTGGGATGGTTCGCTCCTGCCTGGGGCGCAAGCCTGGGTGGCTGGGCTGAGTTTCTGGCCATCAGCGCCGCTGTCTTGTTCTCGTTTCTGGGTTTTGGCTGGCTGCGGCGAAAAATCCTGTGGCGGCTGCGGAACCGGCTGATTGTGACCTATGTGTTCATCGGAGTGATTCCGGCGGTCTTATTAGTAGCCATGGCGGGCATCACGCTGTACGGGCTGGCCGGGCAGTTCGCCGTGTTCGTCATCACTTCCGAAATCAACTCCCAGCTGCGCAGTCTGGAAGCGGTGAACGCGGCGGTGAGTAACGAACTGGCGGCCCGCCTGGAGCGCGGACAGGATCCCGCCGCCGAGTCTCTGGCTGGACTGAGGAAGAGGGATCCAGCCTGGAACCGAAGGCAGGTGTGTGCCTGGTATGCAGGCAAGCCGTTGCCCTTGTGCGGGGAATCGAAGGGACCGGGGCTCACGCTCAGCAGCTCGGTAAAAGGAAAGTTTCGCGACCTGGTGCGGGACCACGGCGAATTGCACCTTCGCGCGGTGACTGTCCTGGACCTGGGTGCGAACCGGCTGGTGGTGGTGACCAGCGAGCCGTTCGATAAGGCGCTGGTGGGCAACATTGCCGCGGATCTGGGCGAAATCACCTTGATGAACGCGGCGCTGGACGTATCTTCCAACGCAACCCCCAACGCGGCCCCCAACCCAGCCGCCAACCCTGCGCCGCCGCGTCCCGGAGTGCATGTCAACCTTACGCTGACCCCGGATCAAAAAAAAAGCAAAGGTGGCGTGGTCTTCAGTGAGACCAAGCCAGGCAGTTCGACGGAGACTCAGGAACAGCTGCACCCGACCTTTACCGTCGGCGTTTTGCCCGCGGCCGCCGGCAGCATGGACCGCGAAGTTGCATTCTTTACCCCGCTGGCAGTGGTGGACTGGAATAACGGCGACCGGGCGCAGGCGGGAGCGGTGGTGCAAGTGAGAACGCGGCCGTCGGTGCTCTATGGGCATCTGTTCGCGGCGCTGGGGGAATTTGTTCAGGGAGTGGAGTACATCCTGTTCGCGGTCGGCATTTTCTTCGCCATCATTGAACTGATCGCGCTGATTATCGGGACGCGCATGACCCGGACGGTCACCGGCGCGGTGGCTCAGCTCTATGAAGCCACCAAGCACGTGGATCGCGGCGACTTCAGCCACCGTATCCCGGTGAAGTCTCACGACCAACTGGCCGAGCTTTCGCTCTCGTTCAACTCGATGACGGAATCCATCGAGAAGCTCATCCTGGAGCAGAAAGAAAAACAGCGTCTGGAAAACGAACTGGCCATTGCGCAGGAAGTGCAGGCGCAATTATTTCCGCGGCAGGTGTCGGAGCTGGAGTCGCTGGAAGTGCATGGATTCTGCCGTCCGGCCCGCACCGTCAGCGGCGACTATTACGATTTTCTGACCGCGAGTTCGCACAAGCTAATCCTGGCGGTGGGCGATATCAGCGGCAAGGGGATATCGGCAGCGCTGCTGATGGCGACCATCCACTCGGCGGTGCGCGCCTACAGCGTGGAAAGTTTGCCGCAAATGCGCCAACCCGTGGCCGTGGGCGCGGTAGCGGGCGCGGGCAGGATCCTGGCGACCTGGCCCGAGGGGGTGGAAGTTTCTCCCGGAGCGTTGCTGGCTTTGCTCAACCACCAACTCTACGAGAGCACGCCGCCGGAAAAATACGCCACGCTGTTTCTGGGCATTTATGACGGGCGGTCGCACCGGCTCACCTATAGCAACGGCGGCCACCTGCCGCCTATTCTTATCGCGGAAAACGGCGCCATTCGGCGTCTGGAAACCGGCGGAACCGTCGTGGGCCTGTTCGACAACATGACCTATGACGAGGGCCGGGTGGAAATGAAACCCGGCGAGATCTTTCTCGCCTACAGTGACGGCGTCACCGAGCCGGAGAACGATTTTGGGGAATTTGGCGAGCAGCGCCTGATCGATCTGGTCAGCGAAAACCGGCATCTGCCGCTGGCACAAATCAGCCAGGTAGTGACCACGGCAGTCGAGAACTGGATCGGAGACAACGAGCAGCCCGATGATGTGACCCTGGTTCTTGCGCGGGCGCGGTAGGGTAGTTGGTGCACCTTAGCCGGGATTGTCATTATGGAATCCAACGGCGATTTCCAGTGCGGTTTCCCCTGGATGGTGAGCAAGCCTTTCAGTCACGGTCGTACTCCGGCGCCCAGAGGTTAGATCGGTCTTTCAGGGGGAATGAGTTAAGTCAATACGTTTGGCTTTCGTACGCGCCCATGTCGCAGCCGGTGGTTTCCCCTCCCGCGGGACGCGGCAGGCCGCGCTGGTCGGTCTTCAGAAGGTTGCCAGAAAAGTCACGGCAGCCGGCGGGATTGCCGGCGTCAAGCGCTGGGCTGCCTTTCTGCAGCGCCATGGTTTGCGTGGCACCCCCGTTGCTGCGCAGTGCGCCGAGCTTGGGACTCTGGTTGTTGAGGTCCCCTGTACTGCTGAAATTGCATGTGCTGTCGCTGCTCAGGTTGTAGCCGTCGGACGCGATGGTGCCGGCACAGTTCCCGCCGTAGCCTGTGTTTGCAACAATGCTGTTTTGGATAAGAAACGAGCCTCCCGCGTTGCTGAGAGCCCCTCCGCCGCCGCCACTAGTCGCGGCGTTGATGCCGAACGTCGAATTGCTAATCTGGACAGTCCCCCCTTGGCTGTAGATGGCTCCCCCGCCCGTCGTCGCGCTGTTCAGGTAGAACGTACTGTTCGTAACGGAGAGGGCTCCCGCATAGGTATAAATTGCGCCGCCGTAGCCCCCGTTGTTCCCTTGCGACTGGTTGGTGTTGAACGTGCTGCCTGTGATCGTCAATGTCCCGCCGTTGCAGATGGCGCCGCCGGAGGTGAAATTATTATTCGCGTAGTTGCTGTAGAAGGTCGAGTTCGTGAT
>Ga0209415_10006725_pt1 | contig 20313 bp, 10 predicted proteins | sample PeaSoiSIISIP2007_FD_187696 | JGI IMG/M metagenome (GOLD analysis project Ga0209415, IMG submission 187696) | Peat soil microbial communities from Weissenstadt, Germany - SII-SIP-2007 (SPAdes) (version 2) | ecosystem: Environmental > Terrestrial > Soil > Wetlands > Peat | place: Germany...
GTCAGGTCCTTGACCGGATGGTTGGCGCCGTGATGGCCCTGATGCATCTTCATGGTCTTGCCGCCGACCGCGATGCCGAGCATCTGGTGGCCGAGGCAGATGCCGAAGGTGGGGAGGGCGGCATCGATCAGGGCCCGGATCACCGGCACCGCATATTCGCCGGTCGCGGCCGGATCGCCCGGCCCGTTGGAGAGGAACACGCCGTCCGGCTCGAGGTCGAAAATCTCCTGCGCCGGCGTGGTGGCTGGCACCACCGTCACCTTGCAGCCGGTGCCGGCGAGGAGCCGCAGGATGTTGCGCTTGATGCCGTAGTCGATGGCGACCACGTTGAACGCCGGCGCCTCCTGCCGGCCGTGGCCGGCGTTCCACCGCCACGGCGTCTCATCCCAGGTGAAGCGTTGGCCCGACGTCACCATCGGCACGAGGTCCATGCCGACGAGGCCCGGCCACGACCGTGCCTCCGCCTTGAGGGCATCGTGGTCGAAGGCGCCGTCGGCCGCATGGGCAATCACCGCGTTGGGCATGCCGTTGCGGCGGATCAGGCTCGTCAGGGCCCGAGTGTCGATGCCGGCGAGCCCGATGATGCCGCGCGCCTTGAGCCACTGGTCGAGATGGCGGTGAGATCGGTAATTCGACGGATTGGTGATGGCGGAATGCAGGATCACGCCGCGGGCGCCCGGCGTCGCCGCGAGATTGACGCTCTCGATATCCTCGTCATTGGTGCCCACATTGCCGATATGGGGAAACGTGAAGGTGATGATCTGTCCCGCATAGGAGGGGTCGGTGAGAATCTCCTGGTAGCCCGTCATGGCGGTGTTAAAGCACACTTCGCCGACCGCGCGCCCGGTGGCACCGAATCCGGTACCTTCCAGCACGGTGCCGTCGGCAAGCACCAGGAGGGCGGTAGGCCCCGGCTCGGCCCAACCGCGGTCCAACCGGCCAGAATCATCATGTTTGCTTGTCATGGGGCCCCTAGATAGCGACGCACACCGCCGCCGTCAAAGCGCCGAGCGGCGCTTTCGCCAATACGCTTTTGCAGTTTGCACGCCGAGCCTATATCTGTCGGACAGCTACCTGTGAGGTCACGATGCTGCGCGACGACATCAACAATGCCCTGAAGGACGCCATGAAGGCGAAGGAGGAGCGAAAGGTCTCCACCCTGCGCCTCGTCAATTCGACGCTCAAGAACGCCGACATCGAGGCGCGCGGGCAAGGCAAGGGACCGCTCGGCGACGACGAGCTGCTGGGCCTGCTGCAGAAGATGATCAAGCAGCGCCATGAATCGATCGAGCTCTACGAAAAGGGCGGGCGCCCCGAGCTCGCCCAGCAGGAGCGCGACGAGATTGCCGTCATCGCGGCCTATCTGCCCAAACAGATGTCCGAGGACGAGGTGAAGGCCGCCATCACGGATGCGATCCGGGACGCCGGCGCCGCCGGCATGAAGGACATGGGCAAGGTGATCGGCGCGCTCAGAGCCAAATATGCCGGCAAGATGGATTTCGGCAAGGCATCGGCGCTGGTCAAGAGCGCGCTGTCGGGATGACGCCGGCCCTTCACCCGACACTCCGACGTTTAGCCGCAGTCGCTTGAGCCGCACGCCAGGAAGGAACCGACCATGACAGCCGCCTCGACCTCCCGCCCGGGCCGCGGGCGCGTCTTCGACTCGATCACGCAGACGATCGGCGATACGCCGCTGGTGCGCCTCAACCGGCTGCCCCAGATGCAGGGCATCAAGGCGCAGGTCCTCGCCAAGCTCGAATTCTTCAACCCGATCTCGAGCGTCAAGGATCGCATTGGCGTCTCCATGATCGAGGCCATGGAAGCCGACGGCCGCGTTGGTCCCGATACCGTGCTGATCGAGCCGACCTCCGGCAACACCGGCATCGCGCTCGCCTTCGTGGCGGCGGCGCGCGGCTACCGGCTCATCCTGGTGATGCCGGATTCCATGTCGATCGAGCGGCGCAAGATGCTGGCGCTGCTCGGCGCCGAGCTGGTGCTCACGCCGGCGGCCCAGGGCATGACCGGCGCCGTCAACCGCGCCGCGGAACTCGCGCGCGAGATCAACAACGCCGTGATCCCGCAGCAGTTCAGCAATCCGGCGAACCCCGACATCCACCGCCGCACCACCGCGGAGGAAATCTGGAACGACACCGATGGCGGCGTCGACGTCTTCGTTGCCGGCGTCGGCACCGGCGGCACCATCACGGGCGTCGGCCAGGTGCTCAAGGCGCGCAAGCCCGCGGTCAAGATCGTCGCGGTCGAGCCCGAGGACAGCCCGCTGCTCTCGCAAGGGCGCGCCGGCCCGCACAAGATCCAGGGCATCGGCGCCAACTTCGTGCCCGACATCCTCGATCGCACGGTGATCGACGAAGTCCTCACCGTCGGCAACCAGACCGCGTTCGACACCGCCCGGGCGCTCGCCCGCTATGAAGGAATGCCGTGCGGCATATCGGCCGGCGCCGCCGTTGCGGCCGCGCTGCGCCTCGCGGCGCGCCCCGAGATGGACGGCAAGATGATCGTCGCAGTGGTGCCGGATTTCGCCGAGCGCTATCTGTCGACGGCCCTGTTCGAGGGACTGTGACGAGCTTCTTGTTTGCGGTCACATTGTCGAGGCTCACGCGCAATACCGGGCGCTGAATGCGCGATCGAGAGTGCCAGACGACCGCGAAAATGCGGCTTTCCACAATGCCACCGTGAGAAAATCACGGTTTCCTTGCCATATTCTTTCGTCGAACTACGTAGTCTTACCGAAGCACCGGGCCGAGCAGTTTACCGCAAATAGACTAATGCGGCCTATTGATCGAGGCATCCATCTTGGCATTTCATGAGCCGATACCGTGAGCACCGCAACCTCGCATCGATCCGTCAGAGCGGGCAGAAGGGGCGTCGTGGCGTTCGCGGCCGTGCTCGGCATCGCGGTCTCGCTCGCGGCTTTCGTCGGCGTATCCGACTGGGAACACCGGCTGCGCGATCTCAAGATCGAAGATCTCGCCCGTAACAGGAATCAAACCATCGCGGGCGAGCTCGCGTACACCGGCGAGCTGCTGCAGATCATCGGCGCATACATTGAAGCGCTCGATCATCCGGTCAGCGGCGAGGAGTTCCTCGCCTTTACCAGCCGCCTGCGAATTCGCCATCCCGAGCTGCGCTCCACCGGGTGGTCTCCCCGGATTCCTCAAGGCGACCGCGACGCTTTCGAGCTCGCCATGCGAGAGCAAGGTTATCCGAATTTTGAGATCTGGGAAAACGATCGGAGTGGGAAACGTCGGCGCGCCAGCGATCGCGAGGAATATTTCCCGATCCTCTACCGCGATCCCACCGATCTCACCGCGAAGGTGATCGGCTTCGATGTTGCGTCCACGCCAGATCGCATCGAGGTGATGCAGCGTGCGCTGGCGTCGGGGCGGCCGTTCGCGACTTCGGCGATCACTCTGATATCGGAGGATCGCCCGCTCATCGGCCTGATGAACTTTGCCGCAGTCGCCGGTCCGCGCGGCGGACACGAAACGACAGGGGGCCTTCCGGCCGGGTTCGCGTTCGCGGTCTTCTATCTGCAGCAAGTGTTCGAAAAGATCCTCGCCACCACGCTGCCGGCCGGCTTTGACATCTATTTCTACGACCCTCAAGCGGCGCCCGAAAAGCGGTTCATCTATTGGCATTCCTCCCGGACCCGCGCGACGCCGCAACCGTTCACAAGCGAGGCATCGCTTCTCGCCGGGCCGCATTGGTCCGGCACGTTCAAGGTCGCGGGCCGGGAATTGGGCGCGATCTACGTCCCGACGGAAAAGCTCCTCGACCGCGACGCATCGTGGGAGGCGACTGCGACGCTGTTCGCCGGCCTGGCCATAACGGTGATCATCGTCATCTATCTGCTGACGTCGCTACGGCGCACCGCGCGGCTCGAAGTCCTTGCCAGGAGGTTGCAGCAGACCACCGACGAGCTGCGCTGCAACAATGAAAAAGTCGAGCACCTCGCGCACCACGACTCCCTGACCGGGCTCGCAAACAGGGCACAGCTGCGCAAGGAAATCGGGCAATGCGGCAGGCAATTGGACCAGAATGGCATTCCGTTCGGCGTGCTCATCTTGGATCTCGATCGCTTCAAGGAAGTCAATGATTCGCTCGGTCATGCCGCCGGCGATGCGTTGCTCAAGGCCGTCGCGCGGCGTTTGACGTCGGCGATACGCCGGAACGATGTGCTGGCGCGCCTTGGCGGCGACGAGTTCGCCGTCATCCAGACCGCGCCGCGCGACATCACGGAATGCAGCGCGGGCCCGGCGGACCACAGGCGCGGGGCGACGGATCTTGCAAACCGCATTCTGGAAATGCTCGCGGCGCCGTTCGATCTCGACGGCAACACCGTTTTCATCGGCTGCAGCATCGGTATTTCGCTGGCCCCCGATGACGGAACCGATCCCGAGGATCTCATCAAGAAGGCCGACCTCGCGCTCTACGAGGCCAAGTCCGCGGGGCGCAATCGATACTTCCTGTTCAATTCCGAGATGACGAAGGTCGCCGACCAGCGGCATCGTCTCGAAGCCGACATGCGCACGGGCCTCGTCCGCGGCGAATTCGAGCTGCACTATCAGCCCGTCGTCGATGTCTGGACCCGCAAGATCGCATGCATGGAGGCGTTGGTGCGTTGGCGCCATCCGGTGCACGGCCTGATGTTGCCTGACCAATTCATTCCGCTCGCCGAGGAGACCGGCCTGATCGTCCGGCTGGGCGCGTGGGTTCTCCATCAGGCGTGCGGGGACGCAAAGTCGTGGCCGGGAGACGTCAAGGTCGCGGTCAACCTTTCTGCGGTGCAGTTGAGCAAGGCCAATTTTCTCGATGCGGTTCTGGTCTCCCTCATCGATGCCGACCTGCTGCCGCAGCGCCTGGAAGTCGAGGTGACCGAGACGGTGCTGCTCTCCAAGGAAACCGACTGCATCTCCATGCTGCACCAATTGCGCAACATCGGCGTGTCGGTGGCGCTGGACGATTTCGGGACCGGATATTCCTCGCTGAGCTATTTGAAAAGGTTCCCGTTCGACAAGATCAAGATCGACAAGTCCTTCACCCACGACATCACGGAGCGCGCCGACTGTGCGGCGATCGTATCCTCCATCATCGGTCTCGGCCGCAGCCTCGACATCGTCACGACCGTCGAGGGCGTCGAAACCGAGCGCCAGTTCGAGATGATCCGTTCCGGCGGCGCGACGCTCGCGCAGGGCTATCTGTTCGGCCGGCCAGTGCCGGTTGCGGAGCTCGATTTCGGGGAGGCAGAAGGCGCCCAACAGGCGGGCGCCGCCGCATAGGGACGCTCACGCGCTTCGCTGCTGCTTCTTCATCTCGTCGAACCACGGGCAGGCGCCCGTCATGACGTCGAAGTTGCCGGGCAGCACCTGCACGGGCCGGCGCAACCCGCGCTCCGCGTTAGCGAGCCGCATCTCGCGCGCCTCCTTGCGCAGCTCCGGCGTCAGCCACATGCGATCGTGACCCCAGATGCTGGGGCCTTCCCGGCGCTCGGAGGGTTGCCAGGTCTGCGGGTCGATGTCGCGCGCGCCCCAGCCGTATTCGATCATGAAGCCGGATGGATTCCACGTGTAAAACGAGGTGACGAAGTCGCCGCAATGGCGGCCGAGCGTGACGGCGAGGCGGCCGTCTTCGCCGCCTGCGAGGTCGTAGCCCTGGCCGACGTCGTCGAGCGAGAACAGCTCCAGCATCATGTGGTGGACCGCGTTCTTGCCGGTTGCCGCGAAGGCGATGCTGTGATGGCGCGGGTTGACGTGAAAGAAGTAGAGCTGGTAGGGGCGCAGGAAATAGTCGCTGAGCCGGAAGCCGAGAACGTCGCGGTAGAACTCCATCATCTCCTCGACGCGCTCCACATGCAGCACCACGTGGCCGAGGCCGAGCGCGCCGGTGCGAAAGCCCGAAATATTGCGGCCCGGCACGAAGGGTTCGCTCGCCATCGCGGCGCCATGGAAGAATTCCAGGCGATTGCCGAGCGGATCGTTGAGGACGATAAGATCGGCGACCTGGCGCTCGTCGGCGAGCGCCCGGGACGCATGCGCCACTTCGATGCCGTAGGACGTGAGGTGCGCGCCGAGCCGGTCGAGCGTCGCGGCGTCCGCCACCTCCCAGCCGAAGAAGCCGATGCCCTCGCCGCCGTCCTGGTTCACGATCAGGCGCTGCTTGCGATCGTCCATGCGCAGCGCGAGCGTGGTGCGGCTGCGGTCGATCGCCTGCAGGCCGAGCAGCTTGGTGCCGTAGCCCGACCAGTCGTCGATATCCTTGGCACGCAGCCCGACATAGCCCAGCGATTGCACCGGACCGAGCGTTGGGATCGACATGGCTTCACCTCGCAGCTTCAACGCGTGACTTCACCTTCACGAGCCGGGACGCTCGCGCGGCACATTCCGGGCAGCGGTTCGATCGATCGTATCAGTATTTTCACGGTGCGGGAGGAGTTTGCTTTTCTCTGTTGCCGTTCACGGTCTGGACTCTTTTGGAGGGGCTCGGGTTGAGGCTACATTGATGTGATTCGCGGATCGGCTCGGCCCGTATGGGCAGTCCTTGCGCGACCGTCGGATTGCTGTCCTCATCGCAGTCAACCCGGCACCGGTTCAAGTTGTTTCCGAGTCATCGATCGGGTCGGCTGCGCGTCCGTCCTCGCAAGGAGGAGCGGCGGGACGTAGGATTCGAGGTGTGAGCCTGTCGACGGCGGGACGGCAGGTTCGGGGCAGACCAGGGGCAGCGTATGCCGGATACGATCCGGGCAACCGGCATGGGGTATTCGTCCGACCGGCGGAGCCGTCTCGCCTCGCTGTTGGCTGCGCTCGGCACGTTGCCTTTCCTCGCCGGCCGGGCCTCGGCGCAGGATGGCGACCCGCTCGCTGCCGGCCTGCCCGTCGTGGAGGCCGTCCGCAATCTCGACGAGCACCAGCTCGCGGGCCTCGCGCTGTTTTTCGGCGTGCTGATCTTCGCGGTCGTGACCGCCATCATGCTGGTGCGCACGCGCGAGCGCCTGCGCGTCGAGCGTGCCCGGGCGCGCACCGAGGCGGCGGCGTTCGACGGCGAGATCGACCGGCTCTACGGCCTGCTGCTCGCCGAGCCGCAGGTCATCGTCGCCTGGAACCGCGGCGCCGCGCCCGAGATCATCGGCGATCCGTCCATCATCGCGCCCGAGCTCGCCGCGGACCGCGTCATGACCTATGCGGCCTGGCTGCGGCCGGAGCAGGCGCTGCTGCTGGACTCCGCGGTCGAACGGCTGCTCACCCGGGGCGAAGGCTTCTCGATCTCGTTGACCACGGCGTCGGGCCGCTACCTGACGGCCGAGGGGCGCGCCATCGGAGGCAGCGCGGTGCTGCGCCTCAATGACGTGAGCGGCGTCAAGAAGGAACTCGCCGAGCTCACCCACCGGCTGGCGAAGCAGCAGGCCGACGCCGATGCGCAGCGCGCCCTCATCGATGCGCTGCCGTCGCCAGTGTGGGCACGCGATGGCGGCGGGCGCCTCGCGGCCGTCAATCCGGCCTTTGCGAGTGCCGTCGAGGCGGGAGATGCCGCGAGCGCGGTGGCGAGCGGGCGGGAGCTCCTCGACAGCGGCACCCGCGAGGAGATCGCGCGTTGCCGCGCCGCCGGCACCGCCTATGCGGGCCGCGCCGCCGTGATCGTCGCCGGCAGCCGCCGCATCTTCGACATTTTCGAGACGCCGGCGCCGCGCGGCAGCGCCGGGATCGGGCGCGACGTCACCGAGCTCGAGACGCTGCGCGCCGGTGTTGCCCGCGCCGACGAGGCCCATCGCCGCATCCTCGACCAGCTCGCGACCGGCGTCGCCATATTCGGTCCCGACCACAATCTCGCGTTCTACAATTCGGCCTATCGGGCGTTGTGGGAGATCGACGCCGGCTTTCTCGACCAGAGCCCGGCCGACTCCGCGGTGCTCGACCGCTTGCGCGCGGCGCGGCGACTTCCCGAGCAGCAGGATTTCCGCGCCTGGAAGGCCCAGCTCCACCAGGCCTACCGGGCCTCCGAGCCCGCCAAGTACGAATGGCACCTGCCCGACCAGCGCACGCTGCGCGTCGTCACTACGCCCAATCCGGACGGCGGCGTCACCTATCTGTTCGACGACGTCACCGAGCGCCTCAATCTCGAACGCCGTTTCGACGCGCTGATCCGGGTGCAGGGCGAAACGCTCGACAATCTCACCGAGGCGGTCGCGCTGTACGGCAGCGACGGCCGGGTCCGGCTGTTCAATCCGGTGTTCGAGAAGATGTGGCAGCTGTCGCACGCGATGCTCGCCGAGCATCCGCACATCGAGGCCGTCATCGCGCAGTGCCGCGTGTTCCATCGCGACGAGGAGACCTGGCAGGCGCTGCGCTCGGCCGTCACGGCGATCGGTAACTGGGACCCGATCTTCCGCCGCATCGAGCGGACCGACGGCAGCGTGGTCGATTGCCGCACCGTGCGGCTGCCCGACGGCGCGACGCTGGTGACGTTCCAGGACGTCACCGACTCGGTCAATGTCGAGCGCGTCCTCATCGAGCGCAACGATGCGCTGGTCGCGGCCGACAAGATCAAGATCGATTTCGTCCACCACGTTTCCTACGAGCTGCGCTCGCCGCTCACCAACATCATCGGTTTCGCGCATTTCCTCGGCGATCCGTCGACCGGGCCGCTCACCACCAAGCAGTCGGAATATCTCGGCTACATCACGGTTTCGAGCAACGCGCTGCTGGCGATCATCAACAACATCCTCGACCTCGCCTCGATCGGCGCCGGCGCCATGATGCTGGAGATGGAGCGCGTCGACATCCGCGCCACCATGGACGCCGCCGCCGAAGGCGTGCAGGATCGCCTCGTCAAGAGCAGCATCAGGCTGGAGCTGCGTGCGCCCGGCGATATCGGCAGCTTCGTCGCCGACGAGCGCCGCATCCGCCAGATCCTGTTCAACCTCCTGTCCAACGCGGTCGGCTTCTCGCCGCCCGGCGAGACGGTGGTGCTCACGGCCGAGCGGACGCCGGACGAGGTGGTGTTCACGGTGAGCGACCACGGGCCGGGCGTTTCGAACGAGATCAAGGACAAGGTGTTCGACTGGTTCGAAAGCGATACCCACGGCACCCATCATCGCGGTGTCGGCCTCGGCTTGTCGATCGTGCGCTCCTTCGTCGATCTGCACCATGGCACGGTGAAAATCGACTCCGTTCCGGGGCAGGGCACCACCGTGGTATGCAGCTTCCCGCTCGCGGCCGAGACCGCACAGGACGCCGCCGAATAGGCGCGTGAACACACAAGCGTACGCACATGCAGACCAACCCTTCCGGCGCCCCGGGCTTCACGCTGGTGCTGGCGAGCGAGGCGGCAACGCAGCGCCTCGCCGCCGATCTCGCCAACATCCTGGAAGGCGGTGACTTCGTCGCCCTTGGGGGCGACCTCGGCACCGGCAAGACGACCTTCGTGCGCGCCCTGATCGCGGATCTCGCGGGCGACGTCGCCGTCGAGGTGCCGAGCCCGACCTTCACGCTGGTGCAGACCTACGAGCTGCCGCGCTTCACCGTCGTTCATGCCGATCTCTACCGCCTGGGCTCCGCCAGCGAGCTCGCCGAGCTCGGCCTCGACGATATTCCGGGCGCCGTGGTGGTGATGGAATGGCCGGATCGTGCCGGCGACGAACTGCCGGAAAACCGCATCGACATCGGCTTCACCATCAACCTCAGCCCGCATTACGGGCTCGGGCACCGCATCGTCCACGTGGCGGGGCACGGCACCGCCGCCGCGCGCGTCGATCGTCTCGGCGCCATGCTGGGCTTCCTGGAGGATGCCGGGTTCGGCACCGCGGCGCGCCGGCGCATCGCCGGGGACGCGTCGAGCCGCTCATATGAGCGCCTGACCTACGACGGCCGGACTTTCATTCTCATGAACGCACCGCGCAAGCCGGATGGCCCGCCGGTGAAGCGCGGCCTGCCCTACAGCGCGATCGCGCATCTCGCCGAGGACGTGAAGCCGTTCGTGGCGCTCGCCAACGGTCTGCGCGAGCGCGGCTTCTCGGCGCCGAAGATCTTCGCGGCCGATCACGATGCCGGCTTCATAGTGCTGGAGGATCTCGGTGCCGAGCCCGTGGTCGCCGGCGATCCGCCGGCCCCCATCGTGGAGCGCTATGAGCGGGCAACCGACCTTCTGATCGCGCTCCATGGCTTCGACCTGCCCGGTGCGCTGCCGGTCGCTCCGCATGTGGAATACCACATTCCGGCGTACGACCTCGACGCCTTCCTGATCGAGGTGGAGCTGCTGCTCGACTGGTACCTGCCGCATCGCGGCGCCACCGCCACCGCGGAAGCGCGCGCCCTGTTCCTGTCGCTGTGGCGCGACGCCTTGCGGCCGGCGCTCGACGCACCGAAGACCTGGGTGCTGCGCGACTATCATTCGCCAAATCTGCTGTGGCTCAAGGACCGCGAGGATATTGCCCAGATCGGCCTCCTGGATTTCCAGGATGCCGTAATGGGACCGGCGGCCTACGACGTCGCCTCGCTCCTCCAGGATGCCCGCATCGATGTGCCGGAGGAGGTGGAGATCTCGCTGTTTGGGCGCTATGTGCGGGCGCGGCGCGCCGCCGATCCGAGCTTCGATGCCGGCGCATTCGCGCGGCTTTACGCGACGCTCGCGGCGCAGCGTGCGACCAAAATCCTCGGCATTTTCGCGAGGCTCGATCGCCGCGACGGCAAGCCGCAGTACCTGCGGCATCTGCCCCGCATCTTCGCCTATGTGCGGCGCGCCCTGACCCATCCGGCGCTCGCCGCGCTCGACAGTTGGTATGTGGCGCGCGTGCCGCCGCCGTAAGTTGTTGTTTCCCTCCCCGCCTTCGGAAGGGAAATGAGCGCGCCCGTGTCACATTTCTGTTCCGTTTGCCCGCGACACTTCTTGGATTCGCTCGAGGCCATGATGACGAAATCGATCGGTTCCCCGGTTCCCCGCCGCGCCATGGTGCTGGCAGCGGGGCTCGGCCTGCGCATGCGCCCGCTCACCGACACGACGCCGAAGCCGCTCGTCGCCGTCGGCGGCAAGGCGTTGGTCGATCATGTGCTCGACCGGCTGGCGGCGGCGGGCGTCGAGATCGCCGTGGTCAATGTCCACCACCTCGCCGACCAGATGGAGCGGCACCTCGCCGGGCGCTGGGCGCCCAAGATCGTCATCTCCGACGAGCGGGGCGAACTGCTCGACACCGGCGGCGGTGTCGTCAAGGCGCTCCCCGCTCTCGGCACCGCGCCGTTCTTCCACCTCAACGCCGACACCATCTGGATCGACGGGGTGAAGCCCAATCTGGTCCGCCTCGCCGAGATCTTCGATCCTGCCCGCATGGACGCATTGCTGCTGCTCGCCGCGACCTCGAGCAGCGTCGGCTATGCGGGCCGCGGCGACTTCGCCATGGCGCCGGATGGCCGACTCAACCGCCGCCCGGAACGCGACGTCGCGCCGTTCGTCTATGCGGGCGTCGCGATCCTCAACCCGGCGATGTTCGCCGATGCGCCGGCGGGCGCCTTCTCGCTCAATCGCCTGTTCGACCGCGCGGTCGAGACCGGGCGGCTCCACGGCCTGCGGCTGGAAGGCGTGTGGATGCACGTCGGCACGCCAGAGGCGATTGCCGCCGCCGAGGCCGCGATCCTCGCCAGCGCGGCGTGATAGACTGGCGCGGACGGAATCACCCGTTCCGCGCTTTCCATCCATGACCGCACGCGTTTTCACTATCCCGCCGTCGGCACCCTTTCTGCCGACGCTGATCTGCGCCCTCAAGGCGGGGCGGCTGGTGGATGGCTTCGGGGCCGGGCCGCTCGCCTTTGCGGATGCCACCATCTTTCTGCCGACGCGGCGCGCCTGCCGGCTGGCACGCGACACCTTCCTCGACGTGCTCGGCGTCGACGCCGCCCTGCTGCCGCGCATCGTACCGATCGGCGACATCGACGAGGACGAGCTCGCCTTCGCCGACATGGCGACCGGCGGCGCCGCGCTCGACGCGCTCGATCTGCCGCCCGCGCTCAGCGGGCTGGAGCGGCGCTTCCTGCTGGCGCGGCTGGTGCTGAAATGGGCGGAGCAACTGGCGCCCGTCAGGGGCGAGTCGCCCCTGGTGGTGCGCCATCCGGCCGCGGCGCTTGCGCTTGCGGACGATCTCGCGCGGTTGATGGACGACATGACGACGCGGGAGGTGCCGTGGGAGCGGCTCGATGGGCTGGTGCCCGACGAGCTCGACAAGTATTGGCAGGTGACGCTGCGCTTCCTCCAGGTCGCGCGGGAGGTGTGGCCGGCGATCCTCGCCGAGCGCGGCGCCGTCGAGCCGGCGGTGCGACGCGACCGCCTGATCGCCGCCGAAGCCTCGCGCCTCGCGGCATCCGACAAGCCGGCGATCGCGGCCGGGTCGACCGGCTCGATGCCGGCGACCGCGAAGCTCCTCGCCACCATCGCGCGCATGCCCCATGGTGCCGTGGTGCTGCCGGGCCTCGATACCGAGCTCGACGACGAATCATGGAACGCCGTCGGCGGAGCAGAGCGGCCGGGCGCTGGCGCGCTGCCGCCCGCTCCGGGTCATCCGCAATTCGCCATGCATGCGCTGCTGGCGCGCATGGGCGTCGCGCGCCGCGATGTCGCAACCTTAGCCGCACCGTCGCCCGATGGCCGCGAAATCCTGGCGAGCGAAGCGCTGCGCCCCGCAGCCGCGACCGATAAATGGCGCGAGCGGCTCGGCGACGCCCGTTTCGGGGCGGCGGTCGCGCAGGCACTGGCCGGCATCACGGTCATCCAGGCCGCCAATGCGGAAGAGGAAGCCCTCGCCGTTGCGGTGGTGCTGCGCGAGGCGCTGTCGGACCCGGCGCGGACCGCCGCGCTGGTGACGCCGGATCGCGCGCTGGCGCGCCGCGTTGCCGTGGCGCTGCAGCGCTGGAGCATCGCGGCAGACGATACGGGCGGCGATCCGCTCGCCGAGACTGCGGCCGGGGTGTTTGCGCGCCTTGTCGCTGACGCAGCGGTCGACGATCTTGCGCCGACGCCGCTGCTCGCCCTGTTGAAGCATCCGCTGGCGCGATTCGGCGCCGATGAGGTCCCCCATCGGCGCGGGGTTGCGGCGCTGGAACGGGCGATCCTGCGCGGTCCGCGCCCGCGCGCGGGCTCGGCCGGACTGATGCACGCGCTTGCGGGTTTGCGTGCCGAGCTCGCCAAGCTCAAGCGCGGCGAGACTTCGGATATCCACCGCGCCGATCCGCGCGCGTCGCTCGACGATGCCGAGCTGGACGACGCCGACGCGCTGCTCCGGCGCGTCGCAACGGCGCTGGCGCCGCTCGAAACGGTTGCGGCTTCGCGCTCGCACAGCGAGGACTTCGCCGATCTCGCGGCACGTCATCGCGAGGCCGTGATGCAGGCGGGCGCCGGTACGGCAGGCGAGGTTCTAGCCGGCCCGGATGGTGCGGCGCTCATCGCCGCATTCGACGACGTCGTCCAAAAGGTCGGTCGTGACCCGTTCCCCGTGACGGTCGAGGACTACCCGGAGCTGTTTGCCGTCGCGATCGACGGCCGGGACGTGCGCCGGCCGGGGGCGCCCGGCAACCGCATCCGCATCTACGGCCAGCTGGAGGCGCGGCTCACCAGTGTCGACCGGGTCGTCATCGCCGGCCTTGTCGAAGGCGTGTGGCCGCCCGATCCGCGTACCGACCCGTGGCTGAGCCGGCCGATGCGCCAAGCGCTCGGCCTCGACCTGCCGGAGCGCCGCATCGGCCTCGCGGCCCACGATTTCGCCCAGCTCCTCGGCGCCCGCGAGGTCTTTCTCAGCCATGCGATGAAGCGCGGCGGCGCTCCGACGGTGGCATCGCGCTTCGTGCAGCGGCTCGCCGCCGTGGCCGGCACGGCCCGGTGGGACGAGGCGCTGGCGCGCGGCGAACGTTACCGCGGCCTCGCCCGCAGCCTCGACGCGCCGCAAGCGCCGCCTCAGCCGATCGCTCGCCCGGCCCCGCGCCCGCCGCGCGCCACGCGCCCGACGTCGCTGTCGGTCACCGAAATCGAGCACTGGCTGCGCGATCCCTACACCATCTATGCCAAGCACATCCTCAAGCTGCCGCAGCTCGATCCGGTCGACGAGGCGCCGGGCGCGGCCGAGCGCGGCAGCGTCATCCATGCGGCGGTCGGGGATTTCGCCAAGCTCTATGCCGAGCGATTGCCAGATGACCCCTACGGGGAACTCATCCGCATCGGGCGCGCGCATTTTGCCCCGCTCGATGACTTCCCGGAGGCGCGCGCCTTCTGGTGGCCGCGTTTCGAGCGCATCGCACGCTGGTTCGCGGGCTTCGAGGCGGAGCGCCGCGAAAAGGTGGCGGCCGCCCACGCGGAGATCCGCGGCGTGCTGCCCATCCCGGTGCGAGACGGCATTTTCCGCCTGACGGGGCGCGCCGACCGCATCGAGCGCCTGACGGACGGCGGCTACGCCATCCTGGACTACAAAACCGGGTCGCCGCCGACCGGCAAGCAGGTGAGGATCGGGGTCGCGCCGCAATTGACCTTGGAAGGCGCGATGCTGCGTCACGGGGCGTTCCGCGAAATCGCCCCGAACGTCTCGATCAGCCAGCTGGTCTACGTCAAGCTCAAAGGCGGCGAGCCGCCGGGCGAGGAACGCATCATCGACCTCAAGGAGCAGAGCCCGGACGCTGCCGCCGACGCGGCATACGAAAAGCTCAAGGCGTTGGTGACGCGCTTCGATGACGAAGAAACGCCCTACCGCTCGCTCGTCCTCTCCATGTGGACGAACCGCTACGGCACCTATGACGATCTGGCGCGCGTCAAGGAGTGGTCGCTCCTCGGCGGCGTCGAGGGAGACGAGGAGTGAGCACCGCCCGCATCATCCCGGATTCGGTGCGGCGCAAGCAGGCCGAGGCCTCGGACCCGTCGGCTGCGGCGTTCGTCGCCGCCAATGCGGGGTCGGGCAAAACCCATGTGCTGGCGCAGCGCGTCATCCGGCTGCTGCTCGACGGCGGCGTGGGCGGCGTCGATCCCTCGAAGATCCTCTGCATCACCTTCACCAAAGCGGCGGCCGCCAACATGGCGGCGCGCGTCTACGACACCCTCAAGGGCTGGATCGCGCTCGACGACGCGGCGCTCGACACCGCGATGCGCGAGATCGGCGTCACCGACATCGACGCCGCCAAGCGGGCGCGGGCGCGACGCCTGTTCGCGGCCGCCCTGGAGACCCCCGGCGGCCTCAAGGTGCAGACCATCCACGCCTTCTGCACCCGCATCCTGCAGCAGTTCCCGTTCGAAGCCGATGTGGCGGCGCGCTTCACCGTGTTGGAGGAGCGGGCGCAGAGCGAGATGCTGGAGCGTGCGACGCTCGGCGTCCTGCTCGAAGCGGCGGGCGACCCTGACAGCGCGCTCGGGCGCGCCCTCAAGGTCGCGGTCGCGGCGGCGGCCGATACCACGTTTCGCGAGGTGGTGCGCGAGGCGATCGACAAGCGCGAAAAGCTGCTGCGCTGGATCGCGGCCGCCGGCAGCCCGGAGCGCGCCATGGCGCAATTGTCGGCGGCCCTCGGTATCGCGGCCAATGACGATCTCGCAAAGGTGGAACAGGAAATCCTCGAGGGGCCGCATCTGCCGTCATCGCGCTGGGTTGAGGTGGCGGCGCGATGCCGGCAGGGTTCGAAGAACGACCAGGAACAAGGCGCACGGCTGTCGGCCGCGCTCGCGGCATCGGGCGTCGGCCGGCTCGACAAGTATCTGGAGGTGTTTTTCACCGGGAAGAGCGAGCGGCGGGCGAAGATCGTCACCGCGGGGCTCGCAAAAAAGCATCCAGACCTCGCCGACGACTTCGCCGCCGAGGCGGCGCGGCTCGACCGCCTGGTGGAGCGCCGCAACGGCGTGATCTGCCGCGACCGCACCGCGGCCCTGGTGACCATCGCGCTGCGGGTGATCGAGCGCTACACCGCCGAGAAGGATCGCCGCGGCCTCCTCGACTATGACGACCTCATCGACAAGACACACAGCCTGCTCGCCGACATCGATCCCAACTGGGTGCACTACAAGCTCGATCTCGGTCTCGACCATGTGTTGATCGACGAAGCGCAGGACACCAGCGAAAAGCAGTGGGACATCATCAAGCGGCTGGTGTCGGAATTCGCCGCCGGCGCCGGCGCGCGCGGCCTGCTCAAGCGCACCGTGTTCGCGGTGGGTGACGAAAAGCAGTCGATCTTCTCGTTCCAGGGCGCGGCGCCGCGCGAGTACGACGCCGCGCGGCGGCATTTCGAGAGGGCCTATCTCGTCTCCGAAGTCGGCTGGCGTTTCGTGCGGTTCGACCACTCGTTCCGCTCCGGCGCGAACGTGCTCGGCGCGGTCGACGCGGTGTTTCGCGTGCCCGAGGTCTATCGCAGCATCACGTCGGACCGCGACGCGAGGCCCGTGCATCAGGCGCTGCCCGGCGCGGCGCCCGGGCTGGTGGAGATCTGGCCGCTGGTCGAGCCGGAGGCTGCGCCTGAGATGGAGGGCTGGGACGCGCCGTTCGATGCGGTGTCGGAGACGAGCCCGCAGGTGCGGCTCGCGCGGAAGATAGCCACCACGGTGCGGGACGCGATCGCGGCCGGCACGCCGGTCGGCCGCGACCGCCGGGACATGCGCGCCGGCGACGTGCTGGTGCTGGTGCGCCAGCGCGGTTCGCTGTTCGAGGCGATCATCCGCGCCTTGAAGAATGCCGGCGTCGCGGTGGCGGGCGCCGACCGGCTGGTGCTGACCGAGCACATCGCCATCATCGACCTGATGGCGCTCGCGGACGCGCTGCTGCTTACCGAGGACGATCTTGCGCTGGCGGTCGCGCTCAAGAGCCCGCTGTTCGGCTTCGACGACGATCTGCTGTTCGCGCTCGCCTGGGGCCGCAGTCGCAGCCTGCGCGCGAGCCTCGCGGCGCGTGCCGGCGAGAGGCCGGAATTCGCCGCCGCCGATGCGCTGCTGCGGCGCTGCGCCGCCGTGGCGCGCCGCGAGGCGCCGTTCGGCTTCTTCGCCTGGTTGCTCGGCCCGGAACACGGGCGGGCCAGGATTTTCGCGCGGCTCGGGCTCGAGGCCGCCGATGCGCTCGACGAGTTCCTGGAGCTCGCGCTCGAATACGAGCGGCGCGAGACGCCGTCGCTGCAGGGCTTCGTCGGCTGGCTGCGGGGCGCAACCTCGGTCGTCAAGCGCGACATGGAAACCACCCGCGACGAGGTGCGGGTGATGACCGTGCACGGCGCCAAGGGCCTCGAAGCCCCGGTGGTGATCCTCGCCGACACCACGACGCCGCCCAAGGGCTCCCATCAGCCGCGGCTGCTCGACATCCGGCAGGCCAAGGCCGTGCCCGGCGCGCCGGATTGCATGGTCTGGGCCGGTCGCCGCGACGACGACGTGCGCGCGGTCGCGGCGGCACGGGAGGCCGCACTCGATGAAAACGAGCACGAGCACCGGCGCCTCCTCTATGTGGCGATGACCCGCGCTGCCGAGCGGCTGATCGTGTGCGGCTATCAGGGCAAGGCCAAGCCCCGGCCCGGCTGCTGGTACGAGCTCATCCACAACGGTCTCAGGGGCCAGCCCGGCTTTGAAGAGGTGGGGGATGGCGAATCGAGGCTGTGGCGCTATCGCAAGGCGCCCGAGCCGCCGCGTGCGCCCGTTACGCTGCGGCTGCCGTTGGGTGAGCCCGCCGTCGCGGTGCCGCCATGGCTGATCGCGCCGGCACCGGTTGAACGCGACCGTCCGGCGGTGCTGTCGCCGTCGACCGCTTACGACGAGGCGGCGCCGCCAGCCCGCGCGCGTCAGGCCGCGGCGCCGCGCCGGCGGGACGCCGCGGAGGCGCAGGCACGGGCACAGGCGCGCGGCACGCTCGTCCATCGGCTGCTTCAATCATTGCCCGACGTCGCGCCGGCGCGCCGCGAGGCGGTGGCGCACAGCTTCGTGGCGCGCGCGGGCGCCGCTTTCGGCGCCGAGGATCGCGCGCGATTCCTCGCCCAGGCTCTCGCCGTGTTCGCCGATTCGCGCTTCGCGCCGCTGTTCGCCGCGGGCAGCCGCGCCGAGGTGCCGATCGTCGGGCGCCTCGCCCGCGTGGGCGGTCCGGACGTCCTGGTGTCGGGCCAGATCGACCGCCTGGTGGTGACCGAGCGGGCCGTGCTGATCGCCGACTACAAGACGAATCACGATCCGCCGGATGGCCCCGACGCGGCGCCGCAGGCCTATGTGGAGCAGCTCGCGCTCTATCGCGCGGTGCTTGGCTTGATCTATCCCGACCGGCCGATCCGGGCGGCGCTGGTGTGGACCGAAATCCCCGATCTGATGGAGATTCCATCCGCGATGCTCAATCAGGCGATCGCCCGCATCACCGCGAGGTCACCGTGAGGTGAGCGTGCCTTGACGCCACCAAGCCGCCTCCCTACCTTCTGGCTTCACAAACCCCGGGGGCGCCGGACGCGCCCGAAATTGCAAGGACGTTGAGGTCTCCCATGGGTGTTTCCAAGGTATCCGACGCTGATTTCGAGGCCACGGTGCTCAAATCCGCCGAGCCGGTCGTGGTCGATTTCTGGGCCGAATGGTGCGGCCCGTGCCGCATGATTGCGCCCGCCCTGGAGGAGATCGCCACCGGCGCGCTCGCCGGCAAGGTCAAGATCGTCAAGCTCAATGTCGACGAGAACCCGCAGACCGCCGCGAAATACAACGTGATGTCGATTCCGACCCTGATGCTGTTCAAGAACGGCGAGATGGCGTCCCGCCAGGTCGGCGCCGCCCCCAAGGCGAAGCTCGAGCAGTGGATCACCGCCGGCGTCTGAGCGGATTTTCCTGCGAGCCCAAAAAACGACGGCCGGCGAAAGCCGGCCGTTTGCATTGAAGGCGCTTGCTGCGGCGGCGAGTCGGGACTTCGCCGACTATCCGCCGAACTTGTAGCTCAAAGCGCTGCGAAAGACGTGTTCGTGGATCGAACCGCTCAGCGTATGGGGTATGGCCGCATAGTTGTAGGAATCGCTGAAGGTGCCAAGATCGACATAGAGATATTCGGTTCGGACGATCCAATTCGGGCCTAGCAGGCCGAAGACGTCGGCCTTGTGCTCGATGCCGGCGCCGGCCGCAAAGCCGGTCTGGGTGTGGCTGAAGTCGAACACAGCGGGAGCAAATCCAACGATGGTCTCGTTGATGTGCTCCCTCGCGCGGCCATAAGCCAAGCCGCCCGTGGCATAGACGAGCGCGGGACCGAACCCGTAACCCAGCCGGGCGCGCGAGGTGCCGAACCATGTCAGCTTCTGCTGGATCGAGGCTGCTGCGTTGCCATTGACGAGATCGCAGATGATGATGCAGGTCTGATGATCGTCCTGGCCGCTGCCCTGGATGTCGGTTTCGAGGCCGAACACCCATCGGGCCATCTGCCAATTGTAGCCGCCCTGTACGCCGCCCAAAGAGCCGCGCGGCGCCAGATCGAACGTTTCATTGGCCGGATTGACCGGTGCCGTCGCGGCGATCTTGCTCGGATCGCGTGCGAGCCCATACCCGACGTTGCCGCCGAGGTAGAGCCCGGCCCAATTCATTGTTGGTTGGGGCGCAGCCACGCCGGCGCCGCCCAGGCGATAGTTCAGGCCGCCGCGGAACAGATATTCCTGAAAGCGGGTGTTGAAGACGGCTGTCGTGCCACCAGGAGCCAGTCTCGCGGTGCCTCCCTGGCTGCCCAGATCGACGTAGAGATACTCGGCCTTGGCGGTCCAATTGCCGTCGAGCGCCACTTCCACTCCGCTGCCATAGGTGAAGCCCGTACGCGTCGCAGACAAGTTGAGCGCGCCGCTGTCGCCGCTGACCGCGGTGTCGACGATATTGATATTGGTTTGGGCCTTGCCGTAGGCGGCGCCGCCGGTGAAATACGTCAGGATCGGGCCGCTGGCGAAGCCGATCCGGCCGCGCGTCGTCCCCAGCCACGGCATCTCCTGCTTGATCGTCGCGAACTCGCCGGGATTGCAAAGACCATCAAGGCAAGTGTGCGAATCGCTCTGTGCGCTTGCCTGAATGTCGGTTTCGACACCGAGCACCCAATTGCTGAATTGCCAGTTGTACCCGGCCTGCAGGCCGCCAAGGACGCCACGCGGCTGCAAATTGAAGGTCTCGGGACCAAACCCGGCCGGTCCGCCGATAAGCGGACCCGCCAGCGAGCTGGGGTCTCTGGCAACGCCGTAACCGAGATTGGCGCCGACATAAAATCCGGTCCATGAATACGGCGCCGGTGCCGCCTCGTAGAGCGGCGCCTTGATGGGCATGTCGGCTGCCATCGCGGGACCGACCGCGAGCACCGCAACGATAAAACCTGCGCCGACGAGATTC
>Ga0209415_10006726_pt1 | contig 20312 bp, 22 predicted proteins | sample PeaSoiSIISIP2007_FD_187696 | JGI IMG/M metagenome (GOLD analysis project Ga0209415, IMG submission 187696) | Peat soil microbial communities from Weissenstadt, Germany - SII-SIP-2007 (SPAdes) (version 2) | ecosystem: Environmental > Terrestrial > Soil > Wetlands > Peat | place: Germany...
CAGATCCTCGACCGGGTGTGGAACTACGACTTCGACGGCAACGCCAACGTCGTCGAGATCTACATCAGCTACCTGCGCAAGAAGGTGGACTCCCTCGGCCCCCGCCTCATCCACACCATCCGGGGTGTGGGCTACTGCCTGCGCCCGGCGCCGCAGTAGGACGGCCGCTGCCGTGACGCTCCGCCTGCGGCTCCTCCTCGTCCTGGTGGGCATCATGGCGGCCGGCCTCGTGCTGGCCGACGTGGCCACCTACGCCTCGTTGCGCTCCTACCTCACCACGCAGGTCGACAACGAGCTCCAGCAGGACGCCATCCCCATCGGCACCCAGGTCGTCGACTCGTTGTCGCGTCCGTTCGGTCGGCCGGGCATCGTGAGCGTGTACCCACCACCCGGTCTGTGGCTGCAGCTGCGCGACGAGAGCGGCACCCCCGTGTACGGCTCCGAGGCGTACCCGCTGTCGCCGCCGGTGCTCCCGCTGACGCTGCCCGGCTCGGGCAGCGCCTCGACGTCGGCCGTCCTCTTCGACGCCACCAGCACCGGGTCCCCCCACGTGGACTACCGGGTCCTGGCCGAGCCCCTCGAGGTGGGCGGCAGCCAGATCGGCACGGTGGTGGTGGCCATCCCCCTCCACCAGCTGCACGACACCCTCGGACGTCTGGTCCTGATCGAGGTGCTCGTGTCGGCCGGCGTCCTCCTGGGTCTGGGCACCCTGGCGTGGTGGGTGGTGCGCCGAGGACTGCGCCCCCTCGACCAGATGGCGGCGACCGCCGGGGCCATCGCCGGAGGAGACCTGTCGCGCCGGGTCGACGAGACCGACGAGCGCACCGAGGTGGGCCAGCTCGGCTTGGCGCTCAACACCATGCTGACCGGCATCGAGGAGGCCTTCGCCGCCCGGGCGGCGTCGGAGGAGCGGCTGCGCCTCTTCCTGGCCGACGCCTCGCACGAGCTCCGTACGCCGCTGACCTCGATCCGGGGCTACGCCGAGCTCTTCGACCGGGGGGCGCGTGACCGGCCCGAGGACCTCGCCACCTCCATGCGCCACATCCGGGAGGAGGCCAACCGCATGAGCGTGCTGGTCGACGAGCTCCTGCTGCTGGCCCGCCTGGACCGCCAACGGCCGCTGGCGCTCGAGCCTGTCGATCTGACCGGCATCGTGACCGCCGCCGTCGACGCCGCCCGGGTGACCTCTCCCGACCGCGCCATCACCGTGTCGGCACCGGGCGTGGTCCAGGTGGTCGGCGACTCCCTCCGGCTCCGCCAGGTGATCGACAACCTGCTGGCCAACGCGGCCCAGCACACACCGCCCGGGTCACCGGTCGAGGTCCGGCTGGACGTGGAGGACGAATCGGCCCGGATCGGGGTGCGCGACCACGGACCGGGTGTGGCGCCCGCCGAGCAGGCCAAGATCTTCGAGCCCTTCCACCGCGCCGATCCCACCCGGGCCCGGGCCACGGGCGGCGCCGGGCTCGGCCTCACCATCGTGTCGGCCATCGCCCACGCCCACGGCGGCGCGGCCGGCGTGGTGTCGGCCGGACCGCAGGACGCTGACCCGTCGAACCCGCCGGGGGCCACGTTCTGGGTGCGGCTCCCGCTGGTGCCGGCGGAGCGTCCGGCACCCGAGCCCGACGCCGAGTCCGAGCCCGGGCCCCATCCCGAGATCCCGTCGGACTCCGACCAGGTCGACGACGAGGCGCCCGTCGCCGACACGACGCCGGTCGTCGACGTCGGGCCCTCTCCTCGTCCTTACACCCGGGCCATGGAGGCGAAGCGGGTGTAGCGGTCCACGAAGGCGAGTTGCGTCACCCCGGTGGGGCCGTTGCGGTGCTTGGCCACGATGATCTCGGCGCTGCCCCGGTCGGGGGAGTCGTTGTTGTACACCTCGTCGCGGTAGATGAACAGCACGACGTCGGCGTCCTGCTCGATCGACCCCGATTCGCGCAGGTCGGCCAGCAGGGGCCGCTTGTCCTGGCGCATCTCCAGGTTGCGCGACAGCTGCGACAGGGCGATGACGGGGATGTCGAGCTCACGGGCGAGCACCTTGAGGCCACGGCTGATCTCCGACACCTCGACCTGGCGGTTCTCGGCCCGGCTCTTGGAGTGCCCACTCATGAGCTGCAGGTAGTCGACGACCACCAGGCCCAGGCCCTCGCGCGCCTTCAGGCGACGCGACTTGGCCCTGATGTCCATGACGGTGCAGTTGGGGTTGTCGTCGATGTAGATGGGGGCGTCGCCCAGGCGGCCGATGGCGTCGGAGATCTTGGGCCAGTCCGACTCGAGGAGGCGCCCGTTGCGCATACGCGTGGCGTCGACGTGCGCCTCGGAGCACAGCATGCGCTGGGTCAGCTCGAGGTGGCTCATCTCCAGGGAGAACAGGAGCACCGGGACGCGGGCGTGCACGGCGGCGTGCTTCACGATGCCCAGGGCGAAGCTCGTCTTCCCCATGGCGGGCCGCGCCCCCACCACCACGAGATTGGACTTCTGCAGTCCGGCCAGGCGCTCGTCGAGATCGGTGTAGCCGGTGGGGATGCCGGTGATGGTGTCGCCACGGGCGTAGAGGTTCTCGAGGTGGTCGAGGCTGGCAGCGAGCAGCTCGCGTAGGGGCGCCATGGTGTCGACCACCCGACGCTGCGCCACCTCGAACACCATGCTCTCGGCGCGGTCGACGACGGCGGAGACGTCCTCGGGCACGCTGTAGCCGAGCTCGGCGATCTCCCCCGCCACCGTCACCAGTCGGCGGAGCAAGGCGTGCTCCTCGACGATGCGGGCGTAGTGCGCCGCGTTGGCCGTGGACGGCGTGTTCACCTGCAGCGAGATGAGCACCGAGGCGTCGCCCACGGCATCGAGCAGCGACGATCGCCGCAGCTCGTCGGCCACCGTCACCGGGTCGGCCGGCTCACCCCGGGCGTAGAGCGCCATGACGGCGGCGAAGACGTGGCCGTGGGCCGGCTTGTAGAAGTCCTCGGCCACGCAGCACTCCAGCGCCGAGGCGATGGCATCGCGCGACAGCAGCATGGCGCCGAGCAGGGATTCCTCTGCGTCGAGGTCGTGTGGCGGCACGCGGCCGCCGGCGGCCTGCAGCCGGGAAGCGCGTGGTTCCTCGAGGGCCTGCGTCATGGTCTTCTACCCTCGCTCACGGAGGCTGGGGAGAACGAGGGGGGGAACCCTGCGAATTTGCGGTGGACAACTGCGAATTTGCTGTGGACAAGCATGTCGATCAGGCGTGCACACAGGGACGCCGACTGGGGATAACCCCGTGACCGGCGGGAACGGCCCGGACACGCTCAGGCCTGGCATGGAGCCACCCTGCCAGGTGGCTGTGACGGCTCGCCCTCAGGAGCCGGCCACGACCTCGACAGTCACCGAAGCCTCGACGTCCGTGTGGAGTCGCAGCGGGACGACATGGCTGCCGACCGACTTGATGGGCTCGGCCAGCTGGATGCGGCGGCGGTCCACCACAGCACCGGTCTGGGCCTCGATGGCATCGGCCACGTCGGTGGCGGTGACCGACCCGAACAGCCGTCCTTCGGCCCCGGCCCGTGCTGTGATGGTCACGGTCGAGGCGACCAGGACGCCGGCCACCGTCTCGGCCGACTGCTTGTCGTGGGCGTCACGGAGGTCCCGCGCCCGCCGCATGGCGGTCGCCTGGAACTGCACCCCGTCCGTGGCCACCAGGGCCCGTCCCGTCGGGAACAGGTAATTGCGGGCGAAGCCCTTGGCCACCTCGACGATGTCGCCCTTCTTCCCCACGCCGGCCACGTCGCCGCGCAGCAGCACCCGCATCAGGCACCGCCCTCGGCCGCGGCCTCCACCGGGGCGGGAACCTCGGCCCCGTTGGCGGTGACCGCCGTGCCGTCGTCCGACACCGCCGACGCGGCCGCACCGTCGGCGGCGGCGGCGGTTCCGCTGGCGGTGCCTTCGGGGGCGGCTGCCGGCGGCTGCGGCGGTCGGCTCGGCCCGCTGCGCTCACCCCTGTCGCCCCGGTCACCCCTGTCGCCCCGGTCGCCGCGCTCTCCCCGGCCCCGGCCCCGGCCGCCCGAGCGCTCGGTCACCGTGCGCTGGGTGTACGGGAGGAGCACGAGCTCCCGAGCCGTCTTGATGGCCAGGGCGATCTCACGCTGGTGCTGGGCGCAGTTCCCGGTCACCCGGCGGGCCCGGATCTTGCCCCGGTCGCTCATGTACTTGCGGAGCATGCCGACGTCCTTGTAGTCGACCCACTCGATCTTGTCGCGACACAGGGCGCACGGCTTCTTCTTGATGCGGCGGGTGGCGTCCTTCGGACTGCGCCGGCTGGTGGTTCGTTCCGTGTTGCGTGCCATCGCTTAGAAGGGCTCCTCGTCGTAGCCGTACCCCGCGGACTGCTCGGCCGGGGCCCGCTCGGCGGTCCGCGGCGGCCCACCACCGTCCCCGGCCGGTCCACGCCGCTCGTTCTTGGTCACCTGGGCCGTGGCCCACCGCAGGCTGGGGCCGATCTCGTCCGCCACCACCTCGATCTTGGACCGCTTGTCGCCGTCCTGGGTCTCCCACGAGCGCTGCTCGAGGCGGCCCGTCACCATCACCCGGGAGCCGCGGCTGAGGCTCTCCGCTGCGTTTTCGGCCATCTCCCGCCAGCACACGACGTCGAAGAACGAGGTGGCCTCCTCCCACTCCTGGGTCTGGCGGTTCTGCCACCGCCGGTTGACGGCCAGCCCGAAGGTGGCCGTGGCCTGTCCGGTGGGGGTGAAGCGCAGCTCGGGATCACGGGTGATGTTCCCGACCAGCGCCACGTTGTTGCCGTTCGCCATGGTGTCTGCCTCCGCTCCTGCTCAGCCCGCGCCGGCGCCGGCACCAGCCGCCGCCCTGCCGCCGGGTCTGGTCTTGTTCCGGCCCGCGACCTTGTCGGGCAGGCGCATGATTTTGTGCCGCACCACCTCGTCCGCCAGGGTCAGGAAACGGTCGAGGTCGGACGACGCCTTGGGGTCGGCGGTGTACTCGACCACGACGTAGTAGCCCTCACGCTTGTGGTTCAGCTCGTAGGCGAAGGTCCGGCGCCCCCAGCGGTCGACGGTCCCCGGCGTGCCGCCGTTGGACCGCACCACCTCGAGCGCCCGGTCCAGGGCTCCCTGGATGGCGGACTCTTCGACCTCGGGGTCGAAGATGATCATCGTTTCGTACGGCCGCACGGGCGGCTCACCTCCCTCTGGACCCGGCACCAGCGGAGCCGGGGCTCCGCCCTCGCGGAGCAGGGTTCTGTGTGGCACGGGGCCGGCTGTCGCCGGGCCTCGGACCGGGCGCCATGGTACCCGACGGGTGGGTCGCGCCTCCCGGGGGGGCGCCAGGCGGCCTCGGGCCGAGGCGATCGGTGCTCCACCGGGGAGTCTCACCGGTATGGCAGCGAGACGATCAGGCGTAGAACCCCAATGTACCTACACGTCTGATCGCACCGGCTCCGAGGTGGGCCGGCCGGCCGGAAGTCCGGGTCAGGAGGTGCGGGGCAGGTGGTACGTCTCGGCGTCGGACGGAAAGGTCCCCGCCCGCACGTCGTCGGCCCAGGCCCGCACGGCCTCCACGGCCACGCCGCTCAGGTCGGCGTACCGGCGCACGAACTTGGGGGTGGGTCCCTGGCTCAGGCCGAGCAGGTCGTGGAACACGAGCACCTGCCCGTCGCACCCGGCCCCGGCGCCGATGCCGATGGTCGGGACGTCGACCTCGGCCGTGACCCGGGCGGCCACGACGTCGGGCACGCCCTCGAGGACGATGGCGAAGCAGCCGGCGGCCACGATGGCCTTGGCGTCCTGGAGCAGGGCGTCGATGGCGGCGGCCTCCTTGGCCTGGACCTTGAAGCCCCCCATGGCGTGCACCGACTGGGGGGTGAGGCCGAGGTGCCCCATCACCGGGATCTCGGTCGCCACGACGGCCTCGATCATGGGGACACGGACCCGGCCGCCCTCGAGCTTGACGGCGCCGGCGCCGGCACGCACCAAGGTGGCGGCGTTGCGCACCGTCTCCTGGGGCGACAGGTGGTAGCTGAGCCAGGGCATGTCCCCCACCACCAGGGCCCGGGGCTCGGCCCGGGCCACGGCCGCCACGTGGTGGGCCATGACCCCCACGTCGACCTGGAGCGTGTCGGCGTACCCAAGAACAACGTTGGCGAGCGAGTCGCCCACCAGGATCACGTCCACTCCGGCGGCGTCGGCGATGCGCGCCCCCGGGGTGTCGTACGCGGTGAGCATGACCAGGGCGTCGTGTCCACGAGCACGCTTGCGCGACCGAACCTCGGGAACCGTGACCTTCGGCATGGGGCCTCCTTGCCGTCCAGCGCACGATGGCTGCCGGCGGCGTCGGGACCAGATCGAGATCCCAGTGTACCGTGCCGAAGTGGCATCCGACGGGCCTCCGGCCGCACCGGTGGAACCTTCGGGCGGGCCGCCCCCCGAGGCGTGCGGGAGCTGCTCGGTCGGCGGCGACGCGCTGCTCCCGGTGCACCGCGTGTACCTGGCCGCCGACGCCGCCGGCGCCCTGCGGGTCACCCAGGTCCTGGCCGACACCGAGTGGTGGTGCCCGGCGTGCCGGGCCCAGTACCCGAACGAGCCGGCGGACGGCTGAGCGGCGGGCCGACCGTGGCGGTGTCGCCCTATGTCATCGACTACCGGGGACGCTTCGCCTTCGAGGCGCCACCGGAGGCGGTGTGGAGCTCGTTCGAGCGCGGCGAGCGGTTCGAGTCGTGGTGGTCGTGGCTGCGCGAGTTCCGGCTCGAGGGCGGGCGGTTCGAGGACGGGGCCGTGCTCCACGGGGTGGTGTCGCCGCCCGTGCCCTACCAGATGCGCATCCGGGTGGTCCTGGAGCGCTGCGTGCCGCCCGAGCGCATCGACGCCACCGTGCACGGGGATCTCCGGGGCGACGCCTGCCTGCTCCTGCAGCCGGTGGGGGTGGGCACCGAGGCCGAGGTGACGTGGAGCATCGAGATGATGCAGCGCCCCATGCGGATGGCCGCCCGCCTGGCGCACCCACTCATGCGCTGGGGCCACGACCGGGTGGTCGAGACCACCGTGGCCGGGTACCGCCGCCATCTCGCGGCCGAGGCCGGACAGGGGCCGCCGGGCTGACCCGTCAGGTGAGGCGGGCCAGGGCCAGGCCGGTGGCGAGCGTCACCGTGGCCCACGACATGGCCCGTAGCGCCTTCTCGAGCGGGGCGAGAAGATCCTGGCGCCCGAGTCCACGCACCTCCCCGTCCGCCAGGGTGAGGTGGCCCTCGACGGCCCGGGTGGACCGCCGCAGCAGCCGTGCCGGGGTGCTGAGGCTGCGCTGGGCCCACGCCAGGGCCAGTGCCCCCGCCGCCCCCAGCCCGGCCGCCAGGTCCAGTGTGCCGGCCTGGGCCACGTAGGCGGTGAGCACCGGGAAGGCTCCCCAGGCGACGGCGAAGCCCAGGTCGCTGTGCACGAGGCCGCCGAAGAGCTCGGCGTTGTAGGCCACCACCAGCAGAGGGCCCACCACGATGAAGGGGACGAGCACCACCCCCACCTTCGCCACCCCGGCGACCCCGAGAGCCACCGCCCCGGCCAACGACAACACCGACACCCCCACCAGGACGGTGCCGGGGATGGCGGTCCGCAGCGGGCGGCCGTGCACCTCGTCGAGGGCGTGGGCGGCCAGCCCCACGGCCAGGAAGAAGGCCAGCACCGTGGCCACCAACCGGGACACGGACACGGTGGGGGCGAGGCAGGCCCCGAGCACCACGTACGACAGGTGCCACGCCGTGTAGGGCGGGTGCAGCAGCGTCCACCAGTCACGCCAACCGCCGCGGCGCGCCGCGTAGAAGGCGGGGCGGGGCGCGTCAGCCACCGGCGCGTCTGCCCCACATGACGAGCCCGCCGCCCAGGCTCATGCGCCGCACCCCCACGTCGGTGATCCCCGCCTCGCGCCACGCCTGCTCCGTCCACGCCAGGGGATAGCGCCGGTAGTGCGACGAGATGTTCGGACCGAGGAACCTGCCCACCTCGAACCACTCCCGCCCGCCGGTGAGCGCCCCGCCGACCGGTAGCACCAGGCGGGTGTAGCCCCACCACCAGAAGCGCCAGAAGGCGGTCCGGGGGACCAGGAACTCCAGATTGGCGACCACGCCGCCGGGCCGAACCACCCGGGCCAGCTCCCGCAGGGTGGCAGCCGGGTCCTCCACGTAGCGGAGGAGGTAGGTGAAGGAGAGGGCGTCGAAGGCGCCGTCGGGGAAGGGGAGCTGCTCGCCCCGGCCCACCACCAGCTGCACCGACCCCTGCGCCCCGGCCCGGACCACGTTGGCGCGGCCGGTGCGGACCATGGCCTCGGTGAGGTCGACGCCCACGACCCGGGCCCCGGTGCGCGCCGTCGTCTGCAAGGCCACCCCCGCCGTGCCGGTGGCCACGTCCAGGACGAGGCGCGGGGACCCCGCCGCCACGTGACCCACCATCTCCCGGCGCCACCGGCCGTTCTGCCCGAACGACAGCCATTCCGCCAGGCGGTCGTAGCGCTCGGGGAGGGGCGAGAAGAGCCGACGGGCGAAGCGGTTGTCCCGGGCGGTGTCGGAGGTCCGGTTGTCCCGGGCGGTGTCGGAGGGCACAGTGCGACAATCGCACAGATACCCCGCCGGGGACGAGGGAAAGAGTTGAGCGACGAGCACGCCGACGTGGCGGTGGTGGGCGGCGGTCCGGCCGGAGCCGTGGCCGCCGTGGTCCTGGCTCGGGGTGGGGCCCGGGTGGCGCTCGTCGACAAGGCCCGCTTCCCCCGGGACAAGGCGTGCGGCGACGTGGTCGGGCCCCGGGGCGTCCAGGTGCTGCGGGACCTCGGTCTCGAAGGGTGTGCCCGCGGCGCCCTGCCCCTGGGCGACATGGTGGTCCTCGGGCCGTCGGGGCACCGGGTGCGCCTGCCGGCCCGGCCGGGCCGCGACTATCCCGGTTTCGCCCTGGCCGTGCCCCGGCGCCGCTTCGATCTGGCCCTGGTGGAGGCGGCGTGCGAGGCCGGCGCCCGGATGGTGCGAGGGCGGACGGCCCGGCTCCTCGGCGGGGTGGGGGGGACCGAAGGAGTCGAGCTCGAGGGGGGCGGGCGCGTGCGGGCCCCGGTGGTCATCGGCGCCGACGGCGCCACCAGCGCCGTGGCCCAGGCGGCGGGGCTGGTCGACGACCGGCGCGTCCTGTGGGGCTTCGCGGTGCGTTCGTACCTGGAGGCGACGGTCGAGCTGCCCCACATCGTGTTGTGGGAACCGTCGCCCCGGCGCGCCTTCCCCGGCTACGGCTGGCTGTTCCCCGGGCCCGGCGGCACCGTCAACGTGGGGCTCGGGGCCGGGACGCTCGGGGACCGGCGCGCCGGTGCCGGGGCCGTGCGCATGCTCCCCGCCTTCCTCGGGCACCTCCGGAACGAGGGCCTCCTGGCCGGGTCCCGGGCGGCGCCCGGGGTGGGGGCACGAAGGGCGGGCCCGGCGAGGGAGGCGGCGGAGCCGGCGCGGCTGGGGGGATGGCTGAAGATGGGCCTGGTGGGCACCACCCCGGCCTCCGGCGGGGTGCTCCTCGTGGGTGACGCCGCCGGGCTCGTGAACCCCTTGCAGGGAGAGGGGATCGCCCACGCCATGACGAGCGGGCGCCTGGCCGCCGAGGCCGTCCTGGCCGGGCCGAACGGTGCCGCCGGGCGCTACCGCCGGGACCTCGGCCGGGCCCACCTGCGCTACCACGGGGTTGCCGCCGCCGCCCACGCCGCCCTGGTGGGCCGGCCGGCGCTGACGGCCGCGGCGGGCCGGCTCCTCACCTTGCCCGGGGTGGGCTCCACCTTGGCCGGGGGGTGGTCGCTGTACTGGAACGAGTTGCTCGACGGCGCCGGGCCGGGCCCGGCCCGTTTGGTGGCCGGGGCCGCCGGGGTGCTCGGGCGCCTGGCCTCCACGCCCAGCCCGGTGCGCCGCCGGCTCGACCGCAGCTGGCCCGACGGCAGGTGATGGGCGGCGGATCGGGACGCCGTGGCCGTTCAGGAGGCGGAGCGCACCGGCACCGGGATGCAGTGCGAGCAGGGCCGGTACCCGGCCACCTCGGCGGCGTCGGCGGTGCGGAACCGCACCTCGTGCCCGGCGCCGATGCGTCGGGCGTGCGGGCACGACGGCACGCAGAAGACGCCCGTGCTGTCGCTGCCCACGAAGCGCACCCCGCCCGCGGCCAGGCGCTCCAGGCGCTCGAGGTCCACGCCTTCGGCGCTGAGCAGGGCCCGCTTGAGCGGTACCCCCAGGCCGTACTGGCCGATGTGCCCGTCGGTCCGGACCACGCGGTGACAGGGGATCAGCACCGGCACGGGATTGCGCCCCAACGCCGACCCGACGGCCCGCACCGCCCGGGGCCGGCCGATCTGGCGGGCCACCCACCCGTAGGGGCGCACCTCGCCCGGGGGGATCTCCAGCGTCGTGGTCAGCACGGCCCGCTCGAAGGGTGTCAGGCCCGACAGGTCGTAGCGCAGGTTCCGAGCCCGGCCGCTGCGCAGGGCGCCCGCCAGGCCCGCCGGCGGGCGCGCCGCGGGACGCGCCGTCCGGCCCGTGGTGCGGTGGTGGTGCCGGGCGAAGCGCTCGCCGTCGCCACCCACCACGGCGGCCGGCACCACGGCGCTGATGCCCTCGTCGGTGAAGGCCACGAACAGGTCGCCGGCCGGACCGTGCACCAGGACGAAGCCGTCGCCGGGGTGCAGGCCCACCCGGTCCAGGACAGCCGGCACGAACCCCGAGGGCGCCCCCGTGCGCAGCCGGCGCAGCGCGACCGGACCGGTCGGGGTCCGACCGCCGCCCACCCCGGACACCCGAGGTGGCGACGCCGGACCGGTCGACGTGCGGGCGCCTGTGCGCTTGGGCGTGCGGTCGGTCATGGCTCCTCCTTGTCGGGGCGGCGGGCACCCAGCTCCCGCAGGCGCTCGAGGCCCCGGGCCACGTTGGCCTTGGCCGTCCCCACCGGGCAGCCGAGCACCGAGGCCACCTCGGGGTACGTGAGCCCCACCACGTGGTGGAGCACCACCGGGACCCGGTGGTGCTCGGGCAGAGCCCCGAGGAGGCGCACCAGGGTGCGCGACGCCTCTGCCGTGGCGGCCCGCTCCTCGGGGCCCGGTTCCGGATCGGCGACGTCGAGAGGGCGGCCGGGGGCGGTGGTCCTCGGGCGGCGCGCCGCGCTGCGCAGCCGGTTGCGCCACAGGTTGAGCGTGATGGTGAGGAGCCAGGGCCGGGCCTCGAGGGCCCGCACCCGGTCGGGCCCGTAGCCCTGCAGCGCCCGGTAGGCGCGGACGAACGTCTCCTGGGCGATGTCGTCGGCGTCGGCCCGCGACCCGCTCAGGCGCAGAGCGGCGCAGTAGACGGCGTCGGCGTGGACCCGTACGAAGTCGGCGTACCCGGCGTCGAGGTCACCACTCAGGCACGCCAGCGTGCCGCCACCCGCTGCCGCGTCGTCACCCAGGTCGTCGCGTCGCGCTGCCACACCCTCTCAACCCCGGCGGGGACGAAACGGTTGCACGACAGGTCGGTGAGTGCGGTCCTGCCCGGGACGACGCCGGGTCAGGACGGACCGGCCGGGCCGTCCTCCGCCGCGTCGAGGTCGTCACCGTCCCCGTCCCAATCCTCCCAGGCCGGGGCACGGCCGGACATGGCCGGGAACGACATCACCACCAGGATGAAGATGAGGAACGTCACGATGTGGACGCCGGTGCACCACAGGCAGATGGCCTTGATGCTGAACAGCTCGCGGGCGAAGAGGTAGAGGACGAAGGCGATCCCGCTCACGACGAGAGCCAGGCGTCCCCACGCCAGCAACCGGAACCGGGACCGCCACAGCGGGGGCACGTTCACGGCCAGCATCACCGTGTAGAAGATCAGCCCGAGCAGGGAGACGGGCACCCCGAAGATGTAGGAGTAGGCGCTCGTCGTCACCGCGGTGCAGTTGACGAACCCGCTCGAGGAGCAGATGGGCAGCACGCCCGAGAAGTGGTCGATGGTGAGGTACATCGAGATGCCGAAGCCCACGATCGACAGCACGAAGGCGGCGATCGGGCGCCACCGCGGCACCGGGGGCGCCTCGGCCTCGTCCACGTCGAGCTGCATCTCGTCGGCGGGCTGGGCGTCGTCGGCGGGCTCTACGTCATCGGCGGTACGGGTCGAGGCCAATGGAGCCTCCTCAGCTCAGCTTGAGCGCTGTCTTCGCCTTGGTCACCCCGGCGGCCGTGCACACCGACGCCGGCTGCTGGTGCGTCAGGGAGCACACCGCCGCCGTCATGTAGTTGGCCGTGCCCACGATGGCCTGCGTCACGGGGTCGTTGGGATTGGTCAGCTTGGCCGCGATCTCGGGTTGGTTGAGCCCGGCCAGGATGGTGGCCGGGTTGTAGCTCGGGCCGATCACGAACACCTTGTTGCCGAAGTCGACGAACGGGTAGCCGGTCTGCTGGCCGTAGTGGCTCGAGTAGGTCGACCACAGGTTCTGCTGCTTGGCGGTGAGCGGTTGCAGCACCTTGCGGGTGCCCAGGGCGGTGGTGTCGTTCGTTTCGTGCTCGACCGGCACGAAGTCGACGTACTGGCTCGTGAGCGTGGCCCCGTGGAACGTGAAGGTGGCGATGGCGGGGGGGGTGTCGTACGGTGACGAGGTCGTCTCCCGGAGCCCCGACCATGTGCCGAACCGGCTGAAGGCGTTCACCATGGCCCAGCGCTCGGCGGCGCAGTAGGGGCAGAACTCGGCCCCGATGAACAGCACCTCGGGCTTGCCGCCCGAGGTGAGCGGGGGCTGGCCGCTCAGCACCTGCGGGGCTACCACGCTCGAGCCGCCCGTGCCGACGGCGGTGACGACCGAGGGCGGAACGCCGGTGACCTCGTCCACGAGCGACGGCGGGGCCGCGGTGATCGCAGGGCCCTGACCGGGCGGTGTGCTGCTCCCACCGGTGACCTTGATCACCACGAACACGAGGACGATCACCACCACCAGCCCCACGGCCGCGAATCCCATGGTGGCGGGCGAGAAGCGGCTGGGGGGCCGGGCCGTGACGGGCTTGTTGGGCCGGGCGCCGGCCTTGCTTCCCGGCTTGGCCGGGCCACCCTTGCCGGCCGCCGTGGTGGGGGGACGGCCCTTGGCCGCGCCCGTCTTGGTCGCGCCGGGCTTGGCGCTCGTGTTCTTGGTGGCGGGGCGGCGGGGCGGCGTGGGCTTGCGTGGCGGCGTCCCACCGGGGCGTTGATTCCCGCTCTGGCCGGCGCCTGGCCTGACTTGGCTCATCTGTCGGTCATCCTTGTCTCGCCCCGGTCGGACCGGTCAATGGTGCACCATGACGGGCCCGTCGTGGGCGCGGCACGGTCGTCGGGATGTGTGGGGGAACGGCTCAGCCGTTGCCCCGGGCGGTGCGGCGCAGGGCGGCGCGGTGGCGGCCACCCGCCGGGTACATACGGGCCAGGTGGTTCCAGGCGCAACCCGGGCACACCTCGACCACGTAGCAGGCCACCTCGTCGGCCCGCCGGCACAGGCGAGCCAGTTCGGTGGGGTTCGTCGGGCACCGGCCGTTGGGAGGGAGACGGGCGCCGAAGACGTAGGTGACGTGGACGAGGGCGGTCTCCTGGCAGATGGGGCAGTCCTCGGACAGGGCGACGCCGACATTGCGCGCCGCCCGCAGGAGCTCGGGGTGGGCGTCGCACACGTCGATGCGCGACAGGCGGCCCTTGCGGAACTCGCTGACCACGGCGTTGCGGGCCAGGCGGTACTCCACCCGACCACCGGACCCGGTTACCGGGAACCCTCGCAAGGTCGACGGCCCGAAGCTCATCGCCACAAGGGTACCGTCGCGGCGGGGGATTCCACCGGGAGATTCCCGCCCGGTTTTCTCCGTCACGCCGACCGCACGGGGCCGACCGCCCCCGCCGATGCCCTCCGACCCTGCCGGTGCCGTCGTGACTTGCTGTCGCCCCGATGTATCGATACGATACATCTACAGATGTCTCTGCCCCCCTCGAATCCAGTGTCCCCCTTCCCCCGCCTCCGGGCCAGGTCGTAGTGCTCGAGCTCGCCATCCTGGGCCTGCTCGAGGACCGGGCCATGCACGGCTACGAGATCCGCAAGCGGCTGCGCGACGAGCTGGGGCAGGTGTCCAACGTCTCGTTCGGCTCGCTCTACCCCGCCCTGTCCCGCCTCGAACGCTCGGGCGCGGTGGAGGCCACCGAGGACGGCCCCGCCGCCGCGTCCAGTCCCGTCCCCATGACCGGCTCGCTCAGCGGCGAGCGTGCCGCCCTGCGGGCGCGGCGCTCCGGCTCGTCCATCGGGCGCCGGAGCCGCAAGGTGTACCGCATCACCGAGGAGGGCCGCCGCCAGTTCGCCGAGCTGCTCGAGAGCGAGCGGGCCGGGGGCACCGAGGACGCCCGCAGCTTCAGCCTCCGCCTCGCCTTCGCCCGCTACCTGCCCCCCCACGCCCGCCTGCGCCTGCTCGAACGGCGCCGGGCCCACCTGGTCCAGCGCCTGTCCGAGGCCCGGACGGCGGCGGCGGCGGCCGAGGGCCGGCTCGACAGCTACACACGATCGCTCATGGAGCACACCACCGAGTCCACCGAGCGCGACATCTCCTGGCTCGACCGCCTCATCGAGGCCGAGCGGGACCAGCGCGCCAAGGAGGGGGCACCGCCGGTGCCGCCCCCGTCGCCGGGAGCACGGGCGATGGGCGCGGCAGGACGGGCCCGGCTCGGCACCACCACGGTCCAGCACGAGGGAGACACACGATGAGCACGGTTCGGGTCGCGATCGCGGGGGTGGGCAACTGCGCCAGCTCCCTCGTCCAGGGTGTGGAGTACTACCGGGACGCCGATCCCGCTGACGTGGTCCCCGGGCTCATGCACGTGACGCTGGGCGGCTACCACGTCCACGACGTCGAGTTCGTGGCCGCCTTCGACGTGGACGCGGCCAAGGTGGGCGTGGACCTGTCGAAGGCCATCTTGTCGGGCCACAACAACACCATCCGGTTCGCCCAGGTGGGCCATACCGACGTCACGGTGCAGCGGGGTCCCACCCTCGACGGGCTCGGCACCTATTACCGGGCCACCGTGGAGGAGTCGCCGGCCGAGGCCGTCGACGTGGCCGAGGCGCTGCGGGCGGCTCGGGCCGACGTGCTCGTCAGCTACCTGCCGGTGGGGTCGGAGGAGGCCCAGCGCCACTACGCCCAGGCCTGTCTCGACGCCGGCGTGGCCTTCGTGAACGCCATCCCGGTGTTCATCGCCAGCGACCCCACGTGGGCCCGCAAGTTCCGCGACGCCGGCGTGCCCATCGTCGGGGACGACATCAAGAGCCAGGTCGGGTCCACCATCGTGCACCGCGTGCTCACCCGCCTGTTCGAGGACCGCGGCCTCGCCCTCGACCGGACGTACCAGCTCAACGTGGGCGGGAACATGGACTTCATGAACATGCTCGAGCGCCAGCGGCTCGAGTCCAAGAAGATCTCCAAGACCCAGGCCGTGACGAGCCAGGTGGAGCACTCCTCCCTCGACGCAGACGACGTCCACATCGGCCCGTCGGACCACGTGCCCTGGCTCAACGACCGCAAGTGGGCGTACATCCGGATGGAGGGGCGCAACTTCGGCGACGTGCCCCTCAACCTCGAGCTCAAGCTCGAGGTGTGGGACTCGCCCAACTCGGCCGGTGTCATCATCGACGCCGTCCGGTGCGCCAAACTCGCTCTCGACCGCGGCGTCGGCGGGCCCCTGGTGGGCCCCTCGGCGTACTTCATGAAGTCGCCGCCGGTGCAGTACCACGACGACGAGGCCCAGCGTCTGGTGGAGGAGTTCGCCGCCGGGGGCGACACCCCGGTGTGGCCGGCGGACTGACGCCCGGCCGGGTGCTGTCCGGCCCCCCGTCAGGCGCCGTCCGGCGCGGTGCGGCGCTTCGCCCACCACTGGTCGAGGCGGCGGGTGACCTCCCCCTCGCCGAGCAGGCCCTCGTCCAGGCGCAGCTCCAGTAGGAAGTCGAGCGCCTGCCCCACCGCCGGCCCGGGCGCCACACCCAGGTGGTCCATGACCTGGCGGCCGTCGAGCTCGGGGCGCAGGGCGTCGATCTCCTCCTGGGCCCGAAGCTCGTCGATGCGCCGCTCGAGTTCGTCCATGCGTCGCTCCAAGGCGCGGGCGCGGGCCGCGTTCCGGGTGGTGCAGTCGGAGCGGGTGAGCTCGTTGAGCCGGTCGAGGAGGGGCCCGGCGTCGCGGACGTAGCGGCGGACGGCCCGGTCGGTCCATCCCAGGCGGTAGGTGTGGAACCGCAGGTGCAGCTCGACCAGCGTGGTCACGATGTCGATGTCCTCGCGCGGGTAGTGCAGCGCCGTCAGCCTGGCCCGCGTCATGCGCGCCCCCACCACCTCGTGGTGGTGAAACGTCACGCCACCGGGCCCGAACTCCCGGGTCCGGGGCTTGCCGATGTCGTGCAGCAGCGCCGCCAGGCGCAGGAGCCGGTCGGCGCTCGTCTTGTCCACCACGGCCAGCGTGTGGGCCAGCACGTCCTTGTGCCGGTGGATGGGGTCCTGCTCGAGGGCGAGCCCGGGGAGCTCGGGGAGGAACTCCCCGGCCAGGCCGGTGTCCACCAGGAACCACAGCCCGGGTGACGGGCGCTCGACCACGAGCAGCTTGTCGAGCTCGTCGCGGATGCGCTCGGCCGACACGATGGACAGCCGCCCGTGCATGGCCCGCACCGAGGCCACCAGCTCGGGGACGGGCTCGAGGCCGAGCCCGGCGATGAAGCGGGCGGCGCGCAGCATCCGCAGCGGGTCGTCGGCGAAGGAGACCTCGGGCGCCTGAGGTGTGCGCAGCCGCCGGGCGGCCAGGTCGGCGAGGCCGTCGAAGGGGTCGACCAGCTCGAGGTCGGGCAGGCGCAGCGCCACCGCGTTCACGGTGAAGTCCCGGCGCGCCAGGTCCACCTCGACCGAGTCCCCGTAGCTGACCTCGGGCTTGCGCGAATCGGGGTTGTACACGTCGGCCCGGAAGGTGGTGACCTCGTAGCGCACGCCGGCCTTGGCACACCCCACCGTGCCGAAGCGCTTGCCCTGGAGCCATACGGCGTCGGCCCAGCCCTTCACCACGCGCTCGATGTCGTCGGGCTCGGCGTCGGTGGTGAGGTCGATGTCGCGCTGGGCCGCCATGGTGTCGACGGTGGCGAAGGCGTCGCGCACCGATCCCCCCACGAGGTAGAGGTGATGGCCGGCCGCCTCGAAGCGCCGGGCCAGCACGGCGGTGGCGTCGACGAGCGGACGGAAGCGCTCGGGGATCATCGGCACGGAGGGTAGTGCCCGTGCCCGCCGGCCCCGGACGGCGGGCGTTGACCGGTGGGCGATGCGGTCGTAGGGTCCGGCGCGATGGCACCGGCTTCCGTGTCGCGTTCGGAACGGGCCGCGCTGTGCGACCTCTTCCTGGCCGTCGGGCCGCAGGCCCCCACGCTGTGCGCCGGATGGGCGGCGGACGATCTGGCCGCCCACCTCGTGGTCCGGGAGCGCAACCCCCTGGCCGGACCGGGCCTCGTCATGGGGGGCCGCGCCGCCGCCCTCACCGAGCGGATCATGCAACGGGCCAAGGCGGGCCGGTCCTACGCCGACCTGGTGGCGACGGTGCGCCGCGGACCGCCCCCGTGGACCGCACCCTTCGACTCGCTCATCAACACCATCGAGTACTTCGTGCACCACGAGGACGTCCGCCGCGGCGCGGGCGACCTCACCCCCCGGACGGCGGCGGAGATGTCCGCCGTCGACGCCGCCCTGTGGCGGTCCCTGCACCGGGGCGCGGGGCTCATGACGCGCCCACTCGGGGGGACGGGGCTCGACCTGGTGCGGCCCGACGGCGAGGTGATCCACGCCCGGCGGGGCACGCCCACCGCCGTCCTGGCCGGCCCCCCCGGTGAGATCGCGCTCTTCCTGACCGGCCGGACCGGGGCCGCCCACGTCGAGCTGGGCGGCCCACCGGAGGCGGTGGCGCGCCTACGTGCCGGGGGGTTCGGCCTGTAGCGCCGGTAGGCTGCGACGCCGAGGTGGACCGGACCGATGCGAGCTTCGCTCCCGCACGCGGCGGTGACCGCACCCCCCACGCCCGTTCGCGCCGGCCGCCGCGGGCCGCCGGGGCCGTCGTCGGGGTCGCCCTGGCCGTGACGGCCCTCCTGGTCATGCCGGCCGCGGCGGCCATGGCGTCGTCGACCCCCGCCCCCGTCCCGGCGCTGTCCACCGCCCGTGGCGGCGACGGCCTGTCGCTCGTCCGGCAGTCGCCGTGGGTCGGGCCCAAGGCGCCCGACCAGGCCCTCACCCTGGGGCTGCGCATCCAGAGCCGGTCGTCGATGAGCGCTTTGTCCCTGACCGTCACCGTGTACCGCCCGTTGACGACCCGCTCGGCCTTCGACGAAACGCTGAGCGGGCGGGGCCTCGGTTTCGTGACGGCCCAGTCACCGGCGCTGGCCGTGTCGTCGCTCGTCACCGACGCCCAGGGGGTCACCGGCCTCACCGTCCCCGTGGTGGGCGACGCCGCCCCCACCGTCGCCGGCGACTGGACGGCGGACCTCGACTGCGCACCGGGGAGCTGCGCCGGCGTGTATCCCGTCAGGATCACACTCACCGACTCGGCGTCCACCGGGTCGGTGAGCGGTACACAACTCGTCACCTACCTCGTGTACGACAACCCCGCCTCGGGCAGCCAGCCGCTGCGCTTCGCCCTGGTGGCCCCGGTGGGTGCGTCCCCGCCCCCCACGGCCGGCGCCGACGGCAAGGTGCGCGACCCCTCGACCCGCTCCCTCACCGGCCTGGCGTCGCTGGTCGGTGCGGTGACCGGCGCGCCGGCGGTCCCCGTGACCCTGGTCCCGGACCCTGCCACGCTGGCGTTCATGGCGGACACCGGCCGGACCCGAGAGGTCACCGCCGTGGCCGCCCTCAGCGCCGCGGCGGCGCGCCAGACCGTGGCCCAGTCCTACGTGCCGGTCGACGCCGGCGCGCTGACCGATGCCGGACTGGCCGACGAGCTCACGGCCCAGCAACGTCGGGCAATCACCGTGCTGTCCGCACTGGACGTGCGCGCCCAGGCGGGCACGTGGGTGGCCGAGTCCGGACTGGACGAAGCCGCCCTCGACCAGCTGGCGCCCACGACCCCGTACGTCGTGGTCCCCCAAGGCTCGGTCAGCGGTCCCACCGGCCCCCTCACCACCACCCAGCCCTTCACCTTGACCTCCGGACGGGGCGCGGCCGTCACGGCGGCGGTCTCGGACCCGGGGCTGGGAGCCCACCTGACGGCAGGGGCGGGGGCCGATCCCGCCCTGGCGGCCGAGCAGCTGCTGGCCGACCTGTCCTTCATCTACGACGAGGCGCCCAACCTGCTCGGGCCGGACGGTACCCCCGCCCCCCGCGGCGTGGTGGCCGTCGCCCCGGCGCAGTGGGCTCCGGGGCCGTCGTTCGTGTCGAGCGCCCTGGCCGGGCTGGAGGGCAACCCGGTCATCGAGCCGGTCACCCTGGACCAGCTCTTCGCCCAGGTCCCGGTGGGGGCCGACGGCCAAGCCCCGACCCGCCGGCCGCTCACGTCAGGCCCGTCGTCGCTGCCGGGCCGGGCCCTGCGCACGGCCCGGGCCCGGGAGCTCGGATTCCAGAGCGCGGCGGCGGGGTCGTCGGTGGGCTCGGCCATCGCCCGTCAGCTCGGCGATCTCCTCCTTGCGGCCGAGTCGAGCGAACTGACCCCCCGCCAGCAGCAGGCGGCGGTGACCGGCTTCGAATCGGCCCTGAGCGGACAGCTCCGCCTCCTGTCGGTGCGGTCCGACACCATCCGTCTCACCGCCGGGGCGGCCAACGTCCCCATCACCGTGGTCCGCAACACCGCCTACCCCGTGACCGTGGAGGTCAGGCTGACGAGCGACAAGCTGCACTTCGGCACCCCGGCGTCGCAGCAGCCAGGAGCGCAGTGCCGGGCGCCGCAGGTTCGGAGCACGGCCGGCGGGTCGACCTTCTCGGCTCTGTGCGTGCTCGATCGCGCCACCGACGCGGTGTACGTCAACATGCGGGCCCGGACCTCGGGCGACTTCCGCATCGACGTCACCCTGGCCAGCCCGTCGGGCGCGCTGTCCCTGGCCGACGGCGAGCTCACCGTCCGGAGCATGTCCACCTCGGCGGTGGCCATCGCCCTGTCGGCGGCGGCGGTGCTGGTGCTGGCGGTGTGGTGGGGCCGCACGGTGTGGCGGGGCCGGTGGTCGCGGCGCGGCGCCCACAGCGCGCCGCCGGAGAGCGCGGCATGACCGGGGCCGGGGGGCCCGGGCCGGACGGGCCCGGCGGGGCGGACGACGACCAGGGGGGGCGCGGAGCGGACGGGACGACCGGCACCACCGGGACGACCGGCACCACCG
>Ga0209415_10006727_pt1 | contig 20311 bp, 19 predicted proteins | sample PeaSoiSIISIP2007_FD_187696 | JGI IMG/M metagenome (GOLD analysis project Ga0209415, IMG submission 187696) | Peat soil microbial communities from Weissenstadt, Germany - SII-SIP-2007 (SPAdes) (version 2) | ecosystem: Environmental > Terrestrial > Soil > Wetlands > Peat | place: Germany...
AAGCACTCCTGCTCGGTCTTGCTTTCAACCTCTACCGCTTGAGGCACGGCCTCTCGCACGACGATGTCAACAGAGCCGCAATGTCTCGAAAAAGGGGATGCCGCGCTGGTCGCGATATTGCTCCTTAGTCTGTTGCATGCCGCCGAATTCGCGGCGCGCAGCCTGGCGCGCTGCTTGTTCGTTCATACCGCGGCGGATGTTTTCCTCGGTGAGCGCGTCGAGGTGAGCGTGGAGTTCTTCGTTAAGATCGCTATCGTGTTTTCGCTTCTGGAAAAGCGCCAGGAGGCGCGAGGCGGGAATGCGCAGCCATTCCATGTCAGGCTCCTTCGGCGCGGCCGAGAAGGCGGGTCATGAGGGCGGCCATGCGCTCCCAGCTTTCGGTTTCGGCAAGAAGCTGTTTGCGTCCGCTGCGCGTCAGCGAGTAGTACTTGGCCTTGCGATTGTTGTCCGAGACGCCCCATTTCGAAGAGATCCAGCCACGCTGTTCGAGGCGCAACAGGGCCGGGTAAAGCGTGCCCTGGTTGAGCTTGAGCAAATCGGCCGAGACTTGTTGAATGCGCACGGCAATGCCGTAACCATGCAGAGGGCCGAGGGCTTCTAAAGTCTTGAGGACGATCAGGTCGAGAGTGCCTTGCAACACCTCGCCGCGCGTTTGCGCCATCGCGATTCTCCTTTTGGCGTTCTACAGGAGGCTACGCTTACTCCTGTTGATTGTCAACAGGTCGTCTGCAGGCATAGATGTGGGCCGGAGGAAATTGTTTTCGAAACCCGCCAGATTCCTCTCCTGCAGCGGAGCCGCATGATTCTCGCGCCGTAAATCTCCTTATGAGGAATCCCTGACAAGATTCGTTGACCTGGGCGCGGCGGGCGACCTACCATGACCGGGCAAATTTGGAAGTACGAAGGCATTGAAGGAGAGTTCCATGGATTCACGCACACGTTCCGCTTGGATTCGCGCCGGTATCTGCGTCTTGAGTTTCGCGCTGTTTCTCGCGCTTGCCCCATTCGGCGAAGCACAAGGTTTGACGAGCAGCGACCTTTCCCGCTTCCATTCGGCGGGCGGAGCTGTTCTGTCGCCGGATGGTCATCGCGTTGCGTACACAGTGATTTCGTTCGACCGGCCGGGGAGACCCGCTCCGCAACTTTGGATCATGGATCTAGGCACGCAGAAATCGATTCGCATTGGCGGCGAGAAAGACGTCACAGGCAATCCGCGCTGGTCGCCAGATGGAAAATGGCTGGCGTTCACAGGAAGAGTGGGAGAGAAGCACGGATTGCTATTAGCGCGGCCGGATGGATCGGAGATTACGACGCTGGTGGAAAAAATCGAGGGGACAAACAGCCCGTTGCCGGGCGAAGGCGAGGACGTAACGTGGGCGCCGGACGGTAAGCAGGTCGCGTTTATTTCGTCGACTCCGGACGAGCGGGCCGCGGAAGCCAGCGGCGATCCCATGGTGATTACGCGATATTTATACAAGCCAGATGCGGGCGAAGGCATGACTCGCTTCAATGACAATCAGCGGCTGCATATTTTCGTGGTGGACGTGGCTACGAAGCAGGTGCGGCAACTGACGCAAGGAATCTACGACGAGCATTCGATTGACTGGTCGCCGGACGGCAAGGAAATTCTTTTCGCATCGAACCGTGAACCAAATCAGGACGAGTTTTTCAATTACGACATTTTCGCGTTGAATGTTGCGGACGGCGGAATCCGGCGGCTGACGGCCACCGAATATAACGAGTATGAACCGCTGTGGTCGCCTGACGGCAAGCACATCGTCTATCGCGGCACGAAGCGTGGATTGACCGACCGCGAAACGACTATGGAAGACACGCACGTCTGGATGATGAATGCCGACGGCAGCAACCGCCGCGAAATCGGAGCGGTGATCGACAACCGCCAGGGTGCGCCGCTGTGGGCGCCGGATGGCAGCGCGGTGTATTTCACGGTGCAGGAGCGCGGAAGCAATCATTTGGTGCGGTTGCCGGTCACGGGAGGGACGCCGGAATATGTGGTGAAGGATACGGGCAGCGTCGGCGGCTTTTCTGTAGGCAAGGACGGCACGCTGGCGTACGCATTTACGTCGCCACGCGACATGTCGCAGCTTTACGTAAAGAGCGGAAGCGCTGCGGCACGCAAGCTGACCGACTTGAACGCCGAACTACTCGCAGGAAAGCAAATTGGAGAAGTGGAGTCATTTACCTTCGTCAGCAACGACAACAAATTCGAGGTGGAAGCGTTTCTCACAAAGCCGGTGGGAATGACAGGCGTTTCGAAGCATCCGCTTATCGTGAACATTCATGGCGGCCCCCACGGGCAAAACGGCCCTGGGTTTAACTTCAGGAACCAGGTCTATGCGGCGCGTGGCTGGGCAACGCTTAACGTAAATTTTCGCGGCTCGACGGGGTATGGGCAGAAATTCGCTGATGCTGTCTTTGGCGATCAAGACGGCAACGAGGGGCAGGATGTTTTGTACGGCGTGAGCGCGGCGGTGCGACGGTATTTGTGGATCGATCGCGAGCGCATGGGGATTGAGGGCGTAAGCTACGGAGGACAATTAACGGATTGGCTGATCACGCAGACCAATGAGTTTAAAGCAGCGATTCCCACCGCCGGAATTGCGAACATCGTGAGCTACAACTACATGACTTACTACAATCAGTACGAAGAGATGGAGTTCGGACAGTTTTTGCATCAGGGCAACTTGATGGACGTGGCTTGGGAGCGGTCCGCGCTGAAGCATGTGGCGGCTGCGCATACGCCGACGATGCTCATCCACGGGGAAAACGACAACGATGTGCCGATTGCCGAGGCGGAACAGTTTTTTGTTGCGCTGAAGGATGTGGGGACGGAAGCGATATTCGTTCGCTACCCGCGAGAAGGCCACGGCATACGGGAAACAAAGCACGTGATTGACTGGACCGACCGGTCGATTGCCTGGTACGAAAGGCACTTTCCAAAGGCGGGCGCGGAAGGCATGACGAACGTGCAGCCTTAAAAGAAGAAGAGTCCCAGAAAACTGGGACTCCTCGGAGAATATTCGAATGATGCGGCTGCGATTTACGCCTTGGTTTCGGCGCCGGCGGTTGCCACGGCGGCCACTTCTTCGCGGGGGGCGCGCTTAATGCGGGCGGCCTTTCCACGCAAATCGCGCAGATAGTAGAGGCGGGCGCGGCGGACTTTGCCCTTGCCGACCACTTCAATCGAGCTGATCGAAGGCGAATGGAGCGGGAAAATACGCTCGATGCCGACGCCAAAGCTCACGCGGCGCACGGTAAACGTGGCGCCCGAAGCGCGGCCCTTCTTGGAGATGACGACCCCTTCGAACGCCTGGAGGCGCTCCTTTTCCTTCTCACCCTCGCCTTCTTTCAGGCGGACGTTGACACGCACGGTGTCGCCGGGGCGAAATTCGGGGAGGTCTTTGCGCAGTTGCGCTTCATGGAGTTTAGCTATAACCAGATTCATGTTCGTATTCCCTGCAGACCCACTCAGGCGGGGCCAGCTCTTCAAAGGCAAACGCCAATTATAGCGAAATATTCACAAATTACCTAGCGGTATTGAGGCCTGAGAGTGTGAATGGATTCAGCGGTCCCTCCCTTTTTGATGGGTGACCTACAAGACCAGGGCTGCCATGTGACCTTTACCCCGACTTCGCAGCGTTGACATCTGGCGCCTCTTGGAGTTAAGAATTGTCGAGCGACCTCCGCTTGGAGGTCGGGCGAAGCAAGGAAAACCAAGAGCGAAGGTTCGGCAATGAACGTTGAAAAGACAACGACGACGAACGTCAAACAGGCTGTGCCGTTTTTCGGTGTTTCCAGCATCGAAGCATCGCTGCGATTTTATGCCGAAGGGCTTGGCTTTGTGATGACCAAGAAATGGATCGACGACGGGAAACTGCGATGGTGCTGGCTGGAGATCGGCGATGCGGCACTGATGCTGCAGGAGTTTCGGAAGGAAGGGCTCAATTCCTGGAAGCCCAGCTGCAAGGTGGGAGAAGGCGTATCGGTTTGCTTTATGTGCGATGATGCGCTGGCGATCTATCACGAAGCGACAGCACGCGGAATTAAAGTGCGTCAAACTCCGTTCGTGGGGAATGGGCTTTGGGTGGTCTCGTTCGCGGATCCGGATGGTTATCGTATCGATTTCGAGAGTCCGACGGACGTTCAGGAAGAGACGGTGTACTCTCCGGAGTACAAGTAACAGCGATTTGGAGTTTGTCTAGGCCGGCGTGGATGCAGAAACGTTTCGGCGAATCACGGTTTCCGCGAACCGCTCCATCTCTTCGAGTTGCGGACTGAATTGGAGCAGCACCAGATCAACGCCGACGGCTTCGAATTGCGCGATCCCTTCGGACACTTGTTCGGGCGTGCCCACCAAGCCTGAGCGTAATCCACGATTCGAAACGGAATAGTCTTCGAGCGAAACGCGCTGCTCGAGCTGCGTTCCTGCCAGCCACTGCTGGTAATTTGCGTAACCGGCGGCTGATTGTTGAACGTCGGTGATGCGCTTCAACTCATTCTGGGCTTCGCGCTCGGTTTCGCGGACGATGGCGTAACCGGCGACACCGAACTTTAGCCGGGGCAGATTGTGCTTCGCGCGGCGTTCGCGCAAGTCTGCAATTTTTTCGCCGACTCGCTCCGGCGGATCGCCGTGCATGAGGTACGCATCGCATTTTTCCGCGATGAGATTCTTCGCGGCGGGCGATTCGCCTCCTGCATAAATCGTGGGGTGCGGCTGAGCGACTGGTTTAGGCTCCAGCACATTGTCTTCGACGCGGTAATACTTCCCTGTGTAGGAAAAATGATCGCCCAACCAGACGCCGTGCAGAACGTCGAGCCATTCGTTCGTCCGCGCGTAGCGATCATCATGCTGCTCGAAACCCACGCCATACTTCTTCGCTTCGTCCGCCCACCACGAGGACACGACATTGAGCGTAAGCCGGCCGCCGCTGATGTGATCGATGTTCGCGGCTTGCTTCGCCAGCAGGGCAGGCAGATGGAACGTTGGGCGTACTGCGACCATCAGCTCGATCCGTTCGGTGACCGCGGCCAGCGCTGCCGCCGTGGACCAGGCATCGAGCGATGGAGCTTCGACGCCCTTGATGTCGTTTAAATTCAATTCGGCGATGAGGGTGAGGTCGAAGCCGATTTGTTCGCTGCGTTGCGCGAGTTTTTTTACATATGGCCAGCTTGCGGGCATGTTTTCGTTCGCAACGTTGCGCAGCCATCCGCCAAAAACCGGTAGCCAGTAGCCGTATCTCATCGAATGCTCTCCGTAGAGATGAGCCGTTCGCCCCGGCTGGCCTCGTGAATCCGCGCTTCGCTGATCAAATAATCCGCCAATCGTGCGTAAGGATTGAAGCCGATCATGCGCTCTGGGTCGGAGACGAAATTCGAAAGCGCGTTGATGTCGTAGTAGAGCAGCCGCCCCGTGCGGTCGTCAATGACGTACTCGATGCCGCCGACTTCGATGCCGGCCACTTCCATGATGCGCTCCACGTCGTCAATCACTTGCCGCGGCGGGTCGTAGGCCTCGACGGTGAGCCCCGACTTCGGCGCATCCACCGGACACGCCAGGCGCGTCAGTTCCTCGCCCTTGGTGTTCTTGCAAATGTCCGCCGGGCACAGGTCGAAGGTGTCGCCAGTAATATGAATTTGAATTGCGTAGAGATATTCGCCGCCGAGAACTTCCACGCGCGTGATCACGCCGTCGCGCGCCGTAAAGAATTCCTGGACGAGCGCCACGTTGTCGATTCCAAACGACAAGCTGTTCTCTTCAACCGCCCCGCGCAGTTCAGCCGCTGAATTGAATTTCTTGATTCCCGCCCCGCTCCCGCCGATATTCGGCTTGACTATCAGCGGATAACCGATGCCCTCGGCGGCGGTCAACGCTTGCGACGGATGGTTGATCACTCGAGCTTTGGGATATTGCAATCCCAACGCTTCAAGCACACTGCACTGCAAGGCTTTGGATATTTCGTGGGTGAAAGCGCGCGAACCGTTCACTACCCGAACGCCTTTCTCTTCCAGATACGAAAGATAATTTAGCGTGTAAAAGATCCCATGGCCGACACCGCGCTGCCAAGCCGAGGGGCTCATGCGGTTGAAGAGCAACGAATACTCGCGTTCCTTCGCTGCGACATCGTATTGATGATTCCGCGCGTCCACCTTGACCCAGTTCACTCCTCGCGCGTCGAGTTGGTCGAACAGCGGCTTGAACCAGTGTTGCTGCTCGTAATAGATGGCGATTGGTTTCGCCAGTCCGTGCTCTTTGCCGTTTCCGCTTGCCGCGTTGCTCATGGCGCTTTGCTCCTCATTCCTTTAACAATAAAAAAGGGCCGCTTATTCCGAGCGGCCCTGGATTCCTTTTAGGTTTAGTCTTGCGCTAGACCGAAGGACTTCCCATGCCGCTTGCAGCGGTGCACATACAAGCGCAGCATGGACACGCGCAGGCCTGCCCGCAGGCGCGAAAGCCCCGCGATGTGCGCGAAAACTCGGTCTGGATCGTTGCTTTCACAGAACCCTCAGTATACCCCCAGCCATTTTCAGCGCAACAGTAAATCCGGGCGGTTACGCTGAGTTTTCTCCAGTGCCGCAGCGCGCCGCCAATTCGCGACTTCCGCGTGATTGCCGCCGATCAAGACCTCGGGCACCTTCCAGCCGCGAAAATCCGCTGGGCGGGTGTAGTGTGGGAAATCCAGCAAAAGACGGCTCCCGGATTGCGCGTGATCTTGTGGAGGCGCAGCATACTGCGCCCCTACAGTCGACGATTCGGGCTCGGCTCGATTCTCGCTAAAGGATTCATTCTGCGAAGAAGCTTCATTCCCGAGCGCCCCAGGAATTAGGCGCGTCACCGCGTCAATGACCACCATCGCCGGAAGCTCCCCGCCGCTCAGAACGTAGTCTCCGACGGAGATTTCCTCGGTCGCCAGATGTTCTGCCACGCGTTCGTCGACGCCTTCATAGCGCCCGCAAAGAAAAATAATGCGATCCAACTGCGCGTATCGCCGCGCCGTTTCTTGCCGGAAAAGATTCCCCGCCGCTGACATCAATACAATGGCGGTCTTAGAGTCGAGCGAGGCCGGCTCCTGAGCACTGCCCATGCTCTGCCCGAGCAGCGACTCCGTCGCTTCGAACAGCGGCTCTGGCTTCAACACCATTCCCTCGCCCCCGCCAAATGGACGGTCATCCACGCTGCGATGCTTATCCTTGGTGAATACGCGCAAATCTTGTATGCGGACGTCGACGAGCCCCGTCTCTCGCGCGCGCCGCAGGATGCCGTGGTCGAGCGGGCCGGTGAAAAAGTCCGGGAAAATCGTTATCAAGTCGAAGCGCATTGTTGTTGTCAGTTTAACGTACCCGCAGGCTTTGCGGACATCGTCGTCCGCCACAACCGTGGGTTCCTTACCCTATTTCTGTCCCTCGGAACAGGTTGTCAGGACCACCTTCCACCCATACTCTTGCTATCAGGCAGGCAGCGCTCCAGCCCACAGCGCCCTGCGTTTTCATAGCGCCTTTCAACAATCTGGCTCCGTCATTTGCGTCCGGAGGTTTCTCCGATGGCCCGTTGGATTTCGACAAAACCGATTTTTTCTTTGGCGATCATTGCCGCTTTTCTGTTGTCGGGTTGCATGGGCTACACGAGCGGAGGCGGCAAGGGCGGAGGCGGCGGCTCCAATGCGCCCGCAACGCCAGCAGGATTGACGGCATCGGCGGCCAACGCGCAGGTGAATCTAACCTGGTCTGCCAGTACGGGCGCCAGCGCCTACTACGTCAAGCGCTCCACGACCACAGGCGGCCCCTACACGCAAATCGCAGCTCCCACCGCGACAAGCTACGCCGATAACACAGTGACAAACGGCACGAAGTACTACTACGTCGTTTCGGCGTATAACACCTACGGCCTTAGCGCGAACTCGGCCGAGGTTAGCGCCACACCCATAGCGCCGCCTCCACCGGCGCCCGCGAATCTCGCCGCCAATGCCGCAAACGCGCAAGTGAGCCTTTCCTGGAATGCCAGCGCCGGTGCGACGAGCTATCACGTGAAGCGCGGCACCACGACCGGCGGTCCCTACACACAAATCTCGGCTCCCTCGACGAACAGCTTTACGGACACTGGGCTGACGAACGGCACAACCTACTATTACGTCGTTTCCGCTCTGAACGCGGCGGGCGAGAGCGCGAACTCTTCGCAAGCAAGCGCCACGCCTACAGCTCCTGCGACGCCGCCAGCCACGCCGACGGGACTGCAAGCCACCGCAGGAAATGCACAAGTGATCTTGGGTTGGACGGCGAGTGCGGGTGCAACCAGCTATCACGTTAAGCGAAGCACAACCACTGGCGGGCCATACACACAAGTCGCTGCGCCTACCGCGGCCAGCGATACGGACACGGGCCTTACCAATGGTACGACGTACTACTACGTTGTTTCGGCTTTGAACTCCGCCGGTGAGAGCGCGAATTCCTCTGAGGTTTCCGCCAAGCCCGCGGCCGCCACCGCCAATGTAACCGTCACTGTGAATCCCGCAGTGACACATGCGATCTCCCCCTACATCTATGGCATCAATTTTCACTCGGGCGTGACTGCCGTTCCGCCGCTTTTGACGTTTGACCGAGACGGCGGCAACCGTTGGACCGCCTACAACTGGGAGAATAACGCTTCCAATGCCGGCAGTGACTATCTCTACGAGAGCGACAACTATCTCAGCTCAAGTAACGTCCCGGCGGAGGCCGTGCGAGGCTTCATCGCCGGTGATCAAGCCAACGGTCTGGCAAGTCTGGTAACCTTTCAGCTTCAGGGTTTGGTCTCAGCGGACGAAAACGGCCCTGTGAGCATTGCCAATCCTCCTGACTTGACGCGCTTCAAGACGGTTGTCGACAAAAAGAGCACCGTCTCCGCCACTCCTTTCACGCTTACTCCTCCCACGACCGACGCCAATGTTTACATGGACGAATTCATCTGGGCGCTCGACCAGAAATTCAGTGGCATGGGAATTTTCGGCACTAACCCCACGCACCCCACCTTTATCAGCCTAGATAACGAGCCCGAACTCTGGAACTCCACGCATCTCGAGGTACAGGGATCTACGGCCGTCACGTCCGACAACTACATTACAAAAACAATCGCGCTCTCCAAGGCTTTGAAGGATCAATTCCCCAACGTGGTGATCTTCGGCCCCGTACACTACGGGTTTCAGGGAATCTACAACTGGCAAGGCGAACTGAGCGCTACACCTAGCGGCACAAATTGGTTCCCAGATAAGTATTTGGCGGCGGTAAAGGCCGCCTCGACAACTTACGGAAAGCCTTTAGTGGACGTTTACGATTTTCACTGGTACGTCGAGGAGTATGACTCCAACGGAACGCGCGCACTCGATTTAACCAGCACCACACTCACCGACGCCCAGATCCAACTAATTGTCCAAAGCCCGCGAGCACTATGGGATCCGGCCTTTACCGATTCCACAAATAGCAATCCCTGGATCTATCAGGAACTTGGCAACACACCTATCAACCTCCTCGGCCGCCTGCAAGCCAAGATCAACGCCGAAAATCCTGGCATGAAGATCTCCATCACGGAGTACGAGAACGGCGGCACGAATCATATTGCCGGTACCATCGCGCAAGCCGACGATCTCGGCATCTTCGGCACTCAAAACCTGTTTGCCGCCAGCTTCTGGCCACCGAACGGGACGTACTCTTATGTTCTGGCGGGTTTCCGCGCTTTCCGCGGATTCGATGGCGCCAACGCTAGCTTCGGCGACACTTCGCTCCAGGCAACGTCGAGCAGCGTGCAAAATGTAGTTGTTTACGCGAGTACGGATAGCACCGCGCCCGGTCGTACGGTTTTCGTAGCGATCAACCGCTCGAATACAGCGCAGGTGACCGCGATCATCGGCGCGAACCTCTCAGGCACGGCTCACCTGTATCAAATGACAGCGGCCTCGGCTCAAGGACAAAGCCCCGTCGCGCCGGTCTCAATCGGGACGATGGCGGTCAGCGGCTCGTCGATGACCATTACGCTGCCCGCTCTGAGCGTCACCACTATCGACGTTCACTAAATCTAGCTGTCGACACGCGTGAGTTGCGGGTTTCTTACTTCGTCCTTATGCGCGGAATCCAACCCGGCACGCGTTTGCAGTACTCCTCGTACTCCACGCCGAATTTGCTCCTAAGTGTGGGTTCTTCAAAAAACAGGACAAATACATTCACGCCCACGAAAAAGCCCGCGGCCCACTCCGCGAGCGCCAATGAATGAAATATGGCCGCCTCCCCTAGCATCACAAATGCGACGCTCCAATACATGGGATTCCGCACAACTCTGTATGGCCCTTCCGCCACTAGTTTTTTTGGTGGATCGAGCGGCAGTGGCGTGCCCTTGCCGCGAACGGCAAAGCCCCAAAAGGCACACATGAAGTAGAGTGCCACACCGGCGACGATGAGCAGCCATCCTGTAGCTGCGAGGCTGCGCACATCCGGCCGCATTCCGCGCGGCACCAGCCAATAGGGCAGAACCGCAGTCCAAAAACCTGGGACTAGCACGGTAAAAACCAGCGTTCGGAAAATGGGAGACATCTGAAAGAGCGTACACCCGTTTGACTATTTCAGATTGAGGTCGCGAAGGCCTTCAGGCAGCACTACGTCGATGCGTCGCGCCCGGGTGTTGATGTTCGCGCAGATGTCTTCGGCGAGAGGCACGAGGAGCTCGCCGGAAGAAGTATCGACGGCAAGAATCGGCGTCCCTGAAACACCTTCGCCTGTAAATTGAACGTCTCGGACTATGCCCAGCAAAGCCGGCGCCGTTGCCAGCGAACAAGGTGAGGAAGAAACGACGGAAGATCTCTCGGAAGTTTCAAAAACACTGCAACCGATTAAATCATCCACAAAATACTGGCCAGGACCGAGCGTCACGCGCTTTTCGATCGGGAGGAAAACATCGTGGCCGCGAAACTTCTCTGCTTCCGAAATAGAATTGCATCCTTCAAAATGAAAGACGGCCTGGCCTTTGTGGTTTTGGCTGAGCCAGCAGGATTTCAGCGCGATCAGGCGCGGCTCGTCTGTTTGGGCGGCATCACTTGCCCCAATAAAAACTTCCGTCATTCCTGTCAATCGTTTGGGAAAATCCGTGAGGAGTTCAGCGGCTACTTCGCCCTTATTGCCGCGGGGCCGGAGAATCCGCGCGACAATCACCCAACGCTGGGTTTCGGCGCTCAATCTTCCAATATCTCGAGTGTATAGCGCTTCTTCACTTTCATGCCTGCGGCGCCGAGAAGCGTGCGAACTGCCTTAGCCGTGCGTCCCTGCCTCCCGATGACCTTACCCAAGTCCTCTGGATGCACCCGTAGCTCCAGAACGGTAACTTGCGAGCCGTCGACGGCCTTGACCTGTACCTCTTCCGGATGGTCCACCAGTGCCTTAGCGATGGCTTCGACCAGCTCTTTCACCCTTCACCTCCACGTGCTCGACCGTTCACTGGCCGTGGAAAAGGCGTCCCCGGTTCACCGGGGACGCGCATAAGATGCGGATTTCGCTGGGATTACGCGATCTTCTGTTGGTCGATAAAGCTGCGCACGGTGTCGCTGGGTTGCGCACCGACTCCAAGCCAATGCTTGATGCGTTCAGCGTTGAGCTTGACCTCCGCGGGCTTCTTCAGCGGATCGTACGTTCCCACCAATTCCACAACTCGGCCATCGCGCGGCTTGCTGCTTTCGATCACCACCACGCGGTAGAACGGTTTCTTCTTCTTGCCAATCCTGGATAGACGAATAGTTAGCACTAACTGATGCCTCCACCAGATATCTTAGCCTGTCCGGGCAGCCTCCGGCAATCGCAGAGTCAGGGGTATTAGGTACGTTACCGGATACCCGCTGTGTACCCTACTTCCGTCGTAGTAAGCTGCCGAGGCCGCTTTTGGGGCTCTACGGAATCAAGCTGCCGAGCGCCGGGTGCCTTTCAACTTAGCAATCGCAAAGTGCCCCCGTCGGCGCGATAATGCCCCCCAGTGCCCTGGAGAAGTTATGACTAAAAAGAAAAATGAAGTGTCTCGCCGCAAATTCTTGACTAACGTCGCTACAGGCGGAGCCGCGATTGCCATCGTTCCCCGGCACGTTCTCGGGCGTGGGTTCACTCCGCCGAGCGACATGCTCAACATTGCCGGCGTCGGAATCGGCGGCATGGGCCGCGCCAACCTGATCAATCTTGCCAGCCAGAACATCGTCGCTCTCTGCGACGTTGACTGGGGCTACGCCGGCAACTCCTTCGACCGCCTCGATACGGAAATACCGAATCTGCAAAAAAGACTCGACCAGCCTGATCCTGCTCCAGTGGCGGGCCAGCCCCCCGTCGAGTTCGATCGCGTTAAAGCCAAAGCCCGTCTCGACGGAATGATTCGCCTGAAAAACGAGCATTGGCCCAAAGCCAAGCGCTATCAGGACTATCGCGAGATGCTGGATAAGCAGAAGGACATAGATGCCGTCCTCGTCGCCACGTCCGATCACATGCACGCGCCTATCGCTCTCGCAGCTATGGCTCTTGGGAAGCACGTCTATGTGCAGAAGCCACTCACATGGTCCATCGACGAAGCCCGGCAAATGTCCAAGCGCGCCAAAGAAACCAAAGTCGCCACGCAGATGGGCAATCAGGGCCATTCTCTAAACGACGCTCGCACCACCGTCGAATACATCCAGGCTGGCGCAATCGGGGAGGTCCGCGAAGTCCACATCTGGACAAACCGGCCGCTCGGCTTCTGGCCACAAGGCGTCCCGCGCCCCGAAGCGCTCAAGGAACCCGCAGATACTCTTCGCTGGAACGGCCCCGGCGTCAATGCTCGTCTCGCCGCTGCAATGGCTGGCGATTTTCCCGTGCCCGACAAGTTGTCCTGGGATCTCTTTCTCGGCGTCGGCCCTCGCGTGGACTATCACCCCATCTACCATCCCTTCAACTGGCGAGGCTGGTCGGATTGGGGCGTTGGCGCCATTGGCGACATGGGCGCCCATTTGATCGACCATTCCATGTGGGCTCTCAACCTCAGCTTGCCCTCGATGGTCGAGACGGTTTCCACGCCCTTCAACGGCGTCTCTTACCCTCATGCAACGCAGACGTTTTACGAATTTCCCGCTCGCAGCTCCATGCCGCCAGTCAAATTAACCTGGTACGACGGCGGCCTGATGCCCAGTAAGCCCGAGGAACTCGGCGATGAAGATTTGAACAAAGGCGGCGGCGCGCTCCTCATCGGCAGCAAAGGCAAGCTGCTCCACGATACCTACGGCCTAAAGCCCCGCCTGCTGCCCAAGTCGCTTCACGATTCCTACGGCAAACCGCCGCAAAAGCTGCCGCGCATCGAAAATGAAGATCACGAAATGAACTGGGTCAAGGCCGCCAAAAACAAGACAGAAACGTCTTGCCCGTTTGAATACGCCGCGCGCCTGACGGAAGTCATGCTCCTCGGCATCGTGGCCCTCCGCGCCGGAAAGAAGATCAACTATGACGGCGCCAATATGCGCGTCACCAACGTCGCCGCGGCCAACGACTTCCTCCGCCGCGACTACCGCCAGGGCTGGGCCTAAACGAAGACAACTTTGAAGTTTGTGAATTACCAACTCAACCTAGCCGGTTAAGGCCGTTGAATGCCGCCGTCTTGTAGCACTCCGCCAGCGTCGGATAGTTGAAAACCGTATTGATGAAGTACGTGATCTTGCCCTTCAACTTAAAGACCGCTTGCCCGATGTGCAGCAACTCCGCCGCATCTTCGCCGAAAATATGCACCCCGAGTAGTTCAAGCGTCTCCCGGTGAAATAGCAGTTTCAAGCGTCCATCGGTGTGCCCGGAAATTTGCCCGCGCGCAATCTCGCGATAATATGCCACGCCAACTTCATAGGGAACATCGGCGTCCGTGAGCTGCTCTTCGGTCTTCCCGATAAATGAAATCTGCGGAATGGTATAAATCCCGTACGGATAACTCGCTGGGTCCGTCTGTAACTGAAGCCCAAACGCACGCGCCGCCGCTATCCGCCCCTGCTCCATCGAAACCGACGCCAGGCTCGGAAAGCCAATCACGTCGCCCACGGCAAAAATGTGTGCTTGCGTCGTGCGGTAATCCGCGTCCACCTTGATGCGTCCACGGTCGTCCGCTTCGATGCCGGCCAACGCAAGATCCAGTTTGTCCACGTTGCCCTGCCGTCCGACCGCGTACAGCAGCGCATCGGCGTTGATTCTCTTGTTGCTCACCAGATTCGCCGCTACCTTTCCTTCCGGCGTTTCCTCCACGCTGGCCACTTCTTCGTTCTGCCGGAGCGTAGCTCTCTGATCGCGCATGTGATACGTCAGTGCTTCTACCATCTCCGTATCTGCAAATTCCAATAGCCGCGGCCGCTTCTCTACGATGATCACACGCACGCCAAGGGTCGCAAACATACACGCATACTCAACCCCAATCACTCCACCGCCGACCACAATCAGCGTCCGCGGAATCTGCGGCATCGTTAAAATTTGGTCGCTGTTTATAATGTTCCGCCCGTTGATGGGCACCTTTGCGTTGACCGCCGGCTTCGTCCCCGTAGCGATCACGAAGAACTGCCCCTCCAGCTCTGTGTACCCGCTGCCGTTCTCCACGCGAAGATGATGCGCGTCCGTGAATTTGCCGAACCCGTGGATCACGTCCACGCCATTTCGCTTGAGTTGGTCTTGCGTGACCGCCACTTCATTCTCAATCACGCGCTGCACGCGGAAATTCAGGTCCGACATCGTCACATTTTCTTTGACGTTGTAATTCGATCCGTAAAAACTCTTCGAATAGAAGCCCGAGAGATGCAGCACCGCTTCGCGCATCGTCTTGCTCGGGATGGTGCCGGTGTTGATACACACGCCGCCGATCGCGGCTTGCTTTTCGACCACCGCGACGCGCTTTCCGGCCTTTGCTCCCTGGATGGCGGCTCGTTGGCCGCCCGGTCCAGAGCCAATCACAATCAGATCATACGGTTGCATTCGATGAGTCCAGTGAGCTTTCCTCGTCGGGGGCGCCAACAGGCGGGGTATTCATCGTAGCAGGAGTATAGACGACGCTGTGGCCTTGCAGTGCGGCAATGTGCTTAGAGTCACCATTCCCGCCAGCCAGCCCCATAAAATGTTCCTGCGCGGAGAATCCGTGGCCATTGCGCACGGCCCGCGGCCGCGAATACATCCCGTCCGATCCAAGAACGCGCGCCTTTCGCGTGTCGGCCAGATAAGACGATAAAATCTCGTTGCACACGCGCTCGCAATGTTGCGGATCTTTCAGGGGAAACAACACCTCGACCCGTTCGTACAAATTCCTCGGCATCCAGTCCGCGCTTCCCAGATAAATATCCGGCTTACCTCCGTTTTCGAAATAGAAAATCCGGCTATGCTCCAGAAACCTTCCGACAATACTCCGCACTCGAATGCGGCTGCTGATCCCGCGCAGTCCAGGCACGAGGGTGCACTGGCCCCGCACAATCAGATCAATCTCCACGCCAGCGCGCGATGCACGATAAAGCGCCTGAATGATCGGCGGATCGATCACCGCATTCACCTTGGCGATAATCCGCGCGGGCCGCCCGCGCCGGGCGTGCCGCGCTTCCCGGTCGATTAGCCCGATACAAGTCTTCGCCATGTCTTTCGGCGCCAGCAGCAGTGGCTTGTAATTCGGCTGTTCCGCATAGGCCGTCAAATAATTGAACACATTATGAACCGCGGAAGTTATCGCCCCGTCGTTCGTCAGCAGGCTCAGATCGCTGTAAAAGCGGGCCGTCGAAGGATTGTAGTTCCCTGTGCCCAGGTGCGCGTACCGCCGAATTTTCCCGTCCGGATCTTGCCGCACGATCAGCATCAACTTCGCGTGCGTCTTCAGCCCGACAAGACCGTGAAATACTTGCACACCGGCATCCTCGAAGCTTCGTGCCCACCGAATATTCGTTGCTTCATCGAAGCTGGCCTTCAGCTCCACTACCACCGTCACTTCTTTTTTTCCTGCGGCTTCCAGTAGAGAGCGCGCAATCGGCGAATCTGAATTCGTCCGGTAAAGCGTCTGCTTTATCGAGAGCACTCGCGGATCATGCGCTGCGGTTTTCAGAAAATTCACCACCGCGTCATAGCAATCGTACGGATGGTGCAGCAAATAGCCCTGCCGCCGGATTGCTTCGAACATCGAATCGGCGTCGTGCCCCACACGAATCTGACGCGGCGCAAACGGTGCAAATTTCAAATCCGGCCGCGGTGTCTCTTCATAGAGGTGAAAGAGCCGCTGCAAATTGACCGGCCCCTGCGCGCGAAAGACCAGCGCTTCGTCCAATTCGAAGGTGGACACAAGCCGGCTAATGATGTCCGGATGCGCGTCCGCGGCGATTTCCAGACGCACCGCATCCCCTTTGCGCCGTTGCGAAACCTGCGAATCGATGGCGTCCAGCAGGCTCCGCGTCTCTTCTTCCTCCAAATAAAGATTGCTGTTTCGCGTGATTCGAAACGGCGCCGATGCCAGAATTTCGTACCCGCGGTATAGCTTCGCCGCATACGCCGAGACAATTTCTTGCAGCGCCACGTAGTGAATGCCGCCGTCCGGCGCCGGCAAGCGCAGCAGCCTTGGCAGCGCCCGCGGCACGGTCAGCACTCCGAAATAAGGTTTGCCGTTCCCGCTCCGCCTCCGCCGCAAAAGAAATGCGATGCATAGCGCTTTGTTCTGCACGTGCGGAAATGGGTGCGAAGGGTCCACCGTAACCGGCGTCAACATGGGAGACACGCGGCGCTCGAAAAAAGTCTTCGCTGCCTGCGCCGCTTTTCCTTCGAGTTGGCTTGATGGAAAAACGCGGATACCTTCCTTTGCGAGCGCCGGAAGCAGTTCCTCGTTCCAGCATTTGTACTGGTCGCGCACCATCACGTGCATGGCCGCCGACACTTTCTCCAGCTCTTGCGCCGCGGTCAATCCGTCCGGCCCAATCTCCCTCGACCCATGCTCAATCCGCTGCAGAAAACTGGCCACGCGCACCTCGACAAATTCGTCGAGATTGTTCGCCGTAATCGCCAGGAACTTCACCCGCTCCAGCAGCGGATTCCCGATATCTCGCGCCTCTTCCAGCACACGCCGGTTGAACTCCAGCCACTCCACGTGCCGGTTGAGATAGAAACGCGGATCGTCCAGTGCAGTGCGTGTCATAAGCTTTCTCAGGGGACCCAGAGTGATAACGCAGCCTTGTTACGGGCAGATGAATGCGTCAAGGGAATGTTATTCTGCGTGGCGTCTCTGGGAGGCCTGATGAGATCAGTACTCGTACTTCTTATCGCCGCATTTCCCTTATTCGCTATCGGAGCCCGCGCCCAGTCCCCAGCCTTGCCCACGGAGCAACAGATCGATGCCATTTTTACTCCTATCACGCAGGAAAGCGCCCCGGGCCTGGCAATTGTAGTGCGAAAAGACGGACGGACCGTGTATGAAAAGGGCTACGGCCTCCGCGATCTTCATACGAAGAGCAAAATCGACCGGCACACCAACTTCCGGCTCGCCTCGTTCACCAAACAGTTTACCGCCATGGCCGTCATGCTGCTCGTCCACGGCGGAAAGCTTCGCTACGACCAGACTCTCACGGATATTTTCCCTGATTTCCCCGCCTACGGAAAAAACATCACGATTCGCAATCTCCTTAATCACACCGGCGGTCTGACCGATTACGAAGATCTAATGGACGCGGCCGAAAAAATGAAAGGCCCCCTCTGGTCACCCGAACACCAAATCCAGGATGACGAAGTCCTTGCTCTCTTGAAAAAAGAAACCAAGGGCAAATTCCTTCCCGGCACTAGCTGGTCTTACAGCAATTCCGGCTACGTGGTTCTCGGTCTCCTTGTCGCCAAAGCCTCAGGCCAATCCTACGGCGAGTTTCTGCACGCGCGCATCTTCGCGTCACTCCACATGGATCACACCATCGTCTATCAAAGAGGAAAAAATGAAACCACGAACCGCGCCTTTGGCCATTCGAAAGAAGCAGGCGCGCTGACAGAAACCGACCAAAGCTCCACCTCTGCCACGCTCGGCGACGGCGGCATCTATTCCAATCTCGAAGATCTCGCCAAATGGGATGACTCTCTGACAAATCACAGTTTGCTTAGCGTCGAAGAAATGGCCGCTGCGTTGGCCCCCGCGAAGCTCGCCAACGGCACGCAAACCTACTGGCCCACCGAAACCAGCGACGACAACCTCCATCCCGGCAAACCCGTCTCCTATGGCTTCGGCTGGTTCCTCGATCCCTATAAAGATCATCCGCGCATGTGGCACACCGGAAGCACCATGGGCTTCCGCACCGTCATCGAGCGCTTCACCGCCGACCATCTCACCATCATCATTCTCTGCAATCGCACCGATCTCGATCCAGAAGCTCTCGCCGTGAAAACCGCCGATCTTTATTTGAAATTGAAGCCGAAAGAGTAGGCCTAAGCGTCAGTTCAGGCCAGCAAGTTTGCCGAGCCCCTTCAACTTCGTCCGCGCTGCTAGCGCGCCATACTGCTTCATCATCGTCCGCATCTGCAGGTACTGCTTCAAAACCTGATTCACGTCCTGCACCGTCGTCCCGCTGCCTTTCGCAATCCTCTTCCGCCGCTTGCCATCAATAATGTTGTGATCCTGCCGCTCCTGGTTCGTCATCGAGTTGATGATCGCCTCGACCTGTTTCAGCTTCCCCTCATCTACTTTGGCGTCCTTCGGGATATGCTGCAGCGGTCCCATCTTCGGCAACATATCCACCAACTGCTCCAGCGGCCCCATCTTGCGAATCTGTTTCAACTGGTCGCGAAAATCCTCCAGCGTGAACCCGTCTTTGCGCAGCTTGCGCTCAAGTTCCGCCGCCGCCTTTCGGTCAACCGTCTGCTCCGCCCGCTCGATGAGCGACATGATGTCGCCCATGCCCAGTACGCGCGAAACAATCCGCTCCGGATAAAATCCCTCGAGCGCGTCGTACTTTTCGCCGAGTCCTACGAATTTCACCGGCGCTCCCGTCACTTTGCCAATCGAAAGCGCAGCCCCGCCGCGCGCATCGCCATCCAGCTTGGTCAAAATCACGCCCGTAAGCCCCAGCCGCTTGTGAAACTCGCCCGCCGACCGCACCGCGTCCTGCCCAATCATCGCGTCCGCGATAAACAGAATCTCGCTCGGCTGCAGCTCTTTCTTCAGCATGCTCAATTCGTTCATCAAATCGTCGTCAATGTGCAAACGCCCGGCGGTATCCACCAGAATCACGTCGCTCGCCGAAAGTTTCGCTTCCCGTATCGCGCCTTTCACAATTTCCAGCGGCTTATCCGTCCCCGCGCCCGGCCATAGCGCCGTGCCCACAGCTTTCGCCACCTGTGCCAACTGCTCGCGCGCCGCAGGACGGTACACGTCCGTCGAAACCACCAGCGGCCGGTGCCCATGCAGCACCAGCCATTTCGCCAATTTCCCGGTAGTCGTCGTCTTGCCGGAACCCTGCAACCCCACAATCATCCACACCGAAGGCGGCCGCGATGCAAATAACGGCTTCGCATGTTTCCCCAGCATCGCCGAAAGCTCGTCGCGCACAACCTTAACCACTTGCTGGTCCGGCGAAAGTTGCAACATCACTTCGCTGCCCAGCGCCTGCTTGCGAATATTCGCCAAAAGCTCATCCGCAACGCCAACGTTCACGTCACCTTCCAGCAACGCCTCGCGAATCTCCCCAAGCGCCACGTCCAGGTGCTCATCCGTGAGCTTCCCCTGCCCGCGCAAATTCTTAAATGTCCGTTGCAGCTTCTCTGTCAGGTTTTCAAACATGGCCTATCTCAAATCCCCAAATCAAAATTCCCACGTTACAAGCATACCGCGCAAACCGTGGACACGCACAATTGCGCCAAGTTCCGTTCCTCTACTTCTTTTACCTCCTTTACTTCCTCTACCTCATCTCTTCAGTAATGCCACTGCTTCGTGTCCTCTCCCCCCGCGTTCTTCTCCACGTGCTCCGCCATCCATTTCACCAGATTCGCCGTCGTCACCGGCTGCCATCCATGCCCCTTCATTGGCCGCCCATACTGAAAATCGCATTCGCACGCCGGATTCGTCAGCTTTTTCATCTCCTCTTCCAGCTTGTACACCGCCAAGTTCAAAAAGAAATTATCCATATCCCCAACGTAAACATGAATCTTCCCCTTCAGCTTCGGCCCCAGCGTCGCCCAATTCGTTCGAATGTTGTAACTCAGGTCGTACCCATGGTCGCGCATATAAATCGCCACGCTATGATCGATCTTCCCCGTTTTCTTATCCCACAACGGTTTCGGATACCCATCGTCTCCAATCGGCCCGTAC
>Ga0209415_10006728_pt1 | contig 20311 bp, 15 predicted proteins | sample PeaSoiSIISIP2007_FD_187696 | JGI IMG/M metagenome (GOLD analysis project Ga0209415, IMG submission 187696) | Peat soil microbial communities from Weissenstadt, Germany - SII-SIP-2007 (SPAdes) (version 2) | ecosystem: Environmental > Terrestrial > Soil > Wetlands > Peat | place: Germany...
GTCATCTATTCTTCCTGTCCGTCATCTATTCTTCCTGTCCGTCATCTATTCTTCCTGTCCGTCATCTATTCTTCCTGCCCATAAGGTCCTCGATCAGTTCGTCGTGGACTCGCGCCACGCGATCCCGGACGCTTTCGACCATCGGCCGGTCAGCGACGCTCAGGGAGTCACGCATACCGTCCAGACGGCGCATCAGGTCGCGGGTCGCGAGCTCGGCCCGTTTAAAGAACTTCGGGCTTCGGCGCGCGCTCTTGCCGGTCTTCTGTAACGATTCATAGGCCACGTCCACGGATTCGCCCACCTCGTCGACGGCCGCCTGGGCCTTGCCGTTGTCGCCGCTGCTGAACGCGTCACGGGCCGAAGCAAGGGCGACATTCGCATTGTCCAGGGCAAGCTGGCTGCGCCGTTCGAGATTCGGCTCGGTCTTGATGGCGGCCAGATCCATCGCCAGCCATACGATCAGCAACCACTGCATGTTCTACCTCTAGTGCAAGCCTTACCGCTTATCCAGCTCATGCTGGATGATCCGAATCCGCTGAGTGGCCTGAAACTCCTGGTCGGGATTCCTACCCTGACTGAGTTCGAGGAACTTCCGATAGCTTTCGATGGCGTTCGCGCGAGCCTTCATGTGATCGTATGCGATCGCGCGGAAGAAAAGGTCCCCAGCGGTCTCGGCGTGGAGAGCGCGCACGCGATCCAGTGCCACGATGGCCTGCGGCCATTGCTCCGCGACGCTCAACACGGCGGCCAGTTCGTTCCAGGCTTCGACCGAATCCGGCTGGATCTGTGTGGCGGCCGCGAACTGCTGCGCGGCATCGAGCGGCTTGTGTTCATCTCTCAGCAGGCGGCCATAGAACATGCGGAGATCCCGGTCCCGAGGCTGCGCTGCGACCACCTGCGCCACCAGCGGCACGGCTTTATCCGCAAGGCTGCTCTTCACATATGCCTGCGCGAGAGCGAGGCGGCTGGCGTCGGTGGGCGATTTCGCCACGACGCCTTCGAGGGCCGGAATCGCGTCGGACGGGTGGCCGGTTTCGGTTAGAAGCGCGCCCATGCGTTCTTGCGCCGCCACATTTTCAGGAAACTCGCGATAGATGGCGATGGCTTCGGCTGGTTGGCGATTGGTCTCATAGAGAGAGGCTAATTCGAGCAGAGCGTCTTTGTAGGCGGGATCGAGCGCCGCGGCTTTGCGGAAGTGCGGCTCGGCCTCCGCGCGATGGCCCTGCTGGGCGAGCGCGTGACCGAGCCCGGACTCGGCGGCGGCCGAGGAGGGGTTCAATTCGACCGCGGTCGCGTAGGCGGCCTGGGCCTGGTCTATCTGACCGGTGGAGATCAGGGCGGCCGCCAAGTAGAACCTGGGCCGAAACTCTTGCGGTTTTTGTTCGGCCGCGCTCTGCAATAGAGGCACCGCTGCGGCGGGCTCCTTGCCGCGAACGAACAGAATCCCCAGATTCAGTTGCGCCTGGTAGAGATCGGGCTTCAACTCCAGCACGGTTTTGTAATGCGAGATCGCCTCTGCGTCCTTGCCGAGCAGGCTATCAGCCAGTGCGAGCTGGAATTGCGCGGCGTAATCCTGGGGGTCAGCGGCCACCGCCTTCGCAAACAGATCTGCCGCCGTGCTGTACTGCTTGGCATCGAGCGCTTTCGCGCCTTCGGCCTGATAGTCCGCCGATTGTGCGAGAACCACGGGCACGAGCATCGCTTGTGCAGACAGGGCAACCGCGAGGAGCCACATACGCATCCGTACTTCGATTCTATCGCTGGATGGCGCGGGGGTCACGCGGACGGAACGACACGGTGGGAAACACGGCATCGAAACCCTAGGAAGCTGTCGCGGCGATAGCATTTTTTGAGTTACCGCTCCCTCACGGTCACGGCTCGGTTTAGAAGCCGTTGACCGCGCCACATCGATTCCGACTGGCGCGCGTCACGGTCACGGAATGAACCGCCCATTTCACGACTCAAGCGACCGCAGTTGTGTTACCGAAGCCGTGACCGTGAGGGCGCGGAAATTTAAATGGAGGGGCGACCGTTAGGGAGCAGCCGACTTACGGTCCGCCTTCGGCTCAGGGCAGCAGCCCAACCGCGCGGAGACCGTCAGGGAGCGGTTTCAACACACGCTCGCGCGCAAGCGGTTCCCCAGAGTCACGAAATCGCCGTGACAAATCACTAGGCGGCGTTTCTCGCAAGTCCAGACCTATTTCGTGAGATAGACGGAGAAGCGGGTAGAGTCGCGAAAGCCCATCCGGCGATAGAGCTCATATCCGGCTTCGGTGGACTGCAGGACCAGCGGTTCGATTCCGGTCCGCTGTCCGGCATCGGCGGCGGCCGCGCGGAGCAAAGCTTCTCCATAGCCTCGCCTGCGATAGATGGGCAGAGTCGCCAAAGAATAGATGCCGAGCACGCCGGCCGCGGCGACCACGGCGACTATCGCCACCGGACGGCCCTCCACCAACCCGACGTATCCCTGATAGTCGCCCTTCCACGCCCGCTCTTGCGCGTACACCGCGAAGGCCACCGCCGGCGGAATCTCGAAGGAGACAGCCGTGATTTCCGTGAAGACTTGCCGGGTAACTTGGTCCGAAACCTTGCGGCACTCGATTTCGGGAAGCGGACGCGCCGGAGGAAGCAACTTTGGGGCGAACATGCCCGGAGGACGCGAAATGGCCCACAGTCCGAAATCGGCAAAGGATTGGCGCGCCCGTCGCCGTGCGGCCGCGTCGAGCAAGTCTTCACAGATCCAGAACGACCAGCGGAGCGTCCGATCCCGGAAATAATGAGCCACTTCGGCGATGCGGACTTCGAGCCCTTTTTCCATCTGCGTGACCGGACTATCCAGCAGCGCGATATTGAACACCCCATAGTCGAGCCCTGAAAAGACTGCGACCGAACCGGGAAGCTGGCGAATTTCGCCCGACCCGGTTGCGGCGCCGAAGAAGCGCATGGCGCAGCGCAGGTTCTGCTCGATGGTCTGAAAGTCGCTCATACCAGCTACAGGAGGGTCACCGGATCGACGTCGATCACCAGAGACGTGGGATTCCATTTTTCGGCCGCGGCAAAATCCCGTATTTTGGTCAGCACCTCCGTGAGACGCTTCCGCGAAGACGCCTTGAGGAGCATCTGATAACGATACTCGTTCTTGAGACGCGCCACCGGGGCGATGGCCGGTCCCAGCACGCGGACTCCTTCAGGCGCCGGCTGGACGGATCGTCCAAGAGCCGCGCTTTTCCGCAACGCCTCCTCCTCGTGGCGGCCCCGTACGAGTACATTCGCGAGCGACGTGAAGGGCGGATAACGTAGTTGCCGTCGAAACTCGATTTCCTGGGCATAAAACGCCTCGTAGTCTTGCGCGGCGGCGCAGCGGATCGCGTAGTGCTCGGGACTGATAGTTTGGATGACCACGATGCCGGGCGTTTCGCCTCGTCCGGCGCGGCCGGCGGCTTGCGTCAGAAGCTGAAAGGTTCGCTCGCCGGCCCGGAAATCCGGAAGGCCGAGGCCTCCATCGGCGTTGACGATCCCGACCAGCGTGACATTGGGAATGTCGTGGCCCTTGGCGATCATTTGAGTGCCGGCCAGAATATCGTAAGCGCCCTCGCGGAAGCCGGAGAGGATGGTTTCGTAGTCATGCTTGCCGCTCACTGTATCGCGGTCGAGCCGGGCCACGCGAGCCTTCGGAAACAAGCCGTGGAGTTCGTCTTCGAGGCGCTCCGAACCGACGCCCAGAAACTGGACATGGTCGCTATCGCATTTCGGACAGCGCTCCGGAACGCGCTCGCTGTAGTTGCAGTAATGGCACAACAAGCGGCGATCGCGCCGATGGTAGGTCATCGTCACCGAGCAATTCACGCATTCCATCCGGTGACCGCAGGCGCGGCAGGCGACGAAGCTGGAGAATCCGCGGCGATTGAGTAGCAGCATGGACTGCTCGCCGTTCTCGAGACGCGCGGTGACCGCGTCGATCAGGGCGCGGGAGAACGTGTTGTACTTGCGTGTCTCGAGAAACTCCTGCCGCATATCGACCAGCTCCACCTGGGGCATCGGCCGGCGCTCGATGCGCTCCGGCAGCTCCAGACGGATGTACTTTCCGGTTTCGGCGTTGTGACGGCTTTCCAGGCTTGGCGTGGCCGATCCGAGCACGATCGCGGCGTGAGCGTCACGGGCCCGCACGATCGCCACGTCGCGGCCCTGATAGCGAGGCGTCTCCTGCTGCTTGTAGCTTTGATCGTGCTCCTCGTCGACGATGATGAGACCCAGGTTGCGGACCGGGGCAAAGACGCCGGAACGCGTGGCGACCACCACGGAAGCCTCGCCCGAACGGATGCGACGCCATTCCTGGGCGCGTTCGGAATCGTGAAAGGCCGAATGCAGGATGGCCACCTGTCCGGCGAACCGCTGCTGAAACTGGGCAGCGACGGCGGGGGTCAGGCCGATCTCGGGTACCAACAAAAGCGCGCCGCGACCCAGCGCGAGCGCCGTTTCGATCGCCTTGAGGTATACCTCGGTCTTACCGGATCCGGTCACGCCTTCGAGCAGGAACGTCTGGAACCGCCGCGCTTCCAAGGCGGTTCGGATTGCGGTGAACGCCAAAAGTTGATGCGGATTGAGGGTGTGTGGCGGACGGAATCGGGCGGCGGCGCCTCCCACCGGTTCCAGAGCAAGGCGGACCAGGCCGCGCCGGGCGAGCGCGCGCGCTGCCGGACTCGCCTTCGCGATGGTTTCATCGAGGGTCGCGAGGTTGTGCGACCCGGGATGCAGTTCAAGATAGGACAGAAGTTCGCGTTCCTGCTTGGGCAGTTTACCGGCTGACCCTTCGTCGGCCCGTTTCCCGAGGAACTCCACGCGCAGGCGCGCCGAAGACGCTCGCAGGGGATCGCGCTCGGCCGCCACATCCTCCGCTTCGACCAGCCCCTTCTTTTCGAGGGAGCGGAGCAGGGCCGCGCTGTGGGGAACTTTCTGGGTCAGGTAGGACGCGGAAAGGGGACGCGCGTCGAGCAAGCGCAGAATCTCGGTGGCCGGATCGTCCTCGCCGCTTGCGGCCAGGTGCAACTGCCTGGCCACTTCCCGGCCGGATTTCGTCAGGGAAAAGATCTTGCCTCGCCGGATATCGCCGGCGAGCGGGGTCATCGCGCGGAGGGTTTCCCCCAGCGGCGCGCAATAATAGGCGGCAACCCAACGGCCGAGTTTCAACAAATCGTCACCGAGCACCGGCTCTTCGTCGAGTAGCCGCAGGGCCTCGCGAACGCCGCCGGACGGGGGATCGTCATGGATGCGGAGGACCACGCCGGTCAATTTCCGCGTGCCGAATGGGACTATCATCCGGCAGCCGATTTGCACGCGATGCCGGAGCGTTTCCGGCAATGCATAGGTGAACGGCTGGTCCAGGGGTACGGGCAGACTGACATCACAGTAGGCCGGCGCGGCAGGCATGGAAAATGAAATTACGAAATGAGATCACTACTACTGTCGCACGCCCGCCTTTGGTGCTCGCGCCGCGTGCGGTTTGCCCGGATTTCCTCACCCACTTTCGAGCGGCCGACGTGGCGGACGCCCTCCTGCGTGCCGCGTCGCCACTCTTGGCGACGCCTGTTGACGGCAGGAGATCTAAAACCCGCCGAGGTGTCGAGAGGAGTCTCGACCCGGCACGCAGGAGTGCGCGCGCCACTTCTACGTGCGCTGTGTGAGAAATGCCGGTTAGTTGGCAGCGAGGCCCAACGCGGTTGGATGCTTCGGCTGATAGAGCCCGACTTCGCCTCCGCCGGGAAGGCGGATCTTCGTGATAGAGCCCCACCTGGCTTCTTGCACGTCCGAACAACGGACGCCCTTTTCAGCGAGCGACGCAATCTCCGATTTCAAGTCGCTGCACATGAAATACATTTCGTGGCGGTCATTGTTTTCGGCGGGATGGACCGCGGCTTCCGCCGGAGGCAGCGCGAAGATCAGCCAGCCGTGGCCAGCGTCCACCGCTGAAAATCCGAGTACATTCTGGAAGAAAGCGCGATCGGCCGTCGCATCCTTGCTGTAAACCACGACGTGCGCACCAAAGATCATAAACCCCGCCTCCTTCTCTCCCGTGATCTTCCCATAGCCGGCAAAGGGTGCGGCGCACCCCCCTCATTACAAGCCAGGTAACGCTGCCGCCGCGCTCCGTTTTGCGGGCTGTTACTCAGAAGCCCACAAAGGGTGCGGCGCGCACCGCCAAAGAGATCAGGAACTGTTTCGCGCCGCACTCCGTTTTGCGCGAGTTCCTCAGAAGCCCGCACAGGGCCAGCGAGGCCCTCCAAACTAGCAGGAACCCTGAGCGTCTCCCCCGAGCGAGGCTCCGTTGTGCGGGCGAGTCTTAAAAGGCTGGGCGGCCACACGCCGATCCTGCCGCCGACGCGTGGCAGCCCACCCCAACGCGTCAAACCGGCCACCGCACCGGCTTTGGTAGTGGCTCAATGAACACATTACCCCAGCGCACGTGGGGCCAGCTTAGGTTGTATAATAACCATTCGGGGAGGGTTTGTGAAAACTCGAATTGCAGTTGTAGCGTTGATCGCATTTGCCGGCGTCGGGACAGTCGCGGGGCAAGAACTGTCCGATGTCTACACGAATTTGCAGGCCGCCGTGGCGAAGAAGGATGTGGACTCGGTAGCGAAGCTGTCCGCGGACGTCTCAAAGATGGCGAAGCCCATAATCGCCTCGCCGCAGCCCGCCGCCGCCGGCGAAGTGGACGCCTGGAAGCAGCGCGTCGAGTACGCCAAGGAAGTGGATAGCTACGCGTCGTACGCCTTATCGGCGACGGCGATGGGAGCTGCCGACCCCGCCAAGACCGTGGAATTGGTCGACGAACTCATTGCTCAGGACCCTAAGAGCAAGTACGTGGATACGTGCGCGGGCGTCTACCTGGAGGCGGCGCGGAAGACCGGGGGAGCGGCCAAACAAATGGATGGGGCGGCGAAGATCGTCGCTGGCCGGCCGGACAATACCGAAGCTTTGCTGATTCTCGCCGCCGGCAACTCGAGTTCTCCGGACCGGCTCTTGTCGTATGGGAACCGCCTGGTTGCTGCCGCCAGGAAGCCCAAGCCGGAGGGCACGGCGGACGCCGAATGGGAGCGCTTGAAATCGATCGCTTTGGGCCGCGGCTTGTATTTTGCCGGAGTGGCGAACGCCCAGAAGACGGCGTGGGCAGACTGCGATCGCGACCTCAAAGAGGCTCTGCCGTACATCGGCAAGGAACCCGCACTCGTGGGAACCGCCTATTTCTACCTGGGTCTGTCGAACTACCAACTCGGCAGACTGATGAACGACCGCGCGAGAATGCTTACGGCCCAGAAATATAGCGAACAATCGGCGGCCATGGCCGGTCCCAATCAGCAGGCTGCGGCTCGGAATGCGGCGGCCATCAAGGGCGAACTGGCGGGCCCGGCTAAGCGCTAGCAATCCTGCAAAGGGTGCGTGGGCGCCCTCCTTGCATCCAAAATAACAGCCCGCGCGCTCCGTTTTGCGGGCGAGTTCCTCGGAACCCCCGGGGGACTGCCTTGATCCCTTGTCCCTGGTGGTCGTGACTTCCCGCCAGAGGGCTTATAATCAAAGGCACCATGAGACAAGAATGGGTGGCCAAGCGCTCGGATGACCCCGTCCGCACGCAACTGCTTTACGCCCGCCAGGGCCGGATCACCGAGGAGATGGAGTACGTGGCGCGACGCGAGCGCCTGGACCCTGAGACCGTGCGGTCCGAGGTGGCGCGCGGCCGGATGATCATTCCCGCCAACATCCATCATACGAACCTCGAGCCGATGTGCATTGGCGTCGAATCCCTCTGCAAGGTGAACGCGAACATCGGCAACTCCTCGACTACGTCGAACATCGAGGAAGAGCTGGAGAAGCTGCACTACGCGGTCCACTATGGCGCCGACACGGTGATGGACCTCTCGACCGGGGGCGATATCCCGCGCATCCGGCAAGCCATCATCGACCACTCGCCGGTGCCAATTGGAACAGTGCCGATCTATGAAGCCCTGGCGCGAGTGCGCCGGGTGGAAGATCTCAATATTCAAGTAATGCTTGAGGTAATTGAGGAGCAGGCCGAGCAGGGCGTCGATTACATGACGATCCATGCCGGCGTGTTGGTGCAATACGTCCCGTTGACGACGCGCCGGGTGACCGGGATCGTCAGCCGTGGCGGGGCGATATTAGCCGAATGGATGGTCAAGAACCACAAGCAGAACTTCCTGTATGAGTACTTCGAGGACATCTGCAAGATCTTCGCCAGGCACGACGTGACGTTCTCGCTGGGGGATGGCCTTCGTCCCGGTTCGCTCGCCGACGCAAGTGACCGGGCCCAGTTCGCGGAACTCGAAACCCTGGGCGAACTGACTCAGATCGCATGGAAACATGATGTGCAAGTAATGATTGAGGGTCCAGGGCATATCCCAATGGATCAAATACAATTACAGGTCGAAGAAGAAGTTAGACTCTGCCACGAAGCGCCATTCTACACGCTGGGCCCGCTGGTGACGGATTTTGCACCGGGCTTCGATCACATCACGTCGGCGATTGGCGCGGCGATGATCGGCTGGCATGGCGCCTCCATGCTGTGCTACGTGACACCGAAGGAGCATTTGGGACTGCCCAACCGGGAGGATGTGAAGCAGGGACTGATCGCGTACAAGATCGCCGCCCATGCCGCCGACATTGCGCGGCACCGGCCGGGCGCCCGTGACCGCGATGACGAGCTCTCTCGCGCGCGCTTCGCGTTCGACTGGAAACGGCAATTCGAACTGTCGCTCGATCCCGAGACGGCGCGCGCCTACCACGACGAAACGCTTCCCGAAGATGGGTTCAAGGACGCGGCGTTCTGTTCCATGTGCGGACCCAAGTTCTGCTCCATGAACCATTCGGTCAAGACCAAGGAATTCACGGAGCAGGATGCCGAAGCCGTCCTCACCAACATTGCCAATACCAACATCGCCAATGCAGGCGCCCGATGACCCGGTGTCGTTCCTGGACGTCCCGGCGCTAACTGTAATCCGGGAAATGGCCGTGGATCTGGAGCGCGGCTAGCGCAATGGGCCTTCCGCGACCTGATCTTCCGCCACGTTATTTTCTGCCTCATTATCTTCAGCAACGAGGGCCGCGACATAGCCCGGCGCCGTCTCCAGGTCCTCGATCGACCAGCCTTCCACTCCGCGCAGAAAAGCGGCCGGCTGGCCGGGACGGAGCGTGACGTCAAAGGTATCGAGAGGGAGCGAGAGGCCTGACCCGCGGGCCTTCACGTAGGCCTCTTTTCGGGTCCAGCAGCGAAAGAAGGCCTCGGTCTGAAGATCGGCGCGGAGTGACCGGAGGGCCGCAACTTCAGAAGGGGAGAAGAATCTCTCGGCAATTTGGTCTTCAGCGAACTTCGGATCGATTCGTTCAATGTCCACACCAACTTCGCGGGAGCGGGAGATAGCGTACACGGCGAGACCCGCGGAGTGCGAGACGTTGAAATGGAGATCGGAATCCCGCAGAGCTGGTTTGCCGAAACGGTTGTAGGTGAACTCGATTTCGCTGGGGTCCGCGCCCAGATATCGAGCCAGGGTTTCACGCAGGATGCCGCGGCCGGCGGCAAAGTGCTGTTGGTCCTTGGGAAATCGGAAGCGTTTCTTTCGCAAATCCTCGTCGGGCGAAAGCCACCGCGCGAGCTCGGCGAGACGAAGCGGATCGACGGCCAGGCTATGGGTGTAGACGTCGACGGCGCGCACGCAAGCCTAGCGCCCCAGAGACGTACGGCGGATTTGGACCTGCCTGCCCACTGCGTGTCTTCCGGGTTCGGGCTTTGGCAGACTCGCTCGAATTTCCGTGGCCAGGCTTTCGACGTTTGGTTCGTGGAACATCGACAGATGGTCGCCCACGACCTCGCGAACGTAGACCCCGCCGTCCACGGCCCGCGACCACCCCAGGTCGGCACTGGAAAGAGCGGGCCGCTCGGTTGGACGGAGTAGAGTCACTGGTCCGGCGAACCGGTTCGGTCTATAGGCGCGCGCGGCGTATTGCACTTTGTCCGTGAACGGGGCCTTTCCGATGCGTTGCAATCGTACACGATCTACGATTCCGCCCGCTCGCTCCACCAGATAATCCCAGATCGCGGATCCACGGCGGCGAGCCAGTCTCTTCGAATGATACTTGATGCGCGCAACGAGGACCTCCCGGTTCGAGAGGGATCGGCGGAGGTCGGGGTTAGCGGCGTCCAGAAGAATGAGCGACGCGACTTCCTGTCCGGCGGCTTTGAGCTGCACGGCCATCTCGTAGGCGAGTATCCCTTCGGCGCACCACCCGCCGAGCGAATACGGACCCTCGGGCTGGACGGAGCGCACGGAGCGTACCATGGCGCCCGCGATCTCTTCGAGCGTGCACCGAAACGACAGGCGCTCTTCGTCCGCTGGGTCGATGGCGATGCTGATTAAAGGATGCTCCTGACCGAGGCGGTGAGCCAGGGGGCGGCAGATGGGACCGGCGTAGGCCCAGAAAAGCGGCGAGCGCGTGCCCGGCTTATGGATGCTGATCGTGCGGGCCAGGTGGTGCGCCAAACCGCTCCGATCGCCGATGACGGGCGCCAGTTGTTCGATGGTGGGCGCCTGAAAGACGGTCGCCATCGAAAGCCGTTTCCCGAACTCGATATCGATCCGGCGCAGCAGTTTCGCCACCAGGAAAGAGTGCCCGCCGAGGTCGAAGAAATTATCGTGCGCGCTGACGGGCCGCACATCCAGCACGGACTCCCAAATCGCGGCGAGCCGGCGTTCGACGTCGTCCTTGGGGGGGACGAATTCGACGCGCATTCCGGTGGCGGCGGGCTTGGGAAGGGCGTTGCGGTCCACCTTTCCGTTGGGTGTGAGGGGCAGCCTGTCGAGGGAGACGAACCAGGCCGGAATCATGTAGTCCGGCAATTTCCGCTGCAAGAACCGGCGCAGGTCGAAACCGTGGGCGCCGACGATGTAGGCCGCCAGCGCGTTTTCGCCTGAAGCGTCACGGCAGGCTGTGACGACCGCCGCGCGAACCTCGGGATGTTCGAGCAACGCCGCCTCGATTTCCCCGGGTTCGATGCGGTATCCGCGAACCTTCACTTGGTGGTCGGCCCGGCCCAGGCATTCGAGCGTCCCATCCGGACGCCAGCGTGCCAGATCTCCGGTCCGGTAAACCCGTTCCCCGGGTCTGAATGGATGAGCCACGAATCGTTCTTGCGTGAGCTCGGGCCGCCGCAAATAACCGCGCGCCACGCCGGAACCTCCAATGTACAACTCGCCAACCGCACCGATGGGCAGCAGCCGGCGGTTCGGGTCGAGCACCCACACGTCGGTGTTGTCGATCGGGCGGCCAATCGAAATAGGTTCGTCGGCCTGCGAAACGCGGTGGATGGTGGACCAAATGGTGGTCTCGGTTGGTCCGTACATGTTCCACAGCTCGTTCGAACGAATCACAAGTTGTTGCGCCAGATCCTGCGTAAGGCTCTCGCCGCCGCACAGCGCTTTCAAGTAGCTGGTTCCGCTCCATCCGGCGTCCACCAAACTGCTCCATGTGGCAGGCGTCGCCTGAAGCACGGTGCACCGGCTGGCCGCAATGAGTTCAATGAGCCGCCGGGGATCCCGCGCGTCCTCACGGCTGGCAATCACCAGGCGGCCGCCGCTGATGAGCGGCAGATAGAGTTCCAGTCCCGCGATGTCGAACGAAAGCGTAGTCAAAGCCAGCAGCGAATCGGATGAAGTGAATCCCGGTTTGCGCTGCATGGAGAGAAGAAAATTCACCACGGCCGAATGCTGAATTTCGACGCCCTTGGGGCGGCCGGTGGAACCCGACGTGTAGAGCACGTAGGCCAGCGCGCCGGGCGACGAAGTGGACCCCAGATTTGCGACGCCGCCGGCGGCTTCATCGCAATACACCACGCGCGCGCCGTACGGCATGGGCTGAGGTCCCAGGGATCGGGTGGTGAGGAGCACGGGCGCCTGCGCGTCGTCGATCAGATACGCGAGCCGTTCGGCGGGGAATTCGGGATCGAGCGGCAAATAGGCGGCGCCGGTCTTGAGGACCGCGAGCGGAGCGATGACCATGTCGAGCGAGCGATCGACAAACAGCGCGACCAGTGTGCCCGGTCCCACCCCGGACGCGCGAAGGCGGCGAGCCAGGCGATTGGCCCGCTCGTTCAGTTGACGATACGTCAGCGCTTCTCCAGCGGCCTCCACCGCGATCGAATGGGGAGTGTGCTGGGCCTGACGCTCGACCATTTCGTGTATGGTTGTGTCCGGCACATCGCGCCGGGTCTGGTTCCATTCATCGCGCAACCGGTGAACTTCGTCCGCGGAGAGGAGCGGCAGGTCGCGCAACCGCACGTCGCGATCGTAGACCACGGCTTCGAGCAGCGTAATCCAGTGCCCGGCCATGCGTTGGATCGTGGGTGCGTCAAAAAGATCGGTGCTGTAAAGGAATCGGCCTGCCAGCGCGTCGGGACGTTCGTTGAGCTCCAAATACAGATCGAACTTCGCAGCTCCGCTGGACACTTCCATGGGGATGAGGTCCCACGGCGCGGTGGGCGATACCGGCAGGAGATCCATCGAGAACATCACTTGAAACAACGGATGCTGCGTCGGGTCCCGCCGGGGCTGCAGCTCCCGCACCAGCCGGTCGAAGGGCACGTCGCTGTGGGCGACCACGCCCAGGACCGCGTCTTTTACACTCGCGAGGTACTCGCGAAACGTAAGGTTGCCGCGGGGATGGGTTCGCAGCACCACCGTGTTGGGGAAGAAGCCCATCACATTCTCGAACTCGAGCCTGCGCCGGCCGTCGGTGACGCCGCCGATCAAGATGTCGTCCTGGCCGCTGTAGCGGTGGAGCAGCGTTTTAAAAGCGGCCAGCAGGAACATGTACAGCGTGACGCCTTCGGCGCGGCTGACTCGCTTCAGATCCTGCGTCAACCGGCGGGGGAGCCGGAATTGCTCGACATCTCCGCCGTAGGAGGGCATGGCCGGCCGTGGCCGGTCGACCGGCAACTGCAACTGCGGCAAGTCGCCCGAGAGCCGCTCACGCCAGTAGTTCATCTGACGCGGAATGGATTCGCTCTCGAGGGCTCTCTGCTGCCAGAGCGCGTAGTCCGCGTATTGGACTTGAGGAGCGGGAGGCGGGGTTTCGCCATGGGAAAATCGCCGGTAGATTTCGGACAACTCCGGCAGCAACACGCGGGAAACGGAGACGCCGTCGTAAATGATGTGGTGCAGCGTCAGAAAGATTCGATAGTCCGCCAGGCCCAGCTTGACCAACTTGGCGCGGATCAACGGACCCACGCCGAGGTCGAACGGACGCCGGGCGTCGGCGGCGGCAATTCGCGTAGCCTCCGCTTCTCGCGCGGGGTCTGGCAGATCCGTCAAATCCACCAGCGGCAGAGGAAGCGTGAAATCGGGGTGAACCGCCTGCACGACCTGGCCGTCGAGCGCGGCGAAGGAAGTGCGCAAGATCTCGTGACGCCGTAGAATTTCGTGGAAAGCCCGCTCCAATATGTGCGCGTCGAGAGGGCCTTTGTGGCGGATGGTGACCGTTTCGTTGTAAATGGGGCTCAGCGGGGCCATTTGCGAATGCAGCCAGATCGGTTGCTGATTGAGCGAGATCGGCACGGTCGCCCCATGCGCGCGGCGGGGAATCGGCGCTTCCCGGGTTTCGCGCGTCATTTCTCCGCGCAGAAACTTGTCAAGCAGCTTCTTCTTGGATTCCGATAACGGGAGCGTGCTTTCCATCTAGCCTCGTGCCATGGGTGCTTCCAATTGAGGAGCCGCCTTGGCTTCAAACTGCAAGGGCAGGGCCGTCACTCCGCGCACTCCCAAGTGGTCGCGCCAGACCGGAGCCGGATCAGCGAGCGCCAGGTTCGGAAGGCGCGCGATCAGCGTGGACAAGGCGATTTGACCCTCGATTCGCGCGAGCGTCGCGCCAAAGCAAAAGTGCGCCGCCCAGCCAAAAGCCAGGTGACGATTACCCTTACGATCCAGGTCGAATCGATCCGGGTCCGGGAAGCGTCCGGGGTCGCGGTTAGCGGCCGCTATGCCGGCGATGACGCTCTGTCCCTTCCGGATGGTGTTGCCGCCCAGCACGGTGTCTTCGGGCGCCTTGCGCACGACATACTGGCTGGGACCGTCGAATCGCAACAGCTCTTCGAGGGCCGCCGGCATGAGCGACGGATCCCGCCGAAGCCGATCGAGTTCCGCCGGGTGCCGCAAAAGATTTAACGTGCCGTTGCCGATCAGGTTGATGACCGTGGATTGGCCTCCCAGCAGCACGATGATGCTATTGGCGACGACTTCCTCCTCGGAGAGACGCGCTCCGTCGATCTCGGCCTGCATGAGTGAGCAAACCAGTCCCTCGTTGGGACGCCGTTCGGATTCGCGAATGGCCGCGCGAAAGTACAGCGTCATCTCCTCGATCGCCTGCTGCACCGTCGCGGCTTTGCCGGGATTGAGTTGGAAGAACCCGAAGACCTGCCCGAAATCATTCGCCCACTGCTTTAGCTGCTTCCAGTCGGAGGCCGGCACGCCGAGCATTTCCGCGGTGACAATGGCGGGGAGGACGCCGGCGTAATCCGCCATCAATTCCAGGTGTCCCTGCCCGCGGACGCCCGCGATCAGTCCCTCGCAGATCTCCTGGACGTGGGCGCGCAAAACCTCCACGCGGCGCGGAGCGAAAGCGGCTGCCGCAAGTGTTCGGAGTCGTGTATGCGCCGGCGCGTCCATGAACGCCATCTGCCGGTTCAATACCTCGACGATAGGGTTCATCGCCGAACACCCAAGAGCGCTCATTTGTTCGGGCGAAGGAATGGTGTTGGAGGAAAAGCGGTGCAGCACCGCCTGCACGTCGCTGTAGCGAGTCAGTACCCAGGAGTGGAGCTGCCGGTCCCAGTGCACCGGATCCTGTTCGCGGAGGGAGCGATAAAAGGGGTACGGATCGGCGAGAGTCCGCGCATCCAGCAATCGCAACATGCTGAGATCGGTGCTCACGGCTGCCTTACGGTTTCCGCCAGAAGCATGCTCGCCCGCTCCTCGCTCATCGCGCCCAGTTCGGAAATAAACTGGTTTTCGATGACCGCGGACAGCTTCGCCACGGTTTCGGCTTCAAATATGTGCGCGAGCGATAACTCGACGCCGAAGGCGTCGCCCAATCGAAGCAAGAGCTGAGTGCCGAGCAGGGAATGGCCTCCGAGCGCAAAGAAGTCGTCGTCGAGACCGACGCTCTCGATATGGAACAACTCGGCGACAATGCGCGCCACGCGAGCCTCGATGGCGGTTTGGGGCGCCCGGAAGGCCGAGTGATCGAGGGTATTATGGGGGCCTGCCGCGGGCAGCGCCTCTCGATCCAGCTTGCCGTTGGGAGTGAGAGGCAGGGCATTCAGGCGCGCGAACACCGCCGGAATCATGTATGCGGGAACCTGTGCGCTCAGAAACTCGCGCAGACTTAGGCCCGAAAGGGCGTCTCCAGGCCTTGAAACGACGTATCCGACGAGCCGCTTGTCGCCGGCGCCGTCCGATTCGGCTACTACGGCGCTCGCCTCGACGCCCGGGTGGCGGTTCAGAACGCTCGCGATTTCGTCCAGCTCCACGCGCTGGCCTCGAATTTTCACCTGGTTATCGGCCCGGCCTCGGAAGCCGATTTGCCCGTCGGCGAGCATGGCGCCGAGATCCCCGGTCCGGTACATCCGGGCGCCCGCGACAGAGCGAAAAGGATCCTCGAGAAAACACTCTTCGGTAAGAGCCGGCCGGTTTCGATAACCTCGGCCCACGCTGCTTCCACCGACGTAGATCTCGCCAGTAGAGCCGGGAAGGACTGGCCTGAGGCGTTCGTCGAGAAGATAGACCTGTGTATTGGCGACGGGCCTCCCGATGGCCGGCGGCGCGCTCGTATTCGAGCCCGGGGGGACCACACCGGCGGAGGCGACCACCGTGCACTCGGCCGGGCCGTAGTTGTTCACCACGCGGAATGGCAAGTCCGCGGGTGGGTGCGCGTGCAACGTATCGCCACCCGATAACAGATACCGTAGAGCCGTGTGCTTCGGCCACGAAGAGCGGAGGAGCGGCTCGGCCAGAACCGAGGGCGCCGCCGCGATCGTGATCCCTTGAGAAACGATCCAGTCTCGCAATGCATCCGGCGAAGTGCGCACGTTCTCGTCCGCGATAGCGATGCTCGCACCGGCCGTCAGGTACGGCCACAGCTCGCACATCGAGGCGTCAAAGCCAAGCCCCAGTAGCTGGCTGGCCCGGTCCTGGGCCGTCACCCGGTAGTAGCGGCGATGCCAGAAGACCATATTGAGAAGGTTTCCGTGGGTGATCTCGACGCCCTTCGGTTCCCCCGTGGAACCCGATGTGTAGACGATGTAGGCGAGATGATCGCGTTTGACGTCGGCGCACTGGAAGCCACCGCCCGCTCCCTCGCGGGCGATGGTGAACGCATCGCGATCCAGATCGACCAGGTAGCGCGCTCTCATGGAGGTGAATGTCGAGCGGGTGATCAGTACCGGCGCCTGCGCGTCTTCAAGAGCGAACGCCCGGCGGCTGGCGGGCCAGGACGGATCGAGCGGGAGGTACGCGCCGCCCGCTTTCCATACCGCTAATGCCGATACGATGTAATCGAACGATCGATCGAGGCACAGCCCAACCGGTACTTCCGCGCCTACACCTAGCGATCGCAAATAGCTGGCCAGACGGTTGGAACGTGCGTCCAATTCCGCGTAGGTGAGGCTGTCGGGACCGGCCGACAAGGCCACCGAGTTCGGGGCTGAATGCGCGGCCACTGAAACCAGCTGAGGAATGCAGGAGCGGCGCGTGCAGGAAGGGCGCGCGGGCGGAAGACCGGCCAACGGCGGAACACTGCGCGGAACGGCGGGTTTCCATTGGGCGTTCGGTAGCGTATTCATCTCGTCCTACAGAGAATACGGCGCGGCCGTTCATGCTACCTATGGGGTTTTGGTACCGATCGTGCCAGTGGATAGGGCTATGAAGATGGTTCCATGCGAGCAGTACTGAAGGTCACCTAGCCCGCAAAGGGTGCGGCGCACCCCCCCTCATTTCAGCCAAGCAACAATGCCGCCGCGCGTAGTTTACCCGCTCCGGGTTTCGCGGGCTATTACTTAGAAGCCCGCACAGGGCCAGCGAGGCCCTCCAAACGAGCAGGAACTCCAAGCGTCTCCCCCGAGCGAGGCTCCGTTGTGCGGGCGAGTTCCTCAAAAGGGCTGCATTTCCGGCAGTTGAAAGCGGTACTTTCTCGCGAAAATCTCCGCGAAAAGATCGAGAGTGGACTGATGGAGCAGTCCGTTGTCGGCGAGGATGTGAGGTCCACGCAGGTCTAACTCTCGTCCGTGCATATCCGAACAGGCGCCACCCGCCTCCCGCACAAGCAGTACGCCGGCCGCGACGTCCCAGGGATTCAGGCTGAATTCCCAGAAGATATCTGTCCGGCCGCAGGCGACGTAGGCGAGGTCGAGCGCGGCCGCGCCCGGCCGCCGGGCGCCGTGAGACAACATGGAGAGTTGATAAAAGAAGTGGATATTGACGTTCTGATGGCGCTTTCGCGATGGAAATCCCGTGGATACCAGGCTATTCTCGATGCGCGACGTCTTCGAAACGCGGATGCGTTGCCCATTGAGGTAGGAGCCCGACCCGCGCTCCGCCGTGAACATCTCGTTTCGTACTGGATCGAAGATGACTCCGGCCACCAGTTCTCCCGCGCGCTCCAGAGCCAGCGTCACGTTGAAGAAGGGAAACCCGTGGGCGAAATTGGTCGTGCCGTCGAGCGGATCCACATACCATCGGTACTCCGAGGCCCGATCCTGTCCGCCGCCTTCCTCAGCCACTACCGAGTGGTCCGGGAAACTAGCGTGCAGGCGCTCGATAATCAGACGTTCACTCGCCTTATCGGCTTCCGTGACCAGATCGAACTCGCCCTTCAACTCGAAACCGATGTGACGTTTCAGATACTCCGAAATCAGCGCGCCGGATTCCCGCGCAATCGCAGCGGCGGTTTCAACGTAGGAAGGCAATCTTGATTTCTCCGCTGGGCCGGTATCGTCGGCCGAAGGTGGTCGCGTTGGCCGCCGCGTTAATCAACGGCGCGTCGCGTCTCCCGATGCCGCAACTTCGTACAGATACTTGATGTCGTGCTTGAAGAGGAACAGATTCGGCTCTCCCGGCCGCGTCAGACGGATGAAGTGTGTATCGTAAAACTCCACCATGCCGCCCACTTCCTGGTTGTCGCGCAAGCGCACCCGGACCGGGACGTGATTCTCAATAAGACGTTGCAGGTACCGCACCTCTTCGAGGGTTTGTTCGGGAGCCTTGGTCCTACTTATTTTTCCAGCCACTGGGTTTCCAGGCTCCGCGGATGGGATCAGCGTGAGACCACTTCATAATAGCCGCTACGCGTCGACACTCGCAAATCCTTGCGATTCAACTCGACCCGAACTCGATGAAAACGTGGAGAATCCTTGGAATGGCCACGAGGATAGTAGCCCACCAGATATTGGGTGCGAAGATCCCGAAGGATCTCCGCGAACGCGTCGTCGAGCGGCGTGCCCACACTGGGCATGAAGATCCTACCGCCGGTACTCGAGGCCAACGTTTCAAGCGCATGCTCGCCCCCGGTGTTGCGCCCGGCGTCGTTCGTGATGGGCACGACCACGATGGGATAGATCACGGTATCGGACCGCTGCGCGGATTCCAGGGCATCGAGGTACTTCTTCGTGCTGGTGGTATCGCCACCATCGGTCACGGCAACGATCACATGACGGCCGTCCCTGTCCCTCACATCGCGGCTGGCAAGGTAAATGGCGTCGTAAAGCGAAGTGCCACCCTCCGGATGCAGGAACCGCATCCGGTCCTCGATCCGCGCCTGCCGCCGCGTGAAGCTGCTCTGCAACGTGATCTCCCAATTGAAGGAATAAAACGCCACCATGTCCTGCGGGTTCCCTTCCCCGAAGAAGGCCTTCAGGAACTTGCTGACCGAGGTGGTCTCATAGCGGAGGTCTTTTGCAGTCGATCCGCTGGTGTCGATCATCAGGGCGACGGAAAGAGGTTGCGCCGTCTGGCGTTCAAACACCGAGATCTGCTGAGGGGCGTCGTCATCGTAGACCGTGAACTCCTTGGGATCGAGCGAGCCCACCAGTTCCCCGGCGCGGTTCTTCACGGTGACCAGAAGCCGCACCAGTTGCACATCCACCTTGAAGGTGGGCGAGACGGTGGGCTGCGCGAACGCGGTCCCGAGTGCCAGCGGGAGAATCGCGTATTGCATGCTGCGCACTGCTCGGAGGCGACGGATCATATTGGTAACGGCGTCAGTCACGGCGTCAGGAGCGGCCCTGAAGAACGGAATCGTCCCACTCGCCGTCCACCCACACCTCGCCATCAACGAAGTATTCCTTCTTCCAGACCGGCACCAGCCGCTTCAAGCGGTTGATGCCTTCAAGCGCGGCGTCGAAAGCGGGTTTACGATGCGGAGCGCTCACCACCACGGCGACGCTCGTTTCGCCGATTTCGACGCGGCCCAGGCGATGGACCATCGCGATGCGTCCGATCGCAAACATGCGCGCAAGTTCGGCTCCAATTTCGGCCATGGTCTTCACTGCCATCGCCTCATAGCATTCGTACTCTAGGTACAGCGTGCGCCGGCCCTTGGTGTTATTCCGTGTGACACCCTCGAAACTCACCAGCGCTCCGTCTTCGCCGCGCAGGATCCTGCGTGCGACCGCGTCCGCCGGGATCGGATGGCGGGTGAGCGCGAAAAAATTCCCGGTCTGCCGGTCGGCGATTTCGTGAGTGAACCGCAAGGTGTTGGACGGAGGGGCCGTAACGCCGTCCGATCCGCCGCTGACCGGCGGGAGAAACGCCACCTCATCCCCTTCGGCCACTGCGGCCGCGGGTGAAGAAAACTGCTGATTCAGGGCCAGAACGATGCTCGCCGACATGTCGCGGAGCCTCGGAAAGCGGGACGCGTAGTGTTCGAAAACGGTTTCGAGACGCCCCCCGGCGGGGACCTCGAGCAAGTCCTCACGGAGACCCACGATGTCGCGAATTACCCCAAAAAAAAGAACGTGGATACGCACGTGCTGTCATAGTAACAGACTGATCTGGGACGGCTTTGGTTTCGTTCTCCAAGGATCGCTGTCATCATGGCTCCACAGTAAACGTCGCGCACAACGCAGCGGGCCGCGATTATTTTCAGCGACCAGCGAGCGCGTCCCGCGCTGTGCGCTTCTCAGTAAACGTCGCGCACAACGCAGCGGGCCGCGATTGCTTTCAGTCACTAGCGAGCGCGTCCCGCGCTGTGCGCTTCT
>Ga0209415_10006729_pt1 | contig 20311 bp, 14 predicted proteins | sample PeaSoiSIISIP2007_FD_187696 | JGI IMG/M metagenome (GOLD analysis project Ga0209415, IMG submission 187696) | Peat soil microbial communities from Weissenstadt, Germany - SII-SIP-2007 (SPAdes) (version 2) | ecosystem: Environmental > Terrestrial > Soil > Wetlands > Peat | place: Germany...
AAGGGTGCGACGGGCGCGGTGATTTCAGATTGGAGATTTGTGATTTCAAAGGCTGCGACAAAGGTCTGCGACAAAGGTCTGCGACAAAGGTCTGCGACAAAGGTCTGCGACAAAGGTCTGCGACAAAGGTTTCCGACAAAGGTTAGGAATCGAAGCTGTTCGGACAGGCTCTAGTTAGAATGTCGCCCATGACCGATTTACTGGTGCTGGCCGGACCGACGGCGGTGGGAAAGTCCGCGGTGGCCGTCCGACTGGCCGAACGGCTTGGCGGAGAGATTGTGTCGGTGGATTCGATGCAGGTTTATCGCGGGCTGGACGTTGGGACGGCCAAACCTTCCGCCGAGCAACGGGCGCGCGCGCCGCATCATTTGATCGATGTGGCGGCGGTGAGCGAACCGTTCGATGCGGCCCAATTTGCGCGGCTGGCGGGCGAGGCGGTGGCCGGCATCCGGGCGCGGGGACGGGCGCCGATTCTCTGCGGGGGCACGGGGCTGTACTACCGGGCCTTATTCGAAGGTCTCGGGGAGGCGCCGCCCGGGGATGCGGCGTTGCGGGCCACCCTGGGAGCGACGCCCTTGCCCGAGTTGCTGCGCGAATTGGCCGAGGGCGACCCGGTGACCTACGAACGAATCGACCGGCAGAATCCGCGCCGCGTGATGCGCGCGGTGGAAGTCATTCGACTCACTGGGAGGCCCTTCTCCGAGCAGCGCGCGCGGTGGGACCGCGGGCTGCCGGGCGCCGGGGAGAGAGGCCTGGCCTTTGGTCTGCAGCGCGCCGCCGGAGACCTGCGCCGGCGCATTGACGCCCGGGTCGAGGAGATGTTCCGCCGCGGGCTGGCCGCGGAGACCCAGCGGCTGTTGCAGGAGGGTCTGGCGCAAAACCCGACGGCGAGCCAGGCGCTGGGGTATCGGCAAGTGGCCGAATATTTGGATGGCCGGCGGTCCCTGGAGGAGACCGTTGAACTGGTCAAGATCCGCACCCGCCAATTCGCCAAGCGCCAGATGACGTGGTTCCGGCGCCAGATGCAGTTGCGCTGGATTCAGCTCGAGGGCGAGCCGGGAACGGAGGAGGTGGTCGAGCGGGTGGCGCGCGCCTGGGAGGGGAGGAGCGGAGGAGCGTGAGAGCGTGAGAGCGTGAGAGCCTCCAGCTAATCCGAATCTCCACTCCCCGAGATTAAGATTAAGATTAAGATTAAGATTAGGAGCCGAAGCCGTCATTCTTAATGCTAATCTTAATCCTAATCTCCGGTTCGAACGTCAGAGCATAGAGCGCGAGGGGTGAGAGGGGCGAGGGGCGGGGCGTCGCTCCCTCGGCCCTCGGCCCCCGACACTCGCCCCGCCGCGCCTTTGCAAAAAAGACTATGCAACCGGCCGGCGAGGGTGCATCTTCAGGGCTGGGCGCCAGAGAATTATGAGCAAGTTTGCCATCATCAGAGAGTTTTTGAGTTTTCTGAGTGAGCGGAAGAAGTGGTGGTTGGCGCCGATCGTCATATTCCTGCTGCTGCTGGGCGGGCTGTTGATCTTCGCCAAGGGCTCGGCGCTGGCTCCGTTCATATACAGCCTCTTCTGAATTCGCGTGACCGGGATTCCGGCATTTCATACGCTCGCGGGCCGATGGACCGTAGTGTCATGGACCGATGGTGCGAGCGCGGGATACTGGGCTTAACCTTGGCGATTCTCGTTTCGATGCCGCTGGCGTTTGGGGGCAGGCCCCAGCAGGCGGCGGGGGGTGGGCTGGATTTTTGGCTCCTGGATCCCTTTTTGCTGGCGCAGTGGCTTATGGCGCCGTTGCTTGGACTGTGGCTGGCCCGGCTCTGGCTTAACCCCAAGTTGCGGTTGCTCTGGCCGCCGATTTGCTGGGGGGTGTTGGCGTTCGTGGCGTATGCGATAGGGCGGTATTTGACGGCGGACATCGAGTACGTCGCCCGGCAGGAGTTGCTGCACATTCTGGTGTATGCCTTCCTCTTTTTTGCCCTGATCAATAATCTCCACCGGCAAGAAGCGACGCAGGCGATCAGCTTGACGCTGATTTTCACGGCGATGGCGATCTCGTTTTACGCGGCGTATCAGTTTCTCGCCGGGTCGAACCGGGTGTGGCACACGCTGTCGCCCTTTCCCCATCGCGGCTCGGGCACCTATATATGCCCGAATCACCTGGCCGGTTTTCTCGAAATGCTCTTGCCGCTGGGCCTGGCGTATGCGCTGGTCGGGCGATTCAAGCCGCTGACCAAGGTGTTTTTGGGTTACGCCTCGCTGGCCATGCTGGCGGGCATTGCGGCGTCGGTGTCGCGCGGGGGCTGGTTTTCGACGCTGGTGGCGCTGCTGTTGTTTTTTGGCGTGCTGATGACGCATCGAACCTACCGGCTGCCTTCGCTGGCGCTGCTGGTGGTGTTGGCCGGCGCCGGCCTCTATCTGGTCCCCAAGAGCGAGGTCTTTCGCACTCGCGTGCGGCAGTTGGTCGCTGACGGCCAGTTCCGGGACGATGCGCGGTTTGCGCTGTGGCAGCCGGCGCTGCGCGTCTGGGAGAACAACTTCTGGTGGGGCGTTGGGCCGGCCCATTACGATTTTCGATTTCGGCAGTATCGGCCCATGGAGATTCAGGCGCGAGCGGATCGGGCGCACAATGATTTTCTCAATGCGCTGGTCGATTGGGGGGTGGTCGGCGCCGGACTGATCGCCTCGGCCTGGGGGCTGCTGTTCATCGGCGTGTGGCGTAGCTGGCGCTATGTCCGCAGTGCGCCTCGGGACCTGGGCGGCAAGTCGAGCAGCAGCAAATTCGCTTTGGTGCTCGGCGGGACGCTCGGGCTTATCGCCATTCTGTGCCACTCGATGGTCGATTTCAACATGTATATCCCGGCCAACGCGCTGCTGGCGGTGGCCCTGATGGCGATGGTCAGCAGCCACCTCCGTTTCGCGACGGACCGGTACTGGGTGACTATCCGGCCCTGGGGCAAAGCCGCCGGAACGGTGGTCCTGGCGGCGGGCCTGGGCTACCTGGTTTGGCAGAACTGCCGCCGGACGGCGGAGAATGTCTGGCTGGCGCGGGCCGCCCACGCCGCGAACGTGTCCTCCTCTCAAGCGGAACGGTTCGAGCGAGCGTTTGCGGTCGAGCCGATGAATGGCGCGACCGCCTTGGCCATTGGGGAGATATACCGCCTCCAAAGCGCCCAGGGGAACGATGGCTACCAGCAATTGACGGCCCGCGCGATGGAATGGTTCGCGCGGGCCAGGAAACTCAATCCCTGGGAGGGCGCGTGCGACCTGGGTTATGGTTGGTGCCTGGACTGGCTCGAACGGTCGGACGAGTCATGGCCTTATTTCGACCGGGCGGAGGCACTCGACCCGAACAGCTATTACACCATGGCCTACATCGGGTTGCACTACATGAACCGGGGGGACTATGCCGCCGCGCGCCCGTGGATGGAGCGATCGCTGGACCTCGCCAAGAACGTCCAAGTGAGAACCAGCGTCCTGGATGCCGCGTTTTATCTTGACCTGATCAACCGCAATCTCGCGGCCGCCGCCACCAACGAGGCGCCGACGACGCTTGCTTTGCCCAAGACGGACGCCGGTTCGGCAACGGCGGCCAAGCCATTGACCTCAGCCGCGGACAAGCGCCCATAGGGGCCCGGGGTGTGTCAGTTTTTGGGACACGCGGGGATGGAACGGGGACGGAAGGTGGGGAAAATGCCCCCACCGCGGGTGCGGGCACTGTTCTTGCTTGGTCTGAGTCGTGTATTTGGAATATTTCGGTCTCACCGAGCCGCCGTTCGACATTTCACCGAACCCGCGGTTCCTCTTCTACAGCGTGAAGCACCGGCAGGCTTTCATCCATTTACTCTATGGGATTCGGGAGCGGAAGGGTTTTATGCAGCTCACCGGGGAAGTCGGGGCGGGCAAGACGACGCTCTGCCGGGCGCTGCTCGAGCAATTGGACGACCGCTTTGCCACGGCGCTGATTTTGAATCCCGTCCTGAGCGCCGACGAGTTGCTGAAGGGGATAGCGATTGAGTTCGGCCTGGCGGTGCAGGGTATGGATCGGCTCGACGCCCTGAGCGAGCTTAACGAGTTCCTTCTGGCCCAGGCCAAGGCGGGCCGGGAAGCGGTGCTGCTCATCGACGAGGCCCAGGATTTGACCGATGAGCTGCTCGAGCAGGTGCGGCTGCTTTCCAATCTCGAGACGGACAACCGCAAGCTGCTGCAAATCGCGCTGGTGGGCCAGCCGGAGTTGCGGGACCGGCTCAACCATCCCCGTCTCCGCCAACTGCGCCAGCGCATCACGGTCCGGTATCATCTGCCGCCGCTGGACCGGCGCGAGGTGGCCCGCTACATCCGCCATCGGCTGCACCTCTCGGGGGCCAACGGCACGCCTTACTTTACCTGGCTGGCCTTGCGGCGCGTATTTCGCTACAGCCAGGGCATTCCCCGCCTCGTCAATGCCATCTGCGACAAGTCACTCTTGGCGGGGTTTGTGTATCAGCAGAAGCGCATTGATTTCCGCATGGTCAACCGCGCCGTGCGTGAACTGGAAGGACACTTCGCCGAATGAGCTTGATTAACGATGCGTTGAAACGGACGAAATTGGTCCAGCAACAGCCCTCCTCATCCGTGGGACCGGGCGTACAGCTCCGTCTGCTGCAAACCTCGCCGGGCCCGGCTCGGGGCCGGCTCCTGTTGCGTCTCGGCCTGCGAGGCGGGACCGTCTTGCTGGCGGTGTTGGCGGTTGTGTTGCGGACTCATATCTATCGCCCGGCGCTAAGGAACGCCTTCACGCGGGTTTACGTCAGCCAACCGGCAAGGGGGGGCGTCGGAGCTCCACGATCCCCCGCGTCGGGAGCGCCGTTGGCCGCCAAGGCCGATTCCCCATACCTGGGCCCAGAGTCACCGGAGCAGGCGGCGCAAGCCAAGGCGCTCGAAACCACGAATGTGCCGTCCACGAGCCTCGCCAGCACCTCCCAGCCCGGTTCTGCTGCCAAGTCCCCGGTCAAGGCGCCGCCGGAGACAGTCCCCACGCTGCCCAAGGGCATCCGGTTGCAGGGAATTATTTTTGACCCGGTCCGGCCTTCGGCGATGATCAACGGGAGGACGGTGTTCGTTGGGGAAATGTACGGTGAGTTTCGGTTGGCAGCCGTTGACCGGAGCAGCGCTACGCTCGTAGGGGGAGGCCAGACCAACATGCTGAACCTCCGGTAAGACCGGAAATCCGAAATCCGAAGGCCCGAAATCCGACGTCGCTGCGCTCCGAAATCCGAAGCCCCGAAGGCCGAAATCCGAAGAAAGAGTGGTCTGGGTTCGGATTTCGGATTTCGGATTTCCTTCGGATTTCGGGTTTCCGAACCTTCCATCATTGGGGACTGCAGGCGCCCCGGCGTAGCCGGGGCCTGATTCCCCGAGGTCTTTCCGCTCTTGTTTTCCCAAACGGGGGAGTTACTTTGAGGCCATGAGTTGGTGGTGTGCCGGGTTACTCGCCGGCTGGCTGGCGCTGGTCGAGGCTGAGGGCGGGCCGATCCTGGTCCAACCGGCAGGCAACCAGGGCTTCGATGTGTACGTCAACGGAGTGCTGGTGGCGCCGATCCGGCTGGCGGCGAACGGCGCGATCGTGGCGGACACCGTGGTCTCGAATGCTGCCGGCCTGCTCCTATCAGGGCTGCGCACCACCGATCCGCTCGCGATCACCTTCGCGACGAATGACTATGTGAGCATCACCCTGCCGGCTCCCGGCGACACCAACACGGACCCGGTAGTTCGATTCCAACTGACGCTGGCGCATTTCGATGCGAGCCACTGGCTGGCACTGTTTCCAGAGGGGCCGACGCCTTTTCATTTCCTGGTCTGCCCGATGGCCACCGCGCAGGTGTGGCATCAGCGCGGCTGGCTCAATGCCACGCCGTATGCCGATCCGTTTCCGCTGCTGGAGGACGTGCATGCGGGTTCGCCGGAGATCTCGTGTCTGTGGAACCGGAACTGGAGTTATATCTGCCCGCTCGGGGCGCATCCGATTCCGATGATCGGCTTGTGGGACCCATCGGCGGGGTTATATGTGGGGTATGATTTTCAAGGCGCGCGCGCGACCGACCAATCCGAGCGTTACGTAGCCAGCGCGTATTGCTGGCGGCAAGGGACGCTCACGAATTTTATCGCGCTGGCCTATCCGTATGGCGGGGTGCGCTACGGCAACCAGGTTTATCCCCAGGGCGGGGAAGTGCTGGCTTCGTGGTTCAACCTGGAAATTGACACCGCTCTGCCCGCCACCGAGGATCCGAATGAGCGGTTCCAGGAACGGTTGTTTGCGCGTTACACCAACGCGCTGCCTCGGGTGCCGGCGATGAATGATCTCGGCTGGATGCCGGGGCAAGTGCATCTGGGCGATTTCGCCGGGCCGAACGGGGTAACCTTGTACGGCGCGGGCACTGAAACCACTTACTATCCGGCGGGGACGGTGCTCTTGAATGGCTGGCGTGGGCAAATCGAGATGCCGATCGACACGGCCGTGCGCAACGGGGACACGGCGACGCTCAATCTGGCGCGCAGCCAGGTGGAGTCGCTGCTCACCAATTATGCGCTGACTTTCAGCGTCGGCGGCGACTCGTGTCTTTATTGGCAAAAGCCGCTTTCCGGCGCGTGGGCGACGAACTGGGGCGGCCCGGCCGTCACGACGTTGCACAACACGGAGGGGTGGTACGCAGCGCGGGTGCTGGTGGAACTCTATCGCTACGACCGCGGACTCGGCCGAGGCAAGGCCCAGTACCTCGCGGGCATCGACGGGCTCTTCAATTGGGCCAGGCATTTTGTCTGGACCCGCAATGAATTTCCAGATGTCCCTTCGTCACCCTTCGCGATCGGCGGCACGTTGAGCACGGCCTTTCTGTTGGATTATTATTTCACTTTCCGGACGGATGCGGAGCGTGCGACCAAGGCGGCGCTGGCGCTCCGCCTGGCCAACAATCTGATCTGGCGTTACCTGCCGGTTTGGGCGATGGATTCCGACCGCTCCGACGGCGCCCTGGACAGCGCGTTCCTGCTCGAACCCAACAGCGGACGGGACTGGGCCGGGCTGGCGTGCGCCAACGAAGTCGCCTGGATGCTGGACTCCTTGACGCAGGTTTATGTGCATACCGGGGACCCGCGCCTGCGGTATTACCTGCGCGGCGCGTTGCAACGCTGGCCCGCGCTCTACCAGCCTAACTACCGGAATTCGGTCGCCGATTATGGCAGTGCCGATTTTACGGAGGGCCTCGGGCTCTTTGACGGGTCCGGTCCCGGCCGCGGCTATCGTTATCCGTATGGTTCCTGCGAAACCCTGCCGTTGAACGAGCCGGTCGGGAACTCCACGATGCGGGTGGTGGCGGGCGCTCAGGCCTGCATTGCGTTCGACCGCTTTGACCAGACCACCGACGTGACCGACTACCGCACCGACGGCAACGGCGCCTGTTCCTTTCGCATTGTTTCCGGGCTGGCCAGGCCGTTCGATGTCAGCTTGTCCTATCCGTTCGTGAACCTCTCCGGCCTCACCGTGACGCGGGTGCGGAGCGGGCTCACCAACGTGCTCACCAGCCAGGTCAGGCGCCCGACGCAATCGCCGAGTTCGCTCTACGTGTCTCAACTGCAGAATGGCGATGTCATCACCGTTGGCACCGTGCCGGCGGGGACACCGACCCAGGTTTTCGATGCGTCGTTGGTCTATGATGAGACCAACGCCGCGCCCGCGACCAACGGCTTTTTCGCCACCTTGCCGCTCACCGGCAATTACCTGCTGCCCCAGGACTGGACGAACCTGAATTCGTTCGCGGGGATCATTCCCGGTCAGCGGTGGACTTACGGTGTGCCTTATCCGCAAGGTCTGCATGCGGCCACGAACCCGGTGGCGGTGGCTGCGCCTGGCGCGAAGGCGGTGTTGGTCGCCTATGCGCCGCCGGAGTCGCAGCCGTTGAGCCAGTCACCCGGTTTGACGCTGGACGACGGCTCCCTCCTGCCCTTGAGCGGCCAACCGGTGAACGGCTGGCGCGGGTGGCCGATCATTTTCAACCAGATGGTATTGCTCGATTATGCGGTGCTGCCCAATGGCCGTTCGCTCCGCCAGGTGAATCCGAACGGAACGCTGGTGATGGGGGTGACGGCCTTCACCGGCGATGCCACGGCCTGGCAGCCGGTGCAGAGCGCGCTGACCAACGCCTCCGCCGCTTTTGTGCAAGCGGAGCTACAAACCCTGGCGGGGCTGGCGCTGCGAGCGAGTTTTGCCCAGTTGCCCACCGGCAAGGTCGCTTTGCTGCCGCTGAACACCGAAGGGGCCGGCGCGAACTTCGCCGCCGCCACCGGCCTCAATCAGAAGTGGGACGTGCTGACCGAATCGCAATTGGTGAGCCCCAGCCAGTTCAACGCGGGCCGCTACCCGCTGGCGTTTTACCTCGGCGGCGAAAACTACGTCAAGACGGTCGTCACCGTCGGCGATGGCAAGGCCGCTATCACGCAACACCTCGCCGGCGGCGGCACGCTGGTCATCCTGGCCACGGGACCGTTCCCCTTTTACTACGGATACGGCCCGGCGGACGAAGCCGGCCCCGCCGACCCGTTGTTGCCGGTTTTGGGGTTGCCGCTGCAAGTCAATTTCGAGCAGGCGCCGGCCGGCGCCTTCATGCAACTCTATACGAACCAGTCCATTCTTCGGTCCGTGCCGGCGGTCTTTCCCTTCCCGCCGGGCGATGCGCGGCTCCGCGCCGTCAACGGCAGCGCGGTCAATGCGGCGCATCGCTACCTCCCGTTGGTCAAGGCGGCGGGTCCCCAAGGCGCGAGCTACGGCGACGCCGCCGCGTTCATTGCGTTCGGCGCCGGGCCGGCGGCTGGCGGCAAAGTGCTCTACGTCTGGTCCACACTCCTCTCCGGACCCCAAGGCCAGTCCATCATGCTCGATACGGTGAGCTGGATCGTCAACGCGACGTTGCGGCCGCCGCTCCCCACCTTCGGCGCCATCCGGTGGCCGGACCCAACTCACGTGGCGTTCAACTTCAATGCGCAATCCAACCTGGACTATCTCGTTCAGTCCCGCGACGGCCTGAGTGCTGGCGCCTGGGCCAAACTGCTCGACTTGTCAAGCGCGGCCACGAACCGTTCCCTCTGGTTCACCAATTCAATCAGCGGAACCAGCTCGCGCTACTTCCGCCTCAAGGTCGGGCCATAGCCTAATGACTACCCACGTGGAGAAAACGAGGTGGATGTAAAACGACAAACTGCTGGATTTCTGGCCCGATCGGTTCGCGGCACCGCTCGCAAAAATTAAACCTCCCCTCAAACTCAACTGACCTGTCCAACCGTTGTTCGGAATGATACCCTGGGGGAGAGGGCGCGTCCTCCGTAGTCCCGCTGCGAGCGGGACGGAGGGTGGGGCCGGGGTGAGGGCGAACACGGCCTTCAGGAGGACTTGGCCGCGGGCCGGCGTCAGTTTGAGCAGCGGATGGAAGCGCGGCGGCGGGGGGAGAAGGACGGAGCGGAGTGGAGGCCGTTGCCGCGAGGTTGGCGCCTGGGCCCGCCAGAGTTCAAGTACAAACAACTCACGCTCCCGCTCTACAAGAAAATCACCCGCGCGCGGGACAGACACACCCGCCACCTCGCTCTAAAGTAGCTGCGTGAGCGTGAAACAAAGCTAAACAACAAACAACGCAAAGACCGGAGAGCACGACGCTTATGAAAAAAAGGAAGAACTTTATGGCAGCGGCAGCAAAAGCAGCGATCCTATTTGGCCTCAGTCTCACCCTGTCGGGCGAAAGCCTGTTAGCGCAGCAATTCAAAGTCGCCCTTGATGAGAACGGCAACGCCATCTGCAACGGCGTCCGATTGGGCTTCACCATGGGGCCGGATCCCACAGGTTTGGTTGCAGGGAATGTTCTAATGTACAGCCTCCCGTTCGATGTTCAGCCAGGACTGGTTGGTTTCACGGAGCCGAACTCGCCAAATGCGCCGCTGTCGGACGTCATCCGTTTTTACGAGAACTTCCCTGGCGGGCGTTCCAGCCTCCTGATCGTTTACTCGGACCAGGAGGCGGGTGAACCGAACTCTCTGGCTGATGTGGGAATACCCCCGGTTCCCGTATCTGTCACAATTGCCGAAACAGGTCCAGAGGGAAACAACGGGGGCGTCTATGTTGCTCCGTTTCCCGGCCCCGGCGCAGGGACACCTCTGCTCGGCGGACCAGTGACGGGGAGCGCGTCTTACGATCTGATTAGCGACGGGACCCTTTCCGTGCCTGAAGGCGGCTCGGCGCTGCTGCTACCGGCGGCCGCGGTGGTTCTCTTTGGGACGCGACGCTTCTTTTGGAAAGAGCCGGAACGCTCCGGGCCGGCCCTTGTTTAGGCTGGACAGCCAATACAGCCAATACAACGCTAATGGCTTCGGCCTGTGCCGGGGTCCGCATAATGGCGCAAAGCGCAAAGCGCGAGGCGCAAGGCGCAAGGCGTGAGGCGCGGGGCGCACGGCAAGCATGACCTTCCGGGGGCCGCCCTTGCGCCGCGTCACCAATTGACCGGCAGTCCAACTTCCCGAAGAATGCGCTCGGCCTTGGCCGTATCGCTCTCCTGGATTTCCCGGCCCCGGTGCTGCGGGCTGGCCGACTCACGACTCCGGTGCCGCGTGAGGTGGCGAGAGTGATAAATTGAAAAGCGCTTGACCGGTTCTGATGCACGTCATAACCGCTACCTATATCTCAAAAAATCTTATCGAGCCCCCTTGCGCGAATGGGCATCCGGGGCTAGAGAGTTTAACTGTAACCGCAAACCCCTGAGCGGCGCCGGCGCCGCCGCGGACAGGGGTTTTTCGGCGCGCAATTGTTGAAATGTCGGCAGTTTTTCCGAAGTGGACCAATCGGCTGCCGGTGATGATCCTCACCGGGGGCCTGCTAACGGGCACCGCCGTGGTGGCCGGTATGTGGTATTACCTGACGCCGAAGTATTCGCGGGTGGGCTACCAGCCGGTGCAACCGGTGGCCTTTTCGCACGCGACGCACGCGGGCCAACTGGGCATCGATTGCCGCTACTGCCACAGTGCGGTCGAGCGGTCCTGGTATTCGAATATCCCGGCCAGTTCGACCTGCATGAACTGCCACAACCAGGTGCTCAAGGATGACCCGCGGCTCGAGTTGGTGCGCCAGAGCGCGCAAAGCGGGCGGCCCATACCCTGGGTCCAGATTCATCGCGTGCCGGATTTCGTCTATTTCAACCATTCGGTTCACGTGGGCCGGGGGATCAGTTGCGTCGAATGCCACGGGCCGATCAACCGGATGGAAGAGGTCTATCATTTCGCGCCGCTAAGCATGACCTTCTGCCTCGATTGCCATCGCAACCCCGCCGCCAAAATCCGGCCCCTGGACAAGATCACCGACCTGAACTGGAAATGGAGCGAGAATCCCGAGGAAAACGCGCGGTTGCAGCAGGCGAACGGCGAGAAAATGGTCCGCGATTGGAAGGTCGAATCGTTGCAGAATTGTTCCACTTGCCACCGATGAGCGCGATGGGAAGAATCAAAGATTCAATGAGCATCACTCCGCAGGAGCAGGGCCGATTCAAGATAGGGGCGGGGACGGCTTCGTCCCCGCTTCCTTCCGGCCCGGGGGAGCAAGAAGCGGGGACGAAGCCGTCCCCGCCCCTGGCCTCGCGCCTTCTTGAACCGTCCCTGCGGCAGGAGGATTCCGGCCCGGTCTATTGGCGCGGTCTCGATGAATTGGCGCAGACGCCCCAGTTCCGCGAATGGGTCGAGCGGGAGTTTCCGCCGGGGGCCAGCGAGTGGGCGGACGGGACCTCGCGGCGGGATTTTCTGAGGCTGATGTCGGCTTCGTTGCTGCTGGCCGGGGCGGGGTTTGCGGGCGGCGGTTGCCGGCGGCCCGTCGAGCGGGTCGAGCCGTTCGGCAAGATGCCGGAGGACTACACGCACGGGGTGCCGCAGTATTATGCCACGGCGATGCCGGCGCACGGGAGCGCGGTGGCGCTGGTGGTCAAGTCCAACGACGGCCGGCCGACGAAGATCGAAGGCAACCAGTTGCATCCGGACAGCAACGGCGGCACGGACCGGTTTGCGCAGGCCTCGATTCTCGATCTCTACGACCCGGATCGCGCCGCGCGTTTTGCCCAGGGCGGGAACACGCGCACCCCCGAAGCGGCCTTCGATTTTCTGGAGGAACTCGGGCGCAAGGCGGGCCAAAACGGCGGCCAGGGGCTGGCTTTCCTGCTCGAGCGCAACAACTCGCCTTCCCGGGCGCGGCTCTGGAAGTCTTTGAGCGACCAATGGCCGCAGGCGCGCTGGTACGTGCATGACGCGGTGGATTTGGACATCCATCGGCGCGCCGCGACGCTGGCCTTCGCCAAACCGGTCGAGCCCTACTGGCAGCTCGACAAGGCGAACGTAGTCGTTTCGCTGGACTGCGATTTTCTGGGCTCCGAAGGGGACGTCCACAACCACATCCGGCGCTTCTCCCAGCGGCGGCGCCTGGAAAAGCCCCAAGACACGCCGATTCGGCTGTACCTCGCCGAGAGTCTGATGAGCGTGACGGGTTTCAACGCGGATCACCGGCTGCGCCTGCCCGGCAGCGCGGTGGTATTGCTGGCGGCCGCGCTGGCGGCAGAACTCCGCAAACCGGGCGGCTCGGGGGTCGAGGCGCTGGCCAAGGCCGCGGGAGTGGAGGTCCAGTGGATGGCAAAGTGGGTCGCGGCCTGTGCCGTGGACCTGGCCGCCAACCGCGGCCACTCTTTGGTAATGGCGGGGCATCGGCAGCCGCTCGAGGCGCATTTGCTGGCGCACGCGATGAATGCGGCCTTGGGAAACGTCGGCCAAACGGTGCTGTTCCACTCGGCCCCTGAGGCCAAGGCCGGCGGGCTGCCGGAGTTGGCCCAGGCGCTCAAGGCTGGTGAAGTCGAGACGCTCGTCGTGCTCGGCGGCAATCCCGTCTATGCGGCCCCGGCGGACCTGGATTGGGCCAAGACCCAGCGCCGGGCCAAGACGGTCGTGCGCCTGGGCTATTTCGAGGACGAGACCTTTCCGGTCTGCGACTGGCACCTCCCGGCGGCCCATTACCTGGAATCGTGGGGCGATGCGCGCACGAGCGACGGCACGCTGGTTTCCATTCAGCCGCTGATTGCCCCGCTCTTCGGCGGCCTCACCGAGCTGGAAGTCCTGGCCCGCATCGCCGGGGCGAGGGTGACCGACGCGTACGGAATCGTGAGAGAGACCTTTGCCGGCCTGTGCGGCACGGAAGCGATCGAGGCGGCCTGGCGAAAGTTCCTCCACGATGGTTTTCTGGCCAATTCGGCGGCGCAACCGGTCGAGGTGAGCCTGAATGAAGCGGCGGTGGCGGAGGGGCTGGGGCGGGTCAAACCGCCCGGCGCGCTGACCAAGGAGAGGCTCGAGTTGACGTTCCATCGCGACTACCGGGTGGACGACGGGCGCTATAACAACAACGGCTGGCTGCAGGAGTTGCCGGACCCGGTCACCAAGATTGTGTGGGACAACGTGGTCCTGATGAGCCGGAAGACGGCGCTCGAGCTTGGGGTGAAAAACTCGGAGCGGGTGGAGATCAAGCTGGGCGAGGCAAGCGTGACGGGACCGGTTTGGGTGCAGCCGGGCATGGCGGATTACTCGGTGGGGTTGGCGCTGGGATACGGGCGCCGCAAGACCGGGCGGGTGGGCCGCAACGCGGGCTTCGATGTGTACCCGCTGCGGACGAGCGCCGGGCCGAACATCGCCATTGGGGGCACCGTGCGGGCGGCGGGTGGGACCTACGCCATTTCCTGCACCCAGAGCCATTGGTCGCTCGAAGGCCGTCCAATTGTCCGGGAGGCGAACCTCGAGCACTACCGCCAGCACCCGGATTTCGCGAAGGAGCTGGATGCCGAAGGAGAAGAGCTGCCGGTGGTCGCGCCGTTCTATCCCAACCCGTTCGATCAGCTCAAGCAGAAGGGGTTGCACCAATGGGGGATGTCCATCGATTTGAACCGGTGCGTCGGCTGTTCGGCCTGCATGTTGGCGTGCCAAAGCGAGAACAATGTGCCCATCGTCGGCAAAGACCAGGTCCGGCGCGGGCGCGAAATGCATTGGCTGCGGATTGACCGCTACTATGCGGGGCGGCCGCTTGGGCCGAAGGAAAGCCCCGAGGCCAAGAAGGGGTTTTTGGAGACGTTCCGGACCGAGGCCGAGCAACAGTACGAAGCGTGGATCGATGATCCGCAGGCGGTCACGCAGCCGATGCTCTGCCAGCATTGCGAAGCGGCCCCGTGCGAGAACGTTTGCCCGGTCAACGCCACCTCGCACGACCAGGAGGGGCTCAACGTGATGACTTACAACCGCTGCGTGGGCACGCGCTACTGCTCGAACAATTGCCCTTACAAGGTCCGCCGCTTCAACTTCTTCGATTGGAACAAGCGCCCCATCGGGAAGTTCTACCAGGGGCCGTTCGGGCATCGCGCGGCGGACGAGTGGGATCTGCTCAAGATGGTCAAGAACCCCGATGTGACGGTCCGGATGCGGGGAGTGATGGAGAAATGCACGTTCTGCCTTCAGCGCATCGAACAGGCCAAGATCGCCCAAAAGGACAAGGCGGGGGCGTCGGGGGACGTGGTGGTGCCGAGCGATTCGTTCACCACGGCGTGCGCCCAGGCCTGCCCGGCCGAGGCCATCGTTTTCGGGAACCTCAACGATCCGGGCAGCCGGGTCTCGAAACTCAAGAAAATGGACCGCGACTACCCGGTGCTCAAGGCGCTGCTGACCAAGCCGCGCACCACGTACCTGGCCCGGGTACGCAATCCCAACCCGGCCATGCCTGACTATTATTCCACGCCGTCGAGTTTGGAGGAAATCGAGCAGAAAATGGGAGGAGCACACTGATGGCCGTTCAGACCAGTGTATTGGAGGTAGCGAGGCCGGGGCCGGGCGGCGTGGTGAACGTACCGGAGCCGCCGCCCGAGCTCGAGCGCGCGCCGTTGGTGGCCAACAACCGCAGTTTCGGCTGGCTCTCCAACCGCGTGGCCTCGCTCAGCGAAGATGCCGCCCCGGTGTGGTGGTGGATTCTGTTCATCCCCAGCGTGCTGGCCCTGGCCATGCTGTTCCTCATGATGAGCTACCAGATCTCCACCGGCGTGGGCGTCTGGGGCAACATGCACCCGGTCATGTGGGCGTGGGACATCGTCAATTTCGTTTGGTGGATCGGGATTGGCCACGCCGGCACGCTGATCTCGGCAATCCTGTTCCTCCTGCGCCAGCGATGGCGGACCGCAGTGAACCGCGCCGCCGAGGCCATGACCATCTTCGCCGTCATGTGCGCGGGCATCTATCCGCTCTTGCACGTGGGACGCGCGTGGTACGACTGGTGGCTCCTCCCGCTGCCGAACTCGAACTCGATCTGGCCCCAGTTCCGCTCGCCCCTGATGTGGGACGTCTTCGCCGTCTCGACTTACTTTACGGTCTCGGTGTTGTTCTGGTACATGGGGTTGATTCCGGACCTGGCGGTGCTCCGGGACCGGGCCAAGAGCCGGGTGCGCCAGTTCCTCTACGGCTTGTTTGCGTTGGGCTGGACCGGCTCGAACCGCCACTGGAGCAATTACGAAAAGGCCTATTTAATACTGGCCGGCCTGTCCACGCCGCTCGTCCTTTCGGTCCATTCGATTGTATCCCTGGATTTCTCGGTCTCCCAACTGCCGGGCTGGCACACGACCATCTTTCCCCCTTATTTCGTCGCCGGCGCCGTTTTCTCGGGCTTCGGCATGGTATTGACGCTGCTGATCCCGCTGCGTTCGATGTTCAAGCTCCAGGACATCATCACGATGCGGCACATCGATGTCATGTGCAAGGTGACCCTGCTCACCGGCTCGATCGTCGGCTACGCCTACTTGATGGAGTTTTTCATCGCGTGGTACAGCGGCAACCCCAACGAGCGCTTCCACTTCGAGAATCGCGCCCTGGGCCCTTACCAATGGGCCTGGCTCTTCATGGTTTCCTGCAACGTGCTCATCCCGCAGCTCTTCTGGTTCAAACGGCTGCGCCAGAACCTCGTCGTGGTTTTCATCATCTCCATCCTGGTCAACGTGGGCATGTGGTTCGAGCGGTTCGTGATTATCGTGGTCTCGCTGCACCGGGACTTCATCCCCTCGAACTGGGGCTATTACCGGCCGACCTGGGTGGACATCTGCACTTACATCGGCACCTTCGGCCTGTTCTTCACCATGTTCCTGTTGTTTATCCGGTTCCTGCCCCTGATTGCGGTTTCCGAGGTCAAAGGCGTCACGCCGCAAGCGGACCCGCACCATCCCCTGGGCGGGGCCAAGGAGGGGGTGCATCATGCCTGAGCCAGCCAGCAAACCCTACGGCATCCTGGCCGAGTTCACCACCGCCGCGTCGATCCTCCACGCCGCCGGGAAGGTGCGCCAGGCCGGCTTCCGCCACTGGGACGTCTTCACCCCGTTTCCCGTTCACGGCCTGGACAAGGCCATGGGCCTGGGTAACTCGAAAGTCGGGTGGTTCGCGTTCCTCGGCGGGGTCGCCGGCTACACCACGGGCATGCTCATGATCTGGTATATGAACACCTTGGATTATCCCATCGTGATCGGCGGCAAGCCCATGTTCAGCCCCTTCTCCGCCTTCCCTCCTTCTTATGAGTTGACGATTCTCTTCGGGGCCTTCGGCTCGCTGTTTGGCATGTTGTTTTTGAATCGGCTGCCTCGGCTGCACCATCCCCTGCTCAAGAACAAGCGGTTCTCGCTGGTCACCCACGACCGGTTCTTCATCGCCATCGAGGCCGACGACCCGAAGTATTCGGAAACCGAAACGCGCAAGCTGCTCGAAGAGGCGGGCAGCCGGCATATCGAAGTGGTGGAGGAGTAATGCGTTATTTCGTCATCATTCTCCTGGCCTTGACCCTGGCCGTGGCCGGGGCTCTCGGCTTCCGCGGCACCCATTTTCGCAAGCCGCCGCTCTACATCTTTCCGGACATGGAATGGCAGCTCAAGCTGCGCCCTCAAAAGCCGAACGGGTTCTTTCCCAACGGCCTGAGTTCCCAGTTGCCCGTCCCGGGCACCATCGCGCGCGGCACGCCCCTCCAGACGGTCGGCGGCCCCGTCTATCCATACGAAGACGCCCCGCTCAACACCGGGCGTCTGACCGGCACGACCAACTTCGTGGAGACCAATCCGCTGGCGGTGACCGGGCAACTGCTCGAGCGGGGCCGGCAGCGGTTCACCATCAACTGCTCGCCCTGCCACGGCCAATTGGCCGATGGCAACGGGATTACCAAGAAGCTCGGCGCCATGGTGGTGGTGGCCGACCTGCACGACAAACGCATCGTCGAAATGGCCGACGGGGAATTGTTCTACGTCATCACCAACGGGCGCAACCTGATGCAGCCTTACGGACCGAATATCCCGGTGGCGGACCGTTGGGCCATCATCGCGTATTTGCGCGCTTTGCAACTCAGCCGGTTGGCCACCCTTGACGAGGTGCCCGAGCAACTCCGGGCCAGTCTGAAAAAGTAACCGCACTGCAATGCAACAACGCAATCATACCAAGAACCGCCCCCGTTGCGGACCTTTGTCGAAAAGTGGACAATTCGACAAAGGTGCCCGACAAAGGTGCCCGACAAAGGTGCTCGACAAAGGTTTTGAACAGGTCCCCCTCGCCCTCATACCATGACAAATAGCACCACACTTTCCTCGCTGGACCTGGCCAAATGGCGGCGGGCGCCGATGTTTTTGATGGTGGGCGGCGGAGCGCTCTGCCTGCTGGGCGTTGTGCTGGACGCCCTTCAGCCGGGCGCCCTGCAATTCAAGCAATTCGCCTTTTCCTGGCTGCTGAGCTTCATGTTCTTCCTGAGCCTTTGTCTGGGGGCGCTGTTCATGGTCATCGAGCACCATCTCTTCGATGCGAGTTGGTCGGTGCCGATTCGCCGGTCCTGCGAGCACCTCGCCGGCCTCTTGTTTCCGTGGATGGCGCTGTTGTTCATTCCCATTGCGCTGTTGGCGAAGCAGCTCTATGGGTGGATGAGTGCCGATCCGCGCACGGCGCACGCCCTGGCGGCCAAAGAACCGCTCTTCACCCGGCCGATGTTTTACCTGGTCTCGGCCTTCTGTTTCCTGGTCTGGTGGCTGCTGTCCAACCGGCTGAGGTACTGGTCGCTCGAGCAGGACCGGAGCGGCGCGGCCAAGGCCACCTACCGGATGCGGTTCTTCTCGGCCATCGGCATTATTCTGTTTGCCCTCACGCTCACGCTGGGGGCGATTCTTTGGATGATGGCCCTGCAATACCAATGGTATTCAACCATGTACGGCGTCTATTACTTTGCCGGGAGCGTATGGTTGGCGCTGGCGACGGTTTACCTGCTGACCATGACGCTCGAGCGCCAAGGCGCGCTGCGCGAGGTGCTCAACGAGCAAAACTATTACTTTCTAGGCTCCATGCTCTTCGCCTTCACGGTATTTTATGCTTACATCCACTTCGCCCAGTACTTCATCATCTGGAACGGCAACATGCCGGACGAGACCTTCTGGTATGTGTTGCGGGAGAAGGGCGGGTGGTGGAACGTCGGGATGGTCATCATCTTCGGCCATTTTTTCCTGCCGTTCCTGGCCCTGTTGCGCATCGATGTGAAATACACCTTTTCCCTGATGATCCCGCTCTGCCTTTGGTGCTGGCTTATGCATTGGGTCGACTTGGCGTTCAACATCATGCCCGCCCTGCACGCGGACGGCTTGGCCTGGGGTTGGCTTTGGCTGGACGCCGGCTGCCTGGCCTTTATGGCCGGCCTGCTCAGCACGGTGTTCCTGAAGAAATACGCGGCCCATGCGCCCTACCCGGTGAAAGACCCGAGGCTGCTCGAGGCCCTGGGCCTGTATCCGGCGCTGGCGGGGCAAATCCCGGCCGGCCAACTCGACCAGGGCGATGATTTGCGAGACGCGCCGCCGCAGTTTGGGGGGCTCGACAAATGAATGATCAACCGGTGACGGGAAGGGTGGCGTGGGCGTACGCCGCCGGCATCCTCGGCGCGTTTCTGATCGTGGCGGCGCTGGACTGGGCCATCCACCGCTCGACCCAGCCGCCACCCCTGGGAGAGGACCGAGCCGCGGCCCGCGCCCAGGCCTTGGCCGACCTGCGCGCCGCCGAGACCGAAGCGCTCGCCACCCCAGCGTGGATCGACCAGGGCAAAGGCCTCGTCCGCCTGCCCATTGAACAGGCCATGAGATTGGTCGAACGCGAATGGGGACGGAACCCGGCCGCCGCGCGGTCGAACTTGATCGCCCGGGTGGAGAAAGCCACGGCGGCCCCGCCCAAAGCCCCGGAGAAACCCAGCCCGTTCGAGTAAGCAGCATGAACCCCGCGCCACCCTGTGAACCTGCGACGGCCGGCTTGGGCGCCTCCTGCCGCGTGCCCCTGTTGGTTCTCCTCTTGAGCGCCGCGGTGTGGCTCGTCATCGGTTCAGGCTTCGCGCTCGTCTCCTCGATCAAGTTCCATTCGCCGGAATTTCTGGCCGGTTCCGCCTGGTTGACCTACGGGCGCGCGCATCCGGCGGCCTCGAGCGCGTTCCTCTATGGGTTTTGCATCCAGTCGGGGTTGGGCGTGTCGCTGTGGCTGCTGGCGCGCCTGGGTGGAACCGAGTTGGCGCAGGGCTGGGCGGCGGCGGCGGGGGCGGTGTTCTGGAACCTCGGCGTGACCCTGGGGATCTTGGGCGTGCTGGCCGGAGACCGGACCGGGTTCAACGCGCTCGAGCTGCCGGGCTACGCAACGCCTTTGGTCTTCCTTGGCTACGTCCTCATCGGCGTCTGCGGCGCCTTGACGTTTCATCAACGGCGCGAGCGGCGGCTCTATGTGTCGCAATGGTTCCTGTTTGCCGCCCTGTTCTGGTTTCCCTGGATTTATTCCACCGCGCAGTTGCTGCTGCTGACGTTTCCGGTGCGCGGCGTGATGCAATCGGTCATCGCCTGGTGGTTTGCGGACAATCTCGAGCTGGTCTGGTTCTGGCTGGCGGGGTTAGCCGCGGTTTTCTATTTTGTGCCCAAGCTGGCCCGGCGGGAGTTGCAGAACCGCAATCTGGCGCTCTGTGCCTTTTGGGTCATCCTCTTGTTCGGCAGTTGGGGCGGCATTCCGAACAGCGCCCCGGTACCGGCCTGGATGCCGGCGCTGAGCACCCTGGGCACGGTCCTGACCAGCGTGGCCCTGCTGGCGGTTGGCTTGAGTGTGTGGAAAACAGCCGGGCGGAGCGGCGGCGCGGAGCCGGCGGGGCCGGTTCAGGAAGGCGCGAGGCCAGGGGCGGGGACGGCTTCGTCCCCGCTTCTTGCTCCCGCGGGCCGGAAGGA